>ENA-UERC01000278-UERC01000278.1-human-gut-metagenome-genome-assembly--contig:-NODE-278-length-40151-cov-5.526276_pt1 | contig 40151 bp, 38 predicted proteins | sample MGYA00242955_ERZ507955 | MGnify/ENA primary metagenome ERZ507955 (study PRJEB26167, sample SAMN06115394) | human gut metagenome | host: Homo sapiens | place: China:Hubei | collected 2016-04-27 | study... | reverse complement strand
CTTCAACATAGGTCTCAATCTGTCTCGGAATAAATTTAAAACAGCTTCTTAAAGAAATACAGAAAAAAAGTCAAAAAGAGCACCTTTGGATTAGGGATTAATTTCTATCTTTACCCTGCGAAAAAACAAAGTTGAAGAAAGATAGATAAATGGAGTTGCAATCGGCTGTATATCATGTGCCCGCGCTGCTTGAAGAATGTATCGACGGATTGAATATCCAGTCGGGGGGAACTTATGTCGATGTTACGTTCGGCGGGGGCGGTCATTCTCGTGCCATTTTAGGACATTTAGGCGAATGTGGACGTTTGTTTTCTTTGGACCAAGATGAAGATGCCCGGCAGAATAGCCTCGATGATCCTCGATTTACGTTTGTCCATAGTAATTTCCGGTTTTTGAAAAACTTCATGCGTTATTACGGGGTGGAGCGAGTCGATGGGATTTTAGCCGATTTGGGAGTTTCTTTTCACCATTTCGATGATTCGGACCGGGGATTTTCCTTTCGTTTCGAAGGACCTCTTGATATGCGAATGAATCGACGTTCGGGACAGACGGCGGCTCAATTGATAGCTACATGTAGCGAGGAAAAATTGGCCGATTTGTTTTTTTTGTATGGTGAATTGAAGAGCGCTCGGCGCATAGCGGCCGCAGTTGTCGCCGCTCGGTCATCGGCTCCCATAGAAACGACAGAGAGATTGTTGGAGGTAGTGCGGCCTTATATCAATCGGAAGCAGGAAAAAAAGGAATTGGCTCAGTTGTTTCAGGCTTTGCGGATAGAGGTAAACCAAGAAATGGAAAGTCTGCGCCGGTTGTTGGAACAGTCGGTAGAGTTACTTCCGCAGGGCGGCCGATTGGTGGTTCTTACGTATCATTCGTTGGAAGATCGCATGGTCAAGAATTTTATGAAGACGGGTAATGTGGAAGGGCGTGCCGAACAGGACTTTTTCGGTCGGATAAATGCACCTCTTCGGCCGGTCAACAATAAAGTAATTGTTCCCGATGAAGCGGAAATAGAACGGAATCCGAGGTCGCGGAGCGCTAAACTGAGAATCGCAGAGAAGGTATAGATATGGCTAAAAAAGGGAAAAACGAGAAAGTCGGATTTATCAAATATCTGAAATTGCTTGTACAGGGGCGTATATTCTCTTTGGATTTTTTCAGATCTCATTGGGTATTTATCGCTTCGGTCGTTTTCCTTTTTTGGTTGTCGATCGCTAACCGATATGTTTGTCAGACAAAGGTCGAGACCATTAAAGATTTGCGTTTTGAATTGTCCAATGCCAAGACGGAGCGAGTGCGTGCCACAGCCCGCTATATGGGGTTGGTGCGTCATTCCAGAATTATCGCCCTTGTCAATGAAAATAAATTGGGACTTGAAATACCAGATACTCCTCCCGTAAAATTAATACCGCAAGATGGAGACAAGGAATAGAAATCACATATTGTTGCGGTATGCTCTGGTGATTGTCGGGGTGCTCGTGTTCAGTGTCGCTATTGTAAAAAAAGCGGCCGATACATGTATTATACATGCCGATAAATGGAACGAGAAAGCCGCACGTATGCTTTCTGTCACTCATGAGGTAATGCCTGAGCGGGGCGATATTTTGGCTCAAAACGGCGAAGTGATGGCTACGAACATGACTTATTATCGTGCGTTAATCGATTTCGGCGTTCCCAAATTCAAGTCCAGGGAGTTTAATGACAGTCTGAAAACGTTGTGTAAACTATTGGGAAAATATTTCCCCGAAAGGACTCCTGCCGCTTATGAAAAGGCTATGCGAACTGCTTTTTTGAGAAAAAAACGTTATTTCGTATTGGTTCGGGAAATTACGGGAAGGGATTACGAACTGTTGAAGACGTTTCCCTTTTTACGGCATTCGACTCAGTATTCGGGATTTCATATAGACCCCGAGCGGGAGAAAATAGTCAAACGAGAGAAGCCTTACGGTACGATGGCTTCGCGTGCCATCGGAGGGTTGGACGAGACTTTTCACGGAAACAGCGGATTGGAAAAAGCATTGGATTCTTTGTTATACGGTATTCCGGGTAAAACCGTGAAAAAACAGATTCCGTCGGGTATGGTCGATTGGGTGGCCGAACCTCCTCGGCGGGGACTCGATGTGAAGACGACTATCGATGTGGATATACAGGATATAACGGAGCAGGCTTTATTGCAGACCATCGAAGAGACACAGCCGGAGTTTGCCGTTGCCATAGTGATGGAAGTGGAGACGGGTGATATAAAGGCCATGTCGAATTTGTCGAGATTGCCCGGAGGGGAATATGTAGAAACTGTGAATAATGCCGTGCAAGGTTATGAACCGGGTTCGGTGGTTAAACCTTTGTCGATGATGATAGCTCTCGACGACGGTGTTATCCGTCCCCATGATGTCGTAAACGGGCACGATGGAGTTTTCCGTTATCCGGCGGGAATGAAAGTCCGCCCCATAACCGATACGCACGGTAGGGCTTCGATGACCGCTACCGAAGCGATGAAATATTCTTCCAATATAGGTCTGTCGGAAATTATACTGCGAGGATATGAACGTAATCCCGATGAATTTGTACAGCGCATTTATAAGTCGGGTTTTATGGAACCGTTCGATCTTTGTATACCGGGGGCGGCCCGTCCTACTATACGACATTTGAAGTCGACGGTGCAAGATCGTATTAACCTGACTCGTATGTCGTATGGATATACGACAAAAATACCTCCCATTTATACATTGGCATTGTATAATACCATCGCTAACGACGGGCAATTCGTGAAGCCCCGATTGGTAAAAGAGTTGATTCGGGACGGGGTAACCGATACGGTCTTCGATATTAGTTATATCCGAAAACAGGCATGTAAACCCGAAACGGCAAGAGCATTGAGAAATATGTTATATGCGGTCGTAAATGACGATGACGGGGCCGGTCGTCGGGCTCGTTCGAAAAAAGTGACCATAGCCGGGAAGACAGGAACGGTGAGAACGATAGGTGTCGACGGGAAATACGAGACTCGTTATCGAATCACTTTTTGCGGTTTTTTCCCGTATGAAAATCCACAGTACTCGTGTATCGTTCTTTTGGGAAAGCCCAATTTACCGGGTATGCCTTCGGCCGGTTACTATTGTGGCGGCGTTTTGAAGAAGATAGCGGAGACGCTTTATTCCATGGGTCGCCTCGATGTGCCTATGGATATACCTTCGGATTCGACGAGTGTTCGGAGTCCGGCTATTTTAAAGGGAGATATTGCAGAGACAAGGCAGGTATTGCAGCATTTGGGAGTTCGGGGAGATGTGACCCAATGTCGCGATATGGAGGTCTATTGCGACAGTATGCCCGATGTCTGCGGTATGGGTGCGCGAGATGCATTGTATATATTGGAGCGTGAAGGATTGAATGTAAATATACAAGGTCGGGGAAAGGTGGTAGAGCAGTCTATTCCTTCGGGAAAAGTCATACAACCCGGTACGACGGTAATTTTAAAATTGAAATAGAAGGATATCGATGATATGAAAAATGTGGAATGTTTATTGTCGGGAATTAAGGCGGTAGAACGCAAAGGGGCGGTCGTGACAGAAGTCTCGGGAGTGGAATCGGATTCTCGTCAGGTAAAGAAAGATAACTTATTTGTTGCGGTGCGGGGAGCTTCGGTCGACGGTCATGATTTTATCGGCCAAGCTATTGCACAGGGGGCTGTTGTCGTTGTTTGCGAAGAGTTTCCCGAAAAGTCGGAGCCGCAAGTGTTGTATGTGAAAGTGGAAGACAGTGCGGTCGCATTCGGTTTGTTGGCAGCGGCATGGTATGGAAATCCTTCGAAAGAGTTGGTACTGGTGGGTGTCACCGGGACGAACGGGAAGACGACTACGGCGACATTGCTGTATGAAATGTTCCGTCTGTTCGGGTACAAGGTCGGTCTTTTATCTACGGTTTGCAATTATATAGACGACATCGCTGTTCCTGCAACTCATACGACCCCCGACCCTTTACACCTGCATCGTTTACTTCGTGAAATGGTCGATGCCGGCTGCGCATATGCGTTTATGGAGGTAAGTTCGCATTCGGCTGCGCAACATCGCATAGCCGGTCTCGATTTCAACGGGGCGATTTTTACGAATCTAACGAGAGACCACATCGATTATCATAAAACCGTCGAGGCTTATCTGAAAGCTAAAAAATCGTTTTTCGACGGGTTACCCAAAGGAGCATTCGCTTTGACTAACATCGACGATAAGTCGGGGTTAGTTATGTTGCAGAATACCAAAGCTGAAAAGCATACTTATTCGTTGCGGACTTTGGCCGATTTCAGAGTGCGGATCATAGAAAGTCGTATCGACGGCATGACTCTGGAAATAAATGGGAAAGAGGTGGAAGTGATGTTTGTCGGTAAATTCAATGCTTATAATTTACTGGCGGTTTATGGAGCGGCTTGTTTGTTGGGGCAGGCTCCGGAAGAAGTTTTACGAAAGATGAGTTTATTGGTCCCTGTCGCCGGAAGGTTCCAAACTCTTCATTCTTCAAAAGGTTATACCGCTATCGTGGATTATGCTCATACTCCCGATGCCTTGAACAATGTGTTGAGTTCCATTCGTGACGTCTTGGGAAATAGAGGGCATATCATTACGGTTGTGGGAGCCGGTGGAAACAGGGATAAAGGGAAACGACCCATGATGGCTCGGGAAGCGGTGAATTTGAGCGATCGGGTAATATTGACATCGGATAATCCGCGGTTCGAAAACCCGAACGATATATTGAACGATATGTTGGAGGGCCTCGATGCCGAACAGCGTCGTAAAACTCTCGCTATTGTCGATCGCCGGGAAGCGATTCGTGCGGCTACGCAGTTTGCCCAACCGGGCGATGTCGTTTTGATTGCGGGCAAAGGGCATGAAGACTATCAGGAGATAGAGGGGGTGAAACACCATTTCGACGATAAGGAAGAAGTGGAAAAATTGTTCGCGGAAGAGAGAATTTAATAATAACTGTGAAATAGAAAGAGTATGCTGTATTATTTGTTTCAATACCTTGAATCTTCATTCGATTTTCCGGGGGCTCGATTGTTTTCCTACATATCTTTCCGGTCGGGGGGCGCTTTTATTTTGGCTTTGTTTATTGCTACCATTATCGGCCGGCGTATTATCAATAAGCTGCAAATTTTGCAAATCGGAGAGCTCGTGCGTGATCTCGGGCTGGAAGGGCAAATGTCCAAGAAAGGCACGCCTACGATGGGCGGGATTATCATTATTATCGCTATATTGATACCTTGTTTGTTGGTCGGGAGACTCGGAAATATCTACATGATATTGATGTTGATTACGACCGTTTGGCTGGGAGCCATAGGTTTTTTGGACGACTATATCAAGGTGTTCAAAAAAGATAAGGAGGGGTTACACGGGCGATTTAAAATAGTCGGACAGGTGGGACTCGGTCTTATCGTGGGATTGACGCTGTTTTTGAGTCCAGATGTAGTTATTCGCGAGAATGTGGCTGTGCAAACGCCGGGAGCAGATACCGAAGTGGTAAAATATGAATCGGAAAATATCAAGTCTACCCAGACGACCATTCCTTTTTTCAAGAATAATAATCTCGATTATGCCGATTTGGTCCCGTTTTTGGGCGAACATGCCCAGACCGGCGGCTGGGTTATTTTCATATTGCTTACGATTTTTGTGGTGACAGCCGTTTCGAACGGTGCGAACTTGACAGACGGTCTCGACGGTTTAGCGACGGGAACTTCGGCCATCATGGGTTTGACATTGGGCATATTGGCCTATCTGTCGGGGCATATAGCGTACGCATCGTATTTGAATATCATGTATATACCGGGGAGCGAGGAACTGGTCGTTTTCGCCAGCGCTTTTATGGGGGCGACAATCGGTTTTTTGTGGTATAATGCGTTCCCGGCTCAGGTGTTTATGGGCGATACGGGTAGCCTCACGTTGGGCGGTATTATTGCCGTGTTCGCTCTTTGTATACATAAGGAGTTGTTGATTCCGATTTTGTGTGCGATTTTCTTCGTGGAAGATTTGTCGGTAATGATACAGGTCGCTTATTTCAAGATTACGAAACGAAAATACGGAGAGGGTCGTCGGGTTTTCAAGATGACGCCTTTGCATCATCATTTTCAAAAACCGGGTAATGCAGGAATCAACGCTTTGATACAAAAACCGTTGCAAGCTGTGCCGGAGTCGAAGATCGTCGTTCGCTTCTGGATTGTTTGCATCATGCTTGCAGCCATTACGATAGTGACGCTGAAAATGCGATAGAAAGGGTTCTAAAATGGAAAAGAAAAAAAGAATTGTAGTGTTGGGTGCAGGAGAGAGTGGTGTCGGAGCCGCTGTGCTTGCCCAAGTGAAAGGGTTCGATGTGTTTGTCTCGGATATGTCGGTTATCCAAGATAAATACAAAGAACAGCTCGATCGATATGAAATCCCCTTTGAAGAGGGGAAACATACCCCGGATTTGATATTGAACGCCGACGAGGTGGTCAAGAGTCCGGGTATTCCCGATAGGGCTCCCATGATAGCGGCTTTACGTGAAAAGAATATTCCTATTATTTCGGAAATAGAGTTTGCCGGTCGTTATACTCGTGCCCGCATGATTTGCATTACCGGGAGTAATGGGAAGACGACGACTACACTGTTGACTTATCATATTCTGAAAAGTGCCGGATTGAAAGTGGGACTTGCCGGTAATGTGGGGAAAAGTCTGGCCTTGCAGGTAGCGACTTGCGACTATGATTATTATGTCATTGAATTGAGTAGTTTTCAGTTGGATAATATGTATGATTTCAAAGCCCATATAGCTATCTTGTTGAACATTACACCGGATCATCTGGACCGGTACGATTATAAAATGGAGAACTATGTCGACGCCAAGTTTCGGATTATTCGAAATCAGACGGAAGACGATGCGTTTATCTATTGGAATGACGATCCCGTGATTACCGAGAAATTGTCGCAGTTGCCTTTGAAGTCGCAGCGATACCCGTTTGCCGAAACTCACGAGCCGGGGACGCAAGCGTACACCGAAGACGGAGCTTTGACGATCGATACTCCTGAGGAGAAGTTGACGATGGAGACCGATGAACTGTCGTTACATGGGAGGCATAATTTGTATAACTCGATGGCAGCCGGTCTTTCGGCCTGCCTGTTGAATGTGAAGAAAGAGTATGTTCGCAAGGCATTGAGCGATTTCGAGTCGGTAGAGCATCGTCTCGAACGGGTGGCTTCGGTGCGGGGTGTACAATTTATCAATGATTCGAAAGCTACGAATGTTAATTCGTGCTGGTATGCTCTGGAAAGCATGAAAACACCTGTGGTACTTATTTTAGGGGGAAAAGATAAAGGGAATGATTATTCCGAGATAGAGCAATTGGTTCGGGACAAGGTGAAAGCCTTAGTCTTTTTGGGTGTGGACAATAGTAAGCTCCATGCCTTTTTCGAGGGAAAAGTACCTTATATAACCGAGGCGAGCTCTATGAAAGAGGCTGTGGATAAGTCGTTTGCTTTGGCTACTCCGGGCGATACGGTTCTGTTGTCGCCTTGTTGCGCCAGCTTCGATTTGTTCAAAAGTTATGAGGACAGGGGCGACCAGTTCAAGGCTTGTGTTCGAGCTTTATAACCGTTATCGTTATGGAAATAGAAGTATCGGAAAAAGAGAAAAGGAGAAGCGACCCTTACATTTGGGGTATTATTATCATCTTGTATATCGTTTCGGTTGTCGAGGTTTACAGTGCGATAAGCCGGGAGATTACGGGTGGTGACGTGTATTCTCCCATCATCAAACATATCATGCTTCTTTTCTCCGGCTTTGTCATTACTTATGTCACGTCCCAGATACATTATAAATGGTTTAAGGTCTTGGCCTATCTGATGATACCTTTGACGATCGTTCTTCTCGTGAGCATTCTTTTCTGGGGGGATACGATTAACGGGGCAAAACGTACGATCTCGGTATTAGGAGTATCCTTACAGGGTTCGGAAGTCGCCAAAGTTACGATTGTGTTGGCTATGGCGACCGTTTTGGCGAAGACCCAGATAAAGCACGGGGTAAATATGAAAGGCGTTTTGTGGGTGGTCGGTCTGGTGACGATATTCAGCGCTTTGCTGTTTACTCAGGGATTGACCAATACGTTGTTATTTATCGGGATAAGTCTCTGTATGATGCTGATCGGGGGGGTCGAATTGTATAAAGTGCTCGGTATCTTATTGGTGTATGTGGTCTTGGCTTTGGCTGTCATGCAGGCGAAAGATTTGATAACGGAAGTGAAAGCACAGCCGGAGACGCAGGAGGTAACGGTACCGGATAGAAACGAGGGAGATAAGGTGATCGTCCGGTCATCGACTTGGAAAAGCCGCTTGAAAGACTTTTCCGACCCTACTCCCGAATATGAAAAAGAGACTACGCACAAGAACTTGCAGGAACATCGGGCGGCTATGGCTATGGCTCACGGTGGAATTACCGGAGTGGGACCCGGTAACAGTAGGGAATCGTCTCGGCTTCCGTTGGCGTTCTCGGACTATATTTATGCGATTATCATAGAAGATTTGGGATTTATCGTCGGTGGCGTAGGCCTTTTGGTGGCTTATTTGATGATTTTGGCTCGTGCCGGTTTGATAGCTCGCCGGTGTACGAGGGCTTTCCCGGCATTGCTGGTCATGGGAATGGCGGTAATGATCGTGTTGCAGGCTTTGTTCAACATGGCTATCGTCGTGGGGGTTTTCCCGGTTTCGGGACAACCGTTACCATTGATTAGTAAGGGGGGAACTTCGATTTGGATGATGAGTTTCGGATTCGGTGTGATGTTGAGTGTGAGCCGTTATGCGGTGAAAGATTCCGGAAAGAAAATAAAAACAGAGAAAGAAAACGATTTACCGGAGGACTTGCAGGCTGCGAATCCTACCAATTTAGCATAGAAAGAATATGAAGCGAACGATAAGAGTTTTGATTAGCGGCGGAGGTACGGGGGGACATATTTTCCCGGCTATTTCTATCGCCAATGCGATAAAGGTGAAGTGCCCCGATGCCGAGATATTGTTCGTCGGAGCCGATAACCGCATGGAGATGGAGAAGGTTCCGGCTGCGGGATACCCGATTAAAGGTCTTCCCGTAAGCGGCTTTAACCGGAGTAATCCGTTGGCTAACTTCAAAGTGTTGTGGCGGCTGTGGAGAAGTCTGCGTATGGCTCGCCGTATCGTGCGGGATTTTCGTCCTGATGTGGCGGTAGGTGTGGGCGGATATGCCAGTGGTCCCACTTTGTGGGCCGCTGCGCATCGAGGTGTACCTACTCTCATTCAAGAACAAAACTCCTATGCGGGGGTCACGAATAAGTTGTTAGCATCGAAAGCACATACCATTTGTGTGGCATACGATGGTATGGAACGCTTTTTTCCTGCTGAAAAATTGGTGCTGACCGGCAATCCGGTACGGCAGGATTTGTGCAATGAGGCTTTAACTCGTACGGAGGCTGCCGCTTTCTTCGGCCTCGACCCGAATAAAAAAATTATTTTGTTGATAGGCGGTAGTTTGGGAGCTTTGACATTGAATACGGCTGTGGCAGAGTCTATTCCAGAGATTGTGAAAAGCGGAGTCCAGTTGATTTGGCAATGCGGAAAACGGTTCGACGAACGAGCTAAAATGGTATTGGAAGCAGCAGGCAATCCTACTTGTATTAAACAAATGCCGTTTATCGCACGCATGGATTTGGCCTATAAGGCAGCCGATTTGGTTATTTCGAGAGCGGGAGCCAGTTCCATATCGGAGCTTTGTTTACTTGGGAAGCCTGTGATTTTAGTACCGTCGCCTAATGTGGCGGAAGATCATCAGACCAAAAATGCGGAAGCCTTGTCGTCGAAAGGAGCGGCGATTCTCGTGCGGGATACCGAGGCTCGCCAACGGTTGATGCCTTGTGCTTTGTCGGTGGTTCACGATGAGGAATCTCTGACTTCGATGAGCCGGGAAATCGCGGCGTTGGCGCAGCGTGATTCGGCAGCCCGGATAGCCGATATAATTTTTGATATAGTCAATAAAAAATGAAACAGTATACATCTCTTTATTTCGTAGGAGCCGGAGGTATCGGCATGAGTGCATTGGTCCGGTATTTTTTGGCGAAGGGATATAAAGTCGCGGGTTATGATCGCACGCAGTCACCTCTGACTACCGAACTTAAAACCGAGGGGCTGGAAATCGTTTATGAAGAGTCGGTAGAGTCGATACCCGATTATTGCCGGAATCCCGAGACGACTTTGGTCGTTTATACTCCGGCGATTCCCGCAAGTCATTCCGGATTGGTTTATTTCAGGGAGCATGGTTTCCGAGTGGTAAAGCGTGCCGAGTTGTTGGGGCTGATTACGCAATCGAGCAGAGGTCTGTGCTTTGCCGGCACTCATGGCAAGACCACGACATCGAGTATGGCTGCTCATATCTTTCATGAATCTCCGATAGGTTGCAATGCGTTCTTGGGTGGTATTCTTCGTAATTATAACAGTAACCTTATCCTGTCGGAACAGTCGCCGTTTACGGTAATCGAGGCCGATGAATATGACCGTTCGTTCCATTGGCTGCATCCCTATATGGCTGTCGTTACGGCAACCGATCCCGATCATTTGGATATTTACGGAACCGAGGAGGCTTATTTGGAGAGCTTCGCTCATTTCACTTCGTTGATACAGCCGGGTGGCTGTTTGATTATGAAGAAAGGTATCAGGCTGGTTCCCAACGTAAAGGAGGGCGTAAAAATATATACTTATTCAGCTCGTGACGGGGGTGATTTTCATGCCGGTAACATACGTATAGGCGATGGAACCATCGTGTTTGATTTTGTGACGCCGGAAGGGGTTTTCGCAGATATAGAGCTGGGTGTTCCCGTGGAGATAAATATTGAAAACGCGGTGGCTGCTATGGCGATAGCGTGGTTGAATGGAGTGTCTGGCGACAATCTGCGGAGAGCTATGGCCTCGTTCAAGGGTGCAAAACGCCGGTTCGAGTTTTGGGTGAAACGTCCCGACAGGGTAATGATAGACGACTATGCACATCACCCCGATGAATTGAAAGCCAGTATCCGTTCTGTGAAGGCTCTTTATCCCGGCCGTCGGTTGTCGGTGATTTTCCAGCCTCATCTGTACTCCCGTACTCGCGATTTCGCTCCACAGTTTGCCGAGGCGCTGTCCCTTGCCGACGAGGTTTTTCTGTTAGACATTTATCCGGCGAGAGAGTTACCGATACCGGGCGTAACTTCGAAACTTATTTTTGACAAGATAACATGCAGAAATAAAGAACTTTGTTTGCGTGAAAAGTTGTTAGAACGGATAAAAGAGTGTAACTTTGACATTTTATTGACGATGGGGGCCGGCGATATAGACCGTTTGCTTCCTGAAATAGCGGCAATCGTAGAGTCGAAATGAAAGTACTGTTGAGATTTTTGTTGATGGTAGTGTTGGTATCCTATCTGTTTGTCTCGTTCTTTTTTTTACGCTCCTATGCAGCGGAGGATAAATGCAGGGACTTACAAGTGGAGATAACCGACAGTGCTGTATTGCATTATATCTCACCGGCCGATGTATATAACTATATCGAGGATTTCGAGATGGATCCTTGCGGGAAGCCTTTGGGAGGAATCGATACTGAAAAGATGGAGCGCACACTTATGTCGAACGGGGTGTTGGGCTCGGTCGAATGTTATAAAAAAGTAGGCGGAACCGTGTGTGTGGAAGTGACACAGCGTATCCCGGTCATGCGGGTGATGGCTGACGACGGAAATTATTACGTCGATGCAGAGGGGCAGCGCATGGCTGTCAGGACTCAATATCAAGCGCATCTACCTCTGGTGACGGGACGAGTGGACAGCGTGTTGACCTATCGGGATATGTTGCCGTTGGCTCGGTATATTTATAATCATCGGTTTTGGAATGCTCAAATTGAACAAATTTATGTCAATGAGCGTCATGAAGTAGAGTTGGTTCCCAGAGTGGGAGGCCAAACCATTTTGTTGGGCTCGGTACAGGATTTTGAAACGAAATTGGATAACTTGATGCTGGTTTATAAAAAGGTATTCAGTAAAGCCGGTTGGGCGATGTACGATACGGTTTCGTTGAAATTTAAGAATCAAGTTGTTTGTACTCGAAAGAAAAAATGAAATAAAAGTAACAATATATATGGATACGGAAAGATACATAGTAGCTGTCGAGATAGGAAGCTCGAAGATTACAGGCGCGATAGGAACTCGTTCTCTGAAAGGAGTCGTTACTGTGCTGGGAGTAGATACCGAACCATTGACCGGGAGTGTGAAGCGGGGTTTCATCGTTAATCCCGATGAAGTTTCATCGAAAGTGAAACGTTTGATACGGAAATTGAATAACCGTATAGGCGCTTCGAAAAAAATCAAACAGGTGTATGTGGGAATCGGGGGACAATCTTTACATGCCGAAGACCACATGATAAGCCGAGATTATCCCGAAGGAACTCCCATTACGGAGGACATTATCAAACGCTTGCAGGAGGAAGCCCGGGAAATGCCTATTGCCGGAGCCGATATATTGGAGGTCGTTCGTACCGGAGTACTTGTCGATGATAAACCTAAATCGGGCAGAGAAGAAATCGAGGGCTCGAATCTGAAAATGAGTTTGAAGTTGATCGTGGCTCGTGACGATTTGAAAAAAAATGTGTCCCGTTGTTTCTCTGGCGAGCCTTCGGTAGTGCGCTATGTTCCTACTCCGTTGTCTACTGCTTATGTGGCGTTGAGTAACGAAGACCGCCAAGCCGGAGTCATGTTGGTCGATTTCGGTGCGGAAACGACGACAGTTTCGATTTATAAGGACGGGCTTTTGCGCTATCTTTCTACGATACCGTTAGGAGGGTATAACATTACCCGCGACATTATGACATTGAAAGTTACCGAACCGGAGGCCGAGTCGTTTAAAGTGCGGTTAGGCTCTGCTAAGGTAATGGGCGAAGAATCGAACATTACGCTTCGGGGAGAGAGTTCGTCTGAAATAAAAAGTTTGGATTTGTCGAAGGTCGTCAAAGCTCGTATCGAGGAGATCGTGGCCAATGTCAATGCTCACTTCGAGTATGCGAAATGTGACCGTAAAAGTCTAGGAGCCGGTATGGTGATTGTAGGAGGCGCATCCAAACTGTCCAATCTGGCGGAACTTATCGCAGAGAAGTGCGATATTCGTGTGAGGAAAGGAGCTCTTCGTCAGGATATGTTGTTAGATGTAGCTTCCCAATCGAAGAGTGCCGACTATTTGCAGATTCTGGGGTTGCTTTATTGCGGAAAAGAGAATTGCGTCGAAGTCTTACCTAAGGTTGTCGATGAGCCGGAAGACGAGCCGCATGAAGAAGTAAAGCCGTTGAGCCCAAAGGAGAAAAGGGCGCAAGAGAAGGCACAGGAGAAAGCAGAACAAGAGCGTCGGAAACGGGAAGCCGCAGATGCAAAGCGAGAAGAAAAGGAACGTAAGAAGCGAGAAAAAGAGGAGAAAGTGAAGGGGCCGGGGCTCTTCGGAAAATTGAAAGAGATGGTGAAGAAGGCCGAAAACCTGCTCGATGATGAAAACGATAATTTTTAAATGGAGAACATCATGAACGAATTAGATATAAATAATCCTCAGTTACCCGATTTTATTGTTCCCGGAGCTGATGAAAAAAAACAGGACGAACCGGCAAAGATTAAAGTAATAGGTGTCGGCGGAGGCGGAGGAAATGCCGTGAACCATATGTACCATCAAGGTATAGGTGGTGTCAGTTTTGTTCTTTGTAATACCGATGCGCAAGCGTTGCGAAATTCGCCTGTTCCTGTAAAAGTGCAGTTGGGGGCTAAGGGTGAGGGAGCCGGAAACATTCCGGAGGTCGCTAAGAAATTGGCCGAAGAGAGTGCCGCCGAAGTCGAAGCCCTGTTCGACGATAATACACGCATGGCCTTTATTACGGCCGGAATGGGCGGAGGAACCGGAACGGGAGCCGCTCCCGTGGTTGCCCGTATTGCTAAGGAGAAGGGTGTGCTTACAGTGGGCATCGTGACAATCCCGTTTCTCTTTGAAGGAGAACCGAAAATATTACAGGCTTTCGCCGGTGTGGAGGAAATGCGGAAGCATGTCGATGCTTTGTTGGTGATCAATAACGAGCGGTTGTGTAAGATATATCCCGATCTTTCTTGGACGACCGCTTTCGCCAAAGCGGACGATTCGTTGTCGAATGCAGCCCGGAGTATAGCCGAGCTGGTGTCGAAAGATGGAAAAATCAACCTTGATTTCGCCGATGTACGCACGACGCTGAAAGACGGAGGAGCTGCTGTAATCAGTACCGGATCTGGCGAGGGTGAGCACCGCATGAGTCGTGCGATCCAAAACGCACTGACTTCTCCTCTTTTAAAAGAGAGCGATATTTATGGAGCGGAACGAGTACTGTTCAATCTCTATTTTTCACCCGAAGAGGGGGAGGAGCTTCGTATGCAGGAGTCCAAAGAGTTGAGCGAGTTTATGTTGCGTTTCAAGAAGAAAGTAAATGTTATTTGGGGATATACTCACGATTCTTCTTTGGGCAAGGCCGTGAAAATTACCATTTTGGCTACGGGATTCGAGGTATCTGACTTGACGTTCAAAGGAGAATATGGCGGTGATGCCGACGAGCATATCGCTCAATCGCAATATATTGTTTTGAAACCCGATCAACTCGATGATAACGATTTGTTAGAAAAGTTGGATAAGACACCCGCTTATGACCGTCCGAAAGATTTTCGCGATAATTTCGACGGTTCGGAGAAAAAAGAGGAGAGTAACGGTAGTGGCCGTCGTACCATAAGGTTTTAATCGAAAACTATAAAATAGATATAGGATTATGAATTTATTCGATCAGGTCAGCAACGACATTAAAAGTGCCATGCTGGCAAAAGACAAAGTGAGATTGGAAGCCCTGCGGGGAATTAAGAAAGAGTTTTTAGAGGCAAAAACAGCCAAAGGCGCCGACGGAGAATTGACGGACGACATGGCGATGAAGATATTGGCAAAGATGGTGAAGCAGAGGAAGGAAAGCGCTCAGATTTATACCGAGCAGAATCGTCCCGATTTGGCCGAACCGGAATTGGCCGAAGCTGCTGTCATAGAAACCTATTTGCCTAAGCAGATGACCGAGGAAGAGTTGACCGAAGCGTTGAAAGCGATTATCGCTCAGGTAGGAGCTACTACTCCGCAAGAGATGGGAAAGGTGATGGGAGTAGCTACCAAACAGTTGGCAGGGCGTGCCGATGGCCGCGCTATTTCTGCGAAAGTAAAAGAACTGTTGGCTTAATACAGAATAAATATTTGAATTGAACTATGCTTACACTAAGTGTTATTAAGGAGAATCCCGAAGAGGTGATTCGTCGTTTGGCAATTAAACATTTCGATGGCAAAGAAGCTATAAATCGGGTTCTTGAATTGGATAAAATACGTCGGGCATCTCAGGCCGAGTTGGACGGGAAGTTGGCCGAATTGAAAGTTTTGGCGGCTCAGACCGGACAGCTTATGAAAGCCGGTAAAAAAGAGGAAGCCGAAGCTGTGAAAATGAAGACAGCAACCATTAAAGAGTCTACCAAAGAGTTGGAAGAGTCGATGGTGTCGGCAGAAAAGGAGATTACCGATATTTTATTGACTGTTCCCAATTTGCCGTATGCCGGAGTGCCCGAAGGCCGTACTGCCGAAGACAATATTGTGGAAAAGACCGGCGGAGTGATTCCCGAACTTCCCGCCGATGCGCTTCCGCACTGGGATTTGGCCAAGAAATACGATTTAATCGATTTCGAGTTGGGTGTGAAAATTACCGGTGCAGGATTCCCTGTGTATAAAGGCAAAGGCGCTCGGTTGCAACGGGCTTTGATTTCGTTCTTTTTGGATGCCGCTCGCGAGGCCGGTTATCTCGAAATACAACCTCCTTATGTCGTGAATGCCGCTTCCGGTTACGGTACAGGGCAATTACCCGACAAAGAGGGTCAAATGTATCATTGCAACGAAGACGATTTGTATCTTATTCCCACAGCCGAAGTTCCGGTGACGAACCTCTACCGTGACGTGATTTTCAATGAATCGGATCTACCGATTAAGAATACGGCTTATTCGGCTTGTTTCCGTCGTGAAGCCGGTTCGTACGGAAAAGACGTGAGGGGATTGAATCGTCTGCATCAGTTCGATAAAGTGGAGATTGTGCAGATACAACACCCCGACCATTCGTATGAAGCTTTGGAAGAGATGAAAGCTCATGTACAGAGTTTGGTGGAACGTCTCGAATTACCGTGGCATATTTTGCGTTTGTGTGGCGGCGATATGAGTTTTACCTCGGCCATAACATTCGATTTCGAAGTATATTCCGCCGCACAGAAGCGTTGGTTGGAAGTCAGCTCGGTATCCAATTTCGAAAGCTATCAGGCCAATCGGTTGAAATGCCGTTATCGTGGAGCCGATAAGAAAACGCATTTGTGCCATACGTTGAACGGCAGCGCTTTGGCATTGCCTCGTATCATGGCAGCCTTATTGGAGAATAACCAGACCCCCGAAGGTATAAAGATACCCAAAGTGTTGGTTCCTTATTGCGGGTTCGATATTATCGATTAAGGATCGATTAAATCGTATATAAAACGGGGCGGTATGATTTTTTCATACCGCCCCGTTTTATTGAATCCGGAAAATAACAGGGTTCTTTTGTTTGTATCTTGTAACCGTTCCTTTTACTTTCTGCCGAAATCGGCGGGGATTTCGCCCCACTTCTCGGTATCCCATTTGATGATGGCATTGGCATAGACGTGAGTATGTAGCCAGCGTTCTGCCCGTGCGATAAGGTCGAATATGGGAGCATTGGCTGCGTTGGGGGCTAGTTTGGTCTTGCATTTTTTTTGTTTAATCCATAGTATGGCATTACGGCTGTCGGAATAGATGGGTATATCGGAGTCTCGCTGTTGCAAGTAGGCCAACCCATGAACGAGGGCGAGGAACTCTCCTATGTTGTTTGTCCCTTGCTCCAAAGGGCCTACATGAAACAGTTCGATTCCCGATTTCGTGTCTACTCCCCGGTATTCCATTTTTCCGGGATTTCCGCTACAAGCCGCATCGACCGATAGACTGTCGGCGATAACCGAAGGGGGTAAGATGGGAGCAGACAGTTTGTCTCGGGAGTGTTCGCCTATTTTACGAATGACATCGAAATAATCGTCGGGGGCATTGCGGAAGGCTTCGGTAGCGGCTTCCAGACTGTCGAAACTTTTGTATTTCGCTCCTTTGAAATTGTCGACTTGTTCTTTGCATTCTTCCCAAGAATCGAAAATTCCACGGGCACGCCCTTCCCATACGACATAATATTTGTATTTGGCCATGATTCGGTTATCGTTATAAATGACGGGTACAAAAATATAAAAATTGTCGTATCTTTACGCACGTTAGCGGAGATAAGCCGGTGCGATGTTTCTTTTATGTTGCCGATAAGCCGATTCTCCGTGGCATAATCGAATAGCGATGAGAAGAATTGGTATATACGGAATTTTATCGGTAGTCTTGTTTGGCCTGATCGGGTGTGCTCCCGGCAAGAGCGACAAGGAGGAAAGTGTGCGTTTATATAAAGAAGCGATAGTTTTGCTGGGGAGCGATTCCGTGACTATCGATGATTGTCTGGCAGCCCAGAGATTATTGGAACAAGCTCTTGATGCCGATAGCGAAAATATAGATGTATATTTCGGGAAGGTGTTGAACGAGTTGAATTTGTGGCGTCCGGACAGTGCTTACCGGACAGCTTCGGCCGCTATCGAAAAAATAGGAGAAACGGGGAAAAACCGTATGAAGGCTTATTTTTATACGGTAAAAGGGTTTATCGCTTATGACCGGGGTGACGAGGCAGATGCCGAGAAACAACTGTCGGAGGCCTTGTCTTTGTATGAGAGTTATTTAACGGAGGATCCGGCGAATATGGATTATCTGTTGAACAAATCGGTCTTGCTATCGGGATTGGAGGGGAAACAAACGGCTTTGGACTTTATTGCAAAGTCGCCTTTGAAAGAGGCGGATAAACAGGCGTTGATTCACTCTTTGTCGGAGTTTGAATTTCGACAGTTCGGAGAGACTTGGAGAGCGAAGCATGATGCTCTGGTCGCTAACGGGCAGACAGAGACAAATACGATATCGAATACTTTTAAGAAATGAAGCCTTTGTTTTTGGTTGGATACATGGCGGCAGGCAAGACGACATTGGGACGTCGGGCGGCTCAGCTTTTGAATGTCGAGTTTATCGACCTCGATGCTTATATCGAATATAGATACAGGAAACGGGTATCCGATTTGTTTGCCGAACGGGGAGAAGAGGGTTTCAGGGATATAGAGCGTCGTATGTTGCATGAGGTAGCGGAGTTTGACAATGTGTTGGTCGCTACGGGCGGAGGTACGCCCTGTTTTTTCGATAACATGGAGTACATGCGTCACCGGGGAATCACGGTTTATTTGGCCGCTTCTGTACAGACGTTGTGCAGACGCTTGTCCCATGCAAAAGTAAAACGCCCGTTGGTGGCGGGTAAAACGCCGGAGGAACTGTATGAGTACATTACCGAGATGTTGAATCGTCGCGAGTCTTATTACCGGCAAGCCGATTATCGTTTCGATGCCGACGGGTATGAATCGCTCGATTCGGTCGACGAGGCTGTGCATCGGCTGGCTGTCTTGATGCAAAATCCTACTTATGAAGATAGAGCCGATGAAATATAAATATATAATTCTGGTTTTTACCGAAGTATATTTGTAAATTCGTCTTTATAAATTTAAACTTCGTGGTTATGGCTGGTAGCTTTGCTTGTAAATCGAATGCAGGGGTCGCACCCCAAGAACAATTGTTGGGAACGATGGCCGGTAACAGACGTTTGTCCATAGGGTTACCGGCGGAACATAACGGAGGGGAAAAACGATTCCCTCTGACGCCCGAGGGGGTTGCCTTGTTGACCAAAGAGGGGTATCGCGTTTTTGTGGAAAGCGGAGCCGGCGAGGGTATCAAGTATTCCGATTTACATTATACCGAGGCTGGGGCACAAGCGACAACAGCCTCAGAAGTTTTCAGATGCGATGTCGTTCTTAAAATTACTCCGTTGAATGAACAGGAGGCTGCTATGATACGTCCGGGGGTGTTTCTGCTCACATTGTTACAGCCTCAATATCAATCGGCTTCGGTCGTGCGCATATTGATGCAAAAGAAAGTTACGGCAGTCGCGATAGATTTGATAACCGATGAGCGAGGCCGTTATCTTTTTGCCGATATATTGGACGAAATTGACGGTCGTGCAGCCATTGTGTTGGCTTCGGAATTGTTGAGTAACCGGAGTGGAGGAAAGGGTGTTCTGTTGGGGGGGATCCCGGGGGTCGCCTCTTCGGAGGTTTTGATTATAGGAGGAGGCCTTGCAGGCCGTGCGGCGGCTCGTGCCGCTTGTGGATTGGGCGCTCTGGTGAGGGTATTCGATAATGATTTTTATCGTTTAAAAGCTACTCAGTTGGAAGTGAGTCCTTCTATCTTTACTTCCAATATGCACCCTCATGTCTTGGAAAACGCCATGCGCTCGGCCGATGTGGTTATTGGCACGGAAGTGCCGGAGGGAGGCCGTTTAGGAGTAAGCTATATCGAGATGATGAAACGAGGGGCATTGTTGTTCGATTTGTGTATGGATAAAGGAGGCTGTTTCGAAACGTCGAGTTGTAGCGAGGCTCCTTGTAATAAAGTGTATGAGCAATGCGGCGTTTTGCATTATTGCTTGTCGAGCGTTGGATCTGCCGTTGCCCGAACGGCATCGATGGCGTTGAGCAATTTATTAGTTCCGGTATTGATCGATTTGAATGACCCTGCCATGCTCTATGGCCATATAAAGTCGGACGAAAGGCTTCGGAATGCCGTGTATTTGTTCGGTGGAAAGTTGATTTATAAGGAGTTGAGCATACGGTTGGGATTGCCTTATTATGATATGGCTCTTTTTATGTCGATGTTTTGAAAAGATCTTTGTTTTTATCGGAACAGCTTTTAAAATAATGAATAGATAGGGACCTTACATATTTCTATGAAAATATTTCAAATGCTTACAAAAAAACACTATCTTTGCTAAAATAGTAATATTGGAATTGAAATATATCATGTTGGATTAAAATTGTAATATAAACATGACGGAAAAAACAAAAGTGAAAGTATTGGAAGAAGTCGTGGTACGATTTTCCGGCGATTCCGGTGACGGAATATCTTTTCCAATGTTTCGGCCGGTATCGGTGATGAAATTTCTACATTCCCCGATTATCCGGCAGAGATACGTGCTCCGCAAGGAACGTTAGGGGGAGTGTCTGGTTTTCAAGTTCATATAGGGAAAGGCGTTCACACTCCGGGAGACTTGGCCGATGTATTGGTTGCCATGAATCCGGCAGCGTTAAAGACAAATGCCCGCTATGTGAAAAAAGGTGGTGTAGTTATCATCGACTCGGATAGTTTCCGGACCAGCGATTTGGAGAAAGCGGCGTTTACGACGGACGATCCTATTCAGGAGGCGGGTCTTTCTCATGCACAAATCGTTCCGGTAGCGATTACCCAAATGGTGAAAGATTCATTGGCCGATTCGGGCTTGGACAACAAGTCTATCGTACGGTGTAAAAATATGTTTGCCTTAGGGCTTGTCTGTTGGTTGTTCGACCGTCCTTTGGAACAAGCTCAACATCTATTGAAAAATAAATTTGCCAAGAAACCGGCTATTTACGAGGCTAATGCCAAAGTTATGCGCGACGGGTATAATTATGGGAACAACATACATGCTTCGGTCTCGACCTATCGAGTGGAGTCTGCACAAGTGAAGCCCGGTATTTATACCGATGTGAACGGAAATACGGCTACCGCATGGGGGTTGATAGCCGCATCTGAAAAGTCGGGACTGCCTTTGTTTTTAGGAAGTTATCCCATTACCCCGGCCACAGATATTTTGCATGAGTTGGCCAAGCGGAAAGATTTAGGTGTAAAGGCTATTCAAGTGGAGGACGAGATAGCCGGTGTTTGTACGGCTATCGGGGCTTCGTTCGCCGGAAATTTGGCAGTGACTTCCACGTCGGGGCCCGGTTTGGCATTGAAGAGCGAGGGTATAGGTTTGGCCGTTATGGCGGAATTGCCTTTGGTCATTATCGATGTTCAGCGAGGTGGACCGTCCACGGGATTGCCGACGAAAACCGAGCAGACCGATTTGTTGCAGGCTTTATACGGTCGGAATGGCGAGAGTCCGGTGGTAGTGGTGGCAGCCTCTACACCGACCGATTGTTTCGATATGGCATTTCAAGCGGCTAAAATCGCTTTGGAGCACATGACTCCCGTTATCTTGTTGACCGACGGATTTATTGGAAATGGCTCTTCGGCATGGCGTATTCCGGAAATCGATGAATATCCCGAGATAAAGCCCAATTATGTCATGCCGGAACAACAAGGTACGTGGAAACCTTACGACCGTAACGAAAAATCCGTACGTTATTGGGCGAAACCCGGAACAGAGGGATTCATGCACCGGCTCGGAGGATTGGAAAAGGATTATAAGACTAGCGCAATTTCTACTGACCCTGTCAACCATGAAAAGATGGTTCGTGCCCGGCAGCAGAAAATCGACGGTATAGCCACCGATATTCCTTTGTTGAAAGTGTCGGGCGATTCTTCTGCCGATTTATTGGTTGTCGGTTGGGGCGGAACCTACGGACATTTGTATTCTGCTGTGGAAGCTATGAATGCAGAGGGGAAACCTGTGGCTTTCGCTCATTTCAATTATATCAATCCGTTGCCTGCGAATACCGAGGAGATATTACGGCGATATAAAAAAGTGGTCGTTTGTGAGCTGAATAACGGGCAGTTTGCATCGTATTTGTCAGGGAAAGTTCCGGGTGTGAATTTCTTGCGATATAATAAAATTCAGGCACAGCCGTTCATGGTGAGTGAGTTGATGGCGCATTTTTCAAAGCTTTTGGAGGAATAGGATATGGAAGAACAAAAGGAATATACGGCAAAGGATTTTAAAAGCGACCAGTATGTACGTTGGTGTCCGGGTTGTGGAGACCATTCTATCGTGGCTGTGTTGCAGAGAGCTATGGCGACACTGGGAGTGCCTCCCCACGAAACGGTGGTGATTTCGGGTATCGGCTGTTCGTCGCGTTTGCCTTATTATATGAATGCCTATGGTTTTCATACGATTCATGGTCGTGCCGCAGCTGTGGCTACCGGGGTGAAGACGGCCAATCCCGATCTGACGGTATGGCAGATTTCGGGAGATGGCGACTGTCTGGCTATCGGTGGGAACCATTTTATTCATTCGGTACGTCGGAATGTGGATATCAATGTGGTCTTGATGAATAATAAGATATACGGTTTGACGAAAGGCCAATATTCCCCGACGAGCGATCGAGGTTTCGTTACTAAGTCGTCTCCTTATGGAACGGTGGAAGATCCTTTCATTCCGGCAGAACTCGTTTTCGGGGCGAGAGGAACATTCTTCGCTCGTTCGCTCGATGTGGAGATGTCTGTTTCGCAAGAAGTATTGGTAGAAGCTGCCCGCCATAAAGGAACGTCGGTGGTGGAGCTGTTGCAGAATTGTGTGATTTTCAATAATAATATTCACAGTTATGTGGCTGATAAAGAGTTTCGTGCCGACCGGACTGTTCATTTGCGTCATGGTGAAAAGATGATTTTCGGGAAAGACAATAATCGAGGCCTCGTGTTGGACGGTTACAAATTAAAGGCTGTGACTATCGGGGAGAACGGTGTGACTCTCGATGATATTTTGGTACATGATGCCAAGTCTCCCGATAATTTCTTGCATCAAAGTCTTGCGATGATGGACGGACATGAACTGCCTTTGGCGGTAGGTGTGATTCGTAATGTGGAGGCTCCCGTATATGACGAAGAGGTGGATAGACAAGTAAAAGAGGTAACTTCGAAAGTACCTTATTCCTCCTTGCGTGAATTTTTGTTGACCGGGGAGACTTGGGAAGTGAAATAATGTATTTTCTCCAAAAGGGTAATAGCACCCGAAAGACTGTCTGTATAGCCTTTCGGGTGCTGTTGTTATATGTTTGAGAGACAAGCCTTTTTAAGAAATTCAGAGCTTGACTGCCTTGAAAAATTTTCTTAAATTTGTATGGATAAATTGTGAAATAAGGGAATACGGATTGATTCATGATTGTTATTCCTGTCAAGAAAAGATATAGGTGTATTAAAAAATTGATTGAATGGTTGTAACGTTAATAATTTTAGCTTTATCGGCGGTGTTTTTCGTGAGTGGTAAAATACGCTCTGATGTGGTAGCCTTGTGCGCTTTGGTTTTGTTGTTGCTTTTCCACATTCTTACTCCCGATGAGGCGTTGTCCGGATTCTCCAATTCGGTCGTGATTATGATGATCGGTCTTTTCGTAGTAGGTGGTGCGATATTCCAAACCGGGTTGGCGAAGATGATAAGCGGAAAGATATTGCAGTTGGCAGGAAAGAGCGAGACAAGGCTTTTTATTTTGGTCATGCTGGTTACTTCGGCTATCGGAGCTTTTGTGAGTAATACGGGTACGGTAGCCTTGATGCTGCCTATTGTCGTGAGTCTGGCTGCCAACGCTCATATAAATTCAAGTCGCTTGCTTATGCCTTTGGCTTTTGCCAGCAGTATGGGAGGTATGATGACGTTGATAGGTACTCCGCCGAACCTTGTCATACAGAATGCCTTGACCAATGCCGGTTTTGAACCGCTTACTTTCTTTTCTTTCTTGCCGGTCGGTTTGATTTGTGTTTTTGTAGGAATGGTCGTATTGATGCCTTTGAGTAAAATTTTCCTGACCAAACGGGGAACCGAAAAGTCCGATAGTAAAAGCAAGAATAAATCTCTGAACGAGTTGGCAAGGGAATATCAGCTTTCCGAGAATTTGTTTCGGATACAAATCCCCGAAAAATCGATAGTCGCCGGTAAAACGATTGTCGAGTTGAATATTCGCCAACAATATCATTTGAATATATTGGAGGTACGGCGCACTGTTTCGTCGCAGTCCCGGTTGTTGAAAACGGTCAATCAGAAATTGGCCGATCCGGGTACTGTATTACGCTCCGGCGATGTGTTGTATGTGAATGGCGATTTCGAAAAAGTGAGGGAGTTTGTTTCTCTATTTTCTTTGGTATTATTGGATGCCCATACCATCGAAGACGGCAAGGATAACTTGACTTCCGATTTGGCTTTCTATGACATAGGTATCGCCGAGATTGTCTTGATGCCCTCGTCACGTTTGTTGAAACAGACGGTCGGAGATTCAGGATTTCGGGAAAAATTCAATGTCAATGTATTGGGCATAAGGAGAAAGAACGATTATATATTGCATGATTTGAAAGATGTGAAGATGTTGTCGGGCGATGTTTTGCTCGTGCAAGGTACATGGAAGGATATAGCTCGGTTGAGTTCGGAGGATTCCGATTGGGTGGTACTCGGCCAGCCGTTGAGCGAAGCCGCGAAAGTTACTCTCGATTATAAAGCTCCGGTCGCTGCTGCGATTATGCTTTTAATGATTCTTATGATGGTGTTCGATTCTATACCAGTGGCTCCGGTTACGGCTGTGATGATTGCTGCGATACTTATGGTATTGACCGGTTGTTTCAGGAATGTGGAGGCAGCCTATAAAACAATTAACTGGGAGAGTGTCGTTCTTATCGCCGCCATGCTTCCCATGTCGTTGGCTTTGGAAAAGACAGGGGCATCGGAATATATATCGAATAGTTTGGTTAGCGGCTTGGGCGGTTACGGGCCTTTGGCTTTAATGGCTGGTATCTATTTTACGACTTCATTGATGACGATGTTCATCAGTAACACGGCAACAGCCGTTTTGTTGGCTCCTATCGCCATGCAATCCGCATTACAGATCGGAGTGAGTCCTTATCCGTTTTTATTCGCTGTTGCCGTGGGGGCGAGCATGTGTTTCGCTTCTCCGTTTTCTACGCCACCCAATGCGCTGGTTATGCCTGCCGGTCAGTATACTTTCATGGATTATGTAAAGGTGGGTTTGCCTTTACAGATTATTATGGGGATAGTTATGATTTTTATTTTACCTTTGTTGTTCCCATTCTAAAAAAGAATTTATGTCCCGAAAAAAGCGTCTTGCCGTATTTGCCAGTGGAACCGGCAGTAATTTCGAAGCGATTGTGACTGCTTGCGAGCAGGGTAAGATCCCGGCCGAAACAGTGGCTTTGGTTTGCGATAAACCTTTGGCTCGTGTCGTAGAACGAGCTTCACGTCATGGTGTGAAGTCTTTCACTTTCGACCCTAAGTCTTTTGCTTCTAAGGTCGAAATGGAGACCGTCATTGCCGATTTTCTCGATGAGAACGGGGTGGATTTGGTTTGTTTGGCCGGGTATATGCGGATTATTTCGGATACATTGTTATCGCGTTACGACGGTAAGATTATTAATATACACCCTTCTTTGCTCCCCGCTTTTCCCGGAGCTCGTGCCGTAGAACAAGCTATGGAGTACGGGGTGAAAGTGTTCGGAGTAACTATTCATTATGTGGACCGTACGGTAGATGGCGGACGGATTATCGCCCAACGGGCTATCCCGTACGAAGGAAACGATATCGATGAGTTATTCGGACTCATTCATGCGGTCGAACATGAACTTTACCCGGAGACGATCGCTCGGTTGTTGTCTGTTTAATGTTTGTAACGAGTCTATGTTCAGTAGAAAATTCATGGGGATAGACTTGAATGTTGATGAATGAGAGGGACTTAATCCGCTAACTATGAGGAGAAACGTTTCCGGTTAGATTGAGCTTGTCCGGCTTTTGGAGAGGATAGTTCACTATTGACCTCCTCCATTGCCGTGCCCCGTAGCCTTACGGGGTGTGGCATTAGCCATATAGGGAAGGTGTCACGAAGTGACGGAGGAGCTGGAAACAGTATTTCATCAGTCGGTTTATGTCGGGCCTTTAACCCCCTCGCCCTATGGGCACTCCCCCTATATTCCCTTACGGGAACACAGGGGGAGAGGTTGAGATGTATTCCTTTTTCTCCCTTGCTTCGATTTTATGAGGTACACAGAGAGAAAGGGGTGAAAGTGTCGTTTTGAACAGCTTTTTACCCTTTCGGAACTTTGTGGGTATTCTCCCTTTTCCCCTGCCGTGTTTCGTAGCCTTACGGGGTGTTCTGTGAAACAGTAGAGACACTGAACAATCCATTGATTATCGATTGAGCCCAAATCTATATAAACAAAGAGCCGCTATAAATTTTATAGCGGCTCTTTGTCGTATGGGCTTTTTATTTATGAACTTCTACCCGTTGTGTCGAGGGTTTAGTTGCATTGCGCTCCTCTGTGGCTTTTACGACGGCTTCGGCAAGTTGCTTGAAAGCTAATCCGGTAATGGTATCGTCGAGTGCCACGGGGTGTCCCGCATCACCGCTTTCGCAGATACTTTGTACAATAGGTATTTGTCCCAAAAGAGGAACTCCGGTTTCTTGGGCCAGTCGTTTCCCTCCGTCTTTACCGAACAGGTAGTATTTGTTTTCCGGGAGTTCGGCAGGAGTGAACCAACTCATGTTCTCGACCAATCCCAGTATAGGGACGTTTACCTTATCCCCGGTAAACATACTGATACCTTTGCGGGCATCAGCCAAAGCAACTTCTTGCGGAGTGGTTACTACAATCGCTCCGGTGATAGCGAGTGTCTGTACCAAAGTGAGGTGTATATCGCTGGTTCCCGGTGGCAAATCGAGTACAAAATAGTCGAGTTCGCCCCATGCGGCATCGGTGATGAGTTGTTTCAAAGCATTACTTGCCATTCCTCCCCGCCAGAGTACGGCATCGTTTTTACGAACAAAAAAACCGATGGAAAGGATCTTCACGCCGTATCGCTCGACCGGGAGAATGAGATCGCGTCCTCCGATGTTCTCGGTATAGACTTCGGTGTCTTCGATATTGAACATCGTGGGAGCCGAAGGGCCGAATATGTCGGCATCCAGCAGCCCGACTTTATACCCTTGACGGGCTAACACCACAGCTAAATTGGAGGCTATGGTAGATTTACCTACGCCTCCTTTTCCCGATGAAACGGCGATGATATTCTTTACATCGGGCAAGGGATTCTCGGGGTTCGGACGAGCTGTTTGTCTCGCCTTTACAGCTATATTTCCTTTGATATTTACTTCTGGACTTACGAAAGTGAGAATGGCAGTTTCGGCAGCTTTTACGACCGATCGGATAAAGGGATCGGTCGGCTTGTCGAAAATGATGGAGAAACTTACTTTGTTACCGTCGATACGAATGTCGTCTTCGATCATTTCGTTAGCGACCAAATCTTTCCCGTTGCCCGGGTAACGCACTTTGGCGAGTGCGTCGAGTATTAGTTTCGGATATAGTTGCATATTGTCGTGTTATTTTGATGTTGTATTTTCTTGACTGCTTTGTTTACCGCTACGTTTTCCCCGATTGAAGCTCCGGTATGTGTCATAAGGAATATCAACGTCGGGTTCGATGAATTGTTCACGGGGTTGGCAGACGAAACGAATATATTTGATATTCATGCCCCGTTCGAGCCACTGTTGCTCGTAGAAAGTTTTTATTTCCAGTATGTCGTCGGTTATTCCCGAATGGTAGAGATCGTCGGTCGAAACCTGTACGGGATAGCCGTTTGCTTTTACCATTTCACAAGTATAGGTGTACATGAACGGACTGTCGCTTTTCAGATGGATCAAACCTTCGGGCGATAGAATATTTTGGTATAGTTGCATAAACCGGGTAGAAGTGAGCCGCTTTCTCACTTTTTTCATTTGCGGGTCGGGGAAGGTAATCCATATTTCTGATACTTCACCTTTGGCAAAAAAACGATCGATCAACTCTATATTGGTACGAAGAAAGGCTACGTTATTTATTCCTTCTTCGAGGGCCTGTTTGGCTCCACTCCACATGCGGGCTCCCTTTATATCTATTCCTATAAAGTTTTTTTGCGGGTAATGTTTTGCCAGACCTACGGCATATTCGCCTTTTCCACAGCCCAATTCAAGGACTATCGGATTTTCATTTTTGAAGAATTGTTTTCCCCATTTGCCTTGCATCTCAAATCCTTTTTCTTGTAGTGCAGAGAAAGGATATTGGAATACATGTGGGTAGCCTTGCAGGTCGTCGAATTTTTTCAGTTTATTTTTTCCCATTTTGAAATGAATATCGACAAGTTCTGGTTAATTGACTCTTCCTAATTTTAAATGATAGTATTTTCCTGATTCTATTTGTACAGAAAGGATAAATATTTCTCCCGAATACGATTGAGTATCGATTTTCGTTTCGGTCGTTTTGCCTTGTTTTTGATATATTGTGCGTCCGTCGATTGTTCCCGAGACGGTTAGATTCGTGATTATCCGATGCTGTTCCCCGATGAGAGATTGTAGTTGTCCCGCTTCGGTGTGACAATTGTAATTTGTCGCCTGCAAATGTTTCCCGACGGATAGGAACAGAACGATATATAACAACTTTCTCATTGGAGTGACGGCGGGTTTGATTGTTTTATAAAAATAGAGAGAGATAGGAATAAGATAAAACGGACAAGCTCGTTTTTTATACCAAGTCGCACCCTATTTTTGTATTTGCAAAGATAGTATAAACGAATGTAGAAACAAATTTTATTTGTCGGGTCGGTATGTTCGGGTGTTTTTGTTTTGACGGACAGAATGTTGAGCCTGAATTGTTGAAAAAACGGAGACTATATTTGGGGGTAATCTTTAATCTCTTGATATGCGATAATGTGCGCCGCAGTCGAGTATGAAATCCAGTACATCTTTGAAAAGTTCTTCTACATGGGACGGCACAAATACATACGACGTGTCGCCGCAATGTTTGCATATGGTTTGGGGTAAGTCGGTTAATTTTACATCGAGGTGTTCCGACATAGCCATTGCTTCGTCTTTTTCGATTATCGCATAGGTATGATGTTGTACATTTTTATAATCGTAAAAGGTCAGACAGATGACCAGACTTTTAGTGTAGTTGAATCCGACCGTAAGTGTCGACCAAGTGTCGAAGTCCTCGTGGGACATGGCGATGGTTATTTCTTCCAATGTTGACATAATTTTCGTGAATGTATTGTGGGCGAGCTATATATATATCGTAGTCATTAAATGCGGCTGTCTATGCGTATAATGTTTTCGACAATGAACAGATCGCAAATTTCTTTTTTCTCGATTTCGATGTCGTCGTATTCTTTGTTTTCACTGCGTAGGATAACCCTATCGGGATTATCGTGTTTACGAATATATTTGACCATGCGGTAATCTTCCAGCAATATGACGTAGATTTGCCCCCAGAAGATAAGTTGGGGATTTTTTATTTCGCGGATTGCGATCATGTCACCATTGTTAATAACGGGTTTCATGCTGTCTCCGCTTACTTTGACAATGCTGCAATCGGGATTGATGAAAGGAACGTCTATACTGCCGATTACCAAATCTTCGGTAAACATGCGATCCCGCGCCAAATTACCGGCAGTTACGTCCAGACCGTATACTTTCGCCCCATTTCTTGCTTCTGGTATAATCGCTTCCGAGGGAAGGGTTAATGTGCGTATATGAGAGTGTGCATCGTTGTCTGAGGGACGAAACATATATCCTTTACCCGTACATAGCCATTCTTTCGATACGCCCAAGTCTGCGACGATTCTGTTGATAAGTGAGTCGCTGACAGGTAGTTTTCCGGTCAGGTGTTTCGAGAAGTTGGACGCATCGATCGATATGCGTTTGGCAAATTCCGACTGGGTTACTCCAAAGTTTTCCATCAATGTCTTGATTCTCTCTATTTTAGCTTCATTCTCCATAGTCGTTCACATTTTTATTTTTATAATATGGTAAAATCACCATAAATAATTTGCTTTTCAATAAAAGCGGTAGTATATTTGTGTGGTTTTATTACCAAAACAAAGGTATAAACTTTTTTTGAAAAACAAAATAATAGATTAGTAATTAACATAGTTAGCCATGTTCCATCGGGGTATATTGCCTATAAGAATTGTAAACAAAAGGAGGAGATACACAGGCAAAACGGGTAAATGCAGTGTGAATATACCCTGATGGAAGTGCGCTAACAGAATAGGAGAAGTTATGAGAACGATTGAATGGGAAGCTCCGGCTTTGGCATCATTGGCGGCAGCACATTGGTTGGTAGCTTATGAACGGGAAAATTCGCCACGAAAGAGGGTGAGGTATGAGAATGAAATAGAGTTCGACGGAGTAGCTTATATGTTGATGTGTGAAATCGAATTAGTGGAAAGAGAACATAAAGCGGTGTCGATGATGTGCGGTATAGAGCCCCAATATACCGATATGCCGGTAAGAATTATTGGAAATATGGGAAAGGCCATCGGCGAGATTTTGCCTGTGCTGAATAACTTTTTGGATAGTTACGGTGTTATATATGTATGATATAAACAGAGGGGTGATCCGAAAGGTGTGGCGTGGTATAAGAAGGATACTTTCGGGGTATATGACGAGGGTGTACCTGTCGGATTAAAGAAAAAGGCTGAACAAACTGTTCAGCCTTTTTCTTTTTTATCGGAGAAATAGAATTATCCGTTAACTTTTGCCATGTGGGCAATCAAATCGAGTACTTTGTTAGAATAACCGATTTCGTTGTCATACCAAGAAACGACTTTTACGAATGTGTCGGTCAGAGCTATACCAGCTTTTGCGTCGAAAATAGAAGTGCGAGTATCACCCAAGAAGTCAGAAGATACAACAGCGTCTTCGGTATAACCGAGAATGCCTTTCAATTCGCCTTCGGAAGCCTCTTTCATAGCAGCGCAGATTTCTGCATAAGTAGCCGGTTTAGCCAAGTTAACTGTTAAATCGACAACCGAAACGTCCAAAGTCGGAACACGCATAGACATACCTGTCAATTTTCCGTTCAAAGTGGGGATTACTTTTCCTACGGCTTTGGCAGCTCCCGTAGAAGAAGGAATGATGTTGCCAGAAGCAGCACGACCACCACGCCAGTCTTTCATAGAAGGACCGTCAACCGTTTTTTGAGTAGCGGTAGTAGAGTGAACGGTAGTCATCAAACCATCGAGAATACCGAATTTGTCGTTCAATACTTTGGCGATAGGAGCCAAGCAGTTGGTTGTACAAGAAGCATTGGAAACGAATTGAGTACCTTTAACGTAAGTATTTTCGTTAACACCGCAAACGAACATAGGAGTATCGTCTTTGGAAGGAGCGGACATAACTACGTATTTAGCACCGGCTTCGATATGAGCTTGAGCTTTTTCTTTGGTCAAGAAAAGACCGGTAGATTCTACAACATATTCAGCACCTACTTCATTCCATTTCAAATCGGCAGGATTTTTTTCGGCTGTAACACGAATAGTTTTTCCGTTTACAATCAATTGACTTTTTTCAACATTCGCTTCGATCGTTCCATCGAATTGTCCGTGCATAGTGTCATATTTCAACATGTATGCCAAATAGTCAACCGGGCAAAGGTCGTTAATACCTACGATTTGGATGTCGTTTCTTGTTTGTGCTGCACGGAAAACGAAACGTCCGATGCGGCCAAAACCATTGATACCTACTTTAATCATTGTAATAAAACTTTAAGTGTTTATTGAATAAAAAATAACATCTTACTTTTTTCTTCTTTTTTTGTTCTGCTTTCTTAAAAACATTTACATTTGTAATATTGTTTAACAACCACAAGGTGTCGCACAACAACTCATCAAAGCAAGCAGCGCAATCAAAAAGGCAATTTTGTATTTCATACAAGTATATTTTGTTCCTAAAATTGCGATGCAAAGGTAAATATTTTTTTTGAATACAATGTATGTGAATGTGAAAATAAAAGAAAAATTTCTTTATTTGCATTGTGTTGAGTTTGAGTAATCTATCTAATATTAATAACTCGTACTATTATGAAAAGTTCATTTTTAGCAGACTTTAAAAAATTTGCCATGCGAGGCAATGTCATCGACATGGCTGTCGGTGTAATTATCGGTGGCGCTTTTGGAAAAATCGTATCTTCGGTTGTCGCCGATATCATCATGCCACCTCTCGGGTTACTGATCGGCGGTGTCAACTTTACAGATTTAAAATGGGTGATGAAAGGGCCCGAAGTAGTCGATGGGGTAGAACAGGCTGCGGTTACACTTAATTATGGTAATTTTTTACAGGCAACCTTCGACTTTTTGATTATTGCTTTTTCTATTTTCTTGTTTATTCGACTTTTGACGAAGTTAACGGAAAAGAAAAAGGAAGAACAAACGGCTCCTGCTCCTGCCCCGGCTCCTTCCGAAGAGGTGAAATTGTTGTCGGAAATTCGGGACTTGTTAAAGAAAAACGAAGAATGAGAAGGATCTCATTCTCCGCGAAAAATAATAATGCCGCTTCTGATAAGAAAGCGGCATTATTATTGATGAAAGGTTTTATAAATTATCCTATGATATACTTGCTTTTGGGCAGGTAGGATAACAAATATACGAATATGTAAACCGTAATAAACGTACACACGGCGATCAAGGGAATTGTGACATAGGCCGCATCCGAGATAGACTTGAATAGTCCATAATAGAAATTTAGAAACAGAATGTGGGCTAAGTACATTCCATAGCTTTTTACCGATATATCCGACAGCAGTTTGCAGGCTGCATTTTTCCCTTTTAAAGATAGTCGGCCGATTAGAGAGAAGAGGCCTAATGTCATCAGGAATACATTCACCGTACAGAATCCCCAACTAAGTTCCAATTCGGGCACGGTGGGAACCGTATCGATACGTGAACAGAAAATTCCGGCCGAGAGCGCAAAACCGACTATGAGTATTATCCAAGATAATGCCGCAGAAGGATAGCCGAATCTTTTCAGATAATATCCTAAAATGAAGTATCCGATGAATCCCGTGAAGTAGTAGAGCAACGGTGTGTCGTTCCAGAATGCTTCGCCTAGCACTTCGGGATAAACTAAATGAATATACGGGATAAAAGTTGTGATTATCCACAAGCCGAGATATCCTTCCAATTCTCGTTTAGATGCTTGTTGTAACCAGGGGGAAATAATCGGGGTTACCAGATAGAGCCCGATTAACATGTAAATATACCATAAATGGCCTATTTCACACCCGAAGTTCACGGGAATGTGTAAAATATTAAGTGCCATTTGGCTAAAAGAATCCCCACGGCTTAACACGTAGTATCCGGCATATAATACACACCATGCGATGAATGGATATATGATTCGGGTGAAACGTTTGCGAAAAAATGTGGAAATTTTGTCTTGCATAGGGAGTAACAAGAATCCCGACAGCATGACGAATAGAGGTACAGATGATCGGCATAATGTGGTTATGATGCCAATCCAAAAAGTATTGTCTCCGGTAACAACCGTTCCTCCTTCTCCTATATAGTAAAATTCGCTGGCATGTTGTTGAATGACTAAGTAACAGGCAATAACTCTCAATAAATCGAGCGAATAATTGCGATTCTTAATCATGAAAATAATTGTTTATGAAATGTTGGTGATGAATTTTATTGAATAATTAGTTGAAACGTAGTTTATCTCCAATGACAGTAGTTAGTATTGTTCTTTTTCGTTGGGAAAATCTTGTGTTTTCACGTCTTTTACGTAGGCCTGTACCGCTTCGGTGATCGTTGTACTTAAATCGGCGTATCGACGAAGGAACCGTGGGGAAAAACCTTTGTTGATGCCCAACATGTCGTGCATGACGAGGACTTGTCCGTCTACACCACCACCGGCTCCGATACCGATGACCGGAATGGTTACTTCCTGAGCTACCCGGGTGGCCAATGTTGCCGGAATCTTTTCGAGAACGAGGCTGAAACACCCTATCTCTTCGAGAAGATGAGCATCCTCGATGAGTTTATTAGCTTCTGCCTCTTCACGAGCACGGACGGTATATGTACCGAATTTGTTAATGGATTGCGGAGTCAGACCTAAATGCCCCATAACGGGTATCCCGGCACTGAGTATGCGCTCGATAGATTCACGGATTTCGGCTCCGCCTTCCATCTTTACACAGTCGGCATGCGTTTCTTTCATGATTCTGATTGCCGAGGCAACAGCTTCTTTGGAGTTGCCCTGATAGGAGCCGAATGGCATATCGACGACGACTAAGGCACGTTTAACGGCTCGGACAACCGACTTCCCATGATAAATCATTTGGTCGAGAGTAATAGGTAAAGTCGTTACATTTCCGGCCATTACATTGGATGCCGAGTCGCCTACCAGAATGACATCGATTCCGGCTTGGTCTATAAGAGTCGCCATTGAAAAGTCATAGGCGGTTAACATCGAAATTTTTTCGCCGCGGAGTTTCATTTCCATCAGGCGGTGAGTCGTTACTTTACGAGTATCTTCGGTATATGTAGACATAATTTTGATTGTTTGAATTTCGGGACAAAGGTACACTCAAATTTTTATATTGCAACCTTTTTCATTTTTCAATCTTGTTTTCTGTATATTTGCATAAAGTGTAGAATGGATTGATTGTACGGGGCGATCCTCTTTGCACCCGGAGGCGGTAACACAGATCGTGCAGATATGATTGCGGTTTTTCTGTGATTACAGCCGGTCGATTCTGCTTGTTTGAATGAGTGTTGATAGTATGGAGAAAGAAAAGTCGTCTCGGGAAGTTCCCGGTTGGTTCAAGATTTTAATCCTTATAACGGCTTTGCCGGTTTTTGCGTGGCCGTGGTTGATGAGCCGGGTAACGTTTGTATTTGTCGAAAAAGCCGCTGGCGATGCTTTGCCTTGGGCTTTGGTCATGTTGTTGCCTTTGTATGTGGTTTTGTCTACGTGGATTAGTTATCGGGTGTATAGTACCCGACGAGAGATTTCGTGGATTTTACAGGGCTTGCAAATGCTGGTGTATTTGGCCTTGTTTGTTTTGATTTTGTAATTTGTGATTACGGATTGTATAGATCGGGGTTGGAAAAATTGATAATGTCCATTACCATTTCATAGGCTTGTTTGGCCGGGCTTTCTGGATTGATTTCTATGGCTTTCAGATAATTTTCGATTGTGAGTTTCCAGTTTCCTTGTTTCCAAGAGACCAGTCCTTTCAAGTAGTAGGCCTTGTCGTCTTTCGAGTGGGTCGAGAGCCATTCGTCGATGTATGCAAGAGCTTTTTCCAAGTTGTTTTCTGCGATGAGCCGGTTTATTTTTTCTGAGTCCATTTGCTGTTTTCTTTTGGGCAAAGATAGTGTAAACCGAGGGCAGAAACAAATATACTTGTTGACGTATGGATAATGTGACAACGGGGAAGTCCTAAGAGCAGGACTTCCCCGTTGTTTCAATTTGCATCTTTGATTAATGGGTTAGTTTTTCGGGTTTGGGTAGTTCTAATTCGTTCCCTTCGGGAGCCCAGATAAAGCCTTTGTTGTTCCATGTGCGCAGATAGCCGCCGATGTTGTTGTTAATCATCAGTAGCTGGAATGCATGTTTGCCTTTTTGCAAAGCGATGGAATTACGTGTGCGAGAATGGCGTATGAGTTTACCGTCGTTACTGATGATGACCTTTCCGTCTATTCTCAGTTCGTCCATTTCGGAGGAAAAATAGTATATGCCATCGGCGGGAACTTCGAAGTAGCCGGTGTAGCAGTATGCTCCTTTGTCTTCGATCTCCGGTTTGAATTCAAAATCTTTGACAATCTTCGGTGCACTCCAATGCGCTCCATCGAGGTCTTTTACAAAATAGAGGTTTCCCTCGGTACGTCTCAACTCGATACCGGGTTGGGTGCTTTTTTCGGTAGCCGGCATGAGCTTTTCGCGAACTACTTCGATAGAGCGTACCGGACTTAATTTCCCTGAGGGGAGCATAGTGGCTATTTTGACTGTTACATCTTTATTGATATGTAACGGATTTTCGTATTTTGTCGAACTTGTTTGAGGCTCACTTCCATCGGTCGTATATACCATAGGATAGTTGCGGCTGTTTTGGAATGTCAGCGTGGTATTTTCGGTATATGCAATACGGTCGGCCATAGGGCCTTCGGGCATGGGTATGTGGTAGTTGATGTGGTGCATATCGAGTCGGATCAATTGATTGTCGAGCCGACGAGTGAAAGAGTTGTAATCTTTTTTCTCTTTGGGTGTCCAATCCAATTCTGCCAAAGCCAGCATGCGGGGATATAACAGGTATTCGGTATACTCGGGGGTTACGGCATATTCGGTCCACATGTTGCATTGTGCTCCTAAAACGTGGTGCCGCAAATTTTCTGGAATTTTTGGAGATTTGGGGTCGTAGCTATAAGTTTTTTCGAGAGGCAGTCCGAATTTAATGGCAATGGGTTCGGCTTCGACGGCTCCTTGTCCATGATCCATATACATCCATTTGGAGGGTGTCATGATAACATCGTGTCCCATAGAAGCGGCGGCAATGCCTCCTTCTTCACCTCTCCAAGACATCACAGTTGCTGATGGAGCCAGTCCTCCTTCGAGAATTTCGTCCCAGCCGATCATCGATTTTCCATGAGCAAGGATTATCTTTTCGATACGGTGAATGAAATAGCTTTGCAGTTCGTGGGCATCTTTCAGGTTTTCGTCTTTGATTCTTTTCTGGCATTTGGGGCATTCGTTCCATCTTACTTTGGGGCATTCGTCACCGCCGATATGGAAGAATTTGCCGGGAAACAGAGGAATGACTTCTTCGAGAATGTCTTGTAAGAATTCAAAAGTTTTGTCATTCCCGGCGCAATATACGTTGTCTTCCACGCCCCATTTGTTGCGTAGTTCAAACGGGCCTCCTGTACATGAATATTCGGGGTATGCGGTCAAAGCGGCAAGTGCATGTCCGGGAAGTTCTACTTCGGGGATAACGGTAATGTACCGCTCTGCTGCGTAAGCAACGACTTCTTTGATTTGTTCCTGTGTGTAGAAGCCCCGATGTATGCTTCCATCGGCATTCCGGCGTACAGAGCCAACCTCGGCGAGACGGGGATATTTTTTTATTTCTATGGTCCACAGATGGTCGTCGGTCAAGTGCCAATGGAAATAATTCATTTTGAACATGGCCATGATGTCGAGTTGTTTTTTTACAAATTCCACGTCGTGGAAGTGGCGACATACGTCGAGCATCATACCTCGGTATCCATAGGCGGGTTCATCTTTGATTTCCACACAAGGGATTTCCCATGCTACGTTATCGATAATCGTTTCGCTCTCGATTTGGGGAGGAAGCAACTGCATAACCGATTGCATGCCATAAAAGATTCCTTGCGGAGTTTTGGCTTTGACAATTACCTTTTTGGGGGTTACTGTCAGTTGGTAGCCTTCGTTCCCTATTTTTAGTGACTTGTCTATTTGCAGACTGATAGCGTTTGAGCTTCCGCTGTTTTTTATATTTAGATTGTATCCTGTGGAGTATAGGATTTTTGACTGGAAATAGGCCGCTACTTTTTTTAAATCAGCTCTTTGGTTTTTCCCAATGGCAAAAGAGGTTTTGGAATTTAAAGTAAAATGTCCGTTTTTCTGAACCAAACTTTGGGGAGTGGGAGTGATGTCCAAATGGTTGTCTTGACCCATGATTACAGAACTCGATAGGACGAGAAGACAAATCCATAGGCAAGAAATAGAAAGAGCTCTTTTCATTATAAATAATTTTTATGAGATGAATAATAGGGTCGTTAGTTTTCTCCGTAGTTTACAGTAATGTTGATTACATTCATGTTGTTTACTTCTATTTCGACAGTTTGGTATCCCGATTTTTTGAAGATGAGATATTCGTGATTGCCGGTAGTGAATTTGAACTGACCTTTTGCGTCGGTAACAGCAATGGTTTTTCCGGTGCTTTTTTCAATAATCTGCATATCGGGAACGAGGGTAGCCTGCACGTCACGCACTTCTCCTTTCACTTCCATTTGGCGGGAACTTTTTTTGTTTTTAGGTTTTACGATTTCGTCATTCCCGATCGTCGATGGTTCTCCCGCCACGATAGTTTTCGACAAAATGATATTATTCGATGCTTGTCCTACTTCCAAAATGAACTCGCCGGCTTCGACGAAGCGTTGGTTTTTCTCGTCGACCAAATAGAGATCGGAGATGGGTACTTGAAGTTGTACGGTGCGGGTTTCACCGGGCGCTAATTCTATTTTTTTGAAGTCGCGCAGTTGTTTTACCGGTGTCACATAGGTACTGGCTTTGTCTCGGACATATAATTGAACTACTTCTTTACCGGTGTATTTCCCCGTATTTTTTACTTCTACTGTGGCGTGTATCGTGTCGTTCAATTCGTATTTGTCTTTGTCGGTGGAGAGATTCTTATAAACGAACGAGGTGTAGGAAAGTCCGTATCCGAAACTATATAGAGCCGAAGGAGCCGAGAAAACATAGTCCCGTCCGGGTGAGTCGTAGCTTCCGGGGTTTTTGTAGAATCCACGGTCGGACGGCAGATAGTTGTAGTAGACAGGCAAATGTCCGGTGCTGCGAGGGAAAGAGAAAGTGAGTCTTCCCGAAGGAACGACTTCTCCGAATAGGATATCGGCAATGGAGTTTCCGGCTTGTTCACCGGCATACCATTGGACGAGTATAGCGGGCAAATTGTTCTTTTCCCATTCTATGACAAAAGGTTTTCCTGTTACCAATACAAGTATGACGGGAGTGCCGGTTTGATATACTTCGCGTATTAGTTGCGATTGCGCGCCCGTGAGGTTCAAATCGTTCAGGTCGAACCCTTCTCCGCAAGTGGAGCTTTTGTAGTCACGGGCCAAAGCGGCACTGGCGCTACCGCCGAAAATTACGGCTACTTCGCTGTTTTTGGCGGCTTCGACCGCTTCGGCTATTCCCGATGTGTCCAATGATGTGAGACTGCAACCTTTGGCGTAGTGTATGGCGGTGTTTTTGTTTACCCGGTTCTTGATACCTTGTAGCGGGGTGACACCGTCTTTGTTGTTGCGGCTCCAAGTGTAATCTCCGAATTGGACTTGGTCGGCATTGGGCCCGATAATGGCGATCGATTTCAGGCTTTTGGCATCGAGCGGCAGTAACTGGTTTTCGTTTTTCAGCAGGACGGTCGATTCGTCGGCAATCGTTTTGGCGAGTTTGACGCTTTCCGGGGAGTGTCGTTTACGGTTTTTGAAGGTTTTTCCGTAAGGGTCTTCAAAGAGTCCCATAGCGAATTTTGCGAATAAAACCCGGCGGACGGCCGTGTCGAGAATTTTTTCATCGAACTGGCCTTTTTCGATCAATCCTTTCAGGAAGGGATAGCATTTGCTCGATGCCTCGGCATCGAGCCCGGCGGAAATGGCTTGAATGGCGGCCTCAGAGGAGTTGCGGGCTGTGAAATGCAATGTTTTGAGCATTTCGATAGCACCCCAGTCGGAATATACATATCCTTTGAAGCCCCATTCGTCACGAAGTATATCGGTAAGCAGATAATGTGATGCTGAGTTGGGTATATGGTTCCAAGAGTTATAGGTTGACATGACTGCCAATATTCCGGTGTTTTTAACAACCATTTCGAACGGTTTGAGATAGATTTCGTGCAAATCTCGCAATCCGCATTCTACCGAGGCTAAATTTAATCCGCTCAACGGGTTGCCGTGCGGGCCGTAATGCTTCAACATGGGCGATATGCCGTTTTCGAGATACCCCGAAACCTCCTCGATGCCGAAAAGGCCGCATAGATATGGGTCTTCCCCATAGGACTCTTCGACCCGTCCCCAACGTAAATCGCGTACTACGTCTATACAGGGGGATAGAACTTGTCGAAATCCCATGCTGTGGAGATCGTCGGAAATCATTTGCGTTTTCTTTCGTGCCAGTTCGGGATTAAAGGTGCTCCCCAAAGCGATGTTTTGGGGATATATGGTGGCTCCGTCGTGCACAGCACCGTGCAGAGATTCTGCAACCGTGAAGATGGGTATTCCCAACCGGGTTTTTTCTACCATGTATTTTTGAATGAGATACATGCTTTTAGCGCAATTGTCGCCGGTGAGGGGAAAGCCTTCGACAAATCCCCATGAAGTATTACCTGCCCAATCGGTCAGTTTTTTCATATCGAGCTCTTGCCTGTTAAAAATTTTCGAAGAGTGTATGTGCCGTATTTGTGCGATTTTTTCATCGACAGTCATGCGGTTCAGCAAGTCTTCTACGCGTTCCTCGATGGGGAGATTTTTGTTTTTTGATGGTAGGGATTGGGCTTTTGCCATCTCGAGGGGCGATGTGGCGGTGAGAA
>ENA-UERC01000254-UERC01000254.1-human-gut-metagenome-genome-assembly--contig:-NODE-254-length-41943-cov-8.148521_pt1 | contig 41943 bp, 35 predicted proteins | sample MGYA00242955_ERZ507955 | MGnify/ENA primary metagenome ERZ507955 (study PRJEB26167, sample SAMN06115394) | human gut metagenome | host: Homo sapiens | place: China:Hubei | collected 2016-04-27 | study... | reverse complement strand
GCCGCGATAAGGGAAGGGGTATGGTCCCTCTCCATGTACCTTGACAAGTACATAACCATTCATCTGATACATTCTCCCCCACCCGAGCCGGGAGGCCCTGCGCCATGACCATTTTATGTGAGCGACAACCACGGGCCTCTACTGCCGGATAGCAACCGACAAGGCGACGATGGTGAGGATAGGACAATGATACTTCTCGAAAGAGCTGGGCGGAAGCGCAGGGGTGGAAGTCCCATGGACCCGATTCGCTGTCGGGCGCCAGATGAATCCAGAGCGCACGGGGGCGAGGTCAAATAGGTGCGCAAAACTATTTTTTAAAAGGATGAAACAAATGAAGAACAAAAACGGAATTTACATCATCGGTGTTGACCATGGCTATGGCAACATCAAAACAGCCAACTGCTGCTTTCCTACAGGCGTGGAGGGCAGCGACGCAGAACCCACCTTCAAGAATGACCTGCTGATTTACCAGGGCCGTTACTACCAAATCGGCATTGGACACAAGGAATACGCCGCTGAAAAAGTAATGGACGAGGATTACTACATTCTGACCCTGGCAGCCATTGCCAGGGAGCTGAGCAGGGAGCATATTACCCAGGCCAATGTGTTTCTGGCGGCGGGGCTGCCCCTGTCCTGGGTGGTGAAACAGCGGAAGGCGTTCCAGGAGTATCTGTTTCAGAACAGTGCGGTGGAATTTACTTTTCGGAGAATAGAGTACCGCATCCGAATTGTGGGTGCGGCAGTCTATCCCCAAGGATTTGCCGCAATTGCGCCCGTTGTCAACCACTTCACCGGAAGTAATATGCTCTGCGACATTGGCAACGGCACCATGAACATCCTGCGAACTATGGATAGCAATGTGGAATTGCGCCAGATGTTCACGGAAAAGTATGGTGTTCAACAGTGTGTGCTTGCTATCCGGGAAGCTCTTATGCGGGAACATCACGCTGAACTGGATGAACAGATGATCCACAATTTCTTGCGGTACAGTACAGTCGGTATCGACGAGGAACTGGAAAAGACCATGAAGCTGACGGCGAGGGAATATGTGAAAAAGGTATTCCGCAAGCTCCGGGAGCATGGCTATGATCCCCGGATTATGAAGCTGTATGTAGTCGGCGGCGGTGGCTGCCTGCTGAAAAATTTCTTCCCTATTGCTCCTGACAAAATCATCATTAACAGCGACATTTGCGCCACGGCCAAAGGCTACGAGTACATGGCTGACGTGCAGAATGTGACGGGAGGCGTGAAATGAGGGCCGCCAAAACCACAATACGCTTCAAGCTGTCCCGTGCCGAGGATGCCCGAACATTGGAGTATCTGAGGAATCAGAAAGCGGCGGGGAGTTCTTTCAGCAAATCCGTGGTGCAGGTCATTAACGACTGCCTGGATGCTCAGGAAGCGGAAAGCAGGGAGGACTCCTTTATGGGTAGATTTCGGCTAATGCTTCGGGAGGAACTGAAAGGGTTGGGAAATACAGTTCCTTTTCAGCCTGTTTCGGAGCCGTCCCAGCAGTCGCAGGAAAACGCTGAGCAAACGCTGGCGTTTTTGAATGCTTTCGACGGCATGGGCTGAGAAAATGACGGCGTTTTTTCGGGGAAACGCCATCGATGTGCTAATGTCTCACAACGATGTGCCGTCGCATTTGACGGTTTGCGGAGTCAAAATTGGACAATGTGCTGGCGTATTTGCAGAAAAGCACCGTCCCAAAGCACTGGTTTTACCCGACCATAATTACACAGGGACAGATGCCTACAACAGACCTAGTGTACACTTTTTCATGCACAGTATCGTTCAGGGCAGGGCTGTTTATCACTGAATTGTGGGCAATGTGGGGGCGATTCAACATGATAGAAAAGGTTATGTCTTTAGTCTGGCAAGCATCGCCTTTTGTCCCCAAAGGCAGCTTGTCAGGGCATATCCCTGAAACCCTATGTACTTAAAGGAGGAACATGAACAAAAGAATTTATGAAATAAAAGTCCGGCTGGCAGCCGATGAAATGGCATACCTGAATCAGCTTGTTGCTGCAGCTGGATTGTCCAGAGAAACTTATTTGCGGATGGTGATTTCGGGAGTTGTCCCAAAGGAGGCACCGCCTCCTGACTTTTGGGCAATGATGCGGGAGCTTCATGCCATCGGGAACAACCTGAATCAGATTGCCATGAATGCCCATGTGCTGAACGCCATTGATGCCAAGCACTACGATGAGGGTGTTCGGCTATTTCAGGATGCGGTGCAGAATATTCTATCCGCAGTCCTTGACCCGATACCGATTGACAAATTAACACAAGGACGGGCAGAAGCGCCCGTCCCCAACGATGAAAGGAATGACGTTTATAGAAAAGAAGTTATGTAACTCTATTGTGATTCCCATAGCGAAATTGCACCCCTTTGAGGGTCACCCCTATAAGGTCCTGGACAACGACGAAATGGAAATGTTGACCGAGAGCGTTCAAAATGAAGGCGTTCTCTCCCCGTTGATTGTTCGCCCATTAGAGGGAACAGACGGATACGAAGTGATCAGCGGACACCGCAGATTGCATGCTGCACAAAGAGCAGGGCTTTCGGAGGTTCCTGCCCTTGTCTATGAAATCAGCCGGGAGGAGGCAACCGTTATGCTTGTGGACAGCAACCTCCACCGAGAGCATATTCTGCCAAGTGAAAAGGCGTTTGCCTATAAGTTGAAAATGGAGGCAATGAAGCACCAAGGCCGTACTTCTCCCCAAGTTGGGGAGAAGTTGGTGACAGCCGAAAAGGTTGGGGCTGATGGTGGAGACAGTAAGAATCAGGTGTTGCGTTATGTGCGCCTGACCCACCTGATTCCGGAACTGCTTCAACTTGTCGATGACGGCAAAATCGCCCTCACCCCCGCTGTGGAACTGAGTTACCTCCCGGAAAAAGCCCAGGCCTGCCTCCTGGAAGAAATACGTCGCAACGACTGCACTCCATCCCTATCTCAAGCGATCCGCCTGAAAAAGGAATACCAGGCAAAGACTCTGGCCGTGCCAAAACTGCGTTCTATTATGGGCGAGGAAAAGGCAAATCAGAAAGAGCGACTGAAAATTCCTTTGGAGCGCATCCGAAAGTTCTTTCCAAAGAGCTACACGCTAAATCAAATCGAGGAGGCTGTAGTAAAACTCTGCGAGAATAATTACCGCCGACGAACCGAACAGGAACGATAGGGGGCTGCTGATGGAAGCAGAAGTATTGAATACCCCTACCCCGGATATGAAAACCGTAACCCAGGATGATTCCACACATATCCCCGACTTCGCAATTGAAGGGCTGGCGCGGTTCTTCCTCCCCCTGATGCAGATATCTCTTTCCGAAAAGCCCGCCGTACATTTGCAGCGAGATCAGAAAGGCGATATGATGCACGGGAAGGAGGTAACAGCATGAACGCAGTCATTTACGCCCGCTATTCTTCGGATAATCAGCGGGAGGAATCCATTGAGGGACAGCTTCGGGATTGCCGGGAATACGCGGAGCAAAACAAGCTGGCGATTGTCGGAAACTATATTGACCGGGCATTGTCTGCCAGAACGGCAGACCGCCCGGATTTTCAGAGGATGATCCACGACAGCGAAAAGCGGTTGTTTGACGTGGTTCTCGTATGGAAGCTGGACAGATTCTCCCGTGACCGATATGACAGTGCCCACTACAAGCACATTCTGAAAAAGAATGGTGTGCGGGTCATATCCGCAAAAGAGGCCATTGCCGACGGCCCGGAGGGAATTATTCTGGAATCCATGCTGGAGGGTATGGCGGAGTATTATTCCGCAGAGTTAGCTGTCAAAGTGCGCCGTGGTCAGCGGGAAAACGCAATGAAATGCCAGAATAACGGCGGTACATTGGCCTATGGGTATTCCGTGAATAAAGAAACCGGGGCATTGGTCGTGAATCCAAAAACCGCCCCTATCGTGCGGGAGATTTTCTCCCGCTACGACAAGGGCGAGCTGATCAAGAACATTATGAAAGACTTGAACGCAAGAGGTTTGCGCAACAATTTTAACAGGCCATTTCAGGCAAGTGCCATGACGCTTCTTTTGAAAAACAGGAAATATATCGGGGACTACTGCTATGGCGACACGATCATCCCGGGCGGCGTTCCGGCTCTGGTGGAAAAAGATGTATTTGAAAGGGTGCAAAGACGGATGGAAGCAAACAAGAAATCCCCGGGGAGGGCCAAGGCAAAGGAAGAATACCTGCTGTCCGGAAAGGTGTTTTGCGGCACTTGCGGCGGCCATATGGTCGGGGAATGCGGGAAAAGCAGAAACGGAACGTTCTATTACTACTACAAATGTATCAACGCCAAGCATGGGCATACCTGCAAACGGAAAGCACTCAAGCGGGATTGGTTGGAACGGGCGGTGGTTGTGGAGACTGTGACCAAGGTCCTCACAGATGAAGTCATTGACCGGGTGGCTGATGCCATCATTGCCATACAGGGACAGGAGAATCCGATGATTCCCTCTATCAAAGAACAGCTCCGTGTGTGTGACAAAGGCCTTAAAAATCTGCTGAAAGCGATTGAAGCCGGCATTTTTACGCCCACCACAAAGGAGCGAATGGAAGAACTGGAACGTCAGAAAGAGGAGCTGAACATCAGCCTGATCCGCGCCCAGATGGCGCAGCCAGTGTTTACCAAAGAGGAAATTGTAAAATGGATCAGCCGTTTCAAATACGGCAGCATCAACAACAAGGCCTATCAGCGGGAAATGATCGATACATTTTTGAACTCTGTGTATGTGTATGATGATAAAATTGTGTTCACCTACAATTTCCGGGATCATGCGGAAACCGTGACCCTGGACGAAATTGAATATGTGTTTTGTTCGGATGTGAACGACTGTCCCCCACCAATCCCGCACCAGTTTTGGTGCGGGATTTCTTTTGTTTTACTGGGAAAAGGCTAATTTTCTTGCTCCAAAAGTTGAAGCTTTTTCTGCCAAATTTACTTTGACCGTAACCGTGACCGTAACGCGAAAATTTTGCGGTCAGCAGCCGACAGCTACATGCCTTGTACGGAACGGATAAATTCCGTCATCCGCTTGGCACTTTCCTTCTTCATGCCTGGTGTAGCGTGGGCATAGGTGGACAGTGTAGAAAAGGCTGTAGGGGAATTAATATGCTCCCCACAGTGTAGTCTCGAATTTTTGTTCTTTCGAGTGTCTACTCTATGGGGAGCATATCACGCCAAACAGCTTTCCGGTTTTGCAATGCCGTCTCAAAATACGGTTGCATTGTCCTATTGGAAAACGCGCAATTTATTTCCGCGTGAAGTCGATTGCCTTCTCCAGCACCGGGTCTCTGCCGGCAAGGATATCCTCCGGTGTCGATTCCATGGGGATATCCGGCCGGATGCCGCATCCTAGAAATTCCGTTCCGTCCAGCAGCCGGTAGCCTACGGAACAGATGCGGGCACCGCCGCCGCAGCGCAGGCGCAGGAGCATGGGTGTACCCGTAGTGCCGCAGGTCGGCGTTCCGATCACCGTTGCCCGGCGATTGCTGCGCAGCATCGCCAGGAAATCCTCCGCTGCGGAAACCGTTCTCCGTGAGGTCAATACGACGCAGGGCCCCGTGAAAAGGGCCTGCTGCCCTTCCCTGCCGAACCGGTCCTGATAGCTTTCCGTATATGTTCCCGCCATTTGTCTGCGGCTGGCCTCCACATCTTCCTGTGTATAAAGCCCCGCGGCAATTTCCCGTGCTTGCTCCTCGGGGGATTCCAGGATTATCTGGCTGGCAGAAGCCAGGTCCACGCCCCTGCCAATTCGGGTCCGCTTCCGGCAGCCGGAGAACTCTCCGGGAATCAGCAGCTCTGCCACCTGTGCCCCCAGCAGCGTCATGCCGCCTATGTTCTCCCGAATGTCCAGGATCAGCCCGGAAGGCATCTTTTTCTCCAATGCAGCACGAACCGTGGCTGCAAAATTCCCATGCATGAAGTCCGGAAGATTTACATAAAGAATATCATTTTCCAAATCCCGAATTTCAAATTTCCGCCTTTTTCCGACGGAATGCAGCTCAATTTTTTCCGGCAGCAATCGGAAAGGAAATATGCCCTCGGAGGTTTCCAATGTGTGCACCTTTCCGGGCAGCAGCAGGGGAAGCAACCCATTCAATCGAGATTCCGGCAAAAATTTCCCCACACGGTAGCCATATCTTGCCGCCTCATCCAGAACATCCGAAAAGGGCCTGCCGTCTATTTTCTCCACAACCGCCCCCAAACGGTCTTCCTGCCCCGGCAGAGTGCCGTCTACAAAATAGGCGTTCCCGCAATATCGCAGCGAAAACGGCAGAAATCCGATTTCCTTCAGGAATGCCCTGGGGAACTGATAGTCCGTATGTCCGTCTCCCAGAAGATTCATGAATTCCGCAAACAGCAGATGGGTCTGAGCGTCATCCGTCCCGGCAAGCCGGGGCAAAAAATCGTAAAACGCCTGATCCCAATCACATTTTACTTCTTCGAATCGTGAGAATATCTCCGCTGTCCGCCGCCACAGCAGCGCAAGGTCCGCAATTTTGTCATACAGTTCCATTTTCCGCGCCTCCTTTTCGATAATACCAGTATAAATGTTGCGCTTTTCCTTTTCAAGTCTTGAAAACAAGGCAGTTTTCTGCTATAATAGAAATATAAAAGAGGGGCACAGGACGCAGAAAGCTGCTGCCAAGTCCCTCTCTTTTCTTGTGTCTTTTGGAATGAGAAAAAAAGCTTGAAATTCCATATTCCCCATGATATAATCCTGCTGCCAAAGCAAATGGGAGAATTTCCCCCCATTTCTGCGGAAGAATGTGCCGATTTTGGCCCAGCCCGGTTTCCGGGCCGGGCTTTTGTACAATATAAGGGAAAGGAATCTTCCTATGCAGAATAAATCCAAAAAGTCCGCCGTCAGGTCTCTGGCGGTCATGGTTCTTTTTCTGCTCATCGCCATCGGACTGGTGGTGGAGCTGCTTCGTATTTATGTTCCCAACGTCTGGGCTGCCTTTTCCAGCGGGGATGAAAATGCCCTGCAGACCTGCTTCGACGGACAGAGCACCGCCTATAGCGCCGGGCTGCTGTGGCTATTGTCCTTCGTCCAGATCCTCTCCGTGGTTCTGCCCGCCATGCCCGTTCAGCTGGTGGCCGGGATCGTCCTGGGGCCCTGGCTGGGCTGCGCGGTCTGCCTGACCGCCTGCATGGCCGCTCATATAGCCGTCTTTTACGCCGCGACCCACGCCCAGACGTCCCTCGCCGCCCTGGAGGAGGCCTCCCCGAAGCTGAAAAAGGCCCGGGATGCCCTATCCGTCAAGCGGAACCGCACCTATTACACCACCATCCTTCTGCTGGCCCCGGGGCTGCCCAACGGCATCATCCCCTATGCCGCAGCCCACGCCGGGCTGCAGGGGCGGCGCTATTTCCTGGCGCTGCTGCTGGCCCTGCCCGTGCCCACCTTCGTCACCTGCCTTGCAGGCGATCTGCTGCTGTCCGGAGTCTGGTGGGTCGGCATTGCCATGCTGGCCGCGCTCTACATTCTTGTTGGCGTGCTCTTCCTCCGGCGGGATTCCCTGCCGGGCAAGATTCGGGGCCAGCTGCATAGGCAAAAGGCATCTCAGAACGGATAAAAACCGCAGAGGTCACGTGCTCCTAAAGCACCGGCCTCTGCGGTCTTTCTCATCTCTGGGGATGTTCCTTCAAAAAGAACAGGAGCAGAGTCAGCGCCAGCAGATCTGCCGAGCCGCCGGGAGAGAGATTTTTCTCAATGAAGCGCTTATCCAGCGATTCCAGGGTCTCCCGGCTGGGGAAGTTCTCCCGGTCCAGAATCTCCCGTACCTCGATCGTGGCCTGCTGCATTCCATCAAAGCCGCCCCGGTGGATCATATTGGTATCCGCCGTGTGGACCAGCAGGGCCAGTAGGGCCGCGCAGCTAGCTTCATTGATATCCTTTCCCGCTGCCAGCGCCGCTTCCAAAGTTGGCAGGCCCGCCTCCCGCACCGCCGGGAAGCCCGCCTCTGCCTGGCCCCGAACGCCGGTAATGCCATGGAGTATATAGAGCTTCTGTCCGGCAGTCTTTGCCGTTTCCGGGGTGAGACCCCGATAGTCCTCGCTGACGATGCCCTTTGCCATAGCGGCGCATTCCTCCAGGACGCGGTCCGGATCTGCCCAGTTTTTCCTGTCCAGCCGTCCCAGCGCGCCGCAGAGGATGCCCATGGAGAAAATGGCCCCCTTGTGGGTATTGATACCGCCTGTGGCCCGGCGCATTTCCCCCTCCGCCAGCTTTCCGGGCAGGCGCAGCGCCCGGAGGGTCTCTGTCGGCATGCCCCCCTGCCGCCCGATGCGGACGCACTGGGCAAAATAAGGCTGCAGGGCAGCGGCGCTGGCCTGGAAGGTAAAGAAATCCATATCGCGGTGGCTGCCGCTGTTCTCCCGGTCCACCAGGCCCGGCTTGGGGGTGATCGCCACCTCATACAGCAGGGCCTGGCAGGCATACCGGGCCGCCTCCCGGCTGTCCGCCTCGTCCACAGCCTCCCGCAGGATTTCCCGGGTCTTTGCCTGGAGCTCTTCTACGCTGTGCTTCCGGCTCCGGGCGCAGACCTGGGCACTCTCCCCGCAGAGCAGGCACCGCCGCCCGGGCAGGCCCAGCTCCTGCCGCTCCACCTTGCTGCCGTCCGGCCGCAGCACATCCATATCGAACAACCGCCCGATGGGCGCATGATCCTCCAGCTCCGCCGTAATGGCCTTGACGGCCAGAGGCTCGGCATCCACCAGCAGAATACTCTCGTTGCCCGTCTTCTCCCGGACCTCTTCAAAATCGGAAACCGCCACGCCCGCAACGTCCAGCTGCCCCAACAGCAGCCGCTTCCCGAGGTCATAGCCGCTGCCGATCAGGGGGCTGTTTTTGATGGGGCCCGCAATGTTCATCGTGAAGCAGATCACCGTCCGCCCGCGTTTCAGCAGCTCCCGCTGCCGCCAGGCCCGCTTCTCCCGGGCCTCCAGCATTTCCGTCAAAGATACTTCCATGGTTTCCTCCTACATTTGTGCTTACGCAAGCATACTACACATCATACACGGTTTTCTTCCATTTGTGAAGTTGTTTTTGCACCGGCGAACATTTTCCACGAAAACACCCCCTGCGGTTGACCGGACCGCAGGGGGTGTTTCCAGAGAAAAGAGAGGTAAGAAAAAAATTTCACTTTCGCTTCCGTCTCCGGAAGCTACCTTGCACTTGCATGGTTATTATAACGCATTTCCCCAGAAATGCAAGCTTTATTTTGTTAAATATATATTAACCGTGTCAAATTATTCCTTTTGTAATTGTGCATATTGTATAGTTGTAAACATTTTATGTCCGTCCCTTGACTTTTGGCGGAATTGGAGTATAGTATAGGCAAATAAAAATTAGCACTCGCATTAAAAGAGTGCTAAACCATGAAAGAAGGATGGCTATGAATTTTCAGAACTATACGCAAAAGTCCATGGAGGCTGTCCAGAACGCCAAAAACCTTGCAATTCAAAACAGCAATCAGCAAATGGAGCAGATCCATCTGCTGGTGGCTCTGCTGCAGCAGGACGGAGGGCTTGTGCCCCAGCTGCTGAAGAAGATGGATGTGACGGTGGAGAGTCTGGAAGCCGCCGCGAAAACGGAGCTGGGCAAGGTCCCCTCCGTCACCGGCAGCCGGGAAGCTGACCGGTTCTATATCAGTGCCGACATGGATGCAGCCTTTACTGCCGCCGAAGCAGAGGCCAGCACCATGAAGGACGAATTTGTCTCCGTGGAACACCTGTTCCTGGGGCTGCTGGAAACCGCCCAGGGCGGCGTGAAGCGGATCTTCTCCGACTACCGCATTACCAAGGAGGCCGCGCTCAAGGCCCTGCAATCCGTCCGGGGCAACCAGCGGGTCACCTCCGACAGCCCTGAGGGCACCTATGATGCTCTGGAAAAATACGGCACGGACCTGGTCAAGAAGGCCAAGGAGCAGAAAATGGACCCGGTCATCGGCCGTGACGAAGAGATTCGGAATGTGATTCGAATTCTCTCCCGGAAAACCAAGAATAACCCCGTCCTCATCGGCGAGCCCGGCGTGGGCAAAACCGCCATTGTGGAGGGGCTGGCCCAGCGGATCGTAAAGAAGGAGGTTCCCTCCTCTTTGCAGGACAAGACCATTTTCTCCCTGGATATGGGTGCCCTGGTGGCCGGTGCCAAGTACCGGGGCGAATTTGAGGAGCGGTTAAAGGCCGTTCTGAACGAGGTCAAGCAGTCCGAGGGCAGAATTCTGCTGTTCATCGATGAGCTGCACACCATTGTGGGCGCCGGCAAGACCGAGGGCAGCATGGATGCCGGCAACCTCTTGAAGCCTATGCTGGCCCGGGGCGAGCTGCACTGCATCGGCGCAACGACCCTGGACGAATACCGGCAGTATATTGAAAAAGATCCCGCTCTGGAGCGCCGTTTCCAGCCCGTCATGGTCAATGAGCCCACGGTGGAGGACACCATCGCCATTCTCCGTGGCCTGAAGGAGCGCTATGAGAACTTCCACGGCGTGAAGATCACAGACCCCGCCATTATCGCCGCCGCTACCCTTTCCCACCGGTATATCACCGACCGGTTCCTGCCGGACAAGGCCATCGACCTGATCGACGAGGCCTGTGCCCAGCTGCGGACCGAGCAGGACTCCATGCCAACGGAGCTGGACAGCGTGAACCGCCACATCATCCAGCTGCAAATTGAGGAGGAGTCCCTGAAGAAGGAAGAGGACGAGCTGTCCAAGAGCCGCCTGGCCCAGCTTCGCAAGGAGCTGGCCGAGGAGCAGGAAAGCTTCAACGCCAAGAAGGCCCAGTGGGAAAACGAAAAGAATTCCCTGGAAAAGGTCCAGAAAATCCGTAAGGACATTGAGGACCTGCACCGCCAGATCGAATCTGCCGAGCAGAGCTACGACCTGGGCAAGGCCGCAGAGCTGAAATACGGACGCCTGCCCCAGCTGCAAAAGGAGCTGGAAGAGCAGGAGCGCCGGAACCAGTCCGAAGGCGAGAGTGCTCTGCTGCACGAGAAGGTCACCGACGAGGAAATCGCCAAGATCGTGGAGCGCTGGACGGGCATTCCCGTCAGCCGTCTGGTCCAGGGGGAGCGGGAGAAGCTGCTGAACCTGGAAAGCATCCTCCACAAGCGTGTGGTTGGCCAGGATGAGGCCGTCAAGGCCGTGACCGAGGCCATCCAGCGCAGCCGTGCAGGCATCCAGGACCCCAACCGGCCCATCGGTTCCTTCCTGTTCCTGGGCCCCACGGGCGTGGGCAAGACGGAGCTGGCCAAGACGCTGGCTGAAGCCCTGTTTGACGACGAGAACAACCTGGTGCGGATCGACATGTCCGAATACATGGAGAAATTCTCCGTCAGCCGTCTGATCGGCGCGCCTCCCGGATACGTGGGCTACGAGGAAGGCGGCCAGCTGACCGAGGCCGTCCGCAGGAAGCCCTACAGCGTGGTGCTGTTCGACGAGGTGGAGAAGGCCCATCCCGATGTGTTCAACATCCTGCTGCAGGTGCTGGACGACGGCCGGATCACCGACTCCCAGGGCCGCACCGTGGACTTCAAGAACACCATTCTGATCCTGACCTCCAACCTGGGCTCTCAGGAGCTGCTGGGCGGCATCCGGGACGACGGCGAAATTGACCCCGCCGCCAAGGAGCGGGTCATGATGCTGCTGCGCCAGAGCTTCCGCCCCGAGTTCCTGAACCGTCTGGACGAGATCGTCTTCTACAAGCCCCTGACCAAGGACAACATCACCAAGATCATCGACCTGCAGATCGACAAGCTGAACGAGCGTCTTGCCGAGCAGCAGATCACCTGCCGCCTGACGGATGCAGCCAAGCAGCACATTGTGGACGAAGCCTACGACCCCGAGTTCGGTGCCCGTCCTCTGCGCCGCTATGTGCAGCACACCGTAGAGACCATGCTCAGCCGCAAGATTCTGGAAGGCCGCATCACCACCGGCTCCACCGTCACCGTGGACTGCCGGGATGGCGAACTGGTGCTGGCATAACCGCATAAACACTTTGACCCCGCCGCAAGTTTTCCCTTCGGCGGGCAATGACCCCGGTTTTGGTTTCGATTCTCCTTCCGATTTTGTTCCCAGCAAAAACAGATACGCCCTGCCGCGTCTCCCTTTTGAGCAGACGCGGCAGGGCGTATGTTATTTTGGTTTACAGCTCCACGTCCATCTTGGCGATGACGGCAGCGCAGCGGGGGCACAGGCCCTCGGCGTTGGCGTTTACGGAGTGCATCCAGCAGCGGGGGCACTTGGTGCCCTTGGCCTCGGATACGCCCACGGTGAGCTGGGGGAAGTTCACACCGGCGGCAACCTCGGCCCCCTCCTCGGGGGCAGTCCAGGTGCAATCGGAGACGATGCAGATCTCAGCCAGGTTGAGCCCGGCGCAGGCCTTCTTCAGGTCCTCATCAGCGGTCTGCAGGGTCACATGGGCCTCCAGCGCCTTGCCGATGCGCTTGTCGGCACGGGCCTTTTCCAGCACGCCGTTCACGTCCTGGCGGAGCTTCATGACGGTATCCCAGCGGGCCATAGCGGCATCGTCCAGGGCATAGGCGTCAAAGTTCTCGGGCATCTGATTGAGCAGCACGTTCCGGCCGTCGTCGCAGGCGCGGTGGGGCATGGACTGCCAGATCTCGTCGCAGGTGAAGGCCAGGATTGGGGCAAAGACCTTTGCCATGGCATCCAGGATCAGGAACAGGGCAGTCTGGGCGGAACGGCGGCGCAGGCCGTTCTTCTCCTCACAGTACAGCCGGTCCTTCAGGATATCCAGGTAGAAGCTGGACAGCTCCACCACGCAGAAATCATTGATGGCATGGGAGACCATGTGGAACTCATACACATTGTAGGCTCTCCGGCATTCCTTCACCAGAGCGTTCAGCTTGGTCAGCGCCCACTTGTCCAGCTCCTCCATATCCTCGGGGGCCACCAGATCATCGGGATCAAACTCGTTCAGGTTGCCCAGGCAGTACCGGGCAGTGTTGCGGAATTTCAGATAGTTCTGGGCGATCTGCTTGAAGATCTCCTTGGAGCAGCGCACATCCGCGTGGTAGTCAGAGGAGGCGGCCCACAGACGGACGATGTCCGCACCGAACTCCTTGATCAGGTCCGCAGGGTCAACGCCGTTGCCCAAACTTTTGTGCATGGCCCGGCCCTGGCCGTCCACGGTCCAGCCGTGGGTCAGCACCTGCTTAAAGGGCGCGCCCTGGTCCAGAGCGCCGACGGAAGTCAGCAGAGAGGACTGGAACCAGCCGCGATACTGGTCGGCGCCCTCCAGATACACATCGGCAGGCCACTGCTCGGGGTGCCGGTGCATCAGAGAGGCATAGTGGGTGGAGCCGGAGTCGAACCAGCAGTCCAGGGTGTCCTTCTCCTTGGTGAAGTCCTTGCCGCCGCAGTGGGGGCAGGTAAAGCCCTCGGGGGCCAGCTCCATGGCGTCCTTCTCGAACCAGATATTGGAGCCGTACTCATCAAAGAGCTTAGAAAGCTTCTCAATGGATTCCGGGGTAGACACGGGCTTGCCGCAGCTCTTGCAGTAGAACACGGGGATGGGCAGGCCCCAGCGGCGCTGACGGGAGATGCACCAGTCGGCGCGCTCGCGGATCATGCTGGTCATGCGGTCCTGGCCCCAGGCGGGGTACCACTGGACATTTTCAATGGCCTTGATGGCCTGGTCCTTGAAGGATTCCACAGAGCAGAACCACTGAGGGGTGGCCCGGAAGATGACGGGCTTCTTGCAGCGGTCGTGATGGGGATAGGAGTGGACGATCTCCTCGGAGGCAAACAGGGCGCCGGAGGCGCGCATATCCTCCAGGATGACGGGGTTACTTTCCTCGGTCTTCATGCCGGCATACTTACCTGCATAGTCAGTGTGGCGGCCGTAGTCATCCACGGGCACCACCAGCTCCATACCGTAGCGCATGCAGGTCTGGTAGTCGTCGGCACCGAAACCGGGGGCGGTGTGGACACAGCCCGTACCGGAATCCATGGTGACGTACTCTGCGTTCACCAGGCGGGAGGTCTTGTCCATGAAGGGGTGCTGGGCCAGCATATTCTCAAAGAAGGAGCCGGGATAGCTGGCCAGGACCTCGTAATTTTCAAAGCCGCCGATATGCATGACCTTGTCCATCAGGGCCTCGGCCATGATGTAGGTCTCGCCATTGTCCGCCTTTACCAGCACATAGCTGTCTCTGGGGTGCAGGCAGATGGCCAGGTTGCCGGGCAGAGTCCAGATGGTGGTGGTCCAGATCACGAAGTAGGTCTTGGACAGGTCGAACTGGGAGAGCTTGCCCAGATCGTCCTTCATGGGGAACTTGACATAGACGGTGGTGCAGGGGTCATCCTTATACTCGATATCGGCCTCGGCCACGGCGGTGACGCAGTAGGGGCACCAGGTGACGGGCTTCAGGCCCTTGTAGATATAGCCCTTGTCAAACATCCGGCCGAAGATCTTGACCTCCTGGGCCTCAAAATGCTTGTCCATGGTGCGGTAGGGATGCTCCCAGTCCCCCACAACGCCCAGGCGCTTGAAGCCGCCCATCTGCTTCTGGATGAAATCCTCTGCAAAGTCTGCGCAGGCCTTCCGGAACTCGGGCACGGACATATCCTTATTGAGCTTCTTCTTGGAGGTCTCAATGGCCCGCTCGATGGGCAGACCGTGGTTGTCCCAGCCGGGGACATAGGGGGTGTAGTAGCCCATCATGGCATGGCTGCGGACGATGAAGTCCTTCAGCGTCTTATTCAGGGCGTGGCCCATGTGGATATAGCCGTTGGAGAAGGGAGGGCCGTCGTGCAGGACGAAGCGGGGAAGGTCCTGATTTTTCTTCAGCATTTCGTTGTACAGGTCCAGGTTCTGCCAGTGCTCCAGCATTCCCGGCTCCCGTGCAGGCAGACCGGCCTTCATGGGGAAGTCGGTCTTCGGGGTGATGATCGTATTTTTGTAGTCCATTGGAAAAACCTCCGTCGATTGTTCTATTGAGCGTTTATTGAATTGATTTGCGTATTACAGAATACGGTATGAGTTGACAGTTTACAGTTGACAGTTGACAGTTTTTAGATTTTACAGAACAGCTTTCGTTGTATCCAACTGTCAACTGTTCACTGTCAACTGTCAACTAAAAAAGCCTTTGTCTCCCATAATAAGAGACAAAGGCATAATTTCCTCTGCGGTACCACTCTCGTTCCGCGCTTTGCGCGGCACTCGTCTGCGCGGTATCGGGCGCACCCGGTGCGGTCTACTTCCCTTTTGGGGTTCGGCGCACTGCTCCGAGGGGATAAGCATCCGGGCTTCCTTTGCTGCCTTGCACCTTCCGGCAGCTCTCTGAAAAGGATCGTCCCAGGCTCCTGTCCTCGTCCTGGCATTGCATATCGGGAAAAAATTATTTGTGGGTGGGGTCGTAGTTCCGGCCAAACTGCAGGTTCAGGTTGGCGAAGCGGCTTGTGGTGGTATCGGTCGTGGGATGCTTGGGCTCTGCCTTGGGAGCAGTGTCCTCAGTGGAGCCCACCAGGGCCTCCACATTGTGGGCGATCTCATCGGCCACGCTGCCGCTGTCATAGTGCATGGCGTCAGCCACAGCTGCAGCAGGTTCCGCAGGCGCAGCAGGGGCTGCGGGTGCGACGGGAGCAGCGGGCTTGGCAGCGGGGGCTGCGGCCTTAATGCGCTCCAGAGCCTGAATGCAGGCGCGCATCTGCTCCTGAATTTCGGCAATTTTGGCGTTGGCGGCCAGACGGGCCTCCTCCACCCGGGCGTTCTCTGCTGCGATCAGCGCCTCGGCATTGCTGCCAGCTGCGGCAGGGGCAGCGGGAACGGCGGAAGCGGTGATGGCCTGTGCCTTGGCAGTGGCCTCCTTCAGCATCCGGTCGCACTTGGCCTTGGTCTCCAGAAGCATCTTGTCGGCAGCCGCCTTGGCGTCGCCGGAGGCAGTCTTGGCCTCCACGCCGCTCTTGCGGTACTCTTCCAGCTTGCTGGCCAGGACACGCATCTTGCTCTTGAGCAGTGCATTTTCCTTATACAGCGTAACATAATCCTCGGTCAGGGGCTCCAGGAATTCATCCACCTGCTGCATATTGTAGCCGCCGAAGGATGCCTTGGAAAAAGACACCTGATCGATTTGCTGCGGAGTGATCATATCTATCTTCTCCTTCCTATGATCTGTAAATAAAAGTAGTCGGATATCCGCTTGCGTAAAAGCAACCGTTTCCCCAGGCAGTGCCCCACGATCCAATCAGCGCAGCCGACGGAAAAGCTCCATCGGCCGCCCCAGGCGAATTGCGCGGTGCTGCCTTATATTAGATGTAATTTTCAACCTCTGCCTGCAGGGTCTCCAGATCGCCGGAGATCTCCATATTGTGGGGGCAGAAGAGATAGGCGGACTGGGCGATCTTCTTCACATCGCCATCCAGTGCGTAAACGCAGCCGGACAGGAAATCCACCACACGGCGGGCCATGGCCTTATCCACATTCTCCATGTTGACGATCACGGCCTTGTGGTCCCGCAGATCGTCGGCGGCCTTGGAGGTGTCGTTGAAGCTGCCCGGGCGGAACAGCACAACCTCCTGCTTATTGGCAGAGGAGCCGGTGTGCAGCACGGGGCCATTGAAGCCGGAGCTGCTGCCCAGCGCGCCGGAACCGGACGCAGAAATGGAGCCGAAACCAAAATCGCTGTCCTCTTCCTCCTCCGGCTCATCCTCTACCGGGGCTGCAGCGCGGGGGCGGCGGGCAGGGGCACTGCGGCGGGCAGGTCTTTCCTCTTCTTCCTCGTATTCGTCCTCAGTATCCTCTTCGTCTTCGTCATAATCATCGTAATCGTCGTCGGAATAGGGAGCGGCAAACTTTTTCACGTTGTCCCAAAGGCTCATTTCTGTTTTTCCTCCTGTATCTTTACATCTTCTGATGAGCAGTGGTGTAATCTCTTGCACCGAAAATGGCGGTGCCTATGCGAACCATGGTGCTGCCCGCGGCGACGGCATCCGCGAAGTCGCCGGACATTCCCATAGATAAACAGTCTACCGAAACATTATCGTTCTTTTTTGCCCGTATGTCAACATATATTTGCCGCATTTTAAGAAAAAATTTTAAATTATCGCCGGGATTCCGGGAAATTGGGGGAATTGCCATAAGTCCCGGGAGCCGGATGTTGGAGGATCTGTCAAGTCTGTCCACAAGCGGAAGAATATCCTCCTCCGCAAATCCGGACTTTGCAGCCTCCTCGCCGATGTTGACCTCCAAAAGGATGTCCTGGCAAAGGCCCTGCTTCTGGGCTTCCCGGGAAATCGCGGCAAGCAGATGCTCGCTGTCAACGCTCTGGATCAGGTCCACCTTTCCCACCACCTGCTTCACCTTATTGGTCTGCAAATGGCCGATGAAATGGACCTGAGCCCCTGCATAGGCATTGTCTGCCAGCTTGGCCGTAAGCTCCTGTACCCGGTTTTCCCCGCAGATGCGGACACCGGCCGCAATGGCCCGGCGCACCGCCTGGGCATCATTCATCTTGGTAGCTGCGCAGAGGGTAACCTCCCCCGGTTCCCGCCCGGCTGCCCGGGCAGCGGCGGCGATTTCTTCCAAAACTTTTTCCACATTTTCTTCAATCGACATAGGCGTTTTCCTTTCTGTATACGGCAAAAGGCGGCGGAATCGCTCCGCCGCCTGATTTCCGGGACGGTAGGGGACGCGCCTTACAGACTGGGCGCAGCCGCCTTCAGAGGCCGGATAGGCGCAAGGGTGGAAATGGCATGCTTGTAAATCATCTGCTGCTTCCCGTCAGTCACAAGGACGACCACGAAGCTGTCAAATCCCGTAATGATCCCCCGGAGCTGGAAGCCATTCATCAAAAACAGCGTCACGGGAACCTTGTCCCGGCGGACCTCCTTGAGAATGGCGTCCTGCAAATTCATGGTTTCGTTCATATGTATACCCGCTTTCTTGTTCATTTTGGAGTACGCATATGCTAGCACGATTCACTTGTCGATTTCCCGCAGAAGCTGTCGGGCGGAAAGGAAAATATCCTCTCCGGTTGTATTCTCTCCCCGGATAAGCCAGTGCATGGCCTTGTTCCGGCGGAACCAGGTCAGCTGCCGCTTGGCGTATCGCCGGGAGGACTGGCGCACCTGGTCGGCGGCAGCTTCCAGAGGCTCCCTGCCTGCCAGGGCATCCACAAATTCCTTATAGCCAATGGCCTGCATGGCCGTGGCCTTCTCGGGAACACCGGAAGCCAGCAGCCCCCGAATCTCCTCCAGCAGGCCCCTTTCCAGCATTTTTGTCACCCGCAGATCGATGCGGTCATAGAGCTGCTGCCGATCCGCAAAATCCAAGCCCAGCCAGACAGGGGTGAACCGGGGCGGGATGGCCTGGGTGCGGCGATTGTGCTCCGTGATGGTCTCTCCGGTTTCCAGATAGACCTCCAGCGCGCGCAGAAGCCGCTTCCGGTCCTGGATTCGCTCCGCCGCCTCCGGGTCGACGGAGCGCAGCCAGGCGGCCAGGGCCTCCAGCCCCTCCGCATCCGCCTGGGTCTCCAGGCGCTGCCGGACACCGGTGGAGGGAAACGGCGCAAAGTCGTTGCCCCGGATGAGCGAATCCATATACAGCCCCGTGCCGCCCGCAATAATGGCGGTCTTCCCCCGGGCGACAATGCCCTCCACAATGGGCGAAGCCTGGGCGCAGTAGCGGCTGACGGAATAGTCCTCCTCCGGGGAAGCCACATCGATCATGTGGTGGGGAATGCCCTGCATCTCCGCTTCCGTGGGCTTGGCCGTGCCGATATCCATGCGGCGATAGACCTGCATGGAGTCGCAGGAGACCACCTCGCCGTCCAATTCCTTGGCCAGCTCCACCGCCAGGGCGGTCTTTCCGGAGGCCGTCGGCCCGGCAAGGCAAATAATTGGGTTCATGGGCTTCGCTCCTTTACGTCCTCTTAAACTGCCGCTCCAGATTCTTTTTGCTCAGGGACACGCAGATGGGTCTGCCGTGGGGGCAGTATTTCAGGCTCTCATCGGACATGACCGCCTTGGCCACTGCCAGGAGCTCTTTTTCGTCATTGACCCACCCGGCCTTGATGGCGGCCTTGCAGGCCACGGTGTGGAGCATTTCATCCCGGACCGTGTCCGCCTCGGTCACCCGGCCCCGGAGCAGGTCCTCTGCCAGGGTCTCCACGGTTTCGGCGGCGTCATCCGGGCTCAGGTCCATGGGAATCTGCCGCAGAAGCAGGGTATTCTCCCCGAACTCCTCCAGAGAAAAGCCCAGCTGCTCCATCATATCCGCGTGATTCACGATTTCAGCGGCAGCTTTCGGATTCAGGCGTACAGGAATGGGGGTCAGCAGGGTCTGGCCGACAATGGCCTCCTGATGGGCCTTCAGCTTGTTGAAAAGAATGCGCTCGTGGGCAGCGTGCTTATCGATGAGGAAGGCCTCGTCCCCCTGCTCCACCAGAATATAGGTCCGGTACAGCTCCCCCACCATGCGCCAGGGCGCTGCCGCGGGCATTTCCAGGGCCGTCTGCTCCGGCGCACAAGCCTGTTCCGGCTTCTTTCCGACCCTTTCCTCGGGCCGTGGCTTTTCCTCGGGCAGCGCAGGCAAGGGCTGCGCCGCTTTCGGCGGCACGGATGCAGGCGCAGCCACCGGCGGGACCGGCGGTGCTGCCGGGGCTGCCGAGGGCAGGATCACCTGGGAGCGCAGCGCGGCTCTCTCCGGCAGCTTGGCCGCAGCCGCTCTGGCTGCGGCGGGATCGGGCTGCGGTGCGGACTGCACAGCCTTGGAGAAGACCTGGTAGTCCTGGGCAGACATGGTGCGGAAGAAGTCCTTTTTGGGAGCTGCCGCAGCCGTCTTTTCCGGCTGGGTCTCCGGGAAAAAGGTGGTATTTTTCGGAGAGAAATGGACCTGGGGCCGGTCCGGGGTCTTGTTCAGCGCCCCCAGCACCCCATAGTGTACGCAGTCAAAAACCGCTTTTTCATTGAGAAATTTCACTTCCGTCTTGGCCGGGTGGACATTCACATCCACCGCCGTCGGCGGCAGCTCCAGGCACAGCACACAGGTTGGGAATTTGCCCACCATAAGCTGATTCCGGTAGGCCTCCTCCAGGGCGGAGACCAGGAGCTTGGATTTCACAGGCCGGTGATTGACGAAAAAGGTCTGCAAATTCCGGCTGGGCCGGGCATCCGTGGGCTTGGACACAAAGCCGGTCACACGGTATTTTTCCCAGGTGCTGTCCACAGGGATCATGCTTCCAAAGTCCCGGCCATAGACGCAGTACACCGCCGCCCGGAGTCCGCCGCTGCCCGGGGTGGACAGAACGGTCTTGCCGTCCCGAATCAGGGAGATGGCAACCTCCGGATGGGCCAGAGCTTGCAGCTGCACCGCCCCCGTCACCCGGGAGCCCTCCACCGTATCGGCCTTCATGAATTTCATGCGGGCCGGGGTATTGTAAAACAGGTCCCGGATGATGATGGTGGTGCCGTCCGGGCAGCCGGCCTCGTTCTCCTCGGTCACCGCCCCGGCCTCCAGATGGAGGCTGACGCCGGTCAGGGAATCCGGGGTCTTGGTCAGCAGATCAATGCGGCTGACGGAGGAAATGGCCGCCAGAGCCTCCCCACGGAAGCCCATGGTGCCGATGGCATTCAGATCCTCGGCGCAGCGGAGCTTGGAGGTTGCGTGGCGCAGGAAGGCCGTGCGGGCATCCTCTGCGGTCATGCCGCAGCCGTTGTCCGTCACCCGCAGAAAGGTCATGCCCCCGTCCCGGATCTCCACGGTGACCTTGGTGGCCCCGGCATCCACGGCGTTTTCCAGCAGCTCCTTGGCAACGGATGCCGGCCGCTCCACCACCTCACCGGCGGCGATCAGATTGGCAATATGAGGGGATAATTGGATGATTTTCGGCATAACGTTACCTCAAAAGGTTCAGGGAATACAGATTGATCAGGCTGTGCATAACGATTGGGCCATAGATGCTGCCGCTTTTCGTATAGCACCAGCAAAGCCACGCACCGCCAGGCAGATACTGCACAAAGGCAAGCACCAGCTGCAAGGGGGTATAGGCTCCCACATAGGAGACAATATGCACCATGGAAAAGGCCACCATGGACACCAGATATGCCGCCCAGGGGGCCGTGGAATAGATATTGCGGAACACCAGCCCCCGATAGACGCATTCCTCCGCCACCGGGGCCAGAATGCCCGTGCCCAGCAGCATCAGGTAGTAGCTGCCCTGGGTCATGGAGACGATGGAGGCATCGTTCCGGTTCACAAAACCGGGGTCAAGCTGCCGGATGGCCCAGTTCATAGCCAGTGTGCTGAGCCAGTAGGCCACCAGCGCCAGGACAATGGCCTGTCCGAAGAGAATGGGATGGGCCTTTACGCCTTTCCAGGAGCCGGAGAGAAACCGATGGTAAATCCAAAGGGTTGCCAGGAAATTGATGAGAAAAAAGGTGAAATTCACCTCGGCCAGAGACAGAGGCTTTTTCAGCAGGCCATTGAGGCCGGTCAGGATGCTCGGCAGGAGCAGCAGCTGAAAGCCAAACCAGCTGAAGCCCACAATGGTTTCATCCCGGCGAGGGATGGGAGATGAGAGGGATGTTTTTGCCATATTGATCGTTCCAATCTTTGGTTGTATGCAGATTGGGGGTTGCAGATGAATGAGTTGACAGTTGACAGTGTACAGTTGACAGTTATGGTGTCCCTTCGGGACAATTTTGAAATTATTAAATTTATTTCCGAAGGAAATGCCTTAACTGTCAACTGTCAATTGTCAACTGTCAACTCGTAGATAAACCCCAATTTGCGGAATTCACGCGTCCAGCATTTTCCGCAGCTGGTACAGCTGATTCATAGCCTCAATAGGCGTCAGCGTCTCTACCTGGATGGCTTTCAGGGCGTCGCACACCCGATTGGCGGACAGATCAAGCAGGCTGACCTGGTCGTCTTCCTCCCGCTTGGGAGCGGGGGTGTACTGGGGGCCTTCCGCCTCCAGCTCGGCCAGAATTTCTCTTGCCCGGGTGATGACGCTGTTCGGCAGGCCCGCCAGCTTGGCGACCTCAATGCCGTAGCTGTCGTCCGTAGCTCCCGGGACGATTTTCCGCAGGAAAAGCATCTGGTCTCCCCGCTTCTTCACGGCGATATTGTAGTTTTTCACATTGGGCAGCTTGCTCTCCATGGTAGAAAGCTCGTGGTAGTGGGTGGCAAACAGGGTCTTTGCCCCCAGCTTTTTGGGGCTGGCGGCAAATTCCAGCACTGCCCGGGCAATGCTCATGCCGTCATAGGTAGAGGTGCCCCGGCCAATCTCATCCAGAATCAGCAGGCTCCTGGAAGTGGCGTATTTCAGGATGGAGGCCACCTCGGACATCTCCACCATAAAGGTGGACTGGCCGGAGGCCAGGTCGTCGCTGGCGCCGATTCTTGTAAACACCCGGTCCACCAGGCCGATTTTCGCCGCCCGGGCCGGGACAAAGGAGCCCATCTGGGCCATGAGCACGATCAGGGCCACCTGGCGCATATAGGTGGATTTGCCCGCCATATTGGGGCCTGTGATAATGGCAACCTGGTTGTCCTTTCCGCCGAGAGCGGTATCATTGGGCACGAACAGGGTGTCCTTCAGCATAGCCTCTACCACAGGGTGCCGTCCGTCGGTGATGGATATCTCCGGTCCCAGGCTGATTTCCGGGCGGCAGTAGCCCCGCTGCACCGCCACGGCGGCCAGGGAGCACAGCGTATCCGCCGCCGCCACCGCAGAGGCGGACTCCTGAACCCGGGCAGCCTGCCGGCCCAGTTCCTCCCGCAGGGAGGTAAAGATCTGATATTCCAGGGCCGTCAGCCGGTCCTTGGCGGTGAGCACCTGGTTTTCCAGCTCTTTCAGCTCCTGGGTGATGTAGCGCTCGCAGTTTGCAAGGGTCTGCTTGCGGATGTAATTTGCAGGCACCTGGTCCATAAAGGACTTGGAAACCTCAATATAGTAGCCGAACACCCGGTTAAAGCCCACTTTCAGGGTTCGGATGCCGGTCTTTTCCCGTTCACTGGCCTCAATGGCCGCAATGGTGCCGGAGCCGCCGTCCATGATGTCCCGGAGCCGGTCTGCATCGGCGTTGGCACCCTTGCGGATGATGCCGCCCTCCCGGACGGTGAGCGGAGGATCGTCCACAATGGTTTTTTCAATTCTGTCTGCGCAGTCCGCCAGCGGGTCAATGGCCGCAGCAAGCTTTTGCAGCAGGGGGCTCCCCAGCTCTGCCAGGATCGTTTTCACCTGAGGCAGTGCCCGCAGCCCACGGGCAAAGGCCAGCAGGTCCCGGCAGTTGACGGTGCCGGTGACGATGCGGGTCATGACCCGCTCCAGATCCGTCACATCCTTGAGGGCCTCTTCCAGCTCGCCCCGGGCGATGGGGCTCTCCACCAGGGCCTCCACGGCGGCGTGCCGCCGGGTAATCTCTGCCGGGTCAAGCAGGGGCTTTTCCAGCCAGGAGCGCAGCATCCGCCCGCCCATGGCCGTGTGGGTCTTGTCCAGCACCCACAGCAGGGTGCCCTTTTTCTCCTTGGAGCGCATGGTCTCCGTCAGCTCCAGTTTCCGCCGGGCATCCAGATCCAGCTCCATAAAGCGGCCGGTGGTGTAGTATTGCAGCTCCCGGATGTGTTTCAGGTCATTTTTTTGCAGGGTCAGCAGGGTTTGCAGCAGAGCCCCGCTGGCGGTCAGGGCTGCGGAGAAGGAGGCAAGGCCCAGCTCCTCCGCAGAGCGGCCGAAATGGCTTTCCAGGCAGGTACAGGCCTTTTCAAAATCGAAGTCCTCTGCCTTACCCTCGTCCACGCAGCAGCTCAGGCGGCGGAAGAGCACATCGGAGATGGCCTCATCCTCTACCCCCTGGCCAAAGCGCAGCACCTCGCTGGGGGTGAAGCGCCCCAATTCGGAAGCAACGGCTCTGGGGTCGGAGCAGGTGGTGGCGAAGAACGCACCGGTAGACAGGTCGCAAAAGGCAAGGCCGAACTGGCCGCTCTGGCCGAAGACGCAGCCCATGTAGTTATTCTTGCGCTCCTCCAGCATGCAGCTCTCGGTGACGGTGCCGGGGGTGATGATGCGGGTAATGTCCCGCTCCACCAGTCCCTTGGCCAGGGCCGGGTCTTCCATCTGCTCACAGATGGCAACCTTATAGCCCTTCTGCACCAGCCGCGCAATATAGGCATCCACGCTGTGGTAGGGCACGCCGCACATGGGCGTCTGCTCCTCCTTGGGCTTGCTGCGGTCCCGGCTGGTCAGGGTCAGGTCCAGCTCCCGGGCTGCCAGTTTGGCATCCTCATTGAACATTTCATAGAAGTCACCCAGGCGGAAAAACAGAATGCAGTCCTTATTCCGGGCCTTCATTTCCTGATACTGCCGCTGCATGGGAGTCAGTTCTTCTTTTGCCATAATTACTTCCTTTTCTATATCTCAGTTTTTCTATGGCTCCCCTGAAAGGGGAGCTGGCTCGGCAAAGCCGAGACTGAGGGGTTCGGCTTCTTGGAATACCAGCTTCGATAGGTTTCATTCGCCTACGGCGAGGCTTGGCCTTTTGCCAAGCCGGGACCCCTCAGTCAGCTGCGCTGACAGCTCCCCTTTCAGGGGAGCCTAATTCTCCTGTTAAGCTCCAGGTTGTTGCACCGGTGATGCGCAGATTCTCATAGTTTCCGATCAGGCACTCGGGGCCGTCGAAGCGGACCAGGCGTCCGCCTTCGGTGCGGGCGGTGAGCTGGTCCCCATCCTTGCCGTCCACCAGACAGCGCAGGGTCTTGCCCACATAGCCCCGGTGGATTTCCTCGGAAATGGCGTTCTGCCGGGCGCAGAGCTTGTCGAAGCGGCGGTTTTTCTCCTCCTTGGGGGTGGGGTCTTCCATTTTGGCCGCCGGGGTGCCGGTACGGGGGGAGAAAATAAAGGTGAACAGGCTGTCGTAGTGGACGCGCTCAATAAGGGAAATGGTCTCCTCGAACTCCTCCTCGGTCTCTCCGGGGAAGCCCACGATCACATCGCTGGTGAGCACCAGCTCCGGCATGACCTTTTTGGCATACTCCACCTTTTGCAGATAGGTTTCCCGGTCATAGTGCCGGTTCATGGCCTTCAGCACCCGGCTGGAGCCGGACTGGAAGGGCAGGTGCAGCTGCTTGGCGATCTTGGGGTACTGCGCCATGGTGTCAAAGAGCTTTTCGGAGGCGTCTCTGGGGTGGCTGGTCATGAAGCGGATCAAAAAGTCCCCGGGGAGCTGGGCGATTTGGGCAAGCAGGTCCGCGAAGTCCACGCCGCATTCCAGGTCCTTGCCATAGGAATTGACGTTCTGACCCAAAAGGGTGATCTCCTTGCAGCCGCTGTCAATGAGCGCCTTGCACTCGGCCAGAATGGCCTCCGGGCGGCGGCTGCGCTCCCGGCCCCGGACATAGGGGACAATGCAATAGGTGCAGAAATTGTTGCAGCCGTACATGATGGACACCCAGGCCTTCAGGGAAGAATCCCGCACCTGGGGAATGCCCTCGGCAATGGAGCCCGCCTCATCCTCAATATAGAACTGCCGCTTTTTCTTGGTGAGCACGTTGTAGAGGATCTCCGGGAACTGCCACAGATGGTGGGTAGAAAAAACGCCGTCCACATAGGGGAAGCTCTTTTTGATCCGGTCGGAAACCTTGGTCTCCCCCGCCATGCAGCCGCACAGGAAGATTCTTTGCTCCGGATGGCGGCGCTTGGTGTGGGTCAGCGCCCCCAGGTTGCCGAAAACCCGCTGCTCGGCGTGCTCCCGGATGGAGCAGGTATTCATCACCACCACGTCGGCCCCTTCGGCGCTTTGGACGATGGCATAGCCGCTTTGTGTCAGGTAGCCCCGCAGCTTTTCGGAGTCTGCCTCGTTCTGCTGGCAGCCATAGGTCTCCACGTAGGCCGTGGGTGTCCGGCCCTGGGACTGCCAATAGGCCGCAATTTTATCACAGAAGGCAAACTGCGCCTCCAGCTGCTCCTGGTTGATGACGGTGGTTTTTGTATTCATTGGGCTGCTCCCTTAAAATTGGATTTGGATTTTGAAAAAGTCCGTGCAAAAATGTCCCTGCGCCGAAAATTCCCATAGGATTCCATTAAAATGTATCTTATATAATAGCATATTCCCCCATTCTTTGCAAGACCGCGAGAAAACAAAAAAGCAGGTCTCTTAATTGTAAACAATCTGTTTTTTGCTTGCATTTCTCCAACAAACATGGTAAACTTGGCAGGATTATCATTCCGAACATCGGAGAAAAGAGGAACCCATGAAAAAGTGCCATTATTGCGGCGGGGAATTTGACGAGGAATTGACCGTCTGCCCCGCTTGTGGAAAAGAGCAGCCGGAGAATGCCCCGGCCGCTGAGGAAGCAGCTGCTTCCCCGGATACCCCCCGGGAGCCTGCCGCCGAAGAGGCCGCCCCCCTTGAGAATGCGCAGAGCGCTTCCGAGGCCGCCCCCCTTGAGAATGCGCAGAGCGCTTCCGAGGCCGCCCCTGTGGAGGAAGCTCCGAATGCCCCCGAGGAAGGATCTGCGAATGCCCCCCAGGCCGCCCCTGTGAAAAAGGGCATTACCAGTGCCTCCGCCATTGCCCTCGGCGTGGCCGTGGTGCTGCTGCTGACCGCCATTCTGGCTGTATTGATCCTGGACGGCAAGGACAAGCAGAAGCAGCTTGAGGTCCCGGAGAGCACGGGAGTCGCTGAAAGCGCCGAAGCCACCGAGGCCACCGAGACCACCGAAGCCACCGAAGCCACCGAGGCCACCGTCCCCGCCGACGGCAACCCGGACGATGTGACCTGCAAGGGCAGCTACACCGTCTCCGACGAGGAGGCCAAGGCCGCCAATGGAGACATCGTGGCAACCGCCGGAGACAGCACCCTGACCAACGGCCAGCTGCAGATCCTCTACTGGCGGTCCGTTCAGAATTTCTATGCCCAGTACGGCACCTATGCCCAGTATTTCGGCCTGGACCACACCCAGAGCATGGACACCCAGGTCTGCGGCGTTGCCGACGGCCTCACCTGGGAGCAGTATTTCCTGCAGGATGCGCTGAACAACTGGACCATCTTTGAGGCCGTCGCCCGGCAGGCCCGGGAAGCAGGCTTCCAGATGAGCGATGAAAATCGGGAGCAGATGAACACCATGGAGGACGGCCTGCTGGAGACCGCCACGAACAATGGCTTTGAAGACACCGCCGCCATGATCGAGCGCAATTTCAGCGCCGGCGCCACTCTGGAGGACTACAAGAGCTTCTGGGAAATGTACTTCCTGAGCAGCGACTACTACAATGAGATCACCGGCAGCTTCGCCCCCACCGCCGAGGAGATCGCCGAATATTTCAACACCCACGAGGCAGAATATGCAGACAACGGTCTGGACAAGACCACAAGCTCCGTGGATGTGCGGCACATCCTGATCCTGCCCGAGGGTGCCACCGTTGAAACCGTCACCACCGAGGAATTTTCCGACGAGGCCTGGGCCGCAGGCGAGCAGAAGGCCCAGGAGATCCTGGACCAGTGGCTCTCCGGCGACAAAACCGAGGACAGCTTCGCCACCCTGGCAAACGAAAACTCCGCCGACACCGGCTCCAACACCAACGGCGGCCTGTACTCCGGCGTGACCGAGGGGAAGATGGTGGAGGCCTTTAACGACTGGTGCTTCGATGCTGACCGGAAGGTCGGCGACTACGGCATCGTCAAGACCCAGTATGGCTATCACATCATGTATTTCTGCGGCTCCCATCTGCTGTGGGAATCCCAGGCAGAATCCGATCTGCTTGCACAGATGTCCAACGACTTCATCAACAACGCCGTTGAGGCCGCCGATGTCAAGATCGACTACAGCGCCATCAAGCTGGGCTTTGTAGATATGGCCTAAAATAACACAAAATAGCCAGAAAACGGGAGCATTCCTTACGGAACGCTCCCAGCTTTGGTCCGAGTGTGATTATAGGATCTCAGAAAACACAGATATATCAACGGTTTACTGGCAGTCAGCAAGAGGGATTCATCCTAATATATGGGCAGTCCTGTTTCTGCAAATATATGTTTGCCGCAAACTTGCTGTTGAATTTTACAGCAGAATGGGATATACTATAGGCGAAAGGAGCTGATCAATATGCCAAATATCAAACCCATTTCTGACTTGCGGAATTACAGCGAGGTACTGCATGATGTAGCTGAGGGCGCTCCTGTTTTTTTGACAAAGAACGGACGGGGGCGGTATGCCATCGTGGATATGCGCGATTACGAAAAAACACAGGCCACCCTGCGTCTGATGAACGAGCTTGCCAAAGGCCGTAAGTCCGGCGAGGAGAAAGGCTGGCTGACCTTGGAGGCCGTGGAGGAACACCTCGGGATTACCCATGAATAATCTGCACCTGTCCTACGAGGCGCAAAATGACCTTTCTGACATCAAGGACTATATCGCAGAGGATCTGGAAAATCCGCAGGCGGCAATCGCCACGGTAAGCAAAATCACAAAAACAATTCGTATGCTCCGTGACCACGCGCTGATCGGCACACCGCTTTCCTCCATCGCAGATGTAGACAGCAATTATCGCTTCCTTGTCAGCGGAAACTATATGGTTTTCTACCGGGTGAACGGGAACGACATCTACATTGACCGTGTTCTGTATGGCCGCAGGGACTATATGAGAGTCCTGTTCGAAGACCAGATTTGCGAAGAAACAACTAAATAAAATTAAAAATCGACAGGTTTCATAAGAAACTTGTCGATTTTTGGTCCGAGTGACAGGATTCGAACCTGCGGCATCCTGCTCCCAAAGCAGGCGCGCTACCAGCTGCGCTACACCCGGATACGGGAGACATTATACAGGATTTCCCGTGAAAAAGCAATAGAAATTTCTTTGGGGTTTGCGTTTTGGGACGGCGGCTGGTATAATGGGCGCAAAAGGAGGGATGATGCGTGGAAAAGAAAGGTGTCCTTTGCCAGGAGGAGCTGAAGCTTGTTGCCTGCGTGACCATGCTGATCGATCACACGGCGGTGGTGTTTGGGCTGCCCATGTGGCTGCGGGTGATCGGGCGGCTGGCATTTCCCATTTACTGCTTCCTGATCACCGAGGGGATCGCCCACACCGGAAGCCCCGGGCGGTACTTCCTGCGGCTGGGCATTATGGCGGTGATCTCCGAACCGATCTACGATTTCGTCCTCTACGGCGGCAGAAGCCCCCGGGCGCACCAGAATGTGCTGTGGCTGCTGCTTCTGGGCGCGGTTATGGCGGAGGGCATGGGCCGGGTGAAGCAGCCGGTGTGGAAGGTTCTGCTGATCGTGCCATGCTATTTCATTGCAGATGCGCTGCACCTGAGCTATGGGGGAAACGGCATTCTGCTGATGGCCCTGTTTGCCCTGACCCGGGAGCTTCCCGGTGGAAAATGGATTCAGGCCGTCGGAATGGTGCTGATCAACGGGATCATGCCCAGCGCCAATATTCGGATGTTCGGCTTATCCGTATCGGTCCAGCTCTTCGGGGCCTTGGCCATGGTCCCCATCGCCCTCTATTCCGGTCAGAAGCGCACAAGGAGCAAAGCGATCTCCTGGGGCTTTTACATCTTTTACCCCCTGCACCTGCTGGCCCTGTACGGACTTTTCCTGTGCATTCCTTAAAGCGCCGATTTTCAAAGCCCAGCCATGTCCCGGCTGGGCTTTGCTGCATATTCAGCCGGAAGAAAGCATCAGGCTTTCGGCCAAAGCAGTGAACAGCGGCTGGCTTTCCGCGGCCTTTTCGGCCGGACAGCGTTGAACAACAGCATAGGAAGAAAAAATTCCCGGCATCTTCCACGGGATGCACCTCCTTTTGTCTTTCACCGGTAAAGACGGAAGCATTCGGAAAGTGTTTGCCTGTCTGCAAAAAATCCGGTGTCAAAACAGACCCCGGATTTATTCTGCGATTTTTAGACGTTGAACAGGAAGTTGACGATGTCGCCGTCTTTCATGACGTAGTCCTTGCCCTCGCTGCGGACCAGACCCTTTGCCTTGGCGGCAGCCATGGTGCCGCAGGCCTTCATATCCTCAAAGGCAATGACCTCGGCGCGGATGAAGCCCCGCTCGAAGTCGGTGTGGATCTTGCCGGCGGCCTGGGGGGCCTTGGTGCCCTTTTTGATGGTCCAGGCCCGGCACTCGTCGGAGCCCGCGGTCAGGAAGGAAATGAGGCCCAGCAGAGTGTAGCTGCTGCGGATCAGCCGGTCCAGGCCGGATTCCTTCACGCCCAGCTCCTCCATGAACATGGCCTTCTCGTCGGGGTCGTCCAGCTCGGCGATGTCGGCCTCCAGCTTGGCGCAGATGGGGATGATCTGGCTGCCCTCGGCATCGGCCAGCTGCTTCACGGCCAGATAGTGGCGGCTGCTCTCCGGGTCGTTGACCTCGTTTTCCGCCAGGTTGGCAACATAGATGGTCTTCTTCAGGGTCAGCAGGTCCGAGGTGGCGATGAGGGCCATGTCCTCCTCGCTGCACTCGAAGGTCCGGGCCAGCTTGCCCTGGTTCAGGTGGGCCAGCAGGTCCGTAAACAGCTCAGCTTCCTTGAGGAAGCGCTTGTCGCCGCCCTTGGCCGCCTTCTGGCACTTGTCAATGCGCCGCTCCACCATTTCGATGTCCGCCATGACCAGCTCCAGATTGATGATGTCGATATCCCGCAGAGGATCGGTAGAGCCCTCCACATGGGTCACGTTGGCATCCTCGAAGCAGCGGACCACGTGGACGATGGCGTCGGTGGTGCGGATGTTGCTCAGGAACTTGTTGCCCAGGCCCTCGCCCTTGGAGGCGCCCTTTACCAGGCCTGCAATATCCACGAACTCGATGACAGCAGGGGTGACCTTCTTGGGCTGATGCAGCTCGGCAAGCCAGGTAAGCCGCTCATCCGGCACGGAAACCACGCCCACGTTAGGGTCAATGGTGCAGAACGCATAGTTGTCCGCAGGCACACCGGCATTGGTAATGGCATTAAACAGAGTGGACTTGCCCACATTGGGCAGGCCTACGATACCTAATTTCATATTGTCTCATTCTCCTTTAAATTCCTTTGACTTCTCTAAGCTGTTTTCAAGTTAGCGCAACAATCGCCGCACCAATTTCGCACCATTTGTTAGAGCAAAGGACATATCAATACATTTTGATTATAGCAGATGTTGATATTTTCTACAAGGGGTATTTTTCGCGAATGCCTGTGAGCAAAGCCTACAACGATATGGAGCAGCTGCGGAACATGGGGACGGTTGCGGTGGTGGATTTGAAGATGATATTGGGGAGAAAGAATTCAGGGATGGAATAATGTCACGACACCATATCAATCAGCTGAGATTTGCCTTGGGAAACCACGATAAATCACGATCCATATGCCGATTACTACCAATTTACTACTTTTTTGAGTTCCGATATGATGAAATAACCAGGCAAAGCAGTCCCGGACAGGAGTTTTTTCTCCTGTTTGGAACTGCGTTTTGTTTGTCTGCCATTTCGTCCAAAACGTGTTTTTGTGATATACGAACTTCTTAAGTGCTCCACTTTGCGGCACAATCGACACGGAAGCTGTTATCCGATATCATGACCGTACCAAAGCGAAATGGGATACTGATCGATAAAGATAACCGGCAAAGCAGCCGCCGGCGTGGAGAAAATGCCTGCCCCGTTTCACATCCTGCGGCATATCTTTGGTCTTACCTTCACCGCCGGAAGCACCATCAGGAATCAGCGCTGCCGGATTGTATCTTTCGGTATTCAATGGGTGAAATGCCTTCGGCCCGGCGAAAACTCTGGGAAAAATAGCTGGCGGATGAGAAGCCCAGAACCCGGGCGATCTGGGACATGGACATATTTGTTTCACGGAGAAGATAACGGCTTTCCTGAATGCGCCGGGATAACATGTAATTGATTGGGGATACGCCGTATTCTTCTTTGAATGCGTGAGCCAGATAGAATTTGTTGATGTGGGTTTCTCTTGCCAGATCGTCCAGACTCAATGGTTCCTTGTAATGGGTGTCAATATAGTGGCGAATTGCGGTGCATTGGTGGCTGGCCGGGGGAGGAGAGGCACTGATAGTAAAGCTGGCGCTGCGCATGAGACGGAGAATCAGAATCTCCATATAGGCCTGACAGATGGTTTTGTAGCCCGCTTGCGCCGACTGCGTTTCCAGCAGAATGTTTCTCAAACAGGTCAGCACATCCCCAGTTCCCCGGTAATCCAGAATCTGATAGCGGTTTGCCTGCTCTGTGGATGTGGAAAGTTCCATTCCCTCAATTCCGAGAACGATATATTCCAGCGGATGGGCTTCATAACTGACCTCCGTGTGAATTACATTGGGGTTTACCACCACCAGCTGGTTGGCTTTTACTGGATAGAGATTCTTCTCAATCTGAAACTGACCGTCCCCAGCAACGATGTAGAACAGCTCCGCGTAATGGTGGGCATGGGGAATGGAATGCCAGTCGCCGCCATATTTTGCGCTGCTGACATACAGAAGTTTTGCCGTGTTGCGGATATCTTTTTCTCCGGAAGGCTCCAGCGCATATCGTCGATTACTCATGAAGTGTCCCCCCTCCATTTTAGAAATATTGTATTTGCTTTTATTATATTGTGTTTTATGTTTAATTGCAACAAATATCCACCAATTCTTCCTGTACAATAATAACAAAAAATCAAGAAAAATCCGAATTGGTGAAATGCCCAAAAGAAAACGGGCAGTTTTTAGCGTTTCGCCGAAAAATTATGTGGTAGCAATATCTCTAAAATATTCGACAATTATCCGCTTGAGAAAAACCTCTGATACGTTATACTTTTCCTGTAACAGGAAATTCCTGTGAATACCAATTTAGGAGGATACTCAAATGAAGAAGATCATTGCTATGCTGCTGTGCCTTGCCATGGCGCTTTCTCTGGTCGCTTGCGGCGGTTCTTCCGCTCCTGCTGCTACCGAGGCTCCCAAGGCAGACGCTCCCGCTACTAATGCTCCCACTGCTGAAGCTCCCACTGCTGAGCCCGTGACCATCAAGGTTGCTGCCATCGAGACCGCTTACGGTTCTCAGGTCTGGGTTGACGTTGCTGCTGCTTTCGAAGCTGAGACCGGCATCAAGGTTGAACTGACCACCGACAAGAACCTGGAGGACGTCCTGTCCGGTCCCATGCAGAACGGCGAATTCCCCGATGTTGTTCATCTGGCTACCGGCCGTCCTGCCGGTCTGACCGAGCAGCTGGTTAAGGCTAACGCTCTGCACCCCCTGACCAACGCTCTGTCCCTGACCATCCCCGGCGAGACCGTTAAGGTTTCTGATAAGATTGCCGGCGGCTTCACCGACAACAACATTGTTGCTCCCTACGGTGATGGCGTTACCTACATGGCTCCCATGTTCTACTCTCCCTGCGGCCTGTTCTACAACGCTAAGCTGTTCGAGGACAAGGGCTGGGAAGTTCCCACCACTTGGGACGAGATGTGGGAACTGGGCGAGACTGCTAAGGCTGAAGGCATTTATCTGTTCACTTACCCCACCGCTGGCTACTACGATGCTTTCATGTTCGCTCTGATGAACGCTATCGGCGGCCCCGATTTCTTCAATGCCATCACCACCTATCAAGAGGGTGCATGGGATTCCGAGAACGGTAAGACCCTGCTGAATATCCTGGACAAGCTGGCTTCCTACACCCATCCCTCCACCCCCGCTCAGGCTAACAACCAGGACTTCACCAAGAACCAGCAGATGGCCATGAACGGCTCTGCTCTGTTCATGCCCAACGGCACCTGGATCACCAGTGAGATGGCTGACTACGCAGCTACTCTGGACAACTTCGCATGGGGCATGACCGCTGTTCCCGCTGCCGGCACCGCTCCCTACTCCTTCTGCTGGTTTGAGCAGGCTTGGATTCCCGCTGGCGCTGAGCACATTGCTGAGGCTGAGCAGTTCGTTGCTTTCCTGTACTCCGACAAGGCTGCTGAGATCTTTGCTTCCGCTGGTGCTATGCAGCCCATCCTGGGCATCGCCGACATGCTGGAAGGCGAGAATGCCATGTTCTACTCCATCTACGACAACGGTGCGAAGGCTGCTATGGGTGGCTTCGCCGCCTTCAGCGAAATCCCCGGCGTTGATGTTTCCGGCACCTTCTTTGCTCCCATCGACTCCCTGGTCGCCGGTACCATCACCATCGACGACTACGCAGAGCTGGTCAAGACCAACTCCGATCTGATGCGCGCAGCAAAGCTGGGCTAATCCAACGATTCGCAAGACCACACAGTAAGTAATTTGGGTGGCAGTGACTTCTGTCACTGCCACCCTTTTTAAGCTGTTTTCCCTTGGGCAGGGAATGCCTGCTTAACGGAAAATAACTTAAGCAAAAATCTAAGGAGTTGGTTCAAGATGAAAAGCAATCTCAAGCGCACCGGATTTATCTTCGCGTGCGTGGCACCTGCTGTGATTCTGTTCGTCATTTTCATGGCAGTGCCTACCTTCAATGTATTCCGTCTGTCTCTGTATCAGCGGAGCACCTTCAACCCCAACGAAGTCTTTATCGGTATGAAGAATTTCCAGATGCTGATGAAGGATGCGAACTTTATCCGTTCCATGCAGAACATGTTGCTGCTGATTGTCATGGTTACTGTGTTCACCATGGCTACCGCACTGATTTTCGCTGGCATTCTTACCCGTGAGAAGCTGAAGGGCCAGGATTTCTTCCGGATCGTATTCTATATCCCCAACATTCTGTCCGTTGTCGTTATCTCCGGTATTTTCTCCGCCATCTATGACATCGACAGAGGCCTGCTGAACAGCATTCTGAACCTCTTCGGCAAGGAAGGTATCCTCTGGAAGGGCGAAGAGCATGTCATCATGAGCCTTGTCATTGCCATGGTCTGGCAGGCCATCGGCTACTATATGGTTATGTACATGGCATCCATGTCCGCAGTCCCCGGTTCTCTGTATGAGTCTGCCGGTCTGGATGGCGCAGATCGGGTAACCCAGTTCTTCCAGATCACCATTCCGCTGATTTGGACAAACATCCGCACAACTCTGACCTTCTTCATAATTTCCACCATCAATATGGCATTCTTGTTTGTCAGTGCCATGACCGGCGGTGGCCCCAACAATGCTTCCAATGTGGCCCTGCTGTATATGTACAACCAGAAGAACCTGGGCGGCGGCTACGGCTATGCCATGGCCATCGGCGTCGTGATCTTCCTGGTGTCCTTCGGTCTGTCTGCGCTGGTGAACAAGGTCACCGAGCGCGAAGTTCTGGAATACTAAGGAGGTGCAGCTATGAGACTGAATAAAGAAAACAGCGGCGAGCGCCTGTATAAGCTGTTCATCTATCTGGTTCTGGGAATCTTGGCTGTTTTGATCCTGATTCCTGTGCTGTGGGTCATGGTGGCCTCTGTGAAGGAAACTTCGGAGCATTATGGAAGCCCCTGGGCACTGCCCAGCCATATCCATCTGCAGAACTTCGCCGATGCCTGGACCAAGGCCAACATGGGCGGCTATATGCTGCACTCCGTAACCATCACAGTCCTGGCACTGGGTATCCTGCTGGTGGTTGCCCTGCCTGCTTCCTACTGCCTGGCAAGATTCAAGTTTGTGGGCGGCAAGTTCCTGAACACCTGCTTTATGGCTGGCCTGTTCATCAATGTCAACTACATCGTGGTTCCCATCTATCTGATGCTTTCTGACGGTGACAAGTGGCTCAAGGGTGTACTGGGAAGCACCTTCCTGCTGAATAACCACATCGTTGTAGCTGTCGTCTATGCTGCAACCGCACTTCCCTTTACCATTTACCTTCTGTCCAGCTATTTTGCAACGCTGCCCCACGATTTTGAGGAGGCTGCCTATATTGACGGTGCCGGATATTCCAGAACCATGCTGCAAATTATTTTTCCCATGGCAAAGCCCTCCATCATTACGGTTATCCTGTTCAATTTCCTGTCCTTCTGGAATGAGTACATCATCATCAAGACGCTGGTTACTGACAAGAATCAGTGGACGCTGCCTGCAGGCCTTCTGAACCTGATGCAGGCTCAGCAGTCTGCTGCAGAATACGGCCCCATGTATGCCGGCCTGGTGCTGGTCATGCTGCCTGTTCTGATCCTATACATCTGCGTCCAGAAGAATCTGACCAAGGGCATGACTGTCGGCGGTCTGAAAGGCTAAGGTGACACTATGAATTTTTGGAAAGAGCATACAACCCTGCGGGGAATTCTGATCCTGCTGTTCTTTGTTCTGGGCATGATTCTGACCGTTGCAGGCTGGAAGATGACCGGCAAGCTGGAAGGCCTGGGCCTGATGCTGGTAGGTATCATTTTCCTGCTGGTTGCCCTGTTTGTGTATAATGCTGCTTATAAAAAATGATACAATAGGGAGGAATCATTCCCTCCCTGTTTGTCAGGAATATTTTGAAATCTGTATTGATTTTTGATGAATAAGCGGATAAAATGAGGAATGTGCGTTATCATCTGAAATCAGGACATCAATTCACTTCTGTAAGGAGTTTGCCAAAATGAATGAAAATATCAACAGAGGCCGTGTTACAATTCCCACCGACCTGGATGTGGTTCCCGAGACTCTGGAAATCATGAAGCGCTGGGGTGCAGATGCCATCCGTGACTGCGACGGCACCGATTTCCCTGCCCAGCTGCAGAATCAGAATGCAAAGATTTACTCCACCTACTACACCACCCGTAAGGACAATGCCTGGGCAAAAGCCAATCCCGAGGAAGTGCAGCAGTGCTACATCATGACCGGCTTCCATACCGCAACCGAGGGTGCTCTGGAGATCCCTCTGATGAAGGGCATTTCCCCTGAGCTGATGGAAGTCAATACCCGTGACGACATCAAGCGCTGGTGGGAAGTCATGGATCGTACCATCGGTGAGCCTATCTCCACGGATGCTTGGGACTACCATGCAGAAACCGGCTGTGTTGTAATTGCCGAGCCGGAAGCCTTCCATGAGTATACCGTGGCATTCCTGGCCTACCTGATCTGGGATCCTGTCCACATGTATAATGCAGTCACCAATAACTGGCAGAACTTTGAACACCAGATCACCTTTGATGTTCGTCAGCCCAAGACCCACAAGTTCACCATGGAGCGGCTGCGTAAGTTCATTGCAGATCACCCCTATGTCAATGTCATCCGCTACACCACCTTCTTCCATCAGTTCACCCTGATGTTTGACGAGCTGAAGCGGGAAAAGTATGTTGACTGGTACGGCTACTCCGCCTCCGTGTCTCCCTACATCCTGGAGCAGTTTGAGAAGGAAGTTGGCTACAAGTTCCGCCCTGAATTCATTGTTGACCAGGGCTACTACAACAATCAGTACCGGGTTCCCTCCAGGGAATTTAAGGACTTCCAGGCCTTCCAGCGCCGGGAGGTGGCTGCCCTGGCCAAGGAAATGGTGGATATTACCCACGAGCTGGGCAAGGAAGCCATGATGTTCCTGGGGGACCACTGGATTGGCACTGAGCCCTTCATGGAAGAGTGGAAGACCATCGGCGTTGATGCCGTTGTCGGTTCTGTCGGTAACGGTTCCACCCTGCGCCTGATCTCCGACATCCCCGGTGTCAAGTACACCGAGGGCCGTTTCCTGCCTTACTTCTTCCCTGATACATTCTATGAAGGCGGCGATCCCGTCCGGGAAGCCAAGGAGAACTGGGTCACTGCCCGCCGCGCCATCCTGCGTAAGCCCATCGACCGCATCGGTTATGGCGGATACCTGAAGCTGGCGCTCCAGTTCCCTGAGTTCATCGACTATGTTGAGTCTGTTTGTAACGAGTTCCGTGAACTGTATGAGAACATCAAGGGCACCACTCCTTACTGCGTCAAGACCGTCGCTGTCCTGAACAGCTGGGGCAAGATGCGTGCATGGGGCTGCCACATGGTCCACCATGCTCTGTACCAGAAGCAGAACTACTCCTACGCCGGTATCATTGAGGCTCTGTCCGGCGCTCCCTTCGATGTGAAGTTCATCTCCTTTGACGATATCCGTGAGAATCCTGCAATCCTGGATTCCATCGATGTCATCATCAATGTGGGCGATGGCGACACCGCTCATACCGGCGGTGCAGAGTGGGAGGATGCTGTCATTTCCTCCGCAGTCCGTAAGTTCGTCCACAATGGAGGTGGCTTTATCGGTGTGGGCGAGCCCTCCGGCCACCAGTATCAGGGTCACTTCTTCCAGCTGGCAAATGTTCTGGGCGTGGAAAAGGAAACCGGCTTCACCCTGAACTACGACAAGTACAACTGGGAGCAGAATCCCAATCACTTCATCCTGGCGGATGTTGCCGGTGAGGTTGACTTCGGTGAAGGCAAGAAGAGCATCTATGCCTACGAGGGTACCGACATCCTGGTTCAGAAGGACAAGGATGTCCAGATGGCTGCAAATGCCTTCGGCAACGGCCGCAGCGTGTACATCTCCGGTCTACCTTACTCCTTCGAGAACAGCCGTGTCCTGTACCGCGCCATCCTGTGGGCTGCCCACGGTGAAGAGATCCTGCACAAGTGGTTCTCCACCAACTACAATGTAGAAGTCCATGCATTCGTTGCAAACGGCAAGTACTGCGTAGTCAACAACACTTACGTTTCTCAGGACACCACCGTTTACACCGACACTGGCTCCTTTGACCTCCATCTGGAGGCCAACGAAATTCGCTGGTACAGCATTTAATACGTTGCATCAGCCGTTAGAAAATCTGAAGGGGCTGTTAGAAAAGTATGTCGCTGCGAACCAGTGACCGATGTCACTGGTGTGGCAGCCCCCCGGTTGAATGGTAACAGACTGGTTTTACTACCAAGATGTTTGAAAATCCGGGGGATTGCCACACCAGCGCGCGCGCTGGTTCGCAATGACAGAGCGTTTTCTAACAGCCCCTTCGCCTTTTACCATGGCGTTGATCTTGCAGTGTATTTCCAGACGCCATACATAATCCCCAGAACTACATCTCCGTATCGGATGAAGCTCTGGGGATTTTTGCGTTTTGAAAGGAATGCCCACGAACCATTTTCCATTTGTGGGTACTCATTTCAAAACGGGCTGGGATTCCAAAGGGACGGCCGGTCCCTTGGCAGTGGTTTCCAAAGGCGGCGGTGCTGCCTTGGCGGGAGGAATCCAATGGAGGGCAGCGCCCTTAAGTGGCAGGAAGAATCCAATGAAACCGGCGGTTTCGTGGCACACGACTTTGCCCGCAAAGTCTAGTGTGTTATACCTTTGGCGACCGTGGGTGGCGGAAAGGGGTTGTTCGGGGCGGGAACAAGCACTTTCCGTCAGCCACAGAACAGGCGGATTTTGGCGCGCCACGCGCTGAAATTCAGGATTTGCCCCTTGCAAAATCCGCCTGTTCGGGTGTAGGTGATGTGGCGGAGCGGAGAGAATTTTGGCAGAAATACTTGGAGAGCAGCAGCATCACCGGGGGAGCCAGAGGTATATCAAGCCCCCGTCCCGCCGCAGCGACGCTACTTCTCGTTTTCCTTTTCGTAGCTTGCCTCACACTCCGGACTGCAGAAATCTTCGTCATCGCTCTTTGCAAAGAATGCTTTCATGCAGTGCCTGCACAGCCGCAGGCTGGAAGTCTCATCCGCCAGCATGAAGCTGAACATCATCTGGATCGCCAGCAGCAGGGAATGAAAATCCCACACAATGGTGGGGCGCTCCCATAACTCTATGTGGTAGTTCGGAGCGATTCCTCCAAACGCCGCCATACCCTGCCGGTAAATATCTCTGGTATCTTCGTCCATTTCCTCGTCCTCTTCATAGAACAGGAAGCTGCTCAGGAAAGTGAATGACCAGTCCTGAAAGGTCTGCTCCAGCCAGTCGTAGCGCTCCGCATAGCCCCGCATAAAGCACATGACCTGTGCCTCTGGCTCTTTGCGGAATGTCATTGCCAGAGCAATCATGGTGCGGTCTCCATTGATATTCCAGAGGGAGTCTTTTCCGTTCTTGAAAAAGTCCGGCTTCTCGAAGGGGAAGAAATAGGAAAGGTATTTCTGTGTGTCCATCACTTCCTCCCGGAGAAAATGATTGGTGGGAAGATAGACAGCCTTACTGCTCCTGCCTAAGTGAGAAAATCGCCTTGCCATCGCTGCGGCTATGGAAACCGTGGAAAACCGCAAGCGGTTTACGCACCGTTCCCACAGCCTGCGCTCACCCTCTTTTTCCTCTCTGGCTTTCTCCCTATACGAAGAAAAGTGTCCATTTCTATCCAGAAAACGTACAGTTGTCGTGATGAACCGAGGGCAGCGTGTCAATATGGCAAAGAAAAGCAAACGGCACACAGGCGGTTTTATCCTCAAAAAAGCCCCGAAGCATGACAAAAAAGAAGCCCAGCATCGCGCCATTTGACGTGATGCTGGGCTTTGAACTTAGTTCCATTCCTCCGCCAAGAGGAAATCGCGGATATTCCGGTGCTTGATCCCATTTCGGCTCATATCGAACTCATCGAGAGAAACAACGTACTTCGGGAAGTTGTCGCGGATAGCGTCATACGCGCCGAACTCGCGGTTGACCGTTTCGTCGGAGGCGAGCAGATAGCACACCTGAACGTACAGCTTTTCGCCGCGCTTGTCGCATACAAAATCAATTTCCTTATCGCCCGTCCTGCCAACGGTCACCTCATAGCCCCGGCGCAGCAATTCCAGATACACGATATTTTCCAAAATGAGATTGATGTCCCGCATATTGCCGCCGAAGACCGCTTCGCGGATGCCGTGATCGGCAATATAGTACTTCTCGTTGGAGGCAAGGATCTGTTTGCCCTGCAAGTCCTCCCGCTTCACCTGATAGAAAAGGTACGCCTCGCAGCAGTATTTGATATAGTTCAGAATTGTTTCCGGGGCAACGGTGCGCTGCTCGTTTTTCAGGAACTTCGCAAGCGAGGTCGCGGAGAAGGTCGTCCCCACATTGGCGATCACATAGGCAATGATCCGTTCCAGCAGGTCAACGTCACGAATTTTGTTGCGCTTCACGATGTCCTTGAGCTGGACAGAGCCGAACAGATCGTGAAGATATTGCTTAGACGGTGCATCCGCATAGCGGAGGTTTGCGAGATAGGGCATTCCTCCGGCAAGCAGGTACTTTTGGAAACACTGCTGAATGGACGAATTGGGCGCAATCGAACGGTACAGCTCCATGAACTCCCCGAATGAAAACGGATAGATTACAAACTCCACATACCGTCCGCCCAGATAAGTCGCAAGCTCACCGGACAGCAGCTTTGCATTGGAGCCTGTGATGTAGATGTCGCAATCCAGCGAGACACGGAGAGAGTTGATGCACTTTTCCCAGTCCTTGACCTCCTGGATCTCATCGAAAAAGAGGTAGACCTTGCCGCCGATTTCCTTGGCGCGTTTGGTGATCTCATCGTGCAGTGCCTGTGCGGTTTGCAAATGGGAATAGCCCATATCTTCAAAGTTGATGGAGATAAACTGCGCCCGGCTGACGCCGGACTCCGTGAGTTCCTGCTGGATCAGCTCCAACATGACCGACTTTCCGCAGCGGCGGATACCGGTCATGACCTTGACCAGCTCTGTTCCGATAAACGGACGGATGCGGTTCATATACAGTTCGCGTTTGATCACAAAACTTCACTCTCCTTCCGTGGCTGACCATAGTATAGCACACTTACGATGGAAATTCAACGGAAAAATTGTGAGTTTATAAGTTATAACTGATAAAATTCAAAATTCGACAAATAATTTCAGATAAGGCTAAAATGCTTGAGTGAAGCCCTGCAAAGGGAGGATTCCACCCTTTATTGGCACACAAACTGCCGTTATACCGTTCTTTTCCTCAAGGGTTATTTTTGGTTTGCGTGAAAAGAATTCCCTAAAACAATACACACGTTTCACCTTGATATTGTACGTCTTCCCGTGTATAATTGCGCTGATGGAGTTTGGAGAAAGGATGTATAAAGATGGAATATATGTCCTGTCCTGAGGCGGTGAGAAATTGCAACATGGGTAAGGTGCTGTTAGTAGAAGATGATCTAAG
>ENA-UERC01000241-UERC01000241.1-human-gut-metagenome-genome-assembly--contig:-NODE-241-length-42738-cov-17.250721_pt1 | contig 42738 bp, 38 predicted proteins | sample MGYA00242955_ERZ507955 | MGnify/ENA primary metagenome ERZ507955 (study PRJEB26167, sample SAMN06115394) | human gut metagenome | host: Homo sapiens | place: China:Hubei | collected 2016-04-27... | reverse complement strand
GAGAACACCTCATTTGCGGGCAATCATCAGATGCCACGGAACGTAAAGGTGAACTCCACGGGCTTGGTCACATCAGGAATATACTCCGGGTGGACATTGGCACCCCAGCTGTCATCACCGCCGACGCCCATCTGCTCGCCGATGGCACGAATCACCGTGTAATGGACCGGGGGCAGCTCGTAGGGATGCTTGGCACTCTCCATTTCATGGGGAGTGTAGGGCAGCGCAGAGAAGAACATGGGCTTTGCGGCATCTGCGGTAAACAGCAGCCCGCGACCCTTGCGGTCCACTACCTTTGCCCAGCGCACAGCGGTCTTTGCACCGCACTCCTGCGGCACAAGGTACTGTGCCATGTTGTCTGCGACCTTGTTCTGGTAAATGCCCAGCTTTGCACCATGCTGACGATCCCAGTAGGTCTCCGCAGGGCCGTTTCCGTACCACTCCACCGTGTCGTAGTCAGCGTTGATCTTGAACAGCACACCGAACTCCGGCATTGCTGCAAGTCCTTCCACCGGGTCATAGTGCAGGGTGGTCTGGATGCGGCCATCGCCGAACACACGGTACTGTAAGCTGCACTCTGCTGCGGGGCTGGTCTGCAGGTTATAGAGATAGGTCACGACGACGCTGTCGGCTTCCACCTCACAGGTGGGGTTCTGGAGGATGGTGCCGCCATGAACAGACGGGATCTCCTTGCCGATGCCCTTGGCGGTAGCGTACAGGCTTGCCAGCTTCCACTGACCGCGAACGCCGCCCATGTTGTTGCCGCAGTCGTTGTCGGTGGGAGCGCGCCAGAAGTTGGGCCGGGGGATCTCCTGAATCATCTCCTTGCCGGCATAGCGGTAGGAAGTCAGACCGCCGTTCAGATCGGAGAACAAAACATCGAAATTCTCACCACGGACACCGATGTTGTGTGTACCGTGCGTAACGGTAAACGGCGTGACCTTCTTGCTGGGAATGGAACGGACTGCAGCGATGACACCCTGTCCAAAGGCGACTTCGTGGCCTTTCTTTGCCCAGCTGGTGTCCTCTTTCAAACGGAAACTGATGGTCACTGCATATTCACCGGGGAGCGCAGGAACCATAAACGGCAGCGGGAAGCTGGAACGCTCTTCGGGAGCAACATCAATATGGGTCAGTTCCTGCTGCTGATACAGCTTTCCATCACGATGCAGCAGAGCAACGCAGTCGAAAGCATCCGTAGAGGTGAACAGGTTCTTATTCCAGACTTCAAAGCCAGAGTTGTCGATGGAAACGGCGATGTTCTGATAGCAGAACTTGACCTCCTGCATCTTGGGAGAAGGAGCACGGTCACCACCGTAGGCAATGCCGTTTCCGCTGAAATTATAGTCGGTAGGACGCTCACCGAAGTCGCCGCCGTAGGCTTGGAACCACTTGCCGTAGCGGTCTTTTTTCCAGATGGACTGGTCGATGTAATCCCAGATGAAGCCGCCCTGATAGCCGCAGTCCTTCTGGTCGGCAAGTTCCGTGTACTTGTGCAAAGCACCGTTGGAGTTGCCCATAGCATGAGAATATTCGCACTCGATATAAGGCCGCTTATCGCCCTGTGCCAGATACTCTTTAATGTCCTTGACCGTGCTGTACATATGGCTCTCGATATCGGTGGTTTCGAGGAAGCGGGGATCATTGACCACACCTTCGTAATGCACCAGACGGGTGTCATCAAAGCGGCGGACCATCTCTGCCATCTGGAGCAGGGTCTCACCGCCAAACGATTCGTTGCCCAGAGACCAGATCAGAACAGCAGGATGGTTTTTATCACGCTGGTAAGTGGAATTCATGCGGTCGAACAAGACAGCTTTCCACTCCGGCTTATTATTGGGCAAAACGCCCTCGATGCCGCGAATGCCCGCCTGATGGATGTCCCATGTGCCATGGGATTCCAGATTGTTCTCTGCGATCAGATACAGACCATACTCGTCGCACAGGTCGTACAGTGCATCCTGATTCTGGTAATGGCTGGTGCGGATGGCATTGATGTTGTTCTGCTTCATGGTGATGATATCCCGAAGCAGTTCCTCATGGGTGTGTACGCCCACAGCACGACCCGTAATGGAGCTGAACTCATGACGGTTGGCACCCTTGAACACGATGCGCTTGCCGTTGAGCAGCATCCGATTGTTCTTCAACTCGAACTTGCGGAAACCGACTTTCTGCCCGGTCACCTCTACCAGATGGCCTGCATCGTCCAGCAGCTCGATTTCCAGTTTATACAGAGCCGGGTCCTCTGCACTCCACAGGTTGGGGTTCTCCACCGCATGGCTGAACAGAGCAGAGCCGCCGTTCAGTGCAATTTTTTCGGAGAACACTTCCAGCTCACTGCGGCGCAGGGTCAGACGGGCTGCGCCCTTGCCCTCCACCTGCAGTGCAACTTCCAGCGTGGAATGAGTAAAATCATCCCCGGCAAACAGCGTTTTGACGGATATATCTTCCAGATGCACGGTGGGGATGGCGTACAGCCACACGCTGCGGAAGATGCCGGAGAAGCGGAAGAAGTCCTGATCTTCGCACCAGCTGGAGGAAGTCCACTTGAACACCTGCACAGCAAGTTTGTTCACGCCCGGCTGGAGATAGGGAGTCAGATCGAATGCGTGTGCGGAGAAGCTGTCCTCAGTGTAACCCACATAAGACCCGTTCAGCCAAAGAGCCATGCCGCTTTCCACACCCTCGAACTCGATGTGGACGGGCTTGCCCTGCATGGATTCCGGCAGCTCGAAGTATTTTACATAGCTTGCCACCGGATTGAACCGCTGCGGGATCTCACCCGGCTGTACTTCTTCACGGCCATCCCACGGATACTGAACATTCGCGTACTGGGGAATGTCGTAGCCCTCCATCTGGATGTGTGCCGGAACATGAATGTCATCCCAGCCACTGCAATCGTAATCCGTCTTTTCAAAGCCGGGGATGGCACTGGTGTAGTTCTTTGCGTAGGCGAATTTCCAGATGCCGTCCAACTTCATCGCCAAAGAAGAGGAGCCTGTCCGATATTCTTCGCGGGAAGCGTAAGTACGGAAACTTGCATGAGCATTCAGCACGTTTTCCTTGAAAAAGGTGGGGTCTTTTACTTTTGCAAAATCAAATGCAGCCATAGTATTTCCTCATTTACCTTTTATAATTTTATAATATTTCTCCAGCCTCCCCGGAGGAATCGCTGGATTCCTCCGGGGAACAGCAGATGAAGGAGAAATGATAATGGCTTGTTATCAGACTGCTGCACGCAGTTTTTCATTTGCTTCTTCGACCTTCATACGAGAGAGAATGAAGGTGATGATGGCATCCAGAGCAAACGGAATCACTAGATACATGATCTTCAGCATATTGATGCAAGAATCCGGCTGAACGGTCAGAGCGCTGTCAAAATGGCTTGCAGCCAGCCGGTGATGGCAGTACCCAGACCGCCGCCCAGCTTCACACCGAGAGAAGTGCAGGAGTACATCGTGCCATCCACGCGCTTATGCTTCGTCAGCCAAGTATATTCAGAGCAAGCAGCAATCGCAGCGTTCATATCGCCCTGCCAAGGACCCTGACCAAGAGCTGCGATTGCAGTAAAGAGCAGCATCAAGGTCACATTGCCGCTGCCCATGTAACCAGCTACAGCAACCAGTGCACGAGAAATCGTTGCTAGAGTATAGCTCATTACATTCAGCTTATACATTCCATTCCACTTTGCAACCAAGGTCGGGGTGAACACCAGTGCGATGATCAGAGGAATGTTGATTGCCCAAGAGAATACACCGAACAGATTCTGGTTGCCAAGGATGTAGGTTGCATAGTAGGTGCCCATGCTGATCATGGCACCGTAGATCTGCTGTAAAATGTAGGTGACGCAAATCATCATATAATATTTGTTGCCAGCAAGCAGCTTTGCAGCCTGAACCAGATTGTACTTTTCGTCCTGCTCGATTTCCTTTTTGTCGGTGGTATCCACCAATTCGCCTTCCGGCAGTTCCTTCACGGAGAAAACGGAGAGGGTGTTGACAAGCAGACCGATGATGGCGTAGATGATTGCAACAGTGCGCCAACCGGCAGCACCACCGCCCAATGCCGTAACAGCGCCCAGCGTGATGGACTGGATGAGCAGGCTGGTGGCAAAGGCGAACATGAAACGCCAAGAACCCATCTCGACCTGTTCGGCACTGTTCTTCGTGACGAGAGCAGTCAGTGCAGAGTAAGCAATGTTGTTGGCAGTGTAGAATACAGCGTTCAGCAGAGTATACGCGATCAGGAACCATGCGTACTGTGCAAACTGTCCCAGATTGGTCGGGATGGCGAAAATTGCCACCAGCGTAACGGCACAGCCAATGTAGCCGTACAGCATCCAAGGACGGGCTTTGCCCATCTTGGAGTGCGTTTTGTCGATCAAGGAACCGAAGAAAATGTCCGTCACACCGTCCAGCAGTTTGGAAACTGCAATCAGAGTGCCGACAATACCGGGGTTCAGGCCAACGGTGTTGGTCAGATAGATCATGACGAAGGAGGACAGGAACGCATACACCACGTTGCCCGCAATATCGCCTGAACCATAGCCGACTTTATTATACCACTTTAGATAACGCTTCTCAGTCATTGTGCTTTCTCCCATCTTGCTTGTTTTGTGTGGGCGCGACCAATCTGCTGCGCACTTCAGACTGGAATTCTCATTACGCAAGTTGCCCAAATCTCTTGCGTTCCGTCTGAAAATATTATAGAATCTAATGGAACGAAAAGATATAGACAAGATGGAACAGAATATGCACAAAATCAAAGAGTTTGTAATTTTTTGATAGAACATTTCCCAAATTACTGTAAAATCTCTGAAGATGAGGAGGACGCAGGGATGTATTTCAACTCAGGATATTTGAACAACTCCCGTTTGGATTTCAAAGACTACTCAAAGCCGCTGGTCGTAGGCAGCTGCGGCACTTATCGCTTGAAAAAACGCCCTAAGCTGCCTACTTTTTGGGCAAAGGGTCGCAGAGACTATCAAATCCTCTATGTGGCATCTGGTAAAGCACACTTCTGGTTCGAAGGTGTTGAGGAAGTGGTGACTTCTGGACACATGGTGCTTTATCAGCCGAAAGAAATCCAGAAGTATGTCTACTATGTAGAAGATCACCCAGAGGTGTTCTGGATTCACTTTACAGGATACGATGTCAAAAACATTCTGAACTATCACGGAATACCATTGGACAAGCACGTTTTTTACAGCGGCACACTGCCGGATTACAAAATGCTGTTCCGAAAGATCATCCGGGAACTGCAACAATGTGAATATGGCTATGAAGACTATATTGCTTCTCTCTTCAACATCATTCTGCTTTTAGTAAGCAGGCAACAGCAGGAAAGCGAGAAAACAACTACAAGCATCCCCGAAGAAATCGAAGCCGCCGTTGCCTACTTTAACGAGAATTATAACACAAAGGTCAGTGTGGACGATTACGCAGAATCGCTGCATATCAGTACGAACTGGTTTATCCGTAATTTTAAGCAGTACATGAAAATAAGCCCTGCACAATACATCCTGTCCCTTCGGATGGTAAATGCACAAAGCTTATTGGAGAACACCGAATACAATATTGGAGAAATTGCAGAGATCGTAGGATACGATAACCCCCTCTATTTTAGCCGGGTATTCAAGAAAGAGTATGGTGTCAGTCCGGCACAGTACCGAAAGAATCTGGAAGAATCTACTGAAAAATGAGAAAGATTCCTTTTGGTATCAGAGGGCGAATGATCTGTCAGACTAAACGGCTCCCAACGAATGCGATGCTTTTAGCTTGCGTCTTTCTGTTCGTCAAGAATGCGCCAGCCGTCCATCAGGTCTGAATTTTCCATAATAAAGGTGTGGGCAGTATCCTGTCCCCACGAGTTGTCGTATTTCAGCATCAGATAATCGCTCAACTCGGTTCGATTTTTGAACTTCAACAAGCGATACGGCTCCTGAAAAGCGACCTTTTCAACGAAATATACTGCATCCGATGTGGGAAGCATAACGCCGACATGACCGATCATAAGAGAATTGTCCGTTTCAGAAAACTGATCGTGCAGGACTACGGAGACGAGACGGATCTTATCATCTTCTACGAAGGAGAGACCGCGTTTCTTCCATTCCTGTTGAATCGTTTTCAAATGGGTAGGAATATCGGTCGTATTGGTGGTTTTAACTGGGGCGAACAGCGCATCAAATTTTTGCCGTTCATCGCCGCAAAGGGATTCCGGGTCAGAATCCAGTGTTTCATAGTCCATAAACAGGGTGTCCTCAGCTGAGTCAAGGTCTGCCTTGCCCGTGACAGTGATAAAATCACCGAACAGCCCACAAGCGGTGATTCGACAGTTCCAGCCGGGGAAGGTATCGTATTTTTCTGTCCATGCGTCCTGCATGGAGTAGGGATCGTATTTCAGATCCGAAGGCTTGGCGTTTTCAAAACCTGTGGTGAGCCATGCCGGGTCCACGGCATTGTTGAACTTCTGCACATGATCAAAGAAGGTCCGTATCCGCAGGTCGGATACGCCGGCATTCTGCAAAAGATTGGAAAGAAGAGCCTGTGTATCCGAATCTGCCAAATTGGAGTATTCGATTTGCTGAAGGACAGGCAGAGAAGTTTTTTGAGTGCAGCCCCCTGCCAGAAATGCACCGCAAAAAAGTGCAGCGGTGCAGACAAGAAAAGTTCGACGTTTCAAAAATGGTCACCTCGCTGTGTTTTTTGGAAAGTTTTTTAAGTGCCGGAGTCTCCACCATAGGCGAAGAGAGCAAAGCAATTGGACTCATAACGAATGGTATCACAGATAAACAAAGAAAATCAATGACTTCTGTCGTATTTGACCATATATAATGTTGCAGTATCCATATCCCATACGGCTAACGCCCATTTGGAGAAAGACAATGCGGCAGTTTTCTGAACGATTTTCTTCATGTCGGACACAACAGGAGTATACCCAAGTTGGAATAAGAATTTTCCGTTTTTTCCGAATGGAAGGTTCAAATCGCTTTCCAGATAGACGGAGGATACCAACTTGCGAAGCGCGGCACGGCAATCCCATAGATTCCCCCATGCTGCAGTGGAAGCTTGAAGAAAAGCCTCGCCCACATCATAATAGGCCGTAATCGTGATGTGTGTATGGCTTTCCTCCGTATAGGATTTGAAAAGCCAGGAAGACCGATAGGGCATCTTTTCCAGACCGATTTCACATAGATAATGCTACTCCTCAGAGATGGGTTTCTTCTTTTTCATACATTCCTTCGCTTGTATAACGGCAGGCAAATGTTCTTCGGCGGGGCTTCTTCCGAGAAAAATCACTCGTGAAGATTGAAACGGGAGTTTTACGGTACGCAGTACCCGCAAGCAATGCAGACGTATATACATCTGCTTATTTTGCTTTGCAAAATACTTGTTGGGAAATCCCAAACCCTTGAACTGCATCCCGTGGATGCAGGCTGTTTTAAGCAAACAAAAAGGAAAACTGTTTTATTTCTTGCGGAATTCTCCATACAACCACTCTGCCAATGCCGACATAATAGCCTTGTACTTGCTGGTGTCCTCAAACAGGGAAGAGAAAGTGTCCTGCGCTTCAAGATAGCTGTCCTGTGCGGCGGTGTCAAAAGCCTTGGGGAAGATGCTCTCGGTAAAGATCTGCGGGTCGGAGCTGCGCGCCAGTTTTGCCAGCTTCGGGTCAGCCAGCAGACGGTCATGCAGGGCAGTAAGCAGCACCCGGTCGGCATTGGTGAACTCGCCCTTGAACTTCTCGTTGATCTTCAAAATGATCTCGTCCAGCGGCTCCTTGGGGTCGTGCCCCAGAGCACCCTTCTGGGTGACCGGCTCGTAGACGCCCTTGGCGTGTTCCAGCTCAATGGCACCGGCAAAGGTCTTTTGCAGCTTGTAATACTCCAGCTGCAATTTTCCCTCCAAGTCCAGCGGAGAGACCTCGTCCGGCGGCAGCAGCTTGAGCAGGTAAGCGCAGAATACGTTCTCCTTGTGCAGCTCCTCATCGAACATCCGTGCCACCTGCGAAACGTAGCCGTACCACTTGACAAGGCTGCGCAGCAGACGGCGGAACTGGTACCGCTCGGCCTGCGTTTTCTGATTGTATCGGTCTGCCACGGGCTTCAAAACGCTGCTCATGCGGCCCACGGCGTTTTTATCCTGCTTGGTACTGCGGAAATACTCCTTGGCAAAGGCTTCCACGTCTGCATCGGAATAGACGGCAAAGCTCCGCAACTCCTTCTGGGTCTTGTAAATGAGGTCGGTGTTGACCTCCTGCTCCAGAAAAGTCTCCTGATAAAAGGGCTGGAATGCCTCCCGGATGTCCTCTGCCTTGTTCACGAAATCCAGCACAAAGGTGTCTGTTTTGCCGGGACAGGTACGGTTCAGGCGGGAGAGGGTCTGCACTGCCTTGACGCCCTTCAACTTTTTGTCCACGATCATGGTGTGGAGCAGCGGTTCGTCAAAACCGGTCTGGTATTTTTCTGCCACGATGAGCACATTGAAGTTGTTGTGAAACTCCTTTTTAGTCTGGCTCTCCGCAATGTGGCTGCCGTCGGCGCGGACGTTCAGGGACTGCTCCGTGTACTCCACGCCGCCGTCCGGTACGGCACCGGAAAATGCCGCTAAGATCTGCACATCGTCATAGCCCTGCTCCGCAATGTAGCGTTTGACCTCGTGGAAGTACCGCACCGCCGCCAGCCGGGAGGAGGTGACCACCATCATCTTGCCCCGCCCGCCAATCTTGTGGCTGGTGGTTTCCCGGAAGGTCTCTATAATGATCTTTGCCTTCTGGCTGATGTTGTAGGGATGCAGTTCCTCGTACTTGCGGATGAGCTTCGCCGCCCGGCTGGCAGGCAGGTCGGGGTTATCCGGGATGGTCTTGGCGATCTTGAAGCAGGTGGAATAGGTCATGTAATTTTGCAGCACATCCAGAATAAACCCTTCCTCAATGGCCTGCCGCATACTGTAAATGTGGAAGGGATGGTGGCTGCCGTCCGGGTACTCGGTGCCGAACAGCTCCAGCGTGGCGGCTTTTGGAGTGGCGGTAAAGGCGAAGAAGGACAGGTTCTTGTGCCGCCCGTGGGAGGTGAGCTCCTTCACCAGTGCATCCTCCGGGTCGATCTCGTCCTCCGCTTTGCCCTCCAGCTCGGCATATTCCCGCAGCGCGTCCTCGGTGTCGGCAAGGGCGGCTTTCAGCTTCAAAGCAGAGGTGCCGGTCTGGGAGGAGTGCGCTTCGTCGATGATAACGGCATAGTTCTTCCCGGCGGTCTTGTTCACCTCAGTATAGATGACCGGGAACTTTTGCAGCGTGGTGATGATGATGCGCGCGCCGTTGTTGATGGCATCCCGCAGGTCGCCGGAGTTTTTGTCCTCGCCGATGGCCTCCACCGCGCCCAGCGTATGGTCGAAGCCGGAGATGGTCTCCTGCAGCTGTGCGTCCAGCACGGTGCGGTCAGTCACCACGATGACACTGGCAAACACCGGCTTGTTCTCGGTGTTGAACAGGGAAGCCAGCCGGTATGCCGTCCAAGCAATGGAGTTGGACTTGCCCGACCCGGCGCTGTGCTGGATGAGATAGTGCTGCCCGGCACCCTTCTGCCGCACATCTGCCACCAGCTTGCGCACCACGTCCAGCTGGTGATACCGGGGAAAGATCAGGGTCTTGCCCTCCTGCAGGCTCATGAACTTTTGCAGGATGTCCATCATGCTGTCCTTCTGGAACACTTCTTCCCAGAGGTAGGCGGTAAGATAGCCGTTGGGGTTGGGCGGGTTGCCTGCGCCGCCGTCCCGCCCGGCACCGTTGGAGCCCTGATTGAAGGGCAGAAAGCGTGTGTCCTTGCCTGCCAGCCGGGTGGCCATCCACACCTCGGTCAGGTCTACACAAAAGTAGCCCAGAATGCGCTTGTTGAACTGGAAACACACCTCCCGCGGGTCCCGGTCGTGCATCCACTGCTGTTTGGCGTTCTCCACAGTCTGCCCGGTGAACTGGTTCTTCAGCTCAAAGGCGAACACCGGGATGCCATTTACCGCCAGCACCATGTCCACCGAGTTGTGGGTGGTGTCGGAGTAGAACCACTGCCGGTTGCAGGTGATCTCGTTTTGGGCGTAGCGCTGGGCGTCCTTCTGGTTCAGCGCGGACTCCGGCTGAAAATAGCACACCCGGAACCGCCGTCCCCGGTGCTTGAACCCGTACCGCAGCACCGAAAGCAGCCCATCCGCATCGCAGGCATTGTTAAAGGCAGTGCAGAACTTCCGCACCGGGTTTACCGTGTTCTGCTTTTCAAAAAACGCCCACTCGTTGGGCTGGGTCTTTTGCACAAAGCGGATCAGGGTATCCACAAACAGCCCCAGCTTGGGGTCGTAGCAATCCCCGTTGCGGGTGTAGCCCCCGGCAGGGGAGAGCAGCGCCGCCGCAATGTCCGATTCAAACTGCTTTTCGGTGGTGTTGAGGGGCATGGTTAGACCTCCTTTTGAATTATGAAAACATATCAGAAATTCTTTTGACGTCAGCTATGGCGGTGTTTTGTATCTGTTTGGATAAGTCAGAATCTAGGATGGAATTGGAGTAATCTTGATATATGAAATCAAGACACGGGGAAGAATGAATCTTTTGATAATATGTTTTAAAATCCACTTTATTGGCGATGGTTTCGCTGTCGTATAAATGATAAAAAAGCGATGCATATAGAGATTTTACAAATAAATTTTTGAAAAAAGGTGACTGCTCAAAATAAGGAGAGAAAAATGTTACATAATTTCGCACAACGCGACTACGAATATAAGGAACAAGGTTATATGTGACTGCAATCAGAGAAATATGTAGGGCCTGTAAAGTGTCTTGAAGAAGAGCGAAAACAGCTTTTTGGGCTAAGGGCGTATCGCTTCCGTCTAACGGACTGCCGTAATGATTGAAGTAATTAGTGACTTTTGTTTCGAATGAGTCAGATGGATTGTCGTTGTCAGAAAACACGATGAAACATTTCGCTTCATTGAGTATCATGGCATCAAGCTCAGAAAAATTTTTGACAGAAAAAAGTTGGTCAGCTGTAATATTGTCTTTGAAAAAGGATAAGAGGGCCTTTTCACCTGATTCTTTTGGAATAGGCTGTTCTAGACCAAAACATGTAATAGGAAGTAAAATGAACTCCGAGGAAAAATTCTCTAGAATGTTTAAATCATCATAGTAAGAAGAAAGAATTTCTTTTTTCAATAGATTGTAAACTGAATCTGAAATAGAATTCTTTATTGTTTTAGAGAATTTGGCTAGAGGATCATCAACAATATGAATACTTCCTAAAGTTGAAAAGGGATAGTGCTCGTTATAATCTATATCTAAATATGTGTCTCCGGCTAAGAAGTAAGCATTAGAGCCGGTAGGAATATATTGAAGAAATAATTTTACATAGTTTCGTTTTCTGTACCAGAAAAGACCTATTTCATCCATTACATACTGAAAATCATTGGAATGAACAATATCTTTTAATCCTTGCAAAAGTTCTTTATATTCTAATTGAACTTCATGCATTTTGTCAGATAGATATTTGTTACTCAAACTTTTTCACCTCACTTAGTAACTGAGTGGGAATAGAAAGCTCATTATTAAGTAACATCAGTATTTTATTCATGGTACGAACGCAGTCCTTCCAAACAGAGGGAAGTTTTTGCTCATTATCGCTATCTAGAACGAGATGAAACTGATGTGCTGGATTATCACACTTTAGCAATGAACTTTCCCGGATAGCACCCCATAGTCCATGCTCAAAGGAAGAATCATAGTCATAGAATAGACTGTATAGTTCCTCTTCTCCAACATCTTTAGCTTTTAGACGGATGTTTTGTTTGTCAAAGTAAGATGTATCCATATCAATGAATTCTTCATCACAGTATTCATTGACAAGGCACTGTAATAACACATAATTGACGTGACCATCTTTAAAGGAGCAAGGATTAGAGCGTTCACGCTCCATGACAAGTTTATACAGCCCAATGCCGTAATATTGATATTCGTCCCAAATAGTTGGCTTTTCTTTTTCATGCTTTAGAAGATACTTCATTATAATGTAATCTTCGATGATGTTTCTAATAATACTCCGGCCAGAGATTTCGTTATATAATTGATGCTCAATGAGTTCAGAAATGCGTTTATATGCATAAGTAGCAATTCCACACAAGACTATATTTCGAGTGTTTAAAGGCTCTAAGGTGGATGTGATTTGGTCTAGGTATTCAAAAATTTCATGAAGATAATTTAAATATACTTCTGGGTTTTTTGCTAAGGCCTCATAGTTTATAGTATACAGCTTACAATCGCTCATTTCACTCACCATCTTCCAAAAAAGAGTTAAATTACTTTTGTCGGTTTCACTATCTGATATATTCCCTCTAGCAATTTCCATGCTACGAATTAAAGGACGGATGAGATGCATTTGTTCATCGCTATGTTCAAGAAGGGGATATTTACATATTTCATCAAATGTGTCTTTAGGAATATGAGTCCTTCCTTGCATTAGTTCAAAATAAAGAACAACAAAACGAATGTCTGTTGCAAACTCTGTTTGATGATAATATGCATCTTTTAGCACTGCTTCGATTGAATTGATTTGTTCCTTATAATCTAAACTGGTTTGAAAGATTTTGTTGAAAATAGGAAAGCTTCGATATGTATAAATAAGGGTGAGAGGCGATAATGACTCTTGCCCTGCAATATGTTCAACAAATTCCCAGAAGAGTTGCTGGCTAATATCTTTTAGTGTGAAAATATTTGAGATTGTAGGGAGGTTGACGTTAGGAAGTGAGTCATGGAGCCTTTCTAAAATCCAACGGCACATTTGGAGACCTTTGGAACGACCGTGTTTTTTTAAAATCAAACCAATCCAAAGATACTCTGGGAGTCGTTCGCTTCCCCACGAACTGAGCTGAAGTTTGTCGCCTAGAGCATCATTAAAGGGTGTTATGAATTTGCCTTTCTTGAATTTATGCTGTTCTAGTGTACTGTGATTTACCATTAGAAATGCTACACCTCCCGTTTCCCTGTTACAACCTCATAAATCAAACTTTTCTTATAGCTTTCCAGCTCTTTTACCAGTTGCTCCTTCTTTGCAATCAGCTTGTCAATTTCGGCGCATTTGGCATCAAGATAGTCAGCGATTTCCTGTTGCTGCATTGCATCTGAGAAATAGGGAACAACAGCATTTTTTATTTTTGTGGATGTGATAAGCGGTTGGGCATTAGAGGTATTGAGATTATTTAGCTGGCAATGTCCGATAACATAATACATGTATTTTGCAATACATGTAGGTAGTACGACCAGAGCGTTATCTGTTGCCCATGATTTGCAGGTGGTATGTGTAACACAACCACATCTGGCACCAACCCGGCCAATGATAAGACTGCCTTCGGAGGTATTATATTGTGAGCAGAATCCGATAATTTCGCCGCCGCCATATACGGGGTACTTACCAAAATCAGAAAGTTGCTCGTTTCGGATAGCTTCACCAGAAACAATGGAAATCAGATATTTTAATTTTACACTATGGGGAGAAGAAACCATAGTAGGGGTGCCTTCTGTAACAGCCTGCGTAATAACTGCCTGTTTGAGCTTTTTGTATTCCTCGATGCTGGAACGAGTTTTGTCGAGGATGGCATCAAGTGAAGCACAACCATTATCCAGGTAATCTGCGATTTTTACCTGTTCGTCAAGCGGAGGAATAAGAAACGGAATATTTTTGAAATCATCGAATCCTAAATCCCATTGACCGATTCTCATACCAGTTGAAAGGCGTGCATATTCGGGCAGGTATGCTGGATTCCTCAAAAGATGATGTAGATAGCGCTTGTTAACTTTATTACTCGTAATGCTACATACATGATAAGCCGGACTAACAATTCCTCGGTAATCAGAAACCGCCATAGAACCCTGCCATGCCTTCATTTTATTGATAACTAAATCTCCAATATCAACGACTTTATAATTAGAAGTATCTAAGGAAGTTACGTTGTGGTTATCATCGCGGCTGTCTTTTGGAACGACGCCGAAGTCACGATAGAGAGATAAAACGGGTGCATCTGGACATCCCTTCTCACTTTTCCAACGGGTTGCATATTTCAATAGGGAAACTTCCCACCCCTCCGGGATCTCCCCGATCCATTCAATGCCGCTGTCTTTCATTTTCCGTGCCATGGTCAGCCCTCCTTATGGAACAGTTCTGCCAGCCCAGCGGAGATATCCTGTTCCAGTGCGGTGATGCGCGCCACGATATCCTCCACAGCTTCCGGTGCCTGATACTCGTAGAAATAGCGGGTCATGGGGATCTCGTAGCCCACCTTGGTCTTGCTGTGGTCGATCCAGGCATCGGGCGCGTAGGGCAGAACTTCGCGGGCAAAGTAGGCGTCAATATCCTGCACCAGCGGCACGTTTTCAGTGTCACGCAGACTGGTGTCCGGCACAGGCTTGCCGCGCTTCAGGATGACGTTGCCCGCCTCGTCCCGCTGGGGGCGCTCCACCACGATCTTGTTGTAGCCGAACTCCACGCTCTCGAACACCTTGCTCTCGCAGTAGATGCCGTTTTTGTCGCCGTACACCTTGCCGTTGGCAAATTCGCCGTAGGCGGTGACGATCAGCTCCCGGCAGGCATCGGTAATGTCGTTGCGCTTGGTGCCGATGCTCTTGCGGCGTGGCTCAAAGCAGTGGCTGGCGTCAATGAGCTGCACCTTGCCCGCACGGTAGGAGGGCTTATCCTTGCTGAGCACCCAGATGTAGGTGGAGATGCCGGTGTTCATGAACATATCGGTGGAAAGCTGGATAATGCAGTCCAGCCAGTCGTTTTCCAGAATATACTGCCGGATGTTGCTGGGCCCGCTGCCGGCATCGCCGCTGAACAGGGGAGAGCCGTTCTGGATGATCGCCATTTTGCCTTTGTTTGCCAGCTTGGCAAGACCGTTCAGCACAAAAAGCTGCTGACCATCGCTGATCTTGGGCAGACCGGGGGCAAAACGCCCCATCTCGCCCCGCGCGGCCTCGGCTTCCACTGCCTTCTGCTCCCGCTTCCAGTCGATGCCGAAGGGCGGGTTGGAGATGATGTACTGGAAGGTGAATCCGGGAAACTGATCCTCCGACAGAGTATCACCGAACCGCATATTGTTGGGGTCGCCGCCCCGGATCATCATGTCCGCCTTGGCGATGGCAAAGGTGGAGGGATTGAACTCCTGCCCGAAGCAGGTCACCTCGATGTTGCTGTTCAGCTCGTGGATGCGCTCCTCCATGCAGCTCAGCATCTGGCTGGTGCCCATGGCCATATCGTAAACGGTCATGCTGCTGGTATCGAGGTCGGCTTCGGACAGCAGCAGGTCGGTCATCAGGTAGATGATGTCCCGGCTGGTGAAGTGCGCTCCTGCCTCCTCGCCAAAGCTCTCAGAGAACCGCCGCACCAGATCCTCGAAGATGTAGCCGCAGTCCACGGCGCTGATCTTGTCCGGGCCAAGATAGCCCTTCTCGGAACCGAACTCCTTGATAACGAGGTAGAGGGTGTTGCTCTCCACCATCCGCTTGATGATGTTGTCAAAGTCGAACTTTGCCAGCACGTCCTGTGCGTTGGCGGAGAAGCCGGACAGGTAATCCCGGAAGTTGGACTCAATGTTGTCCGGGTCTGCCAGCAAAGTCTCGAAGGTGAAACGGCTGGTGTTATAGAACTGGTAGCCGGAGGCTTTCTGCAAAAAGCCGTCGATGACCTGCAGCTTTTTCACCTTTTCGTAGGTGTCCAGCACTGCCTGATGGGTGGGCAGCAGGCAGTCATGGAACCGCTTTACCACGGTCATGGGCAGAATGACCAGACCGTACTCGTGGGGCTTGAACGGCCCCCGCAGCATATCGGCCACGTTCCAGATCATGGCGGCTTTTTCGGCAATATTGGCACCTACGGCGGAGATCTTATCGTTTGGCATACGTTGCTCCTTATTTTTTGTGATAGGTGGACATCCTGATTTTACAACAATGGGTGTCCTATAAATTGGATGGAAGGTTGCTTTTCCTGAAAAATGATTCTTGCATCTATTGTACCACGATAAAAGTATAAACACCATATTCCGGCAAAAGAAAATGCCCGCCTGAAAACCAGACGGGCAAATTGTAAATCAAATCATCTTAAAATGCCGCAGAGCCTCCACAATTGCATCTTCTTTTTCCTTGGGACACTGAGGCTGCTTTGTATTTTCGGACTTCGCCTTGTGGTGGTTCTCTCGGACTTCCAGACCACATTTCTGCTTGACCTGCGAGATATACAGGGAAGATACCTTCAGCCCAGTCTGTTCCAACACACGGGCCTTGATTTCAGGGTAGGTCGCACCCTTTTGCAATCCTGAAGTGTCTATGCCCTCCAAGGAGAACTCTACACGGACTTTTTTGGAGTCGATCTCACCCTTGGAAAGTGCAATGACACATTCCACATGGCTTGAGGGTTGCGTTTGTTACATCGTTTTGGTATAACAACTCACAACCTCGCAATGCTTCGTTTATAGAGAACGGTATAAAGTTCAAATTTAGCGGTTTTGTGCGGTTCTATAAGGGCTGAAAAATAGCCATGTTCAACGATTTCAAAGCACAAGGACTTGTGCGGATTCATGCGTATACCGTGGGATGGTGGCAAGTGGGTGGCATTGTCACCGCACCCAAACGACACTACCGCACAACGTCTTGATGAAAAAGGGGGTCAGCCGAACTTGCTTCACCGGCAGCATGGGGCGCAAACAGTCAACCACGGTTATCAATGAATCCGGCTTGTATAACGTGATTCTTCGTAGTGATAAGCCGGAAACCATATAGGCGGCTGTACTGTTCAAATAGTTCAATTTTATTTTGAATTACCTTGAACTTATTATACTGCACCCATTGTCAACAAGCAAGACGGGTGATAAAATAAAACAAAAAGGTGATTTCCATGAAACGCATTGACGGTAAACCCCCTTTTGGCGGTGATTACGCTGAATTTCATTTTTTAGATGCCGAAAACAATGAAGTTGATGAGGGCAAGGAAACAAGCATTGTTATCCGTGAGTGTAAAGCGGATGGAACGCTTGTAAAAGAAACATGGGCTAGGGTGTCCGATAACTGGTATAAAAACAATCCTACGGACGTTATTTGGTGGAAAGACACGCCGGACGGTGTGGGCGAATGGCTTTTTAGTTTCGACAAAAAGACCGTGTTCAATATGTTCGCTGACTACCCCAAAGCCCTAACCCCGGAACAGAAACAGATTTTTGATAAAGAAAACCCCGAATGGGCGGACTTCTTCAAAGATCGTCAAGAGGACAATATAAAATGATGCCGATGCCTAGTTTTTACACAAGCCCGTATTTTGTGAATGAGCCGGATAACTGGCATTTGACGGATGATGCCCCGGAAGATGTACGCAAAGAGTTTGAAGAATACATGAATCATCCCGACTGTGTGCAAGATGATGGGCTTATAAGGGCTATGAAAAGCTATTATCGCGCATTTGGCGATACTTTCCCAAGTTATCCGAATCCCCCGGAAAACGCTGTTGAGATCATCCGGGATTGTTTGCAGAAAAAGAAAGATGTGTATGAGTTAGGCTATCTTAGCTTAGATGATAACATCATATACTAAAAACGCACTTTTGAAAATTAACTTTCAAAAGTGCGTTTTTTTCAAGAGGTCAAGCCCACCGCTCAAACAGTGTGAGGATGATTTCTTGATGGGTGGGATATACAGCAGGAACGCCGCTTGATTTGTAAGCTGTGGTAACACCGTTTTGTGTTACCGTCAACTTTGATCCGGCTTTGATGGAAACATCCGGCGACAGAAATACTTTAGTACCCTGCGAAAGTGCCGCCGCCGTGTCGGTCTGGACTGTGGCGGCGATGGTTTCAAAAGACAGCTTGCAAGGCTGGTTCTCCAAAACAACGACTTCTTTTGTACTGGTAATATGGGTATTAGGGTCTTTAACAGATTGCCGTTCAGATACCGTCATAACGCCCGTGTAGGTGTTTTCTATGGCCTTTCGTGCGACTTTCTGTGCCGCTTGCATTGCTTTAATCATCGTGTAAAATCTCCCTTCGGTTGAAGTTTATTAAAGTAGGGAAACCGTACAAGTGATGCACAGTTCCCCGTAAAAAATGTAACGATGGTTGTTATTCGTGGATTCCCTCGGCGGCTGTGTCGATTGCTTCAGCTACACCCTCTGCCATAACAGAAACAACGCCATCCAAATCCATACCGTTGGAAATGTTGTTATTGTTGCTCTGATTGATGGTGACTTCAGCAGTCGTAAAGCGATTTATTACTTCTTGTTCGGCAATATCTCTCAAATACTTCAATTCATCTTCTGAAATATTCAGAGAATCTTTAATTGCCCCGGTATTTCCGGCTATATCTTTCACACCGTCACCAATGCCCGCTGTATAATCGCTAAGATCAATAGAGGGCGCAACGGAATCCATGCTGAAAGTTTTGTTGAAAAAGTCAGAAATTCCGCCAACAACGCCATCTCCAAAATCTGCACCCATGCTGAACGCATCCCCATAGGAAATGCGATCCATAGTGTAATCAGACGGATCAAGCGTTTTCGGCTTGTCGCCCCCGGCGTTCTCAACAGTGGTGTTGATTTGGGCTTGAATCTTATCTTGAAATCCTTGAACTGCACTTTGCAGATCAGAACCAAAGATAGTATCAAGAATGCCCGCCGCCGAAGATACGATAGACACGATGAAGTTAAACAGCGACAGGAACATAACTTCAATCGCGGCGATGGGATCATTGAAGATCAGGCCGAAAGCCGCCGCAAAATTGGCAAGCATATTCCAAAAACTCACGCCCAGCGTGATAACGCTGTTTATCAGGGAAATAATGGTATTCAGGATGAACGCACCGCCTACGGCGATAACACCCGTGATAATACCAACGCCGGACTGTGTAACGCCCGTTACCTGTGCGATTGCGTTTGTAACCGCCAAAAGCACGGCTATAAGGGCGATAACGCCCATGACAATCCACGTTACCGGGGAAGCAAGGAACGCCGTATTTAGCCCATATTGCGCGGCTGTGGCGGCGGCTGTGGCTGTTACCTCTGCGCCAGTAGCGGCGGCGTGGGCATACGAAGCAACCGCAAGAGCGATTTTGATTCCTTTGGTAGCAAGCGAAATCGCATTGTTTGCAAGTTGCCACCCGTAGTAAACCATCAATGCCGCTGTTACGCCGCCAATGATCGGGGAAATCCATGACCAGTTGTTAGCTACCACATAGGCAACATTCACTAAAGAGTTAAGAATCTCAAGGGAAACGCTTGCAACAGCAGAAAGCCCGCCAATGGCGTTATTCACAAACTGCTGAAAAGCGTCGCTATTTGCAATTTCGTTCAATCTGTTCAAAACAGGCTGAAACGACATTAAAGCAGTGTTTTGGAACGAAGTCCAAATTTGCGCGAATGTTTGCGGCATAGATTCAAACTTGCTGTTAATATCATCTGCGGCGGAAAAGATAGCCGCCTTTACGACATTAGCAGAAAGTTTTCCGTCTGCCGCCATTTCACGAATTTGGCCGATGGGAACATCCAAATAGTCCGCGATGTTCTGAATCAGGTTGGGGGCTTGTTCAAAAATGCTGTTCAGTTCATCGCCGCGAAGAACGCCAGAACCAAGTGCTTGTGATAACTGCAATTCCGCATTTGCGGCTTCTTGCGTGGATGCACCCGCAATGGTCATTTGTTTCTGAATCAGATCGGCAAAAGCAACAACCTCTTCCGAACTACCAAACGCATCTCTTGCGTTGTTGCCAAAGCGGGCAACAACGTCAGCCATTTGGTCAAAAGAACCTCTAGCATCCTGCGCCGCCGCATACACCATGTTAATAAGTTCAGAAGTTGTCTGAACTCCATCATTCATCATGCTTAAACGGGCGGTTGTTGAAGTCAGCGTATCGGACAGGTCAAATACCGCCCCAACGGTCTGAACCGTGGCATAGGTTGCAACGGCACTCTTAATCGTATTCATCAGGTTATCGGCGTTTGCCGTACCCTCATTGATTTTCTGATTAAAACGCCCCTGCTCGTCCACGTTGTCACGGATATAGCGTTCTGTGCCGCTCACGGTTTGCGATAACCGCAAGTAAGCATCATTCGCCGCCTGTACGTCCATATTGTCAACGGCACTATTAAGGGCTTGCTGTGCCTGTACAGCTTGATCCAACTGCCCCCGCAACTGTTCCAACTCCGAATTAGCGGCGTTAGTACCCATGTTTAAGGGGTTGTTCTCAATCTGCACGATACGATCTTGAATCGCCTGTAAGCGGGTTTGCATACCGCTTAGATCAGTAACCGCATTCGCGGGGAACAAGTCAACGCTTGCCGCCGTTTCTGCGATCCGCTGTTGAGTGTCATTCAATGCGTTAAGCATTGTGTTAGCACTCTCTATTTCCTGCTGGAAACGCTCTATGCCCGTGTTCTCAAACACGTTCATGTTGTCAGCTTGCCAGTTGAACGGAACATTTACCGGGGCTTGCGTAGGTTCAACCTGTGGGGCATCCTGTACGGTGGGCGTTGCGCTGTACACCTGTGAGGGAACATTGCCCATCAAGTCATTAAGCCGCTCCTGCCGCTCAATCACATTGTCAATCGCGCTTGACAGACTGCCCAACTGCAACTGTGCAACGGACGAATCAAGATCAAACGGATTTGTTTTCAAGTAATCAAGCGCGGTCTGCATTTGGCCTAATTCTCGGTTGATCCCGGTGATCTCTGCCGCCGAATCCCCCGGCATAACGAACAGGTTTTGACCCACGTTGTTAATTGCGTTCTGATAGTTCAAAATGTTGTTCAATCTGGTTGAAATATCTTGAATCTGCTTTTCAGATTCAGACACGCCAGAAAGTTCAACAGGTACGTTGATACCATCGGGAACGTCAATTTGCGGCTGTTCCGTAATTTCAGCACTCACGGGAACTTCAATCCCAGCGGGTACGTCAATTCGGGGTTGCTCTACAACTTCCGCCGTTACAGGTACGTTGATACCACCGGGAACGTCAATTTGCGGCTGACTTTCCACAACGGGAATCACCGGGACTGTAATGTTTGGAGTTGCACCCCCAAAATCTGGTAAGGTGGTGTCCACATCTCCAAAGGAAAAAGAGGGTGCTTCAATGGCTTGCATCGTGTTTTCAAAAGACTGCATTGCCGCCGTAGCCCGGTTAATACCGCTCATATCTACGCCCGCATTCATCGCGGATTGTACGTTTTCAATAGCGATAGTACCAGCATTTGCGGCGTTGACAATATCCATCATAGGATCAGAAAAATTGTCATACAGTTCGATTGAAGTCTTGATAGAAGCCATTTAATCACCGTCCTTTCCGGCTTGCTTTCCTCTCAAGTTCTTTTTTCTGCCTTGCATCATCTTCTTGTTTGATCTTGATAGACGCGATCACGAACGCTTTTTCCCGTTCGTCCATCTCAAGAAATTGGGATGGTAAGATGTGCAATTTTAAGAGGGCATAGAAAGCAAAACTTGCTTCCCAGTCCCCCTCTTCAATTAGTTTTTTGCTTCATCCACCAGATCGTTGAAAGAGGTGTTGAAGCCCTGAAGATTCTGGACAAAGGCAACCAGCGCGTTGTACTCGCCCGGATCGTCCACCATTGCCATCAGCAGATCATCCGGCCTTTTCACGCCGTAGCTGTTCTGAAGTTCGACATTGTACAGATCGGGGGTGACGATGGACTTGATAAGCAGTTCCTTAGTGTACTTGCTACCGTCCACATGGGGGCGGTACAGGTTAGGCTTACCAGTGACGGGAATTTCTTTGGTGCAATCCTCGCGGATTTCATCATTTTCCTTAGAGGTGATATGCCGGAACTCCCAATCAAGGGGCTTGCCGTTGGCATCGCACAGAGAAGCGGTAACAGGGTGGAAAACATTTTCCTTAACCTTTTTGTTCGCTTTCATAAAATAGGAAAAATTAGACATTTTCTGTACCTCTCATTCTTTAATTAAACATTTTGATAAGCGTTTCAAAAATTGATGTGTTGACGCTTTCTTGATGAGTTTTATAGTAAATTTCTCTGCGTTTGATTTCCCACTCCAAAACGGATTTATATAACTTTTCGTAGTTGTCCAAATTGGATATAGAGGAAATTTTTTGCAGAGAAGTTACTAATTCTTCATCGGAATGTTCCATGATTTTAGGAACGAACTTCTTTAACGTGGGATAAAGTTCGGATTCTTTGTGAAGAACCATAATACCATTATCCGTTAAAGAAACGTCTTTGCTCCCAGTAAGTAGCTGATCCGGGGGCTGTGGGATGGGTAAAAGCTCTTTCGTCCACCCCGCTTTGACGTAGAAGCTGTTTACGCCCCATAAAACAGGTGTAATCACCTCAATGTTAGGATTCATTTGTATCACCCCCTTTCGCAAAGGCTCACAACCTTTGCAAATAGTTCATCTATGCTCAATTCCTGTTGAACAGCCTGTTCATTTTGGTGTATCTTATATACAAGATGGGCCGCTCTTTCATGCTGTTCAATGCGATTCAAGGCAATGTTTTCTGTGCTTGAACCGTTGGAATTAAAATAGCTTAAACTGCCTTTGTACGCTCTGGATGGAATATACCCATAGATAGAAGCGATTTCTTCTAACCGTTTCTTGCAATTTAAGGTTTGCAAGGCTTTATCTCGAATTTGGGCTATTCGTTGTTCTGAAATATGAAGTTCGTCTTTTAGTTCTCGCAACGTCTTAGAGCGGCAATAAAGCCCCGAAATAACATAGCTTTCGGTGTCCTTTAGTTCGTCTACGATGTTCCAAAGAACACGGTTTGCATATTCTCGCTCAAGCCGTTCTGTAACATCATCTTCCATGCTTGACGGATCGGGGATAGAATCTTCCAATAATAGCCCGTCCGCCCCCTCAACAGGGGATTCCAGACTTGCAACGGATGATTCAAACGCCGCTTTCCGCAAGTTGTCCAGCTTATTTGCGGAAATGTTTAACGCTCTGCAAATTTCAAAATCGGACGGATTTCTGTTTTCACTTTGGCACTGTGCTAAAAAGCGTTTGTACTGTGCAATTTCGGAAAGTAGGTGAACGGGAATCCGCTTGACGTTGCCGCAATTTTCACAATAACGCTGAATAGACTGCCGAATCCAGTACCCCGCATAAGTTATAAATTTTGCATCACTATCGGAATTGTACATAGAAGTGGCCTTTTGCAGACCTAAATAACCCTCTTGCATGAGATCATCTATTTCAGCCTGTTTGGAATATTTCATTGCGGTATTGTAAATGAAAGGACGATTTTTCAAGTAAAGCTGTTCCAAGTTTGAAGAAACATTGATCCCGGCTTGAATCTGCTTTACAAGCTCTTCATTTTCAACTTGAACTCCATTTTGCTTTTCGTTCGTCATATCGGTCTTTTTCATACGTCACCAGAGAAATCATTGTATCAATCGTTCTTTGACTTGCGCCGTTTTCTTTGGCACGCAAGATAAGTTCAAGATGATTTCGGATTGCTAATTCATCTTGTTGCAAAATTTCTCGTTCTAAATCGGTCATCGGTTGAAGTCCTCAATTATGCCGTGTGAAAAATATCAGCCGTTCAAACCATCCAAAATGATTTCTTCGTTGGTGGGAATGTAATTGGTGAACATCTGCGGGTATTTCATGGCAAGGGCTTCATACTGCTTGCCGATCTCCATCATGGTATCAGGCAGAGCGCACACAGCGTAAGTAGTACGATCCTGCACTTCAAAGCGAACCATACCGTTATAGCCCGCGTTGATGATCTCATAATCAGACAGCAGGGGGCAATCTGCAACGGCTTCAAGCTCTTTCAGACGGTCAAGATATTCGTTGATTTCTGCGGTTGTTCCCATGCGCTCATTGAGGATAGAAACGACTTCCGGGGCAAAAGTGCTGTATTTGATGGTAAGAACATCGTAGATCATCTTCATGGCCTTGTGAGAGCCTTTCAACGGCTCAATAATGCTATGAAGCAGTTCGGCGGTTAACTTGCTTCCGCACATCTCAATGATTTTAAGGGCGTTTGCAACGTCGGTGGAGTGGTCTGCGTAATCCTCTGCAAAAGAAGTGCCAAATTCTTTGCAGAACTGCCGGATTAGCCCCCGAATAGAATCAGAAAACTGCTTGTTCAAGTTTCCGGCTTCGCCTTTCAACTTTTCAATGGCTTCACGCTTGCCAAAATCAGAAAGACGCTGGTTAGAATCAATCTGGCCGATGGTATCACGGATTTTCCCGGCTTCCTGCTTGTGGGTATGCTTGAGCATCAGGGCTTTCTTTGCGTAGGTTTCATAAGATTTTTCCATTTTCGTTTTCTCCTTTATCAAAAATCAACGCGGAAATATCTGCACACTTCTTTGATTTCGGCGTAAATATCGCCGTATGTGCCAAATCTGGAATTAAGATAGGGGTTATCGTTCGGAAAAGACAGCTTTGCAAGGCTGTGCAGTTCTTTCACAACGGCTACCAGTTCGGGCAACTTTGCCGTAAATGCGGCATTACGTTCTTGTTCAGTCATTTTGTTCACCTCATATTTTTATAGTTCCGTTGAACCACTTTGAATCTTTGTAGCGTTCAACGAGTTGTTCAATGTTCATTGAATCCATGTTTTCTATCAGGTCTTTTAATGCGGGGGTATCGAATCCGGGAAGTGCTGATTTTGTTTCAGCGGTTTCCAAAACGTGCTTGATTAGGGCGATGTACAGAGCTAACCGTTTTTCTGGATCAGTGTTTACACGGACAAAATCAGAGCGTTTTTCAGAATCCGTAAAGTACAGAATCGGATCAGAGGGCAAATATAAACCCTCTGGCCAACAAAGCAGATCGTCAATAAGAACTTTGGTCTGCTCTGTAAAACCCGGCAAAGCGGTCATATAGGCTTCACCATCAAACATATTTTCAAAATAGTGTTTGTCGCTTATGTTTTTGCCTACCCAAAGCCGCCCATCTTCTTCAACATCGGCGAAAAGAACGGGAATAGCCTGTTTGTTTTTCTGTGATTCTTCCAGTTCCCGCAAGCGGTTCAAAAGCGTTCCTCTTGCCATTCTCTGCTTAATCATCCCGCAACCTCTTTTCCATGCTTGCAAGCCGCTGTACAATATGTTCATCTTCATGCAGAGCAACACCCAATTCAAGGATGGTTTTAGCCGCCGAAACCCGTGAAGAATCGGTTGCGGTATTGTCGTTCATAACGGTTCGCAGAACTTCCAGCGATTCCAAACAATAGCCCTGCGCCTTGTGCATCGTTTCGCCAAAGATGTTATCTTTGACTTCCTGCAACACGTTTTGAAATGCTGTGTCTTTCTTCAGCCTGTACAGCGTAGGGACAGAAATGCCGGACTTTTCAGCGGCTTCTTTGCTTGTTGGACAGGTCAGAAGATTCATTGCAACTAATTCTTTGTTGATTCGTGCCACTCTTTCACCACCTTTCTGAATTTATCGTACTTCAATATAAATTATACCATATATAGCGTTTGATGCGCTTAAAATACACAATATTTAGTCATTTTTGGCAAAAATAAAAACCGGGGTAATTAGCCCCGGTCGTTAATAATGCGGTATACGGAAGTAGCGGATAGCTTGTATTTTTCGGCGAGAGCGTCAACGTCAACGCCGTTATAGAAGTCCCGGCGAATGGCGTTGTTCCGCTCCTGTTTTGATGTAAATTCACCTCTGCCCGGTATGTAAAGCCGTTCGCCGGGAAAGGCTTCTAGGATTTGCTTAAATACCTCACTGCCTGTAATGCTTTCCAGCAACTTCAAATTAACTTCGTTCTCGCTCAATCGATCACCACCGTTTGACGTTAATATTTCAAAAAGTGTTCAAAATCGTTCAATTCTTTGCAGTAGGGGAAACTTTCATGCTGTCAATGATGGTTTGCAGTTCACGATCCCGGAGATGTGCCAGATCAGCAAGGCTTTCTGTCAAGCAAGTTAGCCTGTTGGCGGTCTTGTCGTCTGCGACCTTTCCAGCGGAAACCTCATTCCAAACAAAGTCATTGATGAAGTCAATGAAGTTCTTGAGCTGTTCAGCCTTTGCGGAATAATCCTCAAGGGCATCAAACACTTCTGCATTCACGGTTAAAGTTTTCATGTTCAAAATCCTTTCTCAGTTGTATTGATTAAAGTTGATGGACTGCCCGTTGTCCTTTGCAAGCTGGATACAGTTGTTGATCTCCTTAGTCAGTGTTTCACCGTTAAGGATGGGCTTGAACGGTTTCTTTTCGCCGTAGGTCTTGCGCAACATCCAAAGGGCATAGCTGATAAGCAAGCAGTCGAACCACTCCACAACAGCGGTATACTTTGGATAACCATAGATCATATCAAAAACGGCTTTGTCTGTGTAAACACGAACCTTGCAAACGTCAGAATCCCAAGGATCACCCTTTACAACCCATTCGACCTTGCTAACGGTCTTAATGCTACACAAGAACTTGAAGTATTCTTCACCTGTCAAAATTATCAATCCTTTCTTACTACCGTTATTTTGCAAAAGAAACAGCATTCGTAGGACACTTGTACAGCCTGCACAGTTCAATAAACTTGTCCACCGTGGGGGCGGTCTTGCCGTTTTCCCAACGACTAAGCGTCCGTTTGCTCATGGTCAGCTTTTCAGCCGCTTCTTTCTGAGTATACCCGGCATTCACACGGGCGGCGGCTAACGAAATCTTAAAGTCAGACATTCAACCATCCTTTCTTACTACCCGTCAATCTGTCAATCTAATATATAAATTTTATATTCTCTTTAATATAGGAAAAGAAAGTGAAATGACTTTTTTTCCCTATATGCTGAAAATAAAAAATCAGATTTCAGATTGACAGATTGACACTTACTTTCTTTTGAAGAACTGCGCCCGTTGACCTTGAAAGCGTTTTGTGCTTGTCGTTAGCCCGAAACGGTTACAGATAGTTCTGGAAAAATCCTTTTGCGCCTTTGGTTCTTCACCGATCTGGAAGCAGAAACCTTGATAATCTGGATACAAGCCGGAATAATCCAACTTGATAGGTGCATGAAGCAATCTATTTTCGTCCATTTCGGTTTCATGTAACCATTTCATAACCGTGTCATTGTCGCTTACAAAATCTTCCAAAGAGCGTGTGCTTTCGTCTGTTGTGATAAAGCCGTTGTTATGAATCAGACTGCTATACCCACGAATTGCCTTGTTGAGCAGTGCGGACATACATTCATCAGATAAGAGCCTGTCCAAAATTGCTGGGTCAAACTGCGGATCATCTTTTTTGAAGATGTGCTTAAACTCAAAGATGATAAGCCGCCGTTCGATACCATCAAAATCTTGTGAGAAGTCCGGGTAGCTGTTCATGCCGAAAAGCATTTTCCCGGTAAAGCAGTATGTGAACTCCTGCTTAAATTTGCGGTTGATCTGTATCGGGCTACCATCTGCCAGCATCTTGAAAACATCAGATTTCAATACTTTTGTTTTCCGAATATCAGAAAAGACATTCGCAACCTTGTTTACAATGGGGGCAAGCCCGAATTGTCGGTTCATATCATCAAGCTGGATAGCAGAAACATTATCTTTTCCGCAAAATTCAGTAACCAGCTTTAACAATGTGGTTTTGCCTGTTGAGGGTGCGCCGATAAAAAAGAAGATTTTTTGATAGTTCACATGATTCATCAAGAGATAGCCTAACAGTTGTTCAAATAGTTCAATTTGCTTTGAACTATTTTCAAACCATAGATTTAAGGTATCATCCAATAGCTTACTCTGTGCAGATGGATCATAGAGGGCGTTAAATTGCTTGAAAATGATTTGCTCCATGCGGTGAGGGGAAAAGATAGGAATGCCGCTGGGGTCAAAATTCAGAATGCCGTTTTTTACATTTACAGAATCGTCACCATCTGGAACTTCTGTATAGGTCAAGCCGGAGATGTGCCGGATAACTTCCCGTTCAAAGTTGCTGTTTGCGTTGGGGTAGTGTTCTGTTAAGTATTGTGTGATCTTACCATTCGGGAACGGCTTGTATACGCCATTCTCATAGCTGTAAAAATCACCGTTTACCGTGATAAGGTTGAACCGCTCAATAATTTCTTTTGCAAGGCCAGATTGAGTGATGTTCTTGCTATCTCTGGTTTGTTGCTGTTCCTGTGCTTTTTTCAAAGTGCTGTCGTTCAAAACCTGTGCGGCAAGGGTATCTTCTGGGATAGGCTCTTCAAAAACGAACTTGTTCATAAGCCGGATGATTTGAAAAGCCTGTTCTGCTGAGTAGCCCTTGCTTACCAGATGAAAAACATAAGCACCCAATTTTTGTGTTCTGTCGCCCTTTGGAAAGTCAAGATCAAACTGTTTGTGCTTGTATCCTTGCAGTGGATACAGGAACGGGGGCAGTTCGTCTATATCGGTATTGGAGATAGAGCCTTTGAAGAACGTCCGTTTTACGCCGTTAATCATCAAGGGTATATGATCGTCTGATTCCGGGAATTTCCATTCACCTTTGATTCCCAAAGGGCAGTACCAGTTGACTTTGTTCTTTCGCTCCATGTTTTGAGGGGTACGAAAAAACAGATGTTTCCCATGTTCCGTTTTGATACCGTTGTAGCGAATCCCCAAAGAATCTAGCAAATCAACAATGGTATCGCTACGGGGCTTGCCGTGAAGCGGCTCTTCAATTTCCCCGGTCTTGTGGCTGAAATCGTCAAGATCAAGTTTCAGAATCCCCGGATCATAAGAAGCACCGTAACTGATCCAGTTCTTCCGGGGGTGATCTGAATACACTCGCTGATCCTTTGGGGCGGCTGGGTGTTTCCCGTTAAATTCAATGTATCTAGGATTCATTCTTTCTTATCACTTCTTTCTTTGCAGTAAATTTTAGTTGCTTTCGGAATCCCTCACTGCGCATTATCAGCCATTGCAGTGGCATTTTCGATAATGTCAGACACGGGAACATTCAGTGCTTTGGCAATCTTCCCCACGGTTTTAGGAGAGGGGGAACGCTTGCCGGAAAAGTATTTGCTAATGGATACCCGTGAAATCTCTGCGGATTCTGCGAGATCACCTTTGTTCATGCAAGCGTTTGCCATAGCGATTTGTAATTTCTGGAAATCGACTTTCAAGATTTTCACCTCACATTCTTCTATTGACAACAAGTATTCACTTGTGATACTATTTTAATACAAGCTTATATTTGTTGTCAAGCTTTTTTTACAAGTTAATACTTTAGATTCCGCCTTGCTTGTGTTATACTTACAAAAGAAAGGTGGTGTCTATGTGTCCGTAGGTGATAATATCAGACGATGTAGAAAAGAAAAGGGCTGGACACAAGCTAGGCTTGCACAGGAGTTGCAAGTATCTCAACAAATGATTGGGCAATTTGAAAAAAGCAAAAATCCCCCCAAAATTGAAACCATCGAAAAGATAGCCGTCGCTTTAAGTGTTTCGCCCATTGATTTAATAGGTGTTGAACAATGGGAAAAAGAAAAAATTGCTGGATTAGCTAAAGAAGTTGAACAGCTTGAGCAATTTGATAATTTTCTTAAATCTGTTGGCTATGAAAGTAGCTATAAAGTTACTAAGTGGCATTGGGAAGATGAAAACGAAAAAGCCCCATCTGAGAAAGTACAAGTTCCCGATGAGGTGGAAACGGTACTTTCTAAAGATGGGAATACAGCAACTTTTACTGAACAAGAATTTGAAGATTTACAAGAATGCGTAAAAAATGGCGCAAAGGAAACATTGGAACGCCTGTTTTACAAGAGGGCTTTAGAACAACAGCATAAAAAATAAGCCATCACCCTCTGCAAAGGGTAACGGCTCAACACATCCGGCTATCATCTGCAAGTGACAGCAGGAAACGGCGCATATAAGCGTTGTACGGCGTTTTTGTGGGGAAAGAGTATTTCCTTTCCTTGCTTAACGCAAACGCTTGTATATAAAAGAAATCCCCGCCTACTGCAATAGACAGGGATTCCGAAAGCAACCAAATCAAGAAACCTGCAAAGAATCGTGAAGTGGTCTATGTGTAAGTATACCATTCCATGATTCAAAAATCAACGAAAGGAAAGGTATACTTATGACAGGCGGAACAAGAAAACGCGGCTCGACATGGTCTTACTATTTCGATTTAGGAAAGATAGACGGTAAGCGGCAGAAGAAAGAAAAAGGCGGCTTTAAGACAAAGAAAGAAGCTGAAACCGCACTTGCCAAGGCAATCAATGAATACAATAACGCCGGGGCAGTCTTTACACCGTCTGAAATCACCGTGTCGGATTATCTGGATCAGTGGTATGATCTGTACTGCAAGCCGAATCTGAAGTACAGTACCCAAGTAAATTACTTACGAATCATAGAGGGGCATTTGAAGCCCAAGTACGGGCAGTATCGGTTAAAGGCTATTACTTCGGCAATCTTGCAAGAGTACGCCAACAGTCTGAAGCTGAACGGTCTGGCAAAAAGTTCGGTTGTCAGCATTCTGTCTGTATTTGGTGCATCTTTGGATTATGCGGTTGAACCCATGCACTACCTTTCCGCAAATCCTATGCGCTATGTGAAGTTCCCTAAGATAGAACGTAAACCCCGTGAACGTATCGTTCTTACAATGGACGATTGGAACAGAATCATTGAGCGGTTCCCGGTTGGGTCACGGTTTCACATTCCGTTGATGATTGGTTTCTATACCGGGTTGCGCATTTCAGAAGCGTTTGCCTTAACATGGGATGATATTGATCTTGAAAAACGGGAATTGACAGTAAACAAACAAGTTGTTGTGCGGAACTTTGGGGCAGACGTTCGCAAGGTGATAGAGAAGAAAGGCAAAAAAGAATTGCGCTCATCGTGGTACTTTACCACGCCCAAAACGCAATCTTCCAGCAGAACGGTCAAGTTTGGTGAAACGCTGTATCAAGCGTTGAAACAGGAACGCACCACCCAGATGGAGAATGAATTGAAGTATGGTGAATACTACACGATTCATGTAATCAAGAAAGAACTGGATGAAAAGGGCAACGAAATGCAAAGAATCGTACCAGTTCAGAAGTGCTTACAATCTGCGCTCCCACGGGTCAAACTGGTCTGCATTGCGGAAAATGGGCAGTACACATCAACGAATACTTTCAAACACTGCTCCAGAATCGTTCACGATGAACTGTTGCTTGCGTTTGATTATCACTCTTTGCGGCATACCCATGCAACGATTTTGATTGAATCGGGGGCAGATGTAAAGGACGTTCAAACCCGTTTGGGACACGCCAACATTCAAACCACCCTGCAAACCTATGTACATGATACAGAAGCGATGGCAAACCGTTCTGTTGATATTTTTGAACAGGCGATAGAACAAAAGAAACTGTCATAAGAAAAAGAGGATTGAGCCGCCGAAATGTTCAACGGTTCAATCCTCTTTTTCGTGTTCAATGTTCAATGGTGGCAAATGGGTGGCAAATCACCATTTTTCAAGTATTAAAAATGCTAAAAATCAAGGTTTCATGCGGGTTAATGCCGTGACACACTCGCAATGCTTCGTCCTCGGAAACAGATCCACCGGCTGGACCTTCTCGGTGCGGTAGCCTTGTGTTTCCAGCCACTTGGCGTCTCTTGCGGCGGTGGAGGGGTTGCAGCTGACGTAGACGACCCGGCGGGGGGACATGGCGACGACGGCGGAAAGGGTGGCCTCGTCACAGCCTTTGCGGGGCGGGTCGAGGACGATGACGTCGGGGTGGAGGCCCTCGGCGGCGAGCTGAGATGCGGCTTTGCCCGCGTCGGCGCAGAAGAAGCGGCTTCTGGCGGCGACGGCTTCGCCCATGCGGGCCGCGTTGGCCTTGGCGCTGTCGATGGCTTCGGGGACGATCTCCACGCCGATGAGCGAGCGGCAGCGGTCCACCATCGAAAGGCCGATGGTGCCCATGCCGCAGTAGAGATCCAGCAGAAGGTCGTCCGGCTGGAGCTGAGCGTATTCGGCGGCGATGCCATAAAGCCGCTCGGCGGCGAGGGTGTTGACCTGATAGAACGACAGGGGGCCAAGCCGCACCGGAACGCCGCAGAGGGTGTCCTCGATGAAGCCGGGGCCGCAGAGGGTGTGGGTCTCCGTGCCCAGAATGACGTTGGTGTTCCTGGGGTTGACGTTCACGAGGACGGTGGCAATGTCCGGGAACTGTGCGGTCAGCTGCTCGACGAGCTCGGCACTGTGGGGGAGCTTTGCGCGGGTGCAGACGATGCAGACCATGATCTGGCCGCTGTGCGCACCCCGGCGCAGGAAGATGTGCCGCACCAGGCCCTTGCCGGAAGCCTCATCGTAGGGCTGGATGCCGTGTGCACCGAAAAAGCTGCACAGTGCGTTGCCGATGTCGTTCAGGATGCCGGGCTGCAGCTTGCAGTCGGGGCAGGGGACGATGCGGTGGGTGCGACCGGCGTAGAAGCCGATGCAGGGTGCGCCGTTCTTGTCGCGCCCGACCGGGAACTGGACCTTGTTGCGGTAGCGGTCCACTTCGGGGGAGGGGAGGGCGTCCAATACCGGCACATCCAGCCCGCCGATGCGGCGGAACGCATCGACGACGTTTTCCTGCTTGGCCCGCAGCTCGGCGGCGTAATCCAGGTGCCGCAGGCTGCAGCCGCCGCAGGGGCCTGCCACGGCGCAGTCCACGGGGATGCGGTCCGGCGAGGGGGTGCGCAGGGTGTCCAGAATGCCGAAGGCATAGCGGCCGCAGTCCTTGACGATGCGGATGTCGGCTTCGTCGCCGGGGGCGGTGCCGGGCACGAACACGGCCTCGCCGTCCGGCGAGTGTGCCACGCCGCTTCCGTCGTTGGAAAGCCGCTCGATGGTCAGGGTCAGCACCTGATTTTTCTGTAAGGGCATGGGGATTCTCCTTTTGTGGTGGGGTTATTCCGAGGCTTCGGGGGCGTCGGTCTGGGACGCCAGATACTTGCTGGGCGGCACACCTTTGGCGCGCTTGAACACCCGCGAGAAATAGAACTGGTCAAAGAAGCCGACTGAGATGGCGACCTCGGCAATGGACAGGTTGCCCGCGCGCAGCAGCTTGCAGGCTTCGTTGATGCGGTATTCGGTCAGATAGTCGATGGGGCTTTTGCCCACATTCAGCATGAACACCCGGTACAGGTGGCTGCGGGAGACTCCCACGCTCTTGGCCACATCGTCGATGGAGATATCGTGCGAGTAGTTGAACTGGATGTACTTGATGGCGTTCAGCACATACTGGCTCGAAGACGAAGTGCTGTGGGGCTTCGACTCGCTGGTCTCCTTCATCAGGGAGGAGATGAAGAGATAGAGGTAGCCCACCATGGCGGCCTCATCCTGGGGCTGAAGCCCACGGGAGGAGTAGATGTTGGTCAGGGCCGTCCGCATCCCTTCGGGGTCGCTGGTGTGGTGGACGGGCCGCTCGTCTGTAAAGGGCAGCTGTGCGGCCAGTTTGTGGGCACAGGCCCCATTGAAGCCTACCCAGCTGTACTCCCACGGCTGCTGCTCATCGGCTGTGTAGCGGATGAGCTGGCTGGGCCGGGCAAAAAAGAGGTCGCCTGGGACCACCTCAAACGTATGGCCGCCCACCTCAAAGGTTCCCTTGCCGGAAACGACCAGGTGGATGAGGTAATGGTCCCGGATGCCGGGACCCCAGGTCTGGCCCGGAGCACACCGTTCCAGGCCGCAGTTAAAGATGGACAATTCGATGTTGTTGGTATAATTCTGCTTGAAGGACTGTTTGTAAACGTCTGCCATGTGGCTCTCCTCCCATCCGCTGCATTCGTAACACCAGTATATCATAATTGAACCTGCAAATTCAACAAAAGTACATCCGAATCTTTGACTTTCGCGCCAAAATTTGTTTTTTTGCAAAATCAAATTGCAAAATGGGGACGCTTCGATTACAATAGAGTTATCTTTTACAAACAGACTGCGGGTTTTCTTTGGGGAGGAACAGCCATGGCGACCAGTATGCAGCTCAGACGGGAGATCCTGGCAGGCGGGCGCGACGCCGCACTTGCTGCACTGTATGGGGCAGACCCGGCAGTGTTAGCGCGGCAGCGGCAGCGCTACGCGGACGCGTTGGAACAGTTCGAACGATACTTCGGGCCGGGCCGGCAGGTGCACATCTACTCGGCACCGGGGCGGGCCGAGCTGGGCGGCAACCACACCGACCACCAGCACGGCTATGGTCTGGCGGCAGCTGTGATGCTGGACCTGATCACCGTGGCGTCCCCCAGTGACGACGGCTTCATCCGGGTGAAATCCCGCGGGTTCAACAAGCTGGATGTCATCGACCTGAGCGAGGCGGAGCCGCAAAACGGCGAAAGCACCCATTCGGCCAGCCTCATCCGGGGCATCGCGGAGGGCTTCCGGGCCAGGGAAAGGGCCGTGAATGGCTTTGACGCCTACACCGCCAGCGATGTGCTGCGGGGGTCGGGCCTGTCCAGCTCGGCGGCGTTCGAGATGGGGATCGCCGTCATCCTGAACGGCGAGTACGGTTGCGGTCTGCCGATGCCGGAACTGGCGAAGATCTGCCAGTATGCGGAGAACACCTACTTCGGCAAGCCGAGCGGCCTGCTGGACCAGCTGACCAGCGCGGTGGGCGGCGTCATCTTTGCGGACTTTGCCGACCCGGCCCAGCCGGACATCGAGAAGATCCATGCCGCCGGGCTGCTGCCGGAGGGGATGAGCCTTTGCGTTACTGACACGCGCGGTAGCCACAGCGAGTTGACCGGCGAGTTCGCCGCCATCCGGAACGAGATGGAAGCGGTGGCGTCGCAGTTGGGGGGCAGGGTTCTGGGGCAGGTGCGGGAGGCCGACTTCTGGGCGGCGCTGCCCCGCCTGCGCACTGCCTGCGGCGACCGTGCCGTGCTGCGGGCCGCCCACTACTTTGAGGAGAACGCCCGTGCGCTGGTCCAGCGGGATGCGCTGCGGGCCGGGGACTTCCCGGTCTTTCTGAAGGCCATTGCGGCCAGCGGCCATGCCTCGTATACCCTGTGCCAGAACGTCTACTGTTCCACGGATGTGCGGCATCAGGGGCTTTCGGTGGCGCTGGCGCTGAGCCAGACGCTGCTGGAACACAGCGGCGGAGCTTGGCGGATGCAGGGCGGCGGCTTTGCAGGCACCATCCAGGCCTTTGTGCCGCAGCGGCTGGTGCAGACTTACCACGACGCCATGGAAGGCGTCTTCGGCAAAGGCAGCTGCTACATCCTCCACCTGCGGGAGCAGGGAGCAGTCCGCGTAATATAATAATAGAGCAAAAAAGAAAGTGCTCTGCTGCCAAAAACAGCGGAGCACTTTGCTTTTTGGAATGGAAAACGGATACGTTCAGCACGGGTGAACGGACGCCGAAGGCGGCTGAGAGAGCTCAGACCCCGCGCTCCTGGCGCTTCTGGCGCATATCGTCGGTGTAGCTTTGCAGCGCCGACAGGGTGTCGTCGTGGAAGCCGAACCAGTTGACGAGGTTGTTGTAGGTGTTCTCTGCGAAGTTGTAGGCCGAGCGGAACACATGGAACAGCAGCATCGGCACAAACGAGAAGGACAGCGAGAGCACACCGCCGCTGAAGAAGAGATCGTCCAGACGGAGCCGGTCCGTGAAGTCATTCCACGCATCGGCCAGCTCACCGCCGCCAGCAATCTGAAACTGCTCTGCTTCCGGGATGCGTCCATAGGAAGCGGGCATCTGCAATTCTTTCATAGAAAAGCTCCTTTCTGTGTCAGAGTCGAGTCGTCAGGCAAAGGCTCAGGCCGCCGTCAGCGCGGCCGTGGAGGCTGCAGTGGGGGTGGTCGTAGTGGTGCCGGTGGAAGAACCGTCGTTGTAGTAGTTGTTCTTCACGTCGGTGTAGATGTTCAGCGCATTGTTGATGAGCTGGACGGCATAAATGTAGGCCGCATAGCCTGCAAAACCGGTGAAGAGCACCGTGGCAGCCTTGCCAACGGTGGTCTGGCGGCCCCAGTAGTGCTTGATGGAACCGCCGAGGGTCAGGCCGTCGTTGCGCATGTTGATGAGGCCGGTGACGGCACCGGTGAAGGCAGCCTGACCCAGCAGGCGGATGAGGTTGGTGACGAGGTTGTATGTAAACTGCTGCGGCGAGATGACATCGGCACCGCCCTCGATGTAGATCATTTCATCCTCGGAGATGGGAGCATAGGCTGCCGGAAAATGCAGCGAAGTCGAACTGGTATATTCCATGGCGGGAAAACTCCTTTCGTACATCAGAACCGCCGGAAAGCGGATCATAAACTAAATGGATTATAGCATATTCCACCAAAAACAACAAGAGAGCGAAGGTTTGAAAGCTGTGGGGGTTTTGTGAACGGTTTCAAAGCAAAACTCAAAAAACAAACGCAGGGAAGCGGAAAAACAAAGACGCGCATCCCAGGGCCCCGGTGAAAAAATGTTGTGTGAAATTTGTGCCAAAAAGAAACGGCGGGCCGGATGCAGTGCCACAATGCAGGGCACCGCACGGCTCGCCGTTCGGGATGGAGAAGCTATCAGAAGGAGAAAAACGCTTACTCTGCCGCCGGGGCCCGGTCATACAGGGTCGTCAGATCGGCGATGTGGTCCGCCAGCAGGCTCGTCAGGGGCGTGGTCAGACGCCACTGCCAGTTGGAGCCCTGTGTGCTGGGGGTGTTGATGCGGGCTTCGGCACCGAGGTGGAGCCAGTCCGCCATCGGAATGATGGCCATGTCCGACACGCAGGAAAGGCAGGCCGCGATCATGGCTTCGGTCAGGTCTTTGGGGGTGCAGCGCAGATACCGACAGGCGTAGTGGACATCCTCCGGGCTGGCCGTCGCCCGCCAGCCTTCGGTGGTCACATTGTCGTGGGTGCCGGTGTAGACGACGCTGTTCCGGGTGTAGGTGTAGGGCAGGTAGTTGCCCGGCTCCCGGCTGTCGAACGCGAACTGCATGATCTTCATGCCGGGGTAGCCGCTGGCGGCCAGCATGGTCTTGACCTCCGGGGTCAGGTAGCCCAGATCCTCGGCAATGATGCCGCCCTGCCCCAGCGCCTCGTGCATGGCGTCGATGAAGGCGCGGTCCGGGCCTTTGACCCACCTGCCACCCGCCGCCGTGGTGTTCCCGGCGGGGATGGAGTAGTAGCTCTCGAAGCCGCGGAAGTGGTCGATGCGGACGACGTCATAAATGGAGGTGGCATGCTTCATCCGGCGCTTCCACCAGGCAAAGTGCTCTGCCTCGTGACGGGGCCAGTCGTAGAGCGGGTTGCCCCAGAGCTGGCCGTCGGCCGCAAAAGCATCCGGCGGGCAGCCGGCCACCTGGGTCAGGTGGACCTGCCCATCGGTCTGGAAAAGCTCCGGCCGGGTCCAGAGGTCGCTGGAATCCGGGCTGACGTAGATGGGGATATCGCCCACCAGCTGGATGCCCTTTTGGTTGGCGTAGGTCTTGAGGGCGCTCCACTGAGTGAAGAAGAAGAACTGCACGGCCTTGTGGTAATCCACCGCATCGGCCAGCCGCACACGGGCGGCGGCCAGAGCCGAAGGCTCACGGGTGCGCAGCGCGTCGGGCCAGTCGGCCAGACCCGCCTGCCCCTGCTCGGCTTTCAGGGCCATGAACAGGGCGTAATCGTCCAGCCAGAAGTCCTGCGCGGCGCAGAAATCGGTGTAGGCTTTGCTGGGCTCGGCCAGCAGCCGGTCTGCGGCCCGTTTCAGGATCGCGGGCCGCTCGTTGTACAGCGCACCGTAATCCACGGTACCGACCGGCACCGGAGCGGGGACCTCATCGGGGGTGAGCCAGCCGTCCTCGGCCAGCACCCGGTAGTCGATGAAGTAGGGATTCCCGGCAAAGGCGGAAAAGCTCTGGTAAGGGCTGTCGCCGTAGCCGGTGGGGCCGATGGGCAGGATCTGCCAATAGGTCTGTCTGGCGCGGGCCAGAAAATCCACGAAAGCGAAGGCCTCCGCCCCCAAAGTGCCGATGCCGAAGGGACCGGGCAGGCTGAACACGGGCATCAGGATACCGCTTGCGCGCATGTGAACCCCCTCCTCTTAACCCTTGACAGCGCCGGCAACGACGCCCTCAATGATGTATTTCTGGCAGGTGATGTAGAGCAGGATGATGGGGATGATGGCGATGATGATGCAGGCCATCATGGGGGCCAGCTCCACGCGGCCATAACCGCCGCGGAAATACTGGATGGCCATGGGGATGGTGCGGTACTTCTTGATGTCCAGCACCAGAGTGGGCAGCAGGTAGTCGTTCCAGACCCACATCGTTTCCAGAATGGCGGTGGAGATCATGGTCGGCTTCAGGATGGGGAAGACGATCTTGAAGAAGATCTGGATGGGGTTGCAGCCGTCGATCATGGCAGCCTCTTCGATCTCGATGGGGACGCTCTTCATGAAGCCGGTGAACATGAACACGGCCAGACCGGCACCGAAGCCGAGGTAGATGATGCAGATGTTCCAGGGGGTGTTCAGCTTGAGGGTATCGGCCGTCTTGGACAGGGTGAACATGACCATCTGGAAGGGGACGACCATCGAGAAGACGATGAGCAGGTTCATGAACTTGCTCAGCTTGTTGTTCACGCGGGTCAGGTACCAGCCTGTCATCGAGCAGCAGAGCAGGATGAGCGCCACACTGGTCAGGGTGATCAGCAGGCTGTAGCCCAGGCTGGAGAGAAAGTTCATCTTGAAGATGCCGTAGGTGTAGTTCTCCAAGCCGACAAAGGTCTCCTTGGTGGGCAGTGCGAAGACGGTGGAGGTGGTGAAGGTGCCTTCCTTCTTCAGACTGTTGATGAAGATCAGGGCGATGGGGTAGACCCACAGCAGGCAGAGCAGAGTCATTATAACGGTGAGCACATTGTCCCACAGATGTTTACGTTTGATCATTACTGCTGTACCTCCTTGGAACGAGTGAAGTGGAGCTGGATCATGGAAATGACGACCACGATGAGGAAGAAGATCACAGCCTTTGCCTGGCCGATGCCCTTCCACTGTGCGCCGGAGCGGCCATAGAAGGTGTTGTAGATGTTCAGGGCCAGCATCTCACTGGCGTTGGCAGGCTCGCCGGCCGTCAGGGCGACGTTCTGGTCGAACAGCTTGAAGCTGTTGGTCAGGGTGAGGAAGGTGCAGATGGTGACGCTGGGCATGACCATGGGCAGCTTGATCTTGAACAGGATCTCGTGGTCAGAAGCGCCGTCGATCTTGGCGGCTTCGATCAGGTCGCCGGGCACACTCTGCAGGCCGGCCACATAGATGATCATCATATAGCCGATCTGCTGCCAGCACATCAGGATGATCAGGCCCACAAAGCCTGCCTTGGCGTCCAGAGCCAGCAGCGGCTTCTGGAGATTGGCCAGCACACCGTTGAGCAGGATCTGCCAGATGTAGCCCAGTAGGATGCCGCCGATCAGGTTGGGCATGAAGTAGACCGTGCGGAACAGGTTCGTGCCCTTGATGCCGCGGGTCAGCACGAGGGCGATGGCGAACGCGCAGACGTTGATGAGCACAGTGGACAGCACCGTGAACGCTGCCGTGAAGCCGAAGGCGTGGAGGAAGGTGGAATCCTGGAAGACGGAAATGTAGTTCTGGATGCCCACAAAGGTGGTCTTCGACACGGTGGTGAACCGCTGGAAGGACAGGTAGATGCCCCAGATGAAGGGCCAGATGAAGCCGATGATGAACGCGATGAGGGTAGGCAGCACGAACACCGGCCAATATTTGCTGATGGCCTTTTGCATGATATACCTCCAAATCCAAAAAAGAAGGAGGCGGGCGAACCGCTCGCCCGCCTCCCGTATTTGTCAGCTGTTAAAAACGCTCTGCGGCATTAGCCGTTTGCCAGCTTGTACTCCTTGGCCCAGCCATCGACGAAGGCAGTGACCACAGCGTTCCAGTCACCGGTGCCTGCTGCATAAGCAGTCAGTGCGCTGCCGACGCCGTTCTTCCACTCCTCGGAAGGCATGGTGGAGAAGCACCAGTCCACACTGGTCTTGCCAGCGGCGACGTAGTCGTTTGCAATGGCGATCAGCGGGTTGGTGGAATCCTTAGCAGCCTTGAAGGGGATGACGAAGCCCATGTCGTCTGCCATAGCAGAAGTGCCGGTCTCGGAGGTGACGCACCAGTACAGGAAGTCCAGAGTGGCCTGGATGTCCTCATCGGATGCAGTGTTGTTCACGCACCAGTAGTTCTCGGAACCGGTGCACAGGCCCTGGTTCTCTTCGCCGTCCACGCCGATGTAGATGGGCAGCATGCCGAGGTTGTCGTCGCCCAGAGAGGAGACATCGCTGTAAGCCCAGGTGCCGTTCTGATAGAAGACAGCCTTCTTGCCCACGAACTCAGCCACAGCGTCGTTGCCGGTCTTGGAAGCCAGCAGCTTCGGGTCACAGGTGGAGTCGGTGATGTACAGGTCCCAGATCTGCTTGTAGTTGTCCAGATAGGTGCCCTTGATGGCGTCGGTGGAGCCAATGCCGTCTGCCTTGTACTCGTAGTAGATGGGCAGGTTAGCCAGATGGGTCTTGAAACGCCAGTCGGAAGAACCGTCCATGCCGGCGGAGGTGAAAGCACCATCGACGCCCAGCTCAGCCTTGCGGGCCTGGATGTCGTCTGCGACCTTCTTCAGGTCGTCAAAGCCCTTGATGTCGTCCTGGGTGTAGCCAGCGGCGGTCAGCAGCTCCTTGTTGTAGATGATGCCGTAGGTCTCGATGACGTAGGCGATGCTAGTGACGGCGTCGCCGTCCTTCAGTGCGAAGGAGTCGCTGGTCAGTTCGCCGTACAGCTTGCTGCCGGACAGGTCGTAGCAGTAATCCTTCCAGTTGGCCAGACCGACGGGGCCGTTGACCTGGAACAGGGTGGGAGCCTCGCTCTTCTCCATCTCGCTCATCAGGGTGGTCTCATACTGGCCGGAAGCTGCGGTCACGACGGTGACAGGCACACCGGTCTCCTTGGTGTAGGCAGCAGCCAGATCCTGCCAGGCCTGATCCTGCTCCGGCTTAAAGTTCAGGTAGTAGACTTTGCCGCTTGCACCGGAAGCGGATGCACTGGCGGAAGCAGCGGTAGAACCGGCAGCGGAGGAAGCGGTGGAGCTGGAAGAGCCGCCGCAGGCAGCCAGACCCAGGGCAGCGGCAGAAACGCCAGCGGCCTTCAGAAAATTACGACGAGTGATCATCTTTTTCATAATGTGTTCTCCTTCTTATTGATTGCTTATCTATCGCACCGCCCCGATGGGCGGAGTTAAACGGATTCAAACCGGCGGCGGCAGGGGCAGACGCTTTCGCCCTGCTGCAGCTCCGGCTGCAGGGTCACGGTCCGGGCCGGGGCACCGTGCTCGATCTGCCGGATCAGAAGCTCGATGCTCTGCAGCGCGATCTGCTCGCTGGGCTGGACGATGGTGGTCATCACAGGCACACAGTAGCGGGACATCGTGATACCGTCGAAGCCGATGACGGAGACGTCTTCCGGCACGCGGAGCCCAGCGCTGACCAGCGCCCGGATGGCACCAAAGGCGATGACGTCGCTCATCGCAAACAGGGCAGTGAACTCGGCCCGGCGGGCCAGCAGGCTGTTCATGGCGTGATATGCGGACTCGAAATCGTAGTTCGACAGGCCGTAGAGCTTGTTGTCGAAGACGAGGCCCGCATCCTCCATGGCGTCCTGTGCGCCCAAACGGCGCATCCGGCTGGGGAAACTTGTGGCCGGGCCGCCCAGCACAGCAATCTTGCTGTGCCCCTGTGCAATGAGGTGGGCGACCGCAGTGCGGGCAGCCGCCCGGTCGTCCACGCCAACCATCGACAGATTGGGGAAGCTCAGGTCGTGGGAAACAAGGGTGGCCAGCACCGAAGGAACGGTGATGTTGGAAAATCCATTCTGGAAGTTGCTCACGCTGCCGCCCAGAAAGATGATGCCCTTGGGCTTGATCTCCCGCAGGATCTTTTCGGCGGCGTCGATCTCGTTGGCGTTCTCGTCCAGATAGGAGACGATGCCGTTGTATCCATACAGAGTCGCGGCCCGCTGCAATTGTACGAGAAAGTCAGAGAAGAAGAGGTTGCGTGTGCCCTTGACGACGAACACCAGACTGCGGGACTGCTGGATCTTCAGCTGCCGCGCGTTGGTGTTGGGGGTGAACCCCGCTTCCCGCATGACCTTCAGAACGTGTTCTTTCGTTTCCGGCCGTACATCGGGCCGGTCGTTGATGACACGGGAGATGGTGCTGACGGAACAGCCGCTGATGCGGGCGATGTCTTTGATCGTCATGGCGCATCTCCTCACTTTCTGTAAAACCATCGGGAACGTTGTCGGGAACGTTTCCAGTGGCTATAGTATGGCACATTTTGTTCAAAAAATCAATCATATTGGAGCGATTTCGTAAAATGTGTACAAAGAATCGGTTTGGCGTTGTGCAGTTTGATTTGCAACCACGTCAAAACTCTGGATCATTTCAGAAATTCCCGGAAACAAGTCAAAATAGACCGGGATAACCGTACCACTTTGTAACTTTTTGGCGGGAGAACGTGCAGCTTTGTCGGCAAAAACAAGAAAGTCCCGGAACCACAGACGCCAGAGAGCGGGTAGATTCCGGGAACCGAAAAACGGGCAGCAAAAAGCGTCTTCCCCTTGTCATCGGGGAAGACGCTTTGCTGATTGCTGATTATTTTGAACTGGGTTGATAAAGTTCTGAAGATTAGTCGCTGACGTAGGGCATCAGAGCAACGTGACGAGCACGCTTGATGGCGACGGTCAGTGCGCGCTGATGATAAGCGCAAGTGCCGGTCACACGGCGGGGGATGATCTTTGCACGCTCAGAGACGTACTTACGCAGACGGGGCACGTCCTTGTAATCGATGGTGTCGATACGATCGAC
>ENA-UERC01000238-UERC01000238.1-human-gut-metagenome-genome-assembly--contig:-NODE-238-length-43049-cov-54.459997_pt1 | contig 43049 bp, 41 predicted proteins | sample MGYA00242955_ERZ507955 | MGnify/ENA primary metagenome ERZ507955 (study PRJEB26167, sample SAMN06115394) | human gut metagenome | host: Homo sapiens | place: China:Hubei | collected 2016-04-27... | reverse complement strand
ACGGATATGCTCCGGAAAAATTGAGATTTTAATGTCTGGTTATCCATTTTTTCATCCTTTTAGGGGATGAACGGATAAAAATTACGCTTTTAAGGTATGGTTTTATACCCTAATAAGCTGCCGGAAAGTGAACGGGTATGCTCCGGAATATGTACTCAAGAGACATTCCTTTAGGCGCAACATGGGCACCCTATATAATAGATGCATTAGAAGAAATAAAAGTAATGGTAATACTTTTTACCGAGAATTATAACAAATCAGTCCAAGTAGATAGAGAAATAACCGTCTGCTGCGATTTAGAAAAGAAACCCGTCATCCCATTGAAATTATCGGAAGAGCCTTTAACTGGAATAAAAAAGTTTTACCTCAGTAATATAAACTGGATAGATTTCAAAGGAGAAAAAGAACAATATGATATTCTTTTAAAAAGTATTATAATCAATATTGGGAAAGAAGCTGAACCGAACGATGAGACTAAACTAATATTAGATGAATCGACATATAAAGTTCATTGCGGAAAAGAGATAACCCCCCAAATGATATTTGAAGCAGTAGAAATAGATAAATTGGTATACAATGATTCTTATATAGGGAATTATGATAATTGCGTAAAATGGTGGAAAAAAAACAAGTACATTTATGTAATGTTAGAGGATATAAAAACCAAGAAAATTATAGGGTATATCAATGCTATGCCCATTAACAATACCCTTTACGAAATTATTAAAAAGGGAGAAATCATAGATGTAACCATAAATGATGAAAATATAGAGACTTACGATTTACCTGATACATATAATCTATATATAAGTTCTGTAGCCCTGCATCCTAAATATCATAATTCTGGTGCTTTTAAACTCTTATACGATGCATTAATACTACTCATTATAGAACTGTTTAAAAGAGAAATATATTTCTCCAAAGTTATAGCAGATGCAGTATCTCCTATTGGTGAAAAATTATGTAAATATATAGGAATGGTAAAATGTGAAGACTCTAAACATCAATCAAAAATTTTTGAAGGCAGTTTATTACCCATCAATATAAGATACACAACACGACTTAGCAAAAAGCTATTTGATTTATATAAGACACTCAATCTATGAAAGCATGAATGATACAGTCCTTAACACTGTCCAAAATTTTGTGTAAATGGAAACAGGATTCAGTTGTAAGTCTCTTCTTATCTCTGAATTCTGTTTTTATTTATAGAAGTTTCTTTCATTATTGTTATTCAATACACATGAAAAAAGTATAACGTTCCCTCCGTTTTTATACGTTTTATAATTCAAGTACAAGTTCAGGCTGTAACTCCCCGCTCCTCGCGGGAAAGCTACAGCCTGAGTACTATATCAACAAGCCGTTAAGGCTTACAAGCTTTCTTCAATCACAGCCTGGGCCGCAGCCAGTCTTGCGATAGGCACGCGGAACGGTGAGCAGCTCACGTAATCCAGACCTACCTTGTGGCAGAACTTCACGGACATCGGTTCACCACCGTGTTCACCGCAGATACCGCATTTCAGTGCCGGACGTACGGAACGGCCTTTGGCTACCGCCATCTTGATAAGCTGGCCCACACCGTTCTGGTCGAGTACCTGGAACGGGTCTACCTTCAGGATCTTCTTTTCCAGGTAAACCGGCAAGAAGGAAGCGATATCGTCACGAGAGTAACCGAAGGTCATCTGAGTCAGGTCGTTCGTACCGAATGAGAAGTATTCGGCATGTGAAGCAATGCGGTCGGCAGTCAGGGCGGCACGCGGCACTTCAATCATGGTTCCCACCTTGAACGGAATTTCCACACCTTCTTCCTTGAACAGTTTGGCAGCAGTTTCACGGATCACCTTTTCCTGTGCTTCGAATTCATACAAGATACCAATCAGCGGCACCATGATTTCAGGATGCGGGTTGTAACCTTCCTTCTTCAGTTCGCAGGCAGCACCCAGGATGGCGCGAGTCTGCATTTCAGTGATTTCCGGATACGTATTTCCCAGACGGCAACCACGGTGACCCAGCATCGGGTTGTGTTCGCACAGACTTTCCACGCGCTGGCGGATGTATTCTACGGTCACACCCATGGCCTGTGCCATTTCTTCCTGACCTTTCAAATCGTGCGGTACGAATTCATGCAACGGCGGGTCGAGCAGACGTACGTTGACAGGCAGTCCGTCCATGGTCTTGAAGATTTCCTTGAAGTCGGCTTTCTGGTAAGGCAACAGTTTGTCGAGGGCTTTCTTGCGGCCTTCCACGTCCTTGGCCAGAATCATTTCACGCATAGCTACAATCTTTTCGTCGTCGAAGAACATGTGTTCCGTACGGCACAGACCGATACCTACGGCACCGAATCCACGGGCATCCTGTGCGTTGCGCGGCGTGTCGGCATTGGTGCGGACTTTCAGGCGGGCATATTTGTCGCAGAGTTCCATCAGTTCGGCAAAGTTGCCCGACAGTTTGGCCGGCTGAGTCGGAATTTCTCCGGCATATACATATCCGTTGGTTCCGTTGATGGAGATGTAGTCACCTTCTTTCAGTACGACTCCGTCAATTTCCACCGTACGGGTCTTGTAGTCTACGTTGATGGCTCCGGCACCTGAGACACAGCACTTACCCATTCCGCGGGCTACTACGGCTGCGTGTGAAGTCATACCTCCACGGGCGGTCAGGATACCTTCTGCAGCCTGCATACCAGCCAGGTCTTCCGGAGAAGTTTCAATACGTACCAGTACCACGCGATGACCGTTGTTATGCCATTCAGCAGCATCTTCTGCGAAGAAGACGATGCGTCCGCAGGCAGCACCCGGAGAAGCCGGCAAACCACGTGTCAGCACGCGGGCACGTGACAGTTCTTCCTTGTCGAATACCGGATGCAGCAGTTCGTCCAGCTTATTAGGTTCGCAGCGCATCAAAGCGGTCTTTTCGTCAATCATGCCCTGATGCAGCATTTCCATGGCGATGCGCACCATAGCGGCACCTGTACGCTTACCGTTACGGGTCTGGAGGAACCAGAGTTTGCCTTCCTGCACAGTAAATTCCATGTCCTGCATATCGTGATAGTGATTTTCCAGTTTGGTCTGGAGCTCATCGAGTTCCTTGTAGATTTCCGGCATGGCTTCTTCCATAGAAGGATATTTGGCCACACGTTCTGCTTCCGAGATACCCTGCAGTTCGGCCCAGCGCTGAGAACCGATTTTGGTAATCTGCTGCGGAGTACGGATACCGGCTACTACGTCTTCACCCTGCGCATTGATCAGGTATTCACCGTTGAACAGGTCTTCACCGGTAGCGGCATCGCGTGAGAAGCATACACCCGTAGCCGAAGTCTCACCCATGTTACCGAATACCATGGCCTGTACGTTCACGGCTGTTCCCCACTCTGCCGGAATACCTTCCATCTTACGGTAAAGGATGGCGCGTTCGTTCATCCATGAATCGAATACGGCACAGATGGCGCCCCACAACTGTTCGTAGGCACATGACGGGAATTCCTGTCCGGTCTGTTTCTTCACAGCTTCCTTGAAGCGGACTACCAGTGTCTTCAGGTCGTCCACGTCGAGTTCGTTGTCCAGACGTACGCCTTTGGCCTTCTTCACTTCTTCAATGATGGCTTCAAACGGGTCGATGTCTTCCTTGTTCACGGGTTTCATGCCCAGCACCACGTCGCCGTACATCTGTACGAAGCGGCGGTAAGAGTCCCACGCAAAGCGAGGGTTGTTAGTCTTACGAGCCAGTCCTTCTACTACTTCATCGTTCAGACCCAGGTTCAGAATAGTGTCCATCATCCCCGGCATGGACGCTCTGGCACCCGAACGTACGGAAACGAGCAACGGATTTTCCACATCGCCGAACTTCGACTTCATCAGGGCTTCTACTCCCTTGATGGATTTTTCCACGTCGTCTTTCAGCAGCGCAACCACTGCTTCTTTTCCTTTTTCAAAATATTCGTTGCAGACTTCGGTTGTTATGGTGAATCCGGGAGGTACAGGCACCCCTATCAGGTTCATCTCGGCCAGGTTTGCGCCCTTGCCACCCAGAAGATTTCTCATGTCAGCTTTTCCTTCAGCTTGTCCGTTTCCAAAAGTATAGACTCTTTTCTTTTCCATGTTTTCTTATATTTGATAAGGTTCAATAATGTTTTTCGTTGGTCAACCGCTGGCAAATCTATATATATTTTATTGAATCCCAAATTTTGTGAAGATATTTTTCGACATATTTTGCAACATTGAGTTTGCAAAATGAACTTCTTCGAAAAACATGGAAGAATGTCAGGAAAAATGTATAAATTTGCTCCCAAATTGGTTTTATTGAAAAGAACGTGGCAAGAAAGAAAAAAGAACTGCCTTTACTGGAGAAGGTAACGATAACAGACGTAGCCGCAGAAGGAAAAGCCGTGGCTAAAGTGAACGAGTTGGTAATATTTGTCCCGTATGTAGTGCCGGGCGACGTAGTCGATTTACAGGTGAAGCGCAAGAAGAACCATTACGCCGAAGCGGTGGCGGTAAAGTTCCATGAGAAATCACCCCTGCGCACGGAGCCGTTCTGCAGTCACTTCGGAGTGTGCGGAGGATGCAAATGGCAATGTCTTTCTTACGAGGAACAGCTCAAGTACAAGCAGAAACAAGTGTTCGACAACCTCACCCGCATCGGGAAGGTGGAACTGCCGGAATTCCGTCCTATCTTAGGCTCGGAAAAGACCCGCTTTTACCGTAACAAGCTGGAGTTTACATTCTCCAATAAGCGCTGGCTTACGGAAGAGGAGGTGAAGCAGGATGTGAAATACGACCAGATGAATGCCGTGGGATTCCATATTCCGGGGGCGTTCGACAAGGTGCTGGCCATCGACAAGTGCTGGTTGCAGGACGACATTTCCAACCAAATTCGCAATGCCGTACGCGACTATGCCTACGCGCACAACTTCCCGTTCTTCGACTTGCGCACGCAGGAAGGCCTTCTTCGTAACATCATGATCCGTACCTCGTCTACGGGCGAACTGATGGTGGTGCTGCAGTGCAAGGTGACCGACGACGAAGGCCGCCGCAAGATGGAAGAGATTCTGCAGTTCATGGCCGACAGCTTCCCGCAGATTACTTCGCTGATGTATGTCATCAACAACAAGTGCAACGATACCATCGGCGACCTCGACGTGGAGGTGTTCAAGGGCAACGACCACATCTTCGAGGAGATGGAGGGACTGCGCTTCAAGGTGGGACCGAAATCGTTCTACCAGACGAACTCTGAACAGGCCTATAATTTATATAAGGTGGCACGCGAGTTTGCCGGACTTACGGGCAACGAGCTGGTGTACGACCTCTACACGGGTACGGGTACCATCGCCAACTTCGTGGCACGCCAGGCACGCAAGGTGGTGGGCATCGAATATGTGCCCGAAGCCATCGAGGATGCCAAGGTGAACTCGGCCCTGAACGGTATCGACAACACGCTGTTCTATGCGGGCGACATGAAGGACATCCTTACCAACGACTTCATTGCGGAGCACGGACGTCCGGATGTCATCATCACCGACCCTCCCCGCGCTGGTATGCACAATGACGTAATCGACGTGATTCTGGCTGCCGAGCCGAAACGCATCGTCTACGTGAGCTGCAACCCGGCCACACAGGCACGCGACCTCCAGCTGCTCGACGGCAAGTACAAGGTGACTGCCGTACAGCCTGTCGACATGTTCCCTCACACGCATCACGTGGAAAATGTCGTGCAACTGGAAAGACGCTAAACACTCTCCCCTATCTTCTAACTTTTAACTGACGCAACAAAGTGGCAAGAAACAACTCTGGCAACAACGGCCGACGCCCTATCCCGCGTGCCGCAGCCAAATATACAATCTATCCGGTCAATGAACCGGCGGAACTGATGGAGTTCCTTATGAAGAAGATGGACGGCATCAGCCGCACGCGCGTAAAAGCCTTGCTGGCCAACCGCGTGGTGCTGGTGGACAACAACATCCAGACGCAGTACAACTTCCCTCTGAAACCGGGCATGAAGGTGCAGGTGAGCCGTGAAAAGAACAAGCACGAGTTCCGCCACCCCATGCTGAAGATTCTCTACGAGGATGCCTATCTCATCGTGGTGGAGAAGAAGGAAGGACTGCTGTCCGTGGCTACCGACCACCAGAAGGAACGTACCGCACAGCACATTCTGAATGAGTACGTGAAGCGCACGCACCGCAACAACCGCATCTTCGTGGTGCACCGTCTGGACCGCGAAACCTCGGGCATCATGATGTATGCCAAGGATGAAAAGACGCAGCACACGCTCCGCGACAACTGGCACGACATCGTGTACGACCGCCGCTACGTGTCCATCGTCATGGGCGACATGGAGAAAGACCAGGGCACCGTACGCTCCTGGCTTACCGACCGCAAGCTGTACGTCAGCTCCTCGCCGGTAGACGACGGAGGCAAGCTCTCCATCACGCACTACCGCACCATCAAGCGGGCCAACGGCTATTCGCTCATGGAGCTGCAACTGGAAACGGGACGCAAGAACCAGATTCGCGTGCACATGCAGTCGCTCGGCCATCCGGTGGTGGGTGATGCGCGTTACGGCTGCGAAACCGACCCGCTCGGACGTCTGGCACTCCACGCCTTCAAGCTGTGCTTCTACCACCCGCTTACGGGCGAACGGATGGAATTTGAGACTCCCTATCCTGCCCCGTTCAAGAACCTGATGCTGAGAAAATAAAAACAATATATGATAAAAAACCTGATTTTTGATTTCGGAGGGGTCATCGCCCCTATCAGCCGCGAACAGGCGGTGGAAGCGTTCCGCCAGTTAGGGGTGGCCGATGCCGACCAGCGCCTGGACAAATATCACCAGACGGGGATTTTCCAGGAACTGGAAGAAGGAAAAATTACGCCCGATGAGTTCCAGGTGAAACTGGGACAGTTGTGCGGCGGACGCACACCCAGCTGGGAGGAGACACGCCAGGCATGGCTGGGCTACTTCACCGGACTGGACGAGCGTCTGCTCGACTGCCTGAAGGAGCTGCGCAAGCGCTACAAGCTCTTCGTGCTGAGCAACACCAATCCCTACGTGATGGACTGGGCCTGCAGTCCGGCATTCTCGTCAAAGGGGAAACCGCTCAGCGACTATTTTGACAAGCTGTACCTCTCCTACCAGATTGGAGTGACCAAGCCCGACCGGCAGATTTTTGACTTCCTGATAGCCGATACCGACATTCTTCCGTCAGAATCGCTCTTCATTGACGACGGGGCAGGCAACGTACAGGCAGCCCGCCAGCTGGGTTTCCAAACCTACTGCCCACGCAACGGTGAAGACTGGCGCGATGCACTGACGGTACTTCTCCAGAAATCCTGAAAAAACGTCCTTGCGTTTCATTCATAACGTAAAGAAATTTTCCATACAACGTCCTTGTGTTTCAATCCGAACGCAAGGACGTTTTGCGTTAAATACACCGGCATTCCCGTCCAGCCACAAAGGCGATACACCATCTGCCACCCCGCAGACCGATGCATTTCCCTACCTCCGATAGGGAAATTCCCCCACAGGAATAGGAAAAATCATTCGTTTGTATGATTTTTTCCGGATACCTTTGTCACATAGAGGAAAACAAACACACAAAGAGTTATGAGAACAAGGGTAAAAAAATTCATGTATATGGCGATGCTAGTCGCACTGACACTCGCCTTCCCGTCGTGTAACGTGGAAATGGAATTAGGGAACAACACCCTGGAATATCGTGAACGCACAGCGTATCTCTGCAGCTACGACTGGCAGGACGACTGGTACGACGACTACGGCTTGCACCACTTTCAGGTGCTGCGTTTTTATACCAACGGAACCGGTGAAGACTTTATCCGCATTCAGGATGCCCGCGGACGTTGGGAGGAATATACCTACACCTTTACGTGGGACTGGTACGACGCTTTCTACACCAGCATCCGGTTGAACTACGGCCGGGGCGACTACTCCTACATGGACAATATCCGCCTGGGAGAAGGACGAATGGAATGCCTGCTCGACGGTGCGGCTGTATGCTTTTATAGTTATTAAAAAATCAGTAAAGAAAAACCGACAGATAAAGCGAACAAAACACGAAATCAGTTTGTTATAGAAATAAATCACCAAAGAATTTCATGTTTTCTTTTTTAAGATAATTAATTTTTTAGTTTATTCGTTCAAAAAAAAACGTATCCTGCCGTGAGACAGCGATACGTTTTTTTATGCAATGAACACAAGAGTTCCGCCCGTGGGGTCAGCTCATGCTGCCGCCCACGATGTCCAGCAACTCGTTGGTAATCGCCTGCTGGCGGCTCTTGTTGTAAATCAAGGTCAGTTCCTGAATCAGGTCGTTTGCATTGTCCGTGGCAATCTGCATAGCCATGGTGCGCGCGGCATGTTCCGAAGCCGTGGAGTCAAGCAGCACGGTGTACATCTTCATGCGGAGTACCTTGGGCAGCAACTCCTCCATCACCTGTTCCGGCGACGGTTCGATGAGGTAATCGGCCTGCATGGCTTCCTGCTCCTCTCCCTTCTCGTCCGTATGACCGGCACTCAGGTCGAGCGGCAGATAAGTCTCCCGCGTCAATACCTGCGTAGAGGTCGACTTGAAGTGGTTGTAGAGCAGCTCCACCTGCTGAATCTCACCGCTGGCAAACCGCGTCATCAGCTCGGCAGCCAGGTCGGCCGCCTCCTGATAGTTCGGTTTTCCGCTCATGTGCTGATAATCGCCGGCTGCCGTCAGTCCCTCCATCTTCTTCACCGCATCGGCCACCTTACGGCCCACCGGATAAATCAGGATGTTCTCACGGCCTACCTTCGGCTCATACTCTGCCACCACCTCGTTCAGGTGACGGATTACATTCGCATTGAATCCGCCGCACAGACTGCTGTTGGAGGCAAACACCACCACGGCCACTTTCTTCACTTCACGTTTCACTGCAAAAGGCGATTCCACGCTCAGCTCCGCGCCCAGGAAATTACTGAGCATGCGGTGCAACCGGCGTTCGTAGGGAAGCATATTTTCAATGGCCTCCTGCGCCTTGTGCAGCTTGGAAGACGCCACCATCTTCATCGCCGAAGTAATCTTCAGCGTGCCGTGGATTGAGTTGATTCTTCCTTTAACTTCTTTCAGTGATGCCATGGGATTTATGCTTTAAATTGTCCGGCCACTTCGGCAGCCAGTTTCTCAATAGTTGCGGTAATTTCGTCGGAAATCTTTCCGGAAGCCAGTACGTCAATCACATCGGCCTGATGGTTGGCACGCAAGCTGGTGAGGAACGAATCCTGGAAGGCACGTACCTTCGAGATAGGAATGTCGCGCATCAGTCCGTGCGTACCACAGTACAGAATGGCCACCTGTTCGCCTACCGGCATCGGTGAGTACTGCGGCTGAATCAGCAGCTGGTTGTTCTTACGTCCACGGTCGATAGCCATGGCAGTCACAGAGTCCATGTCGCTGCTGAACTTCGAGAAGGCCTCCAGTTCACGATACTGTGCCTGGTCAATCTTCAGCGTACCGGCCACTTTCTTCATACTCTTTATCTGGGCGCTACCACCTACACGCGATACAGAGATACCCACGTTGATAGCCGGACGGAAGCCCTGGTTGAACAAGTCGGTTTCCAGGAAGATCTGACCGTCGGTAATGGAAATCACGTTGGTCGGAATGTAGGCAGACACGTCGCCGGCCTGTGTTTCGATAATCGGCAGGGCGGTCAGTGAACCTCCGGCCTTTACCTTACCCTTCAGGCTGGGCGGCAGGTCGTTCATCTGTTCGGCCACTTCCTGCTGGTTGATAATCTTCGCCGCACGTTCCAGCAGACGAGAGTGCAGGTAGAAGATATCACCCGGATAAGCCTCACGTCCTGACGGACGACGCAGAATCAGTGATACCTCACGGTAGGCCACAGCCTGTTTTGACAAGTCATCGTACACCACCAGTGCATGACGGCCGGTGTCACGGAAGTACTCGCCGATGGCAGCTCCGGCAAACGGAGCGAAATACTGCATGGCAGCCGGGTCGGAAGCCGTAGCAGCCACCACGATGGTATAGTCCATCGCCCCCTTCTCACGCAGTGCATTCACGATACTGGCCACGGTAGAACCTTTCTGACCGATGGCCACGTAGATACAGTACACCGGATTTCCTGCCTCGTAGTTGGCACGCTGGTTGATGATGGTATCGATGGCGATGGCCGTCTTACCTGTCTGACGGTCGCCGATAATCAACTCACGCTGTCCGCGGCCGATAGGAATCATGGCATCGATAGCCTTCAGTCCCGTCTGCAGCGGTTCCGTTACCGGCTGACGGAAGATAACCCCCGGTGCCTTACGCTCCAGCGGCATCTCGCACAGCTCTCCGCCAATTTCGCCGCGCCCGTCCAAGGGCACACCCAGAGGGTCGATTACACGTCCCAGCATCGCTTCTCCCACGTTGATGGAAGCAATGTGCTTGGTACGCTTCACAATCATCCCCTCCTTAATCTGGTCGGTCGGACCCAGGAGCACCGCTCCCACGTTGTCCTCCTCCAGATTCATCACCGTTCCCATGATACCGTTTTCAAACTGCAGCAACTCGTTGGCTTCCGCATTACGCAAACCGTAAATACGGGCCACACCGTCGCTCACCTGAAGCACGGTACCCACTTCGTCGAATTTCAGCGAGTTGTCAATCCCCTTCAACTGTTGGAGTAACACCTCTGAAACTTCGCTGGGTTTTATTGTATTTTCTGGCATAATTCTTTTTAATTAATAATGAACAATTAAAAATGAACAGTGAATAATAGGAATCGTTTTTCATTATTCATTATTCATTCTTCATTATTCATTGTTTACACTATTCTCCTGTTTTTCGCGATAAACTGCTGTTTCACGCGCTTCAACTGGTTCGCCACACTGGAGTCCAGGCGGAAGCCACCCAGTTCGATGATGTATCCTCCGATCAGGCTTTTGTCCACCTTCTCTTCCAAGATTACCTCACCGTGCGTCTTCTCGGAAACCAGTTTCTGCAAGTGTGCCACGAGCTTGGGCGAACTGACGGCAGTGGTAAGCTTTCCGATGAGGATGTGCTTGTCTTCCTGATACAGGTCGATGTACGACCACATCATGAACTGCAAGAACTTCTCCCTTCTGTCTTCCAGCACCAGGCTGAGAAAACGCGTCATCACCTGGCTCACGTCCTTTCCACCCGAAGCCTCGCAAAGCAGCTCCAGCTTCTTGCTTCTCTCCAGCACCGGATTTTCCACGGCACGCCGCAGGCCGGGCACTTCGGCAAAGTGTGCAGCCAGCGTCTTCACCTCCTTGTACACCTTGTCTTCCAGCCCTTCACCCTTCGCGTATGCCAGCAGTGCCTTCGCGAAACGTCTTGAAACGACTCCTGTATTCATGACACGTTATTTTTTAGAAGTTTCAATCATTTCATCCAGCAGACGGTCAATCAGCGCAGCCTGTTCCTTTTCATCGGCCAGCTTGTTGCGCATAATCTTCTCTGCAATGCCCACTGACAACACGGCTACCTGGCGGCGGATGTCACGGATGGCACTTTCCTTTTCCGTTTCAATCTGCTTCTTCATCTCCTCCATCAGGCGGTTGCCTTCGGCGAAGGCCTTCTCCTGAGCGTCCTTGATGATGCGGTCGCGCGTAGCAGCAGCCTCACTCAGAATGCGGTGCTGTTCTTCGCGTGCCTGTGCCAGGATTTTCTCACCCTCCACCTTCACGTTGGCCAGCTGTTCGTTGGCCTCACGCGCCGCCTTGAGCGAATTGTCAATGTATGCTTTCCGGTCCTCCACCGTCTTCAGAATCACCGGGAAGCCGTATTTCGCCAAGATGAAGAACACGACTCCGAAGGTGATGACCATCCAGAACAGCAGCCCCGGATCCGGAGTTAATAATCCCATAACTTATTGTTTTATTTTTTACAAGAACAAAGTCAACAAACAAACCACGATGGCAATCAGTGCCACACCTTCTACCAGAGCGGCAGCGATAATCATGTTCATACGCAAGTCGCCTGAAGCTTCCGGCTGGCGTGCGATACCTTCCATGGCCGAGCTACCAATTTTACCGATACCGATACCGGCACCCAAAACTGCAATACCTGCACCAATAGCGGCGCCCAACTTACTAATACCTACACCTGCAGCTGCCTGCAATAAAACTGACAATAACATAATTTTCTTGTTTTAAAAGGTTATACTTTAATTTTCTTTGAATCAATTATTTTTCGGCATGTTCCTTCACCTGCGACAGACCGATAAACACGGCCGACAGCATCGTGAAGACGTATGCCTGGATGAATGCCACCAGAATTTCCAGCGCATTCATGAAAATGCTGAATGCCACCGACACCACCGTCATCGAGCCGTTGATAACCGGACCCGACTTCACCGTGATGAAGATAATGGCCACCAGACTGAGCACGGCCGCATGTCCTGCCATGATGTTGGCAAACAAACGGATCATCAGTGCAAACGGTTTGGTAAAGATACCGAAGAATTCTATCAGCGGCATCATCGGAATCGGCGCCTTCAACCACGTAGGCACGTCGGGCCAGAAGATTTCCTTCCAGTAAGCCTTCGTACCATACACGTTGGTCAGCACGAACGTACACAAAGCCAGCACCAGCGTAATGGCGATGTTACCCGTCACGTTCGCACCTCCGGGGAAGATAGGAATCAGCCCCATCAGGTTGTTCACCAGCACGAAGAAGAACGCCGTAAGCAGATAAGGCGCGTAGCGGCGGTAATTCTCGCCGATGCAGCCCTTAATCACGTCGTTGTAGATAGAAAGCACCGTGGCCTCAATCATGCCGACGCCCCCCTTGGGTGCCCCGTCTTCCAGCGGATGTTTCTTGTACCAGCGCACGCAGCTCATCATGATGACCAGCAGCACCGCACTGTTGATAAACAAGCCCAGCACATTCTTCGTGATGGAGATGTCCAGCGGACGCACCTCCTCGCCGGCCGCATTGCGTTCCACGATTTTGCCGTCGTAGGCACCACCCTCGGCCACGTACAGCCCCTCGTAAGGACCTTCCTCCAGCCGGGCAGACGAGAACACATGCCAGCCCGTACTGCTTTTCACGATCACCGGCAGCGGAATGCTTACCTCCGTATCGCCGAACTTCGCAATGTGCCACTGGTAGGCATCGCCAATGTGTCCGAACACCAGTTCGTTCACGTCGATGTCACCCTCAGCGGCCTGTGCCTTCGTCAGCGCAGCCGGAACCGCCATCAGCAGTAACAGCGTGATGATTATGTACCGTATTTTTTTCATCATTAGCTTTTTTTCTTAGTTTGAGTTTCGCTTCAAAAAGAAGGAAAAAACGGGTTTCGAATATCAGAAACGCAAAGTAGAAGAAGATGAAGGTCAGCATGAACGCCACCACTTCATGTCCTATCACAAATCCGTAGAACATCAGCAGCATGGCACTGACAATGAATTTCAGTACCTTGCACACCAGATACGTCATCGCAATCCGTTCCAGCCCCACGCGATAGTTGAACGCGAACATTTCTATGTAAAACAGGCCGAAAAGATAGAAGAATATCGGAATGGCCGGAAACCACAGGAAATACCTGTCGGGAATGAACAGATGATATACCACGGCGACGAGCGTCGTCAGCACGATTCCAATCACGGTCAGTTCTTTTATAAATTTCTTCTTAACGGTCAACAAAAACATAGTATCGTGCGGTTTTTCATCCGGAAAGCCGCCAAAAACATATTCGGTTCATCGCCTGCTTCGCTCCTCTCAGAGTTCCACACAGACTGAAATCTGATTCTCCTTGACTTCCACGAATCCCCCCTTGATTTGCAGGGATTGCGTTTCCTGTCCGGCCACGTATTTCACTTCCCCGGCCGAGAGCGTGGAAATAATCGGGGCATGGTCGGCCATGACCTGAAATTTTCCTGCGCTTCCCGGAAAGGTAGCCTGGCTCACTTTTCCTTCGTAAACCAGCTTTTCGGGTGAAACGATAACCAGATGAAGTTCTTTCATATTAAGCTATCAGCTTTTAACTTTTAACTTTTAACTTTTAACTTTTACTTATTAACTCTTAGCCGCTTCCATCAGCTTCTTACCCTTCTCGATGGCGTCCTCAATGGTACCCACGTTCAGGAAAGCCTGTTCAGGCAGATAGTCTACCTCGCCGTCCAGAATCATCTTGAATCCCTTGATGGTGTCTTCTATGGAAACCATCACGCCCGGCACGCCCGTAAACTGCTCGGCCACGGCAAACGGCTGCGAAAGGAATCGCTGCACGCGGCGGGCACGGTTCACCGTCAGACGGTCTTCATCCGAAAGTTCATCCATACCTAAGATAGAGATAATATCCTGAAGCTCCTTGTTGCGCTGCAGAATCTGTTTCACGCGCTGAGCGGTTTCGTAGTGCTCCTTGCCCACAATCAGCGGGTCGAGGATACGCGACGTAGAGTCCAGCGGGTCTACAGCCGGATAGATACCCAGCTCGGTAATCTTACGGCTCAACACCGTAGTGGCATCCAGGTGGGTAAAGGTAGTAGCCGGAGCAGGGTCGGTCAAGTCATCGGCCGGCACGTACACCGCCTGCACGGAAGTAATGGAGCCGTTCTTCGTAGAAGTGATACGTTCCTGCATCTGTCCCATTTCCGTAGCCAGTGTCGGCTGGTAACCTACTGCCGAAGGCATACGTCCCAACAAGGCTGAAACCTCAGAACCTGCCTGCGTAAAACGGAAGATGTTGTCGATAAAGAACAGGATATCGCGCGGACCGTTGTCGCCCGTCTGGCGGTCACGGAACGATTCGGCCAGTGTCAGACCCGACAAGGCTACTGACTGACGGGCACCGGGAGGCTCGTTCATCTGTCCGAACACCATGGCTACCTGCGATTTTTCCACTTCGTTGTAATCCACCTTCGAAAGGTCCCAGTTTCCTTCCTCCATGCTCTTGAGGAATTCGTCACCGTAGCGGATTACGCCTGATTCAATCATTTCTCTCAGCAGGTCGTTACCTTCACGGGTACGCTCACCCACTCCTGCAAACACGGAGAAACCATTGTGTTTCTTGGCAATGTTATTGATTAACTCTTTGATGAGCACGGTTTTTCCAACACCCGCCCCACCAAACAGACCGATTTTACCACCCTTCAGGTAAGGTTCCAGCAGGTCGATCACCTTGATACCGGTAAACAATACTTCCTGGGTAGTAGCCAGGTCTTCGAATTTCGGAGGTTCACGGTGAATAGGAAATCCGTCCGTCTTGTCCAGTTCTTTCATACCGTCAATGGTATCACCTACCACATTCATCACACGGCCCTTGATCTGGTTTCCGATAGGCATCGAAATCGGATGCCCCGTAGGAACGACTTCCATTCCGCGCTTCAACCCGTCCGTACTGTCCATGGCCACGCAGCGTACCGTGTCTTCACCGATATGCTGCTGCACTTCAATCACCAGCGTACGCCCGTCGTTACGGGCAATCGTCATGGCATCGTGGATTTTCGGCAAGGCGTGTTCCACGTCTTGTCCTTCTTCAAACTTGAAGTACACATCGACCACCGGACCGATTACCTGCGAAATGTGTCCAACGATTTTTGACATAAGCAATTATTTTAATTTAAAAAGAATGAATCATCCATGGTTCTTACCTCTTAAACAAACATCCCGGGTATTTGTTTAAAGTTTGACCATTTCTGTAACGCAAATTTACTGAATAAACTCTCATATATGTAACTCCATGTAACATTTTTTAGACTGATTCCCCTAATAATAGACATAAATCAAGAGATATCGGACAAATGGTTTTACACTTGTTTACACAGAGACGAAATATCTAAACAAATATTTACAGGAAATTGTACGTGTGTGCGGTCACACATACTATTTTAGACAAAGAACATGACGTGCTATATGGGTGTATCTTTTTTATTTTAGACAGAAGAACATAAAGACAGATTTTGTAGATGCAATCTTTCTTTTGTACTTATATGCTTATGTCCGAAAAATAATAACTGCTATAGGATGTTGCCTTTTTGCTTTAGACAGAAGAACATAAGAACAGATTTTCTGTGTAAATATAAACTTATGTACTTTATGTTCTTATGTCCAAAAACATTCAAGAAATATCTTTCTATGCTTACGTCATAAAAAATTATGAGCGTTTATACTCTCTGTACTTCCTTTTTATTTCTATACGGTCACCACCAAAATTAATGAGTAATCCATGGTCTTTATGAGTTGCCGTCAAATAATTAACCAGCTGAGTTTCGTGTATGGAAAGAAGATGTTGCACCGCTTTTAGTTCGATAATTATCTCTCCCTCTACAATAATATCTGCTCTAAACTCCCCTACAATCTCATCTTTATAATATACATTTATAGGGGTTTCAGAATCCGCATGAATACCTTTTTCCCTTAACTCTATCAACAATGCCTTTTGATACACCGACTCTAAAAAACCGGCTGCCAGATGTGTTCTTACATTGTATGCGCATTGAATAATTACCTTAATAAGGTCTTCTGTTTTCATATCCATAATATTACACAGTTAAAAATTCTTTTGTCTTTATGTTCTTATGTCTTTATGTTCTTATGTCTAAAAACATTCGTCTTTATGTCTTACAAAAAAAGCCACATTACTGTGGCTCTTCTTTATATTAATATGTCTCGTTACACGCGCTTGAAGGTGTAGTTGCCTTCCTCGGTATACATCTCCGACTCAAAGGTACAATCGTACGAAGCTTGAATCTCCTCCTCCGTATACGACAGAATTACTACCCGTATGTTGCGGCCACGATTGTCCGACAGCGTCAGCACCCCCTTGCTCAGTGTCCAGTTGAACGACTCGCCACGAAACAAAGCCGTACCGCCACTTTTCACCGAGAGCGTCTGTCCCATGTGCTCAGGATCATTACGACCAGACTCACCTTCCGAATTTGTCCAGTCATTTGCCGTCACCTTCCATGTACCGATAATGTCATCTCTCGACACATCCACACCCGTCGGATCATCCGTGCTACAGCTTGCCATTCCGGCCACCATCAGGATAAAGCTCAAAAAGAGCCATACGTTCTTTAGTTTCTTCATTTTCATTTGGTTTTACAGATAATATATAATGCTTATACTATTTCTTTCTCCAGATCGATTCCACCTTCCGCCGTACGGCCAGCACATTCAGCACCGATACCAGCAGGAAAAGTCCCCCGGCCGTCAGCAGCGCCGGCAGCAGACTGCCTGCCTGAAAATCGGGCACCATCCGCCGCAGCATGTCCAGATACGCATCACGCGCCATCCACACCAGCAGCACACCCATGGCCGCCACCGCTGCGTTCAGCCCTACCGTAAGTACCTGATACGGACGCGCCACCGCCGCCGGACTGAAACCAATCATCAGCAGGTTCTCCAGCTTCTTCGTGTTCTTCTGCAACAGCAGGTAGATGCTCAGCATCAGCAGGTAGAACGACAGCACACTGATAATCAGTCCCACCGTGAGCACGATGCCTACCACCATCTTCAGGAACCACGTCGTCTTTCCCGCATCCAGCTTGTCGCCTTCCGTCTCATAGCCTTTCTGCTTGAAATACTTCGCAATACGGTCGTCCGCCGGATTGTCCACCTCCACAATCAGTCGTGAAGGAGCCGTCTCACCGCCATCACCCAATGTGGCGTTGGCCCATTCCATGAACGCCTGCGGCACCAGAATCGTGTTCAGCCGGTTGGAAAAACCCACGATACGTCCCTTCATGCGCTCCGTCCGTCCCCGTCCGCTCAGCCGCACGTCCAGCGTCATCATCCCCATCACGCCCTCCGAGAGCTGCGGCAGGTTGCGACTCTGTGCAAAGCCGAAGTTATAAAGGTTCAGGTAGTTGCGCGGGATGATGATAGGGATTTCCGTCTGTCCCTCGCGATACGTCCAGCCCTCCAGCCGCACGTCTACAAACTCGTCGGGCACCGACTCAAAGAACATCGCCGTAGAGAGCTGCATGCCCGCCATGCCCATGCCGGCCGACACCTGAAACTGTGCCGGAGTGAACGCTCCCGTCCGCTTGGCAAACGGCTGCGACTCCATGTCGGCTATGTCGGCACGCGAGAACGTACCTCCCTTGCCCACCAGGCTGCCCAGCGTGCTCACCTGCTTGCTCACAATCACGTAGTCCTTCTTCATGAAACTGTCGCCCTGCGTAAACACCGGCAACACGTCCTTGTAAAACTGTATGCCCAACAGCACAATCACCATACCGCACAGGTTGGCAAGGAAAAATCCCGCCAACTGCGCCACACTGATGTGCTGCCTCAATAATTTCCAGATCATATCCGTCTTCGTGTTAATCCCTTACAAACTCAGCACCCTGTCATACTCCAGCGGCAGGTGCTTGCCGATGGACGTCACAATCACTCCCGCACCCTGACGAGCCGCTTCCTCCTTCAGGATACGCGCCATAATCTGCCCGTTGCCGTCGTCCAGGTGGCTCACCGGCTCATCCAGGAAGAAAAAGTCGGCCGGCTGACACAGCATCCGCACGAAAGCCACGCGCTGCTGCTGCCCGTACGACATCCTGGCCGCCTTCACATCCCACTTGTCGGCGATGCCCAGCTGCTCAAACCAGTCCTTCACCTGCTGCTTGCGGCAGAAGCCCGTTAGCCCGTTCTTCAGCTGCACGTTCTCCCATGCCGTCAGTTCCCCGAACAGGCGGAGTTCCTGAAACAGCATGCCCAGCGAGCGCTTGCGGATGTCGGTCCACTGCTTCACCGTGAGTTTCCGCACGTTCTCCCCGTCGAAGGTGATAATCCCCTGGTAGTCCGTACGGTACCCGTAAATAAAACTGCAAAGTGACGACTTGCCCGTGCCCGACGCCGCTTCAATCAGATACATCTTTCCTTTCTGAAAAGCCACCTGCCGGTGCCACACGTCCGACACGATTCCGTCGCGTCCGGCGAATACCTCCGGCAGGGTCTGCTGTAATTCTATTGTGTCCATTTTATTCAATGAAGAATTAATAATGAAGAATGAAGAATGCTCTTCGTTATTCATTATTAATTCTTAATTCTTCATTCTTCATTATTCACTATTAATTATTAACTATCTTCACCAGCTGCTTCAGCACATTCACCTTGTGGTCCTTCAGTTGCAGCACCAGGCGAGCCTTGGTCGGTTCATCCGATTCGATGCTCAGGTAGTCCAGCATACCTACGTAAGGAATCTGCGGAAGTACGGCAGCCAGTGCCTGGAAGTTCACGTTCAGGTAGAAATGCTTATCCTTCACGTCCTTGGCCCAGTCACAGTCTTTCAGCGACAGTCCCTTCACCTCACGGCCAATCAGGTCCTCCTGATTCGTCAGGTAGAAGCGGTCATCCTTCACGCCCAGCCAGAAAGACACCGGTCCGCGGCCCATGCCCAGCATGGCACCGTTGGCAACCACAAACTGATAAGCATTTTCACCCTTGTCCACCAGCCGCATCTGACCGTTGGTCATGGCCAGCATCGGTTTCAGGTCCTCAAACGTACGCATGAAGTCACCGTTTTTCACGTCGGCATACAGGATGAAGCCCGGCTTCAACGACATCTCCGGCATGGCCACTGCCACGTCACCCTTCACCGCCTTGAAGATAGCCTCAAAGTCGAGCGGCATCATCGAGTTGTCCAGCTCCTGACGCACCGTCGGGTTCTCACGCAACAGCTCATACGCCTTTTCACCGTTCACGTTGGCAGCCATCCAGAGCACCGTATTGGCAGGGAACACCTTCAGATACGTGCCGTCCAGTTCGCCGCTCACCTCCGCCTGCTTCTTCAGCAAGTCCTTGAACTTGCCCTCCAGCAGCGTCTCCACTTCCATCACGGCCCTTCCCGCCTGGAAATCGAGCGTAGAAAATATCTTTAAATCATTCAGGTTCAAGTCAGCCGGCAGCCCCATCGTCACCGGGCCCAGGTAACTCTTCGGCATGGCGTTCAGCGAAGTCACCATGGCCACATCCTCGTCGGCATCCTCTAATTTCTTGAATTCCGGAGTGCCCGAATAGCCCTCCCCTTCTTTCTGGCGCAACCACATCGAAGCCTGATGCTGCAAGTCCTTCGGGTTACCGTTTCCCGCCAGCATCAGAAACGCCTCGTCCGTCCAGGCCATCAGTCCGCCGCCACCCACGGTCCAGCGGCAACCGTCACCGTCGGCAGGAGCCTCACACGCCTTCTGCTCCTGAAGCATGGCCATCAAATCTTCCAGTTTTCCCTTGTCGGCCATGCGCACCAGCACGCCGCCCATTTCCATCTGAGAAGCCGCAAAGAAATACACCCGGTCGGTCAGTCTCAACCCGCTCTCTTCCGGATTCTCCATCAGCTTGTCCACCAGGGCATCCGCACTGCCCTTCAGGCTCGATTTCATCATCTGCCCCATCGACTGCTTCACCTGGTCGTTCAGGTCACACTTCTGTGCCATCTCCATCAGGTCGAACGAGAACACTGCAGCCGCATCCTTTGGCAACGCATTGGTGTACGCATTGTCTTCCCCGCAGGCAGACAACAGGAAAGCCATACCCAAGGCCAGGCTTCCCATCCATTTCCATGTCTTTTTCATAATGATTCTATTTAAAAGTTACACATCAGCTTATTCCGCGTGCGTCAGGTTCATCAGGTGTACGGCCACCAGTGCCGCCGTTTCCGTACGCAGGCGCGACTTGCCCAGACTCACTGCCTGAAAGCCCTTTTCTGCAGCCAGCGCCACTTCCTCCGGACTGAAATCCCCTTCCGGACCAATCAGCACCACGGCATCCTCGTCCTTGCGGAGCACGTCGCGCAGCAGAGGCTTTTCCCCCTCATAGCAGTGGGCGATAAACTTCTGTCCCGTAAACTCCCGCTCCATAAAGCGGCGGAAATCCGTCATCTCGTTCACCACCGGCTTGCGTGCCTTGAGCGACTGTTTCACGGCCGACACCACGATTTTCTCCACCCGTTCCGTCTTGATGACCTTCCGTTCCGAGAAACGGCAGTTCAGGAACGTCAGCTCGTCGAAACCGATTTCCGTAGCCTTCTCCGCCAGCCATTCCATGCGGTCCATGTTCTTCGTAGGCGCCAGAGCCAGGTGCAGGTGCCCCTTCCAGAAAGGCTCCTGCTCCGTTTTCTCCACCACCTTCACCACACAGCGTTTCTGCGTAGCTGCCGAAATGACCGCCCGGTAAAAGCATCCCTTTCCGTCGGTCAGCATAATCTCCTCGCCCACTCCCAGGCGCAGCACCCGCAGGCAGTGGCCCGCTTCTTCTTCCGGCAGCTCCAGCGTCTGCGCAATATCCGGTGTATAAAACACGTGCATAATTACAATTCTTTTTCTAAATCCTCCAAATCTTCGTAATCTTCCTCTTCTTCTTTGTTGCGGGTCGCCATTTCCTGCCTGATCAGCTCCGCATACTCATAGTCCTCGCGGCGGATGGCATCCTCCATCTCCCGCTCCAGCCCTTTCAGCGGCATCAACCGCAGCAGCAGCGCCTTCGTGTTAGGCACAGACTTGGTAAAGCCCGAACGGGGGTCTTCCAGGAACTTCGCGTTCACATAGAACGGAACACCGGCTATCAGACTCACCACCAGCGCGTCGAACAGTGTCAGCTGCATCTCCATCACCGAGCCGTCTTCCTTGCGCAGAGTCACAATCGCACGGTGCAGCAACTTCACCTTGTCCTTTACCACCACCTTTTCCACGGTAACACCCAGCTCCTTCAGAATATGCACCGTCTGATAAGGCAGCGTGGCATCCGTGCCTTCCGGGTCGTTAACAGCCGCGTACAGCAAGTCCGCCTCGTCGGGGTTGATAATCCCCAGCATCATCCGGTGCGGTTCGTTCACCTCCTCCAGCAGCAGCTTGAAGTTCTGCCCGTCCAGCATCATAATATCCATCTTCTCCTCATCGTCCATCACCTGATCAAATGTCAGGTGCCCGATCAGTTTATCCACATTCATGGCCTCGTCAATGGTACGGACCCGCATTTCTACAAATTCGTCTTTCTTTTCCATTTTCACATTCTAATTACTCGTTATCTACTTTATGTTTGTATTTAAATACCAGTGCAAAAGTCACCGCCACTACCAGCGCGTAGGCCGCAAACACGAACCACGCCCGGCTCCAGCCTTCCACCTGCGGTGCCTGCGAATTGAAGTCCACGAAGCAGTTCACCACCGCCTGCGCACTCAGCGTACCCACCGTGGCTCCGATACCGTTCGTCATGATGATGAACAGTCCCTGCGCACTCGAGCGGATAGACAGGTCCGTCTCCTTGTCGACAAACAGCGAGCCCGACACGTTGAAGAAGTCGAATGCCACGCCATACACAATCATCGACAGCACGAACATCCACACCCCGCTGCCCGGGTCACCCAGACCGAAGAGTCCGAAGCGCAGTACCCACGCCACCATGGCAATCAGCATCACCTTCTTGATGCCGAGGCGTCCCAGGAAGAACGGAATCAGCAGGATACAGCACGTCTCACTGATCTGCGAGAGCGAAATCAGCAGGTTGGCATGCTGCACGCCAAAGGTATTGGCATATTCCGGAATGGCGCTGAAGCTCGTGATAAACGGATTGGCAAAGCCGTTGGTAATCTGCAAGGACACACCCAGCAGCATCGAGAAGATGAAGAACACCGCCATCTTGCGGTTCTTGAAGAGCAGAAACGCCCTCAGTCCCAATGCCTCTACCAGCGACTTCTGTCCGCCCTGTGCGCGGCTCACCGGACATTCCGGCAGCGTCTGGGCATATACGGCCAGCACCACGCCCCATGCCGCACAGGTAAAGAACTGCATGTAGTTCGACTGGAATCCCAGTAAATCTACCAGCCACATGGAACAAATGAAACCGATGGTCCCGAACGTACGTATCGGCGGAAACGCCTTGATGGTATCCAGCCCTGCCTTGTCCAGCGCCGTATAAGCCACCGAGTTCGACAAAGCCAGCGTAGGCATGTAAAACGCCACACTCACGGAGTAGAACGAGAACAGCGGTGCAAATTCCACCTGCAGTCCCGTAGTCATGGCATAATAGCCCGCTCCACCCATAAACAGGGCCGCCAACAGATGGCTCAGCCCCAGCAACCGTTGCGCCGGAATCCAGCGGTCAGCCACAATACCCAACACAGCCGGCATGAACAGGGACACAATCCCCTGCATGGCGTAAAAAATTCCGATATGTCCGCCTAATCCCACACCCGCCAGGTACGTACCCATTGAGGTAAGATACGCTCCCCACACGGCAAACTGCAGGAAGTTCATGACAATCAGTCTCATTTTCATGTTCATATACTCATAGATTTAAAGGTTATTTCATCATCGTAGCCAGTGAAGCCAGCATCGTAGCCAGTGAAGCAAACGAAGTCGCATTCGATACTATGTTCGCAAAGTTGAACTTCTTCGTCTTGTTCGGTACCACGATTTCGCAGCCCGGCTCAATCTGTTTCTTGCCGCTGCCTTTCACTTCGGCCACCTGTCCGTTCATATAAATAATGAACTTCTGGCTCTTCTTGGCGTTGGCAGAGTAACCGCCCGCCTGGCTCAGGTAATACTTCACGCTCTTGCCTGCCGCATACGATACCGTGTTCGGCATCATCACCGCTCCGTTCACCTTCACCGTATTGTTGTATTCCGGCACGGTCAGCACATCGCCCTCGCGCAACACCAGGTCAGCGTCTCCGCCCGGGTTCGCCAGTGCCGCTTCCAGGTCGATACCTACCGTAAACGTACTGTCCACCTTCAGTCCCAGCGTGTTGGCCATGGCATCACCGATTTCACGGCGCATCATCTTCACCACATCCTCCATGCGGCGCAGCTCCTCCTCGTTGGCCACGCGGCGCAACTTCGCTCCACGCACATACGCATAGCGGCTCACCCCGCCGGCACGCTGAATCAGGCTGCTCAGACGTTCACTCTTCGTGTTCAGCGTATAGTCACCGCGGAACAGCACCTCACCGTCCACCGTCACGTTCACCTGCTCGTTGTAACTCGGGCTGCGACGCACAAACACCTGGTCGTACGGTTGCAGTTCAAATCCCGCTTCACCGTCCACCACGAAACCATCCTTCAGTCCGAACGAGAAATTCTGTCCGATTACGTCCGGTTCCGTCGTCCCTCTCGGGTCACGGATGCGTCGTGACACGTCCACACGCACCAGCGAAGCCGATTCCTTCAAACCGCCCGCTGTAATCACCAGGTCCTCCAGGCTCATGTGGTCGGCATACGTATAGCTACCCGGCTTGTTCACCTCACCGCTGATGGTCACCTTCCCCATGTCCTGCAAGTCGTGGATGCTCGGGATATACAAAATGTCATTCTTCTGCAAGGCAATGTCGGGCGACGTACCGTTCAGAATACCCTGAATGTCAACCGGCAACACCTCCTTCGTCAGGTTCTCCCGTTCGCGATACAACACCGCACGTCCTGTAAAGGCATCCCCCAGCAAACCGTCGGCCTTCTCCACCAGCTGGCGTACCGTGTTCAGCGAACCGCTCAACTCGAATACCCCCGGGTGATACACAGCCCCTTTCACTTCCAGACGGTTGTTGAAGCGGTTCAGAATCGAATCCACCGAAATCACGTCCCCGTCTATTAATTTAAACGCAGAATAGTCTATATCGTTCACCGTTTTCACGGAAAATTCTTTACCGTCCTTACGTAACACCCTGATACTCTTCTTGTAAGCATCCGAAGCAAAACCGCCGGCATACTTCAGCAAAGTGGCAGCCGATTCCCCGTTCTTCATTTCGTAGAACATCGGGCGCTTCACCTTACCCGTAATCTTCACCAGCTCGTCGTAAGTAGGCACAATCACCACGTCGCCGTCCTGCAGGCGGATGTCGTCCTGAATCTGCCCCTTCATGATGTACTCATACACGTCCAGACGGGCAAACGTCTTGCCGCCGCGGGCCACCTGCACGTTACGCAAGCTACCGATGTCGCTCACACCGCCTGCCACGTACAGCGCATGAAATACCGTCGAGAGCGATGACAGCGAATACGTACCCGGCGCCATCACTTCCCCCATCACGTTCACCTGGATGGTACGGATATTTCCCAATGTCACCTGGATGTTATTGCCCGAATCCGCATAAATCTTTCCCAGTTCCTGCTTCAGCAGCTGGCGTGCATCCTGAATCGTCATGTTGTTCAGGTACACCGGACCCAGGTTGATGATGTTCACATAGCCGTCGGGCGAAATCTCCAGCCGCATGGTATTCTGGCTAGCGCCCCACACGTCGATAATCACCTCGTCACCCGGTCCCAGGCGGTAGTTTTCCGGCGTAGCCATGCTCAGGTTAGGCTGGAAAGTCAGCTGTTCAATGTTGAAGATATTCCGTCCGAACACATCGTTCTCGCTGGTAACCACCGTCGTCAGGTTGCGGCGTTTCTTCATGGTCTTCTGCATGTCTTCCGACCACATACTCTTGTCCACGTTTGTCGAACTTGTCTCCAGGAATTCCGAAGCATCCTCTTCCGTACCGGTCGCAGTAGTTTTCCGGGCCCGTGAACCAGAGCCCAGCAGCGAGCTGTCTTCCCCCGTCAGAGAACCGCTGCCCGATGTCGACGCGCCCGTCGAACCCGAATACATGGACTTCAATCGCAGCAACTGCTCCTGAGTGGCCCCCTTGGCCAGCAGCTCCATCGCAATGGTTTGCTGGTCCTTGCCCTGTTGAAGCGCCTGTTGCACATATTCTATCACCTGGTTGTCGGTCATTCCGCTCTGGGCATACGCAACGGATCCCCCCAGCAGGAACAGACACAATGCCAATCTTACAAACTGTCTTCTCATTCTGTCTTTCATTTTAGTTTTAAGGACAAAGATACATTATTGAAAACGAATCACCAAGCTCTTAGCCCCGGAATCTCCATTCCAAGCAGAAAAAACCGGTGTAAAAATTCCGCGTCCCTGCTTTAAAACATAAAAATAGTTAATTCAATGCAGATTTTCGCCCCAATTATATGTTTCATAACATAAAACCCTTACCTTTGCATCGTGTTTTTCATGGTATTAGATTTAAGGTTAATGAAGATTGGGAGTCTGGGAAGATTCCCTTTTTTTATGTCTATTTTTTATGTCTTTTTTTAGACAAAAGAACAGAAGAACATATTGAGTTAAAAGTGAAAAGTTAAAAAGTAAAAGCGGTGAGCGTATTGCGTTTTCACTTTTCACTTTTCATTCTTCATCATTATTGAAATTATGTCTTTTTGTTCTTATGTCATAACAAAAAAAAACGGAAGAGTCACCCCTCCCGTTCTTCATTATTCATTCTTAATTCTTCATTATTCACTCTTCATTCTTCATTATTCTCCATTCTTCGTCTTCCGGTTAATCACATGGTCAAACCAGAGGTTCAGCAGCGTCCATACCACCACGTCAATCACGAACACCAGCGTGTTGTTCATATAAAGAATCGCCACGATGGTAAACGCACAGAAGCAGGCCGACATCAGCTGAATCGTTACCAGCGCCCTCCGCGGTGAGAAACCCATAGCCAGGAACTTGTGGTGAATGTGCGTCTTGTCGGGCATGAACAGCGCCCGCTTGTTACGCGCACGCCGCAGCACCACGCGAATCACATCCAGACACGGCACCATCAGCACGCTGAACGACACCAGCACCGGACTCGTCTTCATCGTGAGCAGCATATCCGGCTCATACATACAGTACTTGATGACAAAGAAGCTCAGAATATACCCCAGCGTCAAGCTGCCGGTATCCCCCATGAAAATCTTCCTTCCCAAATCCGCACTGCCGAACACGTTGTACGAAAAGAACGGGATAATCACCCCCACCGTCACGAAAGCCAGCATGGCATAGCTCCACATGCGGAAATGCACGAACAGCACCCCGAACACCAGCAGCGCCACCATACTCAGCCCCGACGCCAGTCCGTCGATACCGTCAATCAGGTTGATGGCATTGGTGATGAACACCACCAGCAGCATGGTCAGCGGAATACCTACCTCTGCAGGAATCAGGTAAATGCCAAAGAGACCATAGAAATTGTTGATATACAAGCCCGACAGCGGAAACATCGCCGCCGAGATAATCTGCACCAGGAACTTCTTACGGTAGCGCACCCCAATCAAGTCGTCGGCAATGCCCACGATATACAGCAGGGTCAGCCCTCCCGTCAGGAAAAGAAACTCGCACACCAGGTCCGTTGTCGATGTCTCCGCAGGTCCGTGGCCCGTCATCAGCCGCACGGCCGTAAACACACACAAGGAAAAAAGAATCACCGGGAAAAAGGTCACTCCCCCGAGGCGAGGTATCGGACGTTTGTGTACTTTCCGTTCATCTGGCACGTCAAACAAGCGTTTGCGCAATGAAATAATCAGAATATTCGGGATAATGATTCTCCCCAGTATCACTGCCGATACAAATGCAGAAATGATAATATACAGATTCGCCATGTCCGTTTGGATTTTGAGTAGTGCAAAGGTAGGATTTTATTTCGAATCCTGAAAACTTTTTAGGCGCCGGACACCTTCTTTTTACGATTTAGAAAACTTTTGTCCCGCTACAGCTCCTTTTTCACGTCAAAACAGGGGCAGGCCTTGGTCCATTCCTCCGGTTCCACCGTCCCGTCGCCGTCCAGATCCGGGCTCAGGTCGCGATGCCCCACCACCTGCGTGATGGCCGGGAAATCCGATTTCAGCACCCTCACCAGAATCCGGAGCGAACGTTTCTGCAGTTCCGTACGCGTATCCGCCGGCCGTCCCTGCGCATCCAGTCCCCCTTCGTACGCAATGCCGATACTGTGCTCGTTATACCCCTTGGCATGCGCCCCGGCCCGTTCCACCGGTCGCATTGTACAAATTTCACCATCCGTGCGGACAAAATAGTGATATCCGCAACACTTGAACCCCCGTTTCCGGTGCATCTTCGTCAGTTCGGCAGGCGAGAGCGGGCGGTCCGCTCTCGTTGCCGTACAGTGAATCACAATCATGTCAATTTTTCTCATCACAATCCGGTTTTCTTCCGGTCAGGAGACAGAGAATACACTTCAGCACCCTGACCACAATCCATTTTACTTTCGTCATCTTCTCACGCCTTAGTTCCGATTACACCCCTGCACCGTCGTCCTCTTCTTCTTTCTTATACTTCACCGGCACCCGTTCGAAAGCCAGGTTGTTGATAGCCTCCTGCATCACCGTACCCGGGCGGAACAGCACGCGCACCTTTTCAATCATGCTGTCGGTATACGTATCTTCCGTAGCGGCTCCTTCCCCGCTCAGGCTCAGCTGCAGCGAACCCAGCTCACCCAGGCGTACGATTTCGCCGCCCTGCAAGCCTTCCGACACGATGTCTTCCAGTCCCGTCAATACCGCCATCACGTCGGCACGGGTCACGGTACACATCTGGTGAATACGTTCCGCTATTTCACGGATACCCATCTCGCCGCGAGCCTGCGACTGTGCATAATACTTCACTTCACCGCTTTCACGATCGGCCGGGTTCACACGCCCTACAACCGAATAAGTCACTGTTTTCTTCATAGGTCAATCAATTAATAATTAATAATTAAAAATTAAAAGTTAAAAACCAATTAAATGAAGAATTAAGAATTAAGAATGATGAATCTTGAATCATGAATCTTGAATGAAGAATTAAGAATGATGAATGATGAATGATGAATCCAGGAAACGCGCGCACATTCTTCATTATTCCTCTTCATTCTTCATTATCCATTGTCAATTGCCAATTCTTCATTATTCACTCTTCATTCTTCATTATTTCTTACAAAGGCAAAATTAGCACTCCCGTTTCCGCCCATGTAGACATTTGAGGACATACGAAGACTTACGAAGACATTCGAGGAAATTTGAAGACTTTTGAAGACATTAGAAAAAGGAAACGCCGCCGCTTACGGCTCTCCAAGGAACCTCACAATCAGTTCCACCTCCGATTTCAGGAAAAACTTGCGGTTTTTCTGGTAGCCCGACCGCTCGAGCTCCCTTTCCAGTTCCGCACACTGCTTGATCCATCGCCCCAGCCCCTGCAGGGCACCTTTTTTACCTGCCTGCGGAAAATACAAGCCCGCCAACTCACTTTTCCGGTAAGCTTTCAGACAGAAACCCTCCCGTTCCTCCCCGGCAACAGCTTCCGGTCCCGTTTTCAATTGCATGTAGTTCATTGTTCCGTTTTATTTTAGTTACCTATAAATTTACACAATTCCGGTCGGATACACAAGTTTTTCCACCCGTTTTTTCCGGTATTTTTCCTTCTTCGGAACACAAAAAGCCACATGAGAATCAAAGCATTATCACCAGCCGGCGACCGGGCGATGAAGACTACCCCTCAGCCGGCACCTCGGTGAATCGTCCCATGGCACGACGGTTGCGGTTCACCTCTTCGATGGTGTACATCACCACCCGATACCCCCTCTTTCCCGCCACGCGAACCTGCTCGAATCCCGCCTTCCGCAAGGCAAGCCCCACCTTGACGGCACTAAGGGGATTCTTCATGCCCCCGTTGATGTGCTGCAAAATCTCGCCCACCGTCAGGAACATACATTCCTCGCCGGGCATCGGCACGCGAAAAAAAGCCAGCAGCAAGTCCGTTTCCAGGCTGGCCGTCTCAAACCGCTCGTTGCGTGCGTTCACCTGCGCGATTTCCTCCTCGTCGAACCAGTAGCGGAATCCCTTCTTCCACAGCATCAGGGCCTGCCCGTACACCCCCGCATAGTCCACGGGATGCGTGTAAGGGTCGTCAATGTGCACCACCGTAAAGGGCAGCCAGCGCCGGCTTCCCGTGGGGTCGTTCAGAAACTCCGGCTGGTTGGTCGTGCCACAGAAACTCGCGATGTGCGGACGGTTCTCCTTGTAGTGCCCGTATGCCCTCCGCTCGTTCACCGCCGGCAGGGTCACCATCGCCTTGAGCTGGTTGATGTCGCCCAGGCGCAGCTCGTCAATCTCCTCCAGGCAAATCAGCGCAAATTCCGACAGCGCCAGGTTATCATCCTTCGTCAGCCGTCCGCTGTTGGAGCGCACACAAAAATACCGCTGCAGTTCAGGCGGCAGCAGCCGTGCCAGCCAGGTCGTCTTGTAGCAGCCCTGCCGCCCCACCAGCACCAGAATCTGGTGGTTCGTCACCTCCTTCACCATCAGCGACACCACCACAGCCACCAGCCACTTGCGGAAACAATCATCAAACAGTTTCGCGTCACCCTCCACGTGCACCGTGGCCGCCAGCCGCCCGATGTGGTCGGTCACCCCGTCCCACGGAGGCAGCGAGCGGAAATACTCCGTAAAAGGGTTGAACTCCGGCACAAACTCCGACTCCAGTACCGAGCGCACGTCGCACAGGCGTACCGTGTGCCCCTCCTTGGTCATGCGGCTCCACAGCGAGTTCACCAGGCGGTCGGTCAGCTCCACAAACTCCTCGGCCTCGGGATGCCGCATCTCCTCCTTCCCGGTAATCACGTTCTTCCGGAACTCCGCCTGCGTGGCGAGAAACTGCTCAATCTCCTGGGGCGTGGCCAGCTGGGAACGTCCTTCCCCCTTCTTCTCCCTCTTCGCACGAAACAGTTCCGCCTCCCGCCGTCCGTGCGCCTCCGTATCGGCATAGCACGAGCGGAAAATGGCCGCCACGTCGCCGTCGTATTCCGGAAAGCGTCCGTCCGCCCAGCCGATGGCCTGCTCCAGCGGCAGCCCGAACTCGTTCATCAGATACCCCATGCGCATGATGTACTCGTTGTGATGATGCGGGGCATACACCACGCCCTGCTCGTCCAGCTCCCTGCGGATACGAGCCACCACACGCTCCACCCGTCCCCTGCGCGGCTCATCCGCCTTCTTCATGCGCGAAAGGTCGAAGCGGAAAGGTTCCGCCCCGTCGCGGTAATGCACCTGCGCGTCATGCGCCAGTCCGCTCAGTCGCGTGGCATTCTTGCAGGCAGGGTCGAAAGCACACTTCGTCAGCTTCTGGTAATACTCGTTCACCCTGTTGAACACCTGGGCGTACAGCGTCAGACAGTCATTGTCGGGCACCTCCCCGTCCAGGCAGTAGCGGCACACCACCCTCACCCCCTGCCCGCTGATGGTGGTATAAGCCAGCACGGTGTGCGGGTCGGCACACACTTTTTCGAACACCTCCCCCGCCTGTCCTTCGGGCAGATGGTCAAAATCCACCATCGAGAGACCTGTCCAGCCACTGATGTCGGTTCTTCGCTTGCCCCCGTCGAAACGCACCGCTACGGCAAAGCAGGGACAGGCCGACTTTTCCCGGTTGGCGGCCGTCTTCTGCCCCTGCGAGCGATAGTAACGGTATTTTTCGGTGTGGTCGGCCAACACCTTGTCCTCCCGAATCAGACGGACCACTTCATCAAGACTCACCGCCACGGGCATCGTGTCGGCATAACCCTTAAAAATACTTAGCATCATTTTGTTCATTTTCTCGTGCTTTATTTAATGATTTATTAAATTTGCAATCCTTTTAGTTTTAATTTTTGTGTTTTCTTTTCAAAACAGCGAAACGAATGTAACACAAGTTTACAGAAAGTACAAACCCATATTGCACGCATGTGTGCAATATTTTAACCAATAATTTACTATAATTTTATTTTTTAAACAAAATTGCGTATGAAACAAGCGAAATTGATTGAACTGGGACAGATGTTGGAAGCGTGGCGCCACCAGGTGCTGTCGCACGGCCGTACCCTCACCGTACAAGAGTTGTGCCGACTGGCGCCGATGAGCGCACACACGTTTCAAAAAGTTAAAAAGGGCTCCTGACGGATCTGACATTCCTCGGCCGCATCCTTGCCGTGTACCACCGCCTGCTTGCCGCCGACCCGCAGAAGCAGGACGAGCTGCTCCGCGACTTTTTCCGTTCACTCGCCACTGATTTAGAGCGAATTAAATCAAGCCAAGGCATCCAACCCCCTCGCACAAAAGATACAGAACGGTAGTGAAGAACCGGCCTTCCCCGGACCACCGCTTGACGGGTTGTCGGGGTTGGCACCGGTTTTGCAAACTTCCTATATACAGGTGTGGAACAAGTATGACACACTTGTTCCACACCCCGCGTATATACATTTTATAAAAATGCCTGCCAACCCCGACAACCCGTCATATTTCCCTTTCCGGAACTCCCCGAAAACGCCTTTGCGTTTCGAATCAAACGCCTTTGCGTTTGAAGTAAAACGTACTTGCGTTTTATCACAAATGCACTTGCGTTTCAGGTAAAACGCCCTTGCGTTTTTCTCACGCCCCACACCTATACCCCATACATTGTTCCAGAATTGTTACAAAATCCGCCGATATGCCCACTTTTTCATTGATTTCCACCCTTTTCACCGACAAAAACCCCTCTATAAGTTGAATAAACCAAAAATAAGGCTTAATTTTGCGGCTGATTATCGGCCGTAATTTTTACCGCCCCCAATCTATAGCTGGGAGTGGTAACGGCGAAGCACGCCCTATGCGCAGGGAAATTCCTTTAGAAAAATCATAACAAAACCATAAGAAAAGATGAAGATACGCAAAGTAGTCTGTATGCTGACGTTGTCCACCCTGCTGGTGAGCGGGTGTACGTCTTACCAGAAATCGCTCTACCTTCAGAACGAACAAGTGCTCAATGAATCCCTTGAAGGACAGCTCTATGACTTCCGCATCATGCCCAAGGACGAGCTTACTATTTTGGTAAGCACCACCGACCCGGAAGCTTCGGCTCCTTTTTACCGAAAAATCGGACAAAGCAAAGAAGGGAGTAGTAACAATACAGTCGGCATGCAAGATGCTAAATTATTGGCCTACCTGGTAGACAACCAGGGTTGTATTGATTTCCCTGTATTGGGTAACCTCAAGGTTATGGGCCTGACCAACCGTGAATGTGAAGCCCTGATTCGCGAAAAGCTCCAGCCCTACCTGAAGGAAGTACCCAACGTCACGGTGCGTACCTCCAACTATAAATTCAGCGTATTGGGCGAAGTAGGACGCCCGGGTACCTATACTACCGATGCCGAAAAAGTCACCATCTTCGAAGCCTTGGCACAGGCAGGCGACATGACCCTCTTCTCGGTACGCGACGATGTACAGTTGCTCCGCGAAGACTCCACAGGCGTGCGTCGGGTATATCACCTCAACCTGAATGAAGCTAACGTAGCCCAGTCACCTTATTTTTATTTGCAGCAGAACGACGTGGTCTATGTCAAGCCCACCAAGGCAAAGGTACGTACCAACACCTTTAACAGCAACTCCTCCATGTGGATTACCCTACTCAGTATTGTGACTTCCATCACTTCACTTGTACTTGCAATTTCCAAATAATAACGACATTTACCTATGGCAGAAGAAACCAAGAACTACCTGCTGGAAGAAGACAACGAAACTTCCGGCTTCGATTATAAAGCCTTTATAGTCAAACTCCTGATGTACTGGCCCTGGATTCTGGGCAGCATAGCTGTGTTCCTGATTGGCGCCTTTTTCTACCTCAAAACCCTGACCCCTCTCTACACCGTCAGCTCTTCCGTGCTGATTAAGAACGAAAGCAAGGGAGGAGCCAACGGAGCCAACCTGGAGGATTTGGGCTTTGTATCCACCTCTACCCAGAGTTTTGACAACGAACTGGAAATCTTGCGTTCACGCACCCTGATAAAAAAAGTAGTGACCGCCCTCGACCTTTATATCAGCTATTCCGTGCCCGGTCAGTTCCGCGACACCGAGCTTTACAAGCAGTCGCCCGTCAAGGTATGGGTCACCCCCGAAGAAGCTAGCCGCATGGGGTATGCTCAGGTCAAAATGTTCTTCCGTAACCAGCAGCTTCATGAAGTGTTGGTAGAACATAACGGCCAGGAATGGAAAAAGACCGTAGAAAGCCTGCCTGCCGTATTCTCTACTCCTGCCGGTGTATTCACCTTTTCCGCAGCCGACTCTACCCTGCAAACTATCCAGCCTGTACCCGAAGTGATTCAAACTACAGTCGTATCACCCAATGCAGCAGCGGCTTCCTACCGTAACCGCTTGGCGGTAAGTCCCAGCAGCAAGTCTACCACCATTGCCCAGCTTACCTTCACCGGTAGTCAGGTAGCCCGCGGAGTAGACTTTCTAAACAAGTTAGTAGAACTCTATAACGAGGAAGGAAATAACGACAAGAACGAGGTAGCGGCCAAGACCGCCGAATTTATCGACGAGCGTATCCGCATTATCAACAAAGAACTAGGCACCACCGAAAGCCAGCTAGCCAGCTTCAAGCAACGGGCAGGTGTAGTAGATATTGCTACCGATGCCACTCAGGCTGCCGGCGAGCAGGCAAATTACGAACGCGCCTACGCAGAGAATGAGGTACAAATCAGTTTGGTCAATCACCTGAAGAACCACATACTGAACGAGAGCAGTCAGTATGAAGTCATCCCCGCCAACATCGGGCTGAACAACAGCGACTTGAATACGGTAGTGCAGAACTACAACCAGATGCTGATTGAGCGCAAGCGCCTGCTGCGCACCTCGCACGAGGACAACCCTGCCGTGCAGAGCCTGAACGCCAGCATTGAAGTGATGCGCAACAGCGTAATGGCTGCTATCCAGACTGCGGAAAAAGGTTTGCTTATCAACCGCCAAGCACTGCAGACTCAAACCCGCAAATATGCCGGCAAGGTAAGCGATGCCCCCGTGCAGGAAAAAGAATACCTCAGCATGTCGCGCCAGCAGGAAATCCAGGCTAACCTCTACCTGATGTTGCTGCAGAAACGTGAGGAAAACAATATCGCATTGGCTTCTACCGCCAACAACGCCCGCGTCATCGACGAGCCTCTGGCGGGTGGTCAGATTTTCCCCACCCCCTCACAGACTTACATGATTGCCCTCGTATTGGGCTTAGGACTTCCTGTAGGACTGATTTTCATTTGGGGATTGCTTCAGTTCAAGATACAGACTCGCGGTGATGTAGAAAAAATTACCAACCTTCCTATTGTTGGTGATATCCCACTCACTTCAGAAACTACTGAAAATGCCATTGTTGTACGTGAAAACCGCAACGAGCTGATGGAAGAAGTGTTCCGTTCCGTACGTACCAACATCCAGTATATGCTGCAGGAAGGAGAAAAAGTGATACTCTTCACTTCCACCACTTCCGGCGAGGGAAAGAGCTTCAATGCCGGCAACCTGGCCTGCAGTTTTGCCTTTATGGGCAAAAAAGTAGTGATTTTAGGTCTCGACATCCGCAAACCCGGACTGAACAAAGTGTTCCACCTCTCTCATAAAGAAGCCGGTATTTCACAATACTTGGCCGATCCAGAACATACCGATGTGCTCAGCTTATGTCAGGCATCTACAGTATCGCCTAACCTCTACATCTTACCCGGTGGCGCCATCCCCCCCAACCCGACTGAATTGGTGGCACGCCAAGCACTCGATGATGCCATCCAACAATTAAAGCAACACTTTGATTACGTAATATTGGATACTGCCCCTATCGGTATGGTGACCGATACCCAGCTTATTGCCCGCGTAGCTGATTTAAGCGTCTACGTCTGCCGTTCCAACTATACCGCCAAGAGCGAATTCAAATTAGTCAATGAATTGCAGCAGGACGGCAAACTTCCCCACCTCTGTGTATTGATTAATGGAATCGATATGAATAAACGTGAAACCGGCTCCTACTATGGCTACGGCAAGTATGGCAAATACGGGCACTACGGTTACGGAAAGAAATACGGCTATGGCTACGGTTATGGCTATGGACAAAAGAAATAACTAAGGCAGAGTCTTTCCCACGGGATGGGAGAGAAATTTTTCATATTTAAAATTATTCCAGCCGATGTGAATCGCCTGGAATTTACTTCATCTTAGTTATAACCTGATTTTACGGAAAAAAATTTTAAAGGACAAATAAAAAGCATTATATAAGAAATAAAATGCAAAGACAATCAAACATAGAGTTACTACGGATCATATCCATTCTAATGATAGTGATTCATCATGTCCTTGTACATGGTATCTATAATGCTGTAAATAACAGCACTTTACATTTTATCGATTCTTTCGTCATTTATGGAGTAAATATTTTTCTCTTAATTTCCGGATATTTTACTATAAATTTAAAATGGAAATCTGTAATCAATCTTTTTTGGATATGCAGCTTTTGGAAGCTATTTCATTTATTCTATGAAACGTATATTGTCAAGGTGCCACACAGTTTTTTCGAATGGATTGCTAAACCATTAGCTATTCCATTTAGTTCAGGCGGTTGGTTTGTAGATATTTACATTCTACTACTACTTCTTTCACCTGTTCTTAACATGGCACTTACAAGAATGAATAAAAAGGAATTAAGCTTAACTATTTTATTAATAAGCATATTCAATATCGTATATTGTTGGGGGTTAGGAAGAGAAAATAACACATCAGGATATAGTCTTTATCATTTTGTATATATGTATTGCATAGGATTTTACCTTAAATCATCATCCTTTAGCTATAAATATCCTTACTTTGGCATCGTTATTTGCTCCATTTTTACATTTATCCTTTACTTAGTACTCGGAGGAAGAGCTTTTTCCTATAATTCTCCCTTTGTTATTATAGGAGCTATCTGTATTTTTACAGCCCTCAACAAACTAAATATCCAAAGCCGTATCATCAATATCACTGCTCAATCTGTACTCTCCATTTATCTTCTTAGTGATGGAGGGGTATTCGCTAAAAATATATATCAACTCTACAATGAGATAATTAAGACTTCAGCAAATACCTTTGCTGGAAGTTTGAAAATAACAGGAATAGTTCTTGGTATGTGTATTTTTGCTATCCTACTGGATAGAATCCGTATCATTATTTTCAAAAAAGGAATTTATCCTTGCTTGGAATATATATCATACAAATATTATAATAAAATTTACCACAAATGAGAATTCTATACATAGGAACACCTCATACCTATCAGCTTTATAAAGAAGGGAAAAATCCTTCTCATTGGCTATATGGGGCTGTAGAAATGGAAAAAGAAGGTCATCAAGTTATTTGGGAGAAAGAAGCTTCAAGTCTCCTTAATGATATAAAACTTATACACAAATACAATCTGGACTTAATATTTATTCCTAACTTAAATATCAAGAATCATTTATTATTATTATGCCTTAAAAGAATTGGTCTTATCAAAAAGCCTATTATAGGCTACCTACATCATACACCAAAATCCGGGAAAGTCAGCATTCTTTATTCTTTTTTACTAAAAGCCTTAAATCATTGCTTTTTCCTTTCAGCAAAAACCATGGAAGAAACAATACAAGGAGGCTATTTAAGTAAAGAAAAATGCAGTGAACCTGGTTGGGGTCCCGATATGGATTTCTATAACAGAGTAGAAAGATCAGACGGAGATTATTTTATATCTACAGGAAAAGAAAACCGCGATTTTGATTTGCTAATCGAGGTTTTCAAGGAAACAAAAGCTCCTTTAAAAATAATAACAGCTCAGTCGCACGGCGGAAATGATTACACAGATTTAAAAAAGAAATGTGCATTAATTCCTAATATTGAAGTTATTATTACTGAAAATTCAGGTGATGTCTATCCCATGATGGTTAAAGAAATGGCAAATGCAAAAGCGCTTGTTTGCCCACTTCAGCAAAATCGGCTAAATTATTGCGTAGGACTTTCTACTATAGCTGATGCAGAAGGTTTAAACAAGCCTTTAATCATCACACATAATCCATATCACCCAAATAAAAGAGTAGAGAATTTTAATGTAGTAACTAATAAGCAAGAATGGATTCATGCCACAACTACTTTAATCATTTACTCAAAAGAAGATTCATATTCCATGCAAAAATGCTACCAGAACATGCAGGTATATATAAATTACATGAAATAAAATTTCAAACTACAACAGTATTAACAATAAATAAGTATGCTCAACTATGAAATATGGAGTTTTAGCAGTCAGCAAGGGGGTAGACAACAAAATTAATATTGGAGATTATATACAAGCCTTAGCCTCCGCTCAATACCTTCCACAAATAGATAAATATATTGAAAGAGAAACAGAATTAAAAACTTATTCAGGTGAAGAAGTTTCTATGATAATGAATGGATGGTATATGAATTGCCCACAAAATTGGCCACCAAGTTCATTAATAAATCCTCTTTTTGTTTCACTCCATATCAACAAATGCGGTTTACCGGATTTTCTTAATAGCACAAGTATTGCCTATTTAAAAAATCACGAGCCTATCGGATGTCGTGATCAAAACACAGTTAAATTGCTTCAAGAAAAAAATATAAATGCATACTTCTCTGGATGTATGACTCTTACTTTGGGATTTAAATATAAATCAAATACACGCAATAATAAAGTCTACATTGTAGAACCATATACGTGTCAAGCTGGGCTATGGAATAAACATAAATGGATTAGTTTAAAAACTTTTATATATATGCTTACTCATATAAAAGACATTAAAACAATATCAAGTAAGAAAAAAGAAAATGGATTAAAACATTATTTTTATAATGCATATTTTCTAAAAGCATATAGTAAGGTATTTGATTACAAGATGTTGATAGAAGCTGAATATATAAATCAATACAACTATGATATTCAAAAACAATATCCAACTCAAAATGACAAAATGAGATATGCCGAAGAATTAATAAAAAAATACGCACAAGCATCATGTGTTATAACTTCACGTATTCACTGTGCACTACCATGTACAGGCCTTGAAACACCTGTGATATTTGTAGATTTAAAGAATGATAATGAATATAGCACAGACAGATTTGGAGGACTTATCGATTTATTTAACACTATATCTTGGGATGGATTAAAGCTTACAGGAAACTTAACTAAGCGAAAAATTAACCAAACAAACTTCCCAAAAGTTAAACCAAACTGGAAGCCGATAGCTCAAAAGTTAATTAAAGGCTGTACAGATTTTATTGAATCAACTAAAAAAAAACAATAAATGCACCTTCTATTTGTAGCCAATGATGCCTATATACCACACGTTGCAACAACATTAGCATCTATATTTGAGAATAATAAAAATATGCAATTTGTTGTCCATATAATGGCAACAGACATATCAGAGATTAATCATATTAGACTAAAACAATTTATTAGCAGCTATAATCATAAGTTAGATATTAAACTTATAAATCCAGAAAATCTAGAGATTGATTTATCTGTTTGTGGGAAATGGGGGATTTTTCCTTCTCTAAAACTATATGCTGCGGATTTATTTCCTGATGTAGATAGAATTCTTTATATTGATGCTGATATGATATGCTTAGGCCGTATAAATGACATAGAAAAGATTGATATGGCAAACTATTACATAGCAGCAGTAACAGATGAACAAGGGTCTGAGAGTCATAAAATAAGACTTAATCTATCCACAAATGATTTTTATTGTTGCGCAGGATTAATTTGGTTCAATCTAACAAAGTGGCGTAAAGAAAATATACGCCAAAAATGTTTTGAATACTTCAATAACCCCCAAAACAAAGATATCATAAAATATGGAGAACAAGATGTATTAAACAAGGTATGCCAAGGACATATTTATGAATTACCAATTACTTATAATATGTTTAACTATTATTGGCTTTATCACAAAAGAAATATCCCCCAAAGATACAAAGCCCAAATAGAAAATTACAAAAAAAATACCATTATAATTCATTTCATAGATGCCTGTAAACCATGGTTCAAAGACTGCCTTGATCCTAAAAAAAAACTTTATTGGAAATATCATTCAAGAACTCCATGGTATCATGAGAAATATGGATATTCCACAGCATACAATGGTTATATTTCTCTTACAAAGGAGAAAATAAAGATTCTACTCCACAAACTTGGAATAAAAATATATGACTACACTTTTGATAAATAAAAGAAAAAAGAATGATAAAAGAAATCAAGTCCGAAATTAAACGATTTATAGATGAACACTTTTTAATACCGATGGCTTTTAAAAAGACATCAAAGTTAAAAATCATGAACTCGACAGATTCTATTCAATATATAATTGCTCATAAATGTTCGCTCAGTAGATTTGGAGATGGAGAGTTGGATAGCATTGAAGGAAAAGGAGGAGAATATCAGTACCCTTCGCAAAGATTGTCTGCAATGCTTCTAGAGTGTTTACAATCGAATTTACCCAATCATAAAGTTGCAATACCTAATCATCTAAATCATTATAACGGGAAACCTAAACAAGGCTTTTGGACGAATTATGTTGTAGGACACCACAAACAATTTTTAAAATGGCTTTCATTTGACAAGGAATATTTAGACACACAGCTATCGCGCTTTTATTACGAACAAGAAGATAAAAGTAAATGTAAAACTCATATAGAATTAATAAAAAAAATATGGGATGGAAGAGATATCGTGATTGTTGAAGGATATAAAACACGCTCAGGCATTGGCAATGATTTATACGCAAACTCAAAAAGCATCCAACGAATACTTGGACCAGCCTTAAGTGGATTTGATAAATTTGATGATATTTACCAATTTATTCTCACAAATGTAAATAGAGATAAGTTAGTTCTACTTTCATTTGGAATAACAGCAACCGTATTGGCGTATAAACTAGCGCAAAAAGGATATCAAGCGATTGATTTAGGGCATCTTGATATTGAATATGAATGGTACCTTATGGGAGCTAAAGACAGAATACCCATAAAGAATAAATTTACTAATGAATGCAGTAATGGCCATGATCCAGATGCTTGTCAAGATCCAGAATATTATAAACAAATTATAGCAGATTTTTCTAAATAAGATGGAAGAAAACAACAAAAGGATTGCACAAAACGCGATATATCTTTATATAAGGCAACTCGTAATCATGGCATTAAGTTTCTTTACAACAAGAATTGTTTTAGAAAAACTTGGGGCATCAGATTATGGTATTAATAACGTAGTAGCAGGGTTTGTTTCTATGTTTACTATGCTTAATGGAGTGTTGCAAACAGGAACTAGAAGATTCTTAGCGTTAAATCTAGGCAAAGGTGATAAGAAACTCTTAAAAGATACATTTTCAACTGCTTTTGTCATACATACAATCCTAGCTATAATCGTTGTTTCACTACTTGAATCAATTGGACTATGGTTTTTAAACAATAAATTAAACATTGAAACAGACAGAATAGTTGCAGCTAATTGGGTATTCCAATTCTCTGTAATCAATGTCCTATTAACTATAACACAAACACCTTTTGTTGCAGCAATAACCTCCCATGAACGTTTTAATATATATGCTTTTATGAGTATTTATGATGCTGTTTCAAAAGTTCTTATTCTGTTTATCTTAATATATCTGCCAGGAGATAAACTCATCATATATGCTGCACTTCAACTATTGGTAAGCGCTATTAGCATCATCGTATATCGAACCTATTGTATAAGGAAATTTGAAGAATGCAGTTTTTCTATTCATGTCAACAAGACATTACTAGTACAAATGTCAAAATTTTCTGGATGGTCGGTTGTTGCGAACATATTAGTTGTTGGCAACTCTCAGGGACTCTCAATCCTATTAAACATATTCTTTAACACAGCTATTAATGCAGCTAGAGGACTAGCGAATACTGTAACTTTCACAATTACCCAATTTATTAATGGATTTATTTTAGCAGGTGAACCTCAATTAGTCAAATATTATGGGGCAGGTGAAAAAGACAAATTCATTAAATTAGTTTTCAATATAACTCAATATACTCTTTTTTTAATAGCCATTATTGCTGTTCCCGTATTTATGGAAATAGATTTTGTACTTGAACTATGGTTAGGTAAAGTCCCAGAATATACTTCTCAATTTATAAAGATTACAATACTATCAATTTTACTAATGAATTCATATATAATGCTAGATAAAGCTATTACAGCTTCTGGACACATCAAACAATTAGCCCTCATAGCAAATACTATTCCAGTCATCCAGTTACCACTAGTTTACATTGCTTTAAAGTTTGGTTACACTCCTGTTACTGCATATTGGATTACCCTCATACCTCAAGTATTAGGGATGTTCTCCGATTTATGGATTATAAAAAAATATGAGAATTTTCCTTCTGTAAAGTTTTTCATTAATATTATCGCAAAAAATCTAGTTTTAATTGGAATAGCATGCCTAATACCGTATTATGTACAAAGTTTAATGGAGCCAGGTTTAGTACGATTTTTAGTTGTATGTACGATTTCCGTTCTCTGTACATTGGGCGTTATGTGGCTTTTTTCACTCAACAAAGAAGTTCGTAAAATGGTTATAAATAGATTTGGGGAAAAATTACATTTAAAAAAACAGTAAATATTTCAGTATAAAAATGAACTCAATATTAGTTATACACCCATATTTTGGAGAACTCCCAAAGATATTTCCTTATTGGCTCGAGAGTTGTAAGCTAAATTCAAGTATCAACTTTTTAATAGTAACAGATCAACAAATCACAACTTCAGCTTCTAACATACATATATGGAATACGAACCTATATGAAATAAAAAAAAGAGTAGAAAAAATAATAGGAATATCCGTTTGGTTAGAAAAGCCTTATAAGTTATGTGATTTTCGACCTCTATTTGGAAAAATCTTTGAAGATTATACATCACAATATGACTTTTGGGGATATTGTGATTGTGATTTGATTTTTGGAAATATACGATACTTTTTAACAGAAGAAATATTATCTAATTATGATTATATTCTTGGATGGGGGCACTTCCATATTCAAAGAACAATAAACCCAAAGTTTGAAGATGTTTGGAAAACAGCCCGAAGCCTTTGGAAAGATATTAACTGGAAAGAAGTATTCCAAAGTCAAAGGAATGAATGGTTTGATGAACTACCATATGGCGTTTCAGGAAGATATTATGAATTATTTCCAGATAAATGTTGGATGGGGGCACTTCCATATTCAAAGAACAATAAACCCAAAGTTTGAAGATGTTTGGAAAACAGCCCGAAGCCTTTGGAAAGATATTAACTGGAAAGAAGTATTCCAAAGTCAAAGGAATGAATGGTTTGATGAACTACCATATGGCGTTTCAGGAAGATATTATGAATTATTTCCAGATAAATGTTGGATGGGGGCACTTCCATATTCAAAGAACAATAAACCCAAAGTTTGAAGATGTTTGGAAAACAGCCCGAAGCCTT
>ENA-UERC01000226-UERC01000226.1-human-gut-metagenome-genome-assembly--contig:-NODE-226-length-44307-cov-26.501537_pt1 | contig 44307 bp, 45 predicted proteins | sample MGYA00242955_ERZ507955 | MGnify/ENA primary metagenome ERZ507955 (study PRJEB26167, sample SAMN06115394) | human gut metagenome | host: Homo sapiens | place: China:Hubei | collected 2016-04-27... | reverse complement strand
CCCGGGAAGAGTATTGGGGGTATCTCGCCACCTTCCTTCACACCACCCAGACCGCACCTGTGCGTCATCCCTATCTGAATCTGGACGCTTTGCTGAAGGGCAAGGACTTCTTCATCCTCACCACCAACCAGGATACCCAGTTTGTCAAACTTTACCCGGAGGCGAAGGTGGCGGAGATCCAAGGAGATCACCGGTTCTTCCAGTGCGCCGCCTGCTGTACCGATGACACCTGGGATGCGGTAAAGCCGGTGGCTGATATGGTGGCCGCTATGGGGGATGGCACGAAGATCCCCACAGATCTTATTCCCCGGTGCCCTCACTGCGGCGGCGAGGCATTCCCATGGGTGCGAGGATATGGGAATTTCCTGCAAGGAAAGAAATACGAAGAACAGTACGAAAAAATTTCTCGCTATGTGCTGGAACATAAAGACAGTAAAATCCTGTTTCTGGAGCTGGGCGTTGGCCGAATGACTCCCATGTTCATTCAGGAGCCTTTCTGGAACCTGACCCTCAGCTTTCCCCATGCTCGATATATTGCGATCAACAACAAGTATGACTTCCTTCCCAAGCAGTTGGAGGACAAGGGCATGACCATTGTGGCCGACATTGCTCAAGTACTACGGGATGCACGGGACACCATGGAAAACGGAGATAACGATCAATGAGGATTGGAAACCAAGCGGCGCTTCAGGAACTTGCCGAGCGTATTAATCAAGCAGATGCCGTTGTGATCGGAGGCGGCTCCGGCCTGTCCAGCGCGGCCGGATACGACCACTACCATTGGTCTCCGGCACTTTCGGAGGCATTGGCTCCCTTTCGAGAACAGTATGGCTTCACCTCCCCGCTGGCTGGATTCTACCATTGCTTTTCCAACTATGGGGAACAGTGGGGGTATTACAGCCAATATATGCGCTTCCTGTGGGAAGCCCCTACCGGGCAGCCCTATTTGGACCTACAGGCGCTTGTTGCGGATAAACCTGCTTTTGTGCTGACCACCAATGTGGATCAGCAGTTTTTTCGGGTATTTCCCCAGAAACAAATCTGCGCCTTTCAGGGAGACTTTAGCTACTGCCAATGCAGTCAGCCTTGCCGGGATGATATTTGGGAAAACCGCGAGCTGGTGAAGGAGCTGACTGGTTGCTTGGCAGGTGTTCGCCTGCCGGAGGAAGCTGTTCCTCGTTGCCCGGATTGCGGGCGGGTGCTAGTGCCCTGGGTACGAGATGATACCTTCCTGGAGGGAACCTTCTGGCAGGATAGTCTGCACCGCTACCATAGCTTCCTGCGACATTGGATAATGGATCAGTCCGACAAAAAAGTCCTGCTGTTGGAACTTGGCGTGGGTGAGATGACGCCCAGTATCATCAAACTACCTTTCTGGGAACTTACTGCCAAAAACGAAAATGTTTTTTACGCCTGCCTCAACAAAGAGGCGTCCCATGCGCCAGAGCATCTGCGGGGACGCAGCCTGTATCTGCAAGGAGATTTGGCGGAAACCCTAGCTACCCTCCGACAGGAGCGATCCATCGCGGCAAACATAAAATAGAAAGGGGCAAACGAATATGATTGATTGGAATCCTATTGCGGAAAAATTCAGAGAAGCGGACGCTATCCTGATCGGGGCCAGTAACGGACTGTCCATCACCGAGGGACTGCATTTGTTTGCGGACAATGCGGCCTTTGATGAATTGTTTGGAGATTTCAAACAAAAATACGGCTTACGTTGTATTTTGCAGGGCATGATGGCTGGATGGCCCAGCGAGGAGGAAAGGTGGGCTTTCTGGGCTCGGCTCATCCATCATTACTGCGGGCAGTACCGGCCTACGCCGGTGATGAACGATTTGAAGGCCATTGTGGGAGAGAAAGATTACTTTGTCGTCACATCAAACGGAGAAGGTCACTTTGAACTGTGTGGCTTCGATCCGACGAAAATCTATGAGATCGAGGGCAACTGGTTTACGATGCAGTGTGCCCGCCCCTGCCACGACACCCTCTATTCAAGTTTAGAGGTGGCCGAAAAATTATCGGCTGCCGAACAGGGCTGCCATGTGCCTACAGAGTTGGTGCCGCGCTGTCCCAAGTGCGGAGGTCCCATGGACATCCACATGGGCGCAGGTCAGAGAATGATTCCGGATACCGCTGCCCAAGCACGGTTCCAAAACTTTCTGAAAACCTACCACGGGAAGAAACTGGTAGTTCTGGAGCTGGGCATTGGCTGGCGCAATCAGCTGATCAAGGCTCCGATGATGCGTCTGGTGGCCAGCGAGCCAAACGCCACTTATGTGACCATCAATCTGGGCGAGGTCTACATTGCGGACAATATCAAAGAGAAGTCCTTTGGACTGGACGGGCGGCTGGATGAGTTGCTGCCTGCTCTCCGGGAGGCGTGCGAGGCATAACGATTTACGTATTTTCCGGACATAGCAAAACCTCCTCGTGTAGTTCTATTATCCTACACGGGGAGGCTTTTTGTCTATTGTCTAATTTTTATGGGTCGGTTCAATTTTACACCTCTCCGGAGGTTTACGCAACTATTGGGATGGTCTCCAAAAAAATGCTGGACAACACCAGCTCAAAAATGGTATTGTCCAGCATTCATTTAGATTTCCAGCCTGTGGCTCCCAGTTACATTTTTCAAATATTCCTTCGGATCGCCATTCAGAATCAAATCCGCGTAGCCCAGCGGGTCATTGTAGATGAGATAATCCAGTTCTGACCTCTGCGCCATGGTCACGTCCAATTCATCCTCGACCCCAGTGTAGTCAATGAAGATCATTCTCCCATCCCGAAGCAGCAGCTCCACGCAGCCGGTGTCCATGTTGAATTTGCAGGTTCTTTCATCGTACTTCATACTCGTGTCCTTTCCGCCTTACGGCACCTTTACAGTTGTGACTTTCGTGATACGGTCTTTCTTCTGATAAGGTTTCGGACACACAGCCGTCAGGGAAGAGCCGTTGTTCTCGTTTCCAAAGAAAACAAAAAATCCGAACCCTTCTCCTATTGAGAAAAGGTTCGGATTTTCATGGTTTGGTGCGATGGAAGGGACTCGAACCACCGGCCTACTGATTCGTAGAGGGCCTTTGTACGGTTTTCTATGTTTCTGGTTATCGCTATTTACATAGATTCATCGTTGTTTTTATTTCTCTACGTGCACATTCGTTTCTCTTTGTTTCTGTAAAACAAGGCACTTTTAAGGCACTTTCCAGAGGGCATATAATCCTATAAAACGGCCACTATGAAGAAGGCAAAAAAGTTGATGGCTCACGAGGGCGGCAGAAACGTCCCTGTGAGCCATCTTTTGTTATGCGTGGGTCTTTTCCTTGATACGGCTGAAAACGTCCGTCAGCGCGTCTGCTGCTGCCGCATCGCTGAAACGGATGAACCCGGCGTAAATATCCGTGGTGGTGCTAGTCTTTGCGTGGCCCAGTCTGCCCGAAACCGTTGTAACCGGCACATGGGCTGCAATCAGCAAGCTGGCGTTGGTGTGGCGCAGGCTGTGGAAGTGTACCGTCGGGAGGTCATGGGCGGCCAGAAAGCCCGGAAACCAACTTGTAACCGCGTTGGGGTCGAACGGCTGACCGTTCCAGCGGGTGAACAGCAGGTCATTGTCCACCGTCTTGCCGTTCTCGATCTCCACCCGGCGCACCCACTCGGAGCCGACCTTGAACCGTTCGGCCTTCTGGTGCTGGCGGTACTCCCGCAGCAGCTGCACACATTCCGGGCCTATCTTGATGCACCGCCGGGAGCGTTTTGTCTTGGGTGCTGTGAATACCGTACCGCGCCCAGCGATGTTCTGCACTGTCCTGTTGATGGAGATCACACCCGTGTCAAGGTCAATGTCCGACCAGCGCAGGGCGCATATCTCGCCCCGGCGGGCGCCTGTGAGCAAGGCCAGCTGTGTGATAACGCTGTACTGTGCTGGCGCGTCCTGCAGGGTTTCCAGCAGCTTGGCAACGTCCTCTTCCTGCAATGCTTCCACTTCGATTTCTGCCGCTTTAGGGGCTTCTGTGCGCCGACAGGGGTTTTCATCTATCAGCTGCCACTTGACCGCCTTTTCAAACACGCTGGACAGAAAACGGTGATAGTGCAGCTGCGTGTTGCCGCCCAGCTTACCGCCCGCCCTGACCTTCTCGGTAAAGGCTTTGGACATGGGCAGCCCGGCGGCATCGGCCACCTTCTCGGCAGTCTTATGGCTGACAGGCTTGCCGCTGCACAGCCCCCGCATGGTTTCCTCACCCACCCCGGCGGCTTCCCGAATCCTTGCCCGCTGGCCTTTCGGCAGCAGCTTCAGCAGCGCAGCCGTTGCCGTATAGGTGGAATCTTGACGCACCCCGTCCTCGGACAGGTTCGCATAGAACGCCATAAGGTGCGCCGGGCGTATCTGGTTGACCTTCATGTGACCCAGAGCCGCCGACACACGCGGCACCAGCTTCCTGTACTCGGTGGCCGTCTTGGGCTTCAGCTGGCGGTCTGCGTACTCGGTGAACCAGCGTTCGATCAGGTCATCCAGCTTCATGGACGCATCCAGCGAAATGCCGCTGTGCACTTCCTGTTCAAAGGCATCTGCCTGACGCTGCAGCTCCTTTTCCAGCTTTTTCCCGGTCAAGCCCGGCGGGGGAGTGAAGGTGCGGTTTACCAGCACCTGACGGCCCTGCCGATCATAGCCGTTGGAGACCCGGATGCAGTAGGAGCAGGTGCCGTCCTTCTTTGTGCGCTTTATGATTTTCGCCATAGCCTCACACTTTCTACTCTATAAGAATTCACCCAGCATCATCTTTTATCTTCTGAACCGTCTGTAAACTCTGAAATCGACTTTGTATAACTTTCCAACATCGCCAGCTCTGTAACTCTTTTGAATGCTTCTATCAATCCAGCATCATTTAGCAAAAGTAATCTTTCAATCGTATCAAGCACATATCGACGTTCTTCTTTTTCAAATTGCGTTAATAAATCGACTGCTTCTGCCATCTGCAACTGTTCATCTGCACTAAGGCTATCTACCTGTTCAAAAACCCTCTTAGCCATATTCCCAGATAGAAACTCCAATCTATTGGCCACCGCTTCGCTCATATCATATTTATCAGACATAGAGAGACATCTGTTTATCCAATTTACAACTTCTTCCTCTGGCCTACCATATTTTTCTGCCACTTCTGAAATCTTGCCGTAAAGTCTGTTCAAATATTGTGGATTACCTTTATCTACTTCTACACCGTACAGAACCCCGACATCTATATTCAACGCTTGAGCTATTTTCTGGAGTGTTTCAATTTTAGGAGTTCTGACCCCTCGCTCGTACTGCTGGACTGTAATAGTTGCTATTCCAACTTTTTCGGCAAGTTCTTTCTGTGTCAGCTTCGCTTTTTTACGAGCTTCTTGAATACTTTGACCAATCTCCAAGATCATCGCCTCCCATTCTATTCAAAATATAGCACATTCATTTTACACATTCAATATGAATTTCAATTATTCTATTGACACATTCGTTATGAATTGCTAAAATACATTCAGAACGAATGCAAAAGGAGGCGATTAAAATGAAACTTAAGGTCAATCTTGAAATTTTAGCAGCGTGCAATGGTATGAAACTGAGCCAACTAGCCGATAAAGCTGGCTTATGCCGCCAGAACCTCTCTGCCATCAAGAATCGCGGCACCTGTTCTGCGTTGACTGCTGTAAAGATTGCTACAGCTCTCGGCGTTGAAGTAACCGATATTGTTGACGAGGCACCCTAATTCATGGCAAGTTTTTTCACTTGTCAAATGAACCAATTTCATCACTATTTTTTGATGTGCAAACTCAGCAGCAAAAATCCATAAATCAAGTGGGCATCCCTCCAAAAATCCCTGAAATCCATGACACTGGATGACACTGGATTTACTTAGATTACCTCAGATGCACTTAGATTGACTTTGGCGCAACGGATTCCATTCCACCAATGCTCCATCGCATCAACTTTCAATCGAATTTTGGCGGTATTGCATTATTTTTCGATTTGTGCTTTACTGCTGACACGGCATCAAAAATCAACTTTCAAGCAACACCAAGGAGGTGCATCGAATGGGAGATTTAATCCGATACCCGGTCATGAAAACCGTGAAGGACGCTGCCACCATCTACGGTCTACCGCCGACCTATATTCGGACCCTCTGCCGGACAGGCAAGATCAGGTACGTTGTGGCCGGTCACCGCTGGCTCGTGAATATGAACAGCTTGGCCCAGTATTTTGAGCGAGGCGATCCAGTCCCGGCGGAACAGGGTGAAGCTGTGGGCGGTATCCGCCGGGTGGCGAGGTAAGCGAATGGCTGTAAAACGAATGTTCTCAAGTTCAGTGACTGAAACAGACAGCTTTCTGGAATTGCCACTGAAATCGCAGGCCCTGTACTTTCATCTTGGTATGCAGGGTGATGATGATGGGTTTGTAGCAAACCCCCGCGCCATTATCCGTTCTATTGGCTGTACCGCTCGTGATTTGAAGCCCTTGGAAACCGCCGGATATGTCATTTCTTTCCCTTCAAAAGTGCTCGTTATCACCGATTGGAAAGCCAACAACAATTTACGCAATGACAGATACAAACCAACTGCGTTTCAAAACGAACTTGCACAGCTTGAAGAAAGTGCGAACAAACGTTATATTTTGGCAAACCTTGGTATACCATCTGACAACCAAGTGACAACCCAGCATAGCATAGCAGAGCATAGCTCAGGAAGAAGTTGTAAGAAAGCCGCCACAACAGCAGCCCGGACAGATTCAGACCTTGCTCAGATCGTACAGCATTTTCAGGCCGAGATAGGCGAGTTTCCCCGCTCTGCGCTGGACAAGCTACAACGCTACCGGGAAGCGTTTTCAACTGAGCTGATTTGCAAGGCCATTGATGAAGCCGCAGAAAACGGCGTGAGAAAGTGGCGCTATGTTGACGGCATTCTGAAAGGCTGGCAGGCTGATGGGGTGCGCACATTGGGCGATGTAGAAGCCCGCCGGGAGGCCCGGCGGAAGCCTGAACCGCCGCAGGAAAAGAAAATGGAGGTACTAACATGAACACACACAAAATTTTACTGGGTGCCCTGCTCATAAAGCCCGACCTAGCACCCTATTCTCTGCCAGAGCTGGAAATCGAATATTTCCCGGCGGATCTTCAACCAGTATTCGTCGCCCTGTCTGGCTTTTGGAATGCGACCGGGAAGCTGGACGCTGTGGAGGCTTGTGCCCGATACCCTGAGCAGAGCACGGCCATTGTGGAATGCGCACAGGCGTGTGAAGCAGAATGCATCCGCATCACCCGTGAAACCGTGGAGAGCTGGACGCAGCTCATTCGAGAACAGGCAGCCTTGACCCAGTTCCAGAGTCTGGCCCTGCAGGCTGGCAGCGCTCGGACCACCTTTGCAGACCTACCCGACTTGTACAGCAAAATGGGCGAAGCCTTGACCCTTGACCGGGAAGAACTGGATTTTAAGCCTATCGGGGAGCTGGTAGATGATTATGTTCGGCATTTGGACGAGAAACCACGGTACATTCCGGTCGGCATTCCGGTGCTGGACAAGCACCTCAAGCTGTCCCCGGGTAACTTGTTTATCATCGGCGGCAGACCCAGCGCAGGCAAAACGGCCTTATCCTTGCAAATGGCCTGCGAGCAAGCCCGGCGGGGCTTCCGGGTGTGCTATTTCAGCCTTGAAACCAACCCGGATACCCTGACCGCCCGCGTCATTGCGAACCGTCTGGCCGTTCCGCTGGCAGATGTAAAAAACAAGAGCGTTCCGCAGTCTGACCTTGACGGCCTCGCAGAACTGCACAAGCTGCCGCTGTTCATCCGCTCTGCATCCGGCAGGGGCGTTGGATGGATAAAGGCACAGGCGCAGCGGATGAAAGCGCAGGTCGTTTTTATCGACTATTTGCAGCTGCTGGCAGACGGCAGAGCGCGAGACCGCTATCAAGCTATCACGGGTATCTCCATTGCCCTGCATGAGCTGGCACAGACCACTGGTATCCTTGTGGTTGCGCTGGCTCAGCTGAACCGAAACGCGGCGCACGCAGCACCCAGCACCGCCGATCTGAAGGAAAGCGGGCAGCTGGAACAGGACGCGGACGCTATTTTGCTCCTGTCTGCTGACAAGGAAGAGTATCAAGCCATTCTGGCCAAGAATAAGGAAGGCAAAATTGGCGAAATTCCCTTGACCTTCGACAAGACCCGCCAGCGCTTTCTCACCGTCACGAGTGAACTGGAAGGGAGGTGAACACACATGAAGCACAGTCAGAACAAACCGCGCCGCCGGGAACCGTACCACTATGACGCAAGCGGTGCACAGTATATCGCCTGCATCGAAACCGCCTTGCAGCACGGCCAGAGCATCCCGGTGCACGTTTTGCAGCTGGTCTACCATATGCTGCTGCCGTATATGCACAACTAAGCCACTTACCACACTCAACAACAGGAGGCACAGATGAATACCAGCATCCATGTCAACGTGGACGAGATCCCGCCGGAGGTCGCAGAGCGAATCGGTCGAGTTTTCCTCGAATACCATAAGCGGTTCCAACAGGATCCGAAGCTCATGGCCGAGTTGGAGGCATACCGAGCCGCACGTCATCTGAACCATAAAGGCAGCGAGAGCGGTCGGCAAACGAAGGGCAGGCCATAGGGCAAAACAAAAGGCCGCCATGCAAGCAGCGAACTCGCAAGGCAGCCAAGCGGGAGCGATTGACAGACCACATCCCGCAGCCATTCTATCACACCCGGCAGCCCATCTCAAGCCCGGCACCCCCTCAAGGTACTGTGAACGGGTACCCTAGTTCATAGCGGGCTCGTCGACCCCGAATCTCACTCAGTTAGAGTACGAAAATTTTGGCATTTCGTTACGCCATTCTAGTGCAATCTGTACACCATAATGCTAGGAGGCAAACTATGGACAACGATATTCGTATTCACTTTGATGAGATTTCACCAGAGGACACTGCCAGACTTGCACGAGGCTGCAAACGGTTATATCTCAAGATCATGGCTATGCCGGATGGCGAGGCCAAGCTGGACGCAGCATGGGCCGCCTACCAGCAGAGAAAGGAAGGGGGGTGAGCCCCAAAAGGATTCTGACCGCACTCCCTGATAGAACTATGCCCCTCGCCGTTCTTGCCGCGGTGAGGGGCATAATTGCACCCGCCGGGTGTAGCACAATCGAATATGGCAAGAGAAAGGGATTTTATGGCTCGAAAAGAATGGGAGTTGCTGTTCAACCTGTCCGCCAAACAGAACAGCAACTTCTCCAGCACCTTCAAGGCTGCGCAGTCTGCTCTTGTGGAAACACAGAACAGAATCCAGCAGCTGAACAAGGTACAGTCCGACATAACCGCGTACCAGAAGCAGCAACAGGCCGTTGACTCCACCAAGCAGCGGCTGGCCGTCTTGCAGCAGCAGTACGATAACATCCAGAAAGAGATTCAGGAGACCGAGGGCTATTCCTCTGCGCTGGAAAACAAGCTGATAACCAAGCAGGCGCAGATCGACAAGACCACGGCCTCCCTGCACACCTATGAGCAGCGGCTGGCTGCCACCGGGAACACCCTGCGGGAAGCTGGCGTGGACACCACGCAGCTGACAGCAGAAACCACTCGGCTGGAAACCGAGGTCGATAAGTTGAAAGACCAGCAGGTTGACCTCAAAAAGACCATGGACGAGGCCGGAGAGGGCGCAAAGGGCTTCGGTGAGAAATCTGTCGAAGCCCTCGATGCCGTTGAATCTGTGCTTGCCACGGCTGGCATCGCAAAAGCCCTCGGCGAAATCAAAGACGCATACATGGACTGCATCAACACCGCAGGTGATTTTGAAGCATCCATGAGCAACGTCGAAGCCCTGTCCGGCGCATCCGGCGATGAACTGGAAGCCCTGTCCGACAAAGCCAAGGAGATGGGCGCAAGCACAAAGTTCACCGCCGGTGAATCTGCGGACGCTTTGTCTTACATGGCTCTGGCAGGCTGGAACACCCAGTCTATGCTGGAGGGCATCAGCCCGGTGCTGAATCTGGCTGCTGCCGCCAATATGGACTTGGCGCAGGCGTCTGATATTGTCACAGACTATCTGACCGCCTTTGGCCTGAAAGCCTCCGACACCACTCACTTTGTCGATGTGATGGCCTACGCTATGGCTCACTCCAACACGGACGTGATCCAGCTGGGCGAGGCATACAAGGCGTGTGCATCTACCGCCACCTCCCTTGGCTACTCTGTCGAGGAGACAACCGCAGTTCTGGCTACCATGGCCAATGCCGGTGTTAAGGGCGGCGAGGCTGGCACAGCCCTGAACGCCATCTTCACCCGCCTTGCCACCAACACGAAAAAGTGCGGTGACGAACTGGCGAACTATGGCGTGAATATCTACGATGCACAGGGCAATATGCAGTCCCTGTCCAGCATCCTTACCGGGATTGCCGGTGTCTGGGGCGACCTGACCGACCAAGAGCAGGCCAACCTTGCCAAGACCATCGCTGGCACGAACCAGTATTCCAAGCTGCAAACCATCATGGCCGGGTGCAGTGAGGCCGCCGCCGAGGGCGGGCAGTCGTTCTCAGACTACACCGCAGCCCTGAACAACTGCGCCGGGTCTGCCGACAAGATGGCGGGCACCATGCTCGACAACATGAACGGCAGGCTGGTTCTGATGCAGTCTGCCGCTGACGGCCTGAAAATCGCCATCGGCGAGGATTTGACTCCCACCATGTCCGGCCTGTACGATGTTGGCGCGCAGGTTCTGGGCTGGATGCAGGGCTTTGTCGAGGAAAACCCCGGCGTGATCAAGGGCATTGCCGCCGGGACAGTCACCTTGGGCGGTCTGGCCGGAGCCATCACCGCCGTAAATGCTGCCCTTAAACTCAGCAAGGTACTTGCACCCACTCTGACTACCGTTGCCCCTGTGTTGGGCACCGCCGCGCTGGCTGCCGGCGGTGTGGCGGCAGTCGTGGCTTTGCTTTCCTCTGCTGCTAACGATACAGTTCCCTCTGTGCAGGAACTGACCACCGCGGCTCAGAACATGGGCAGTGCCATGAAAGAGGCCGACACAGATTACGACACCACCTTGTCCAGCATGGAGGCAACTGCCAGCGTTGCCGACCAGTACATCGGCAAGCTGGAGGCCATCGAGGCAGCTACTGGTGGCAACACCGCCGGGAACACCAAGTATCACGATACCCTTGCCCGCCTGTCTGCGCTGGTGCCCAGTCTGGCCGATGACATTGACCTTGAAACGGATTTCATCAAGGGCGGCACCGAAGCCCTGCGCCAGCACACAGACGCTTATGTGGCCGATGCAAAGGCGCAAGCCCGGCAGGACTATCTGAACACTCTGTATGAGAAATACCGAGATGTGCTAAGCGAAAGCGCAGAGAACGAGGTCAAACTGAACGCTGCAAAAGCCAAGGTTGAGAAATCCAATGCCGGCATGGTTACCAGCTATGATAAGCTGCTTGCCACCCTCGGCATGACGGACGAACAGTTTAAGCTGACCTATGGTACTGTTCAGGATCTTCCGTGGCGCACCATGAGCGAGGATGTGCAGCAGCTGCGCAGCGAATACCTCAGCTATTCGGCAGACCTTGTGACTGCCCGGCGAGAGGTAGAGAACTACACCGAGGCGATGGCGCAAGATCAGGAAGCGGTAGACGCTGCCCAGACCGAGTATCAGGAAGCAGCGGCCGCAATCAACGGCATGGCAGATGCACAGGATTCTGCAGCAGACAGTGCCGAGGATGTTGCCGCCGCCCTGTCTGCTGCCCAAAATAATATTCAGGGCATCATCTCAGCCTATAACGAGGCCTATGATGCAGCCTTGAAGAGCGTCAGCGGGCAGTATGACCTGTGGGATACCGCTGAAAAAATCGTTGCCACCTCCGCGTCCAGCATCAACTCCGCACTGGAGAGCCAGATCACCTACTGGGACAGCTACAACCAGAATCTTGAGAGCCTGAATGCCCGCGCCGCTGACATTGACGGTCTGAGTGCCGTGATTGCCAGCTTTGCCGATGGCAGCAAGGATTCTGTGAACGCCATTGCCGGCATGGCATCGGCCTCTGACGCCGACCTTGCAAAGATGGTTCAGAACTATCAGGAACTGCAGGAGGCGCAGAAAACTACCAGCGAGAGCATGGCCGACTTAGAAACCGGCATGAGCAACGCCATGGACGAGATTGCGCAGAACGTGGCCGACAGCGTGGCAGACATGAACCTCAGTGATGAGGCCAAGGAAAGCGCACAAGCCACCATTCAGGGCTTTGTGGATGGCGCAGAGGGGATGCTCCCCCGTGTTCAGACCGTATTCTCCAAAATCGCCTCCGCTGCTTCCACCGCACTGGCAGGAGCAGGCGGCAGCTACAGCGGCAACATTCCCGGCTATGCAGTCGGTACGGAATCCGCTGCGCCGGGCTTTGCCATCGTTGGTGAGAACGGCCCGGAGCTGGTCTACTTCAACGGCGGCGAAACCGTGCTGACTGCGCCGGAGACCCGCGCAGCATTCGATGAAGCGCAGCAGTTCACGCAGATCGTCAGCAAAAACGCCCTTGACTTTGCAGCCATTCAGCAAGCCGCCGGGTTGTCCGAGAATTCCATGCAGACGTTCTACCATGACTGGACAGTGTACAACGAGTATGAAGCACCCACCGCGAACACCGCCGCCTCGGCGGAAGTTGTGCCGGCATCCAGCTTCACACACTTAGAGGGCAGTCCGATCTCCATCAACTTCGCCCCTGTCTACAACTTCTCTGGCGTGTCTGACATGCAGCAGTTTGAAAGCCTCTTGACTTCCCACGATGACGATATGCGGGAGTACATCCTCGGCGTTGTCGAAGAAGCGGAGCACGATAAATTCCGCAGAGCATACGCATGATGTGCCTTGCACCTGCAAGCAGTGCGCCGTGGTACCACCACAGGTGCTGCAAGCAGTGTCTTTGTATGTACAAAGCCCCTTGCCTTGCAAGGACTTGTTGGGCAGCATCCCAAACCCTTTGACCGTGCAGCCCCCGCCGGGCGCAGCACTTCAGCTACACGATTCTGTTGACCTCAACAAAATCGCTGCATGACAAAGCCCTCAGACCGCGACAGCGCGTGTCTGAGGGCTTTGCTTCTTTCTGAGGGTGTTTTTCCTTGCCGTTGGTTCTATTCTCGCTCAGGCAGCCCCGGCGGGCTTATGCTGCGCAATCAGGAAAGTTCACAACAGTGATCTCCGCCACGGCCTTTTTGACCGTATGCAAGATTCGCTCTATCCTTGCCACCGTGTCAGCCGACAGAACGTCCTCGCCGCACTGTTCGCACTTCATGCAGGGCACGTTCTTGATAACCACGACACAGTTCTTCAGCTGAACCGTGTGAATAGTCGTGCCGAGCTTCATTTCGCCTTTGCAAAGCAGACAGGTCATGTATACCTTACTCCTTCAGCTTCTTCTTTTCCTGTTCACGTTCCAGCTGCTGAATGCTCTTTTCCGGTGTAGGAAGGTTTTCGGGCATCGTACCTCCCAGTTCCTTGATGGTCTGGCGTACCTTTGCGCCTACCTGATAATGCACCTGATTGGCTGCTGTCTTACCCTGAACATTGTCCCGGCGGAGCTTTTCATCTGTCTGCGTGGCGCGGAAAAGATTGGCCGCAAGTTCTGTGCTGCCCATGTGGTCAAGAATCTTCTGGCTCTTTTTCAACCCCTTACGGGCGTGAATTTCCTTCATCCCAAGACCACCGTACAGACCTTTGTACCCGCTATTCTGGAATACTGCGTAGTCAAGTGGGCTTTCCACGCCAGCCATCTGTGCGGCCTCCGCTAACGACTTGTTGTGCTCAATCATTTCATGTCGGATTGCAATTCGCTTTTGATTTTCAGAAAGCTGATCGTATCCCTCAACCAGTTCTTGCTGGCGTGTTTTTACGGCAAAGTAGGTTTGACCAACTGCAACAACTTCTTTACGCGGGTCACCGTTTTGGACAATCATATAGCATGCGTAACGAGAAAGCATCATGTCATCTACAGTTTTATGCGTTGCTCCTGCTTCCACGATTTTGTTGACGTCAACAAAATCGCCTTCCGGGTCTAATCCGCTATTGGCACAAGCCATTTTTGCTTTATCAATCACTGTTGAGAAATTACGCCACTCTGTATACTCCAAAACTTTTTGAAGCTCACGGGCAAACCAAAATTCTTCTCCATCTTCTGTATAGTGTTTGATACTCTCGAACGTCTGTTCGCTGTACTTCTGAATGTCGGCCATTTTCACACATCCTTCCTATTCATTTCCCGGCGGGCTATCAGTCGCAGTAGAACTTACCCAGTGCTTTCAGCAGGGGCAGGAAGTCGTTGCAGATCTGTGCGGCCACATCCTCGGCGGTCTTTTCATCGTAGACATGGGAGGTGATGTTGCGTGCTGTGATGATCTTGTTCCATTCCTCTGCGTCCTGAATCACTCCGGCGGCAAAGGCTTCTTTCAGCACAGCACGAGGGGTAGCGATAGGCGTTGTGCTGCCCTGATCTTCCAGATACTCCTTGATGGACTTCCATGCCAACTCCACCGTAAATTCAAACCGCTGGATCAGGCCGTCACGGTAAAGGGCATCCTGCTGGCTTTTCTGATAGATGGCTACCGCCTGTTCCAGCTGCGCCAGTGCGCTGATATAGTGTTCAATCTTCTGCAGCATAAAGGGTTACACCGTCCTTCTTGATATTTTCGATAAACACCGGGTTCATACCGTCCGTGATATGCACGATGTCAAATTTCAGCAGCGTGGGCAGGTCCTCGCAATCCATCCAGAAGTTTGCCCGGTTGCCCTCCGGCATCCCATACACAGCCAGATCCACGTCACTGTTATAGCGGTTGTCCCCTCTGGCACGAGAACCGAACAGCACAAGCCGCCGGGCTCCATGCTGGCGGGCGAGTGCTGCCAGCTGCTTATACAGTTCTTCCATGCTCATTCCTCCCCGGCGGGTTCATCCAGCAGCTTCTCGACAAATTCTTCCGTGGAGCCTGTGAAATGCTCACCGCCGCCGTTGTCCAGTTCCTTGATGGCTGCTATTGTTTCAGCGTTCGGAATCTCATCGGCCACATACTCCAGCAGATCACCCGGCTGGCAGTCGAGCAAGCGGCAAACTGTGTTCAGCGCAGCCCATGAAATCAATTCACCCTTTCGCAGTTGCTGAACATAGGACTGCCCCAGCAGCTTTTCTGCTCGGATTCTGGTTGATGGATACCCAGCCGCTTTCAGCAATGCCAAAACATCAGCCTTATACTGTATCGCCATGTGCTTTCACTCCTTTCTATCCCTTTCTATTATATCCAGAAGCTGCACTAGAATCAAGTTCAAATGTACACAGTAACAGCACTTGATATTCGTGCATTTCGTCAATAGAATGCACGAGATGTTAGTGCTATAATATAGACACAGCAAGGGAAGCACGACCGGAAGGCAAGGGGCGAAGGATGTACCGGGAGCGCAAGAACAGAACGCCAGCTAAGACAGTAACCCACTTCCTGATAAGCTGTATATGAAAAATGGCCCGGTGCCAGCTACCAACTACACACCGAGCCAAACCCACCAAAGGGTCAAGCCCATTATACAGGAGCTGACCCGCAAAGTAAAGCGAGGACAGTATGAAGTACAATCTTTCTGAGATCATGCACAAGGCGTGGAAGCTCTACCGCAAGGGCGCGGCGGCTTTTGCCGAGTGCCTGCACCGGGCATGGAACAGCGCAAAGGCGCAGCCCATCAACGCCCAGCGCATCGAGGAAGCCCAGCAGGCCGCCGGGATCACCGAGCCGGTCAACACTTGGGCAGGATGGAAAGCCACCGGGTACATGGTGGAGCATGGCGCAAAAGCCTTGTTTCAGGCGGTGCTGATTCACAGCAGCAGGGGTGACGGCCAGACCTACCGGGCATCGTTCTTCGGTGCATCGCAGGTGCAACCGCTGGAAGCCCAGTAACACGAACAGAGACCCCGGCGGGAAGATGGAAGCCCGCCGGGAATGATGGGAGGATATGACCATGAAGTTGGAGAAGAAAATCAGCTTGCACGCCTTTGAGGTGGAGTACATCGACCAGCGGGAAGCAAAGCCCCGCACCCTGCACAGGGAAAGCATCGTGCTGGATGGTGGCCGGATGAACACGCTCGACCACCTGAACCAGACCCCGCAGAGCTGGATCCGGCAGCAGTACGCCCAGCAGGGCTACACCGTGGCAGCGATCCACAATGGCGAGAGCCTGACCGCCAAGGTTGACACCGGCTTTCTGTGGAAGCTGGCCGCACTGGATGCAGCCGCAGCAAAGGCCGGCAAGAGCGTGGCCAAGCTGCTGGAAGGGGGTGCAGCGGTATGACCGCAGCCAAGTGGCAAGAAGTTCTCTGCCGTGTCCGCAGCCTGTCAGCTGCCGACAAAGACCGCCTGTTGACCTATCTCCATGCGCTGCACGATGCAGCGCAGCAGCCCCAGAGAGTGGAAGCCATGCCGAACACGCCCAAGGTACTGTAAAGCCCCCGCCGGGCTGGCAGCGGGCTTTACAAGCCCTATCTTTACCCAGTCAGCCGAGAAAATTTCCGGCACTTTAATTGAATTATGAAAGCGAGGTACACTATGCAGCACTCTGATTGCACCCCCAGAATTCCCACCGTTACCGCAGAAGAAGCCGTGAAAATGTCGTGGCTGTGGAGTTCGTCCCAGACCCTCAAGGAAGTGAGTCAGCTTTTCAACGCCATTACAGAAGTCCCCAATGAATTTGGCCTAACAGGCGCATATCGCTTCATGGGGCTTATCACCGCCCTTTGGAACGCTGGCAGGGTGCAGGGCATCCGGGAAGAACGCGCCCGGCGGAAGCGCAAGGCACAGACCATCGAACAGTGACAGAAACACCCTCTGACAACCCACAAACGGCCGCAGAGGGTGTTTTTCATCGTTCTATGATAGATTCTTGGTTTCTTCTGTGGTAAAATAGGCGCAGTCGAATTGATGAAAGGGGAAACAATGACACTCACAGAGATCTCTCGCTACTTCCACCTGAATGAGACCATCCAAAAGAACCGTGAGGCTTTGAAGTTCCTGCGCGAACAAGCCGAACCCGCTGCACCCTCACTGAACGGTATGCCCCACGCATCCGGCGTGAAAGACAGCACCGGGAGGCTGGCCGTTGAGATCGCCGACATGGATGCACGAATCACCTACCTTGAGGAACAGGCTGAACAGGAGCGAGATAAGGCCGTTGCCTTTTGCTCCACGATTCAGGACGCACGCCTGTATCTGATTTTCCGTCTGCGCTTTGTCCGCTGCCTGACATGGGCAGAGGTTGCGGACCTCTTGGGGGACTACTACACCGAGGAGGGTGTCTGCCGCATGGCCTACAACTACCTTGCCAAGACTGAAAAAGAGAAGCCCACCGCCCAGAGTGCATGACCCACGATAGAGCCACAGCACCCACAGACAGCACGAAAGCCCGCCCGGCTACACACCGGACAGGCTTTTTCTTCGCCCCAAACAGGCGATGAACAGGCGAAAACACCCGCCCCGCCGGGCATCCAGCGCAAGGCACGCTGTAAGGCACTCCGGCAAGGCATTTTTTGAGCAATAAGGCACAAACAAGGCACATTCCAGCCATTTTGACAGCTATATAAAGCAAGAAATCCCACGATTTACACCGTATTTTCAACGGTCAATCGTGGGATTTTACTTGGTGCGATGGAAGGGACTCGAACCCCCGGCCTACTGATTCGTAGTCAGTCACTCTATCCAGCTGAGCTACCAACGCATACGTTCCGGTCGGAACATGATGTATTCTATCACTGAGGAGGGGTTTTGTCAACGGTTTTTTGAAATTTTCTTTGGATTTTTCAGAATTTTATTTTCGCTTTTGAAAAAAATACGTCTTTTCGTTTTTACGTTTCTTCCGCCAGCTGCTCGGCAATGCGGATGCCGGTGGGCGTTGCGGCAAGGCCGCCCTGGCCGGTCTCACGGAGGTCGGGGGAGAGCAGGCTTCCGACGCGGCCCATGGCGTCAATGACCTCGTCACAGGGGATGGCGTAGTCCACCCCGGCCAGCGCCATATTGGCGCAGGAGACGGCATTCACTGCGCCAACGACATTCCGCTTGATGCAGGGGACTTCCACCAGACCCGCCACCGGGTCGCAGACCAGGCCCAGCAGGTTGCCCAGCGCCATGGCGGCCGCTGCGGAACACTGTTCCGGTGTGCCGCCCTTGAGGTGGCAGAGCGCCGCAGCAGCCATGGCGCTGGCGGCTCCGACCTCGGCCTGGCAGCCGCCCTCGGCACCGGCCAGTGTTGCGCGAGCAGCGATGACCTGACCGAAGCCTGCGGCCACGTAGAGCGCTTCGCAGATGGCGGTCTCATCGGCTTCGCCCGCGCGGGCCAGCGGGAGCAGCACCGCCGGGAGAACGCCGCAGCTGCCTGCGGTGGGCGCGGCCACGATCCGCTTCATGCAGGCATTGCACTCGGCGGTCTTGAGCGCTTCTGCCGTCACCTCGGCCAGGTAATCGCCGCCGTAGCTCCGGCCTGCCCGATGCGCCTGTTCCACTTTGGCGGCGTCGCCGCCGGAAAGGCCGCTGCGGCTGCGCTGGGCAGGGTCGTAATCCCGGCTGGTGGCCTCCATGACGTGCCACAGATGCCGCATCCCATGGCGGCTCTGCTCCTCGGTCAGGCGGCTCTCCGCCAGGTCGCTGCGCAAAACCGCCTCGGCCAGCGAGATGTTCTGGGTGCGGGCTGCTGCCAGCATTTCTTCACAGGATAAAAAAGCCATCGCTCAGTCCTCCGCATTTTCTTCGGGTTCGTCTACGTTCAGGCAGGTCACTTTCAGGATGCCGGGCATCAGCGCAAGCTGCTGCTCCAGCGGGTGGGGGATGTGAGAATCGCATTCCAGCACCATGACGGCGTAACTGCCCGTCCCGGCGCGGAACACCTGCATCGACGCGATGTTGATCCGCCGCAGCGCCAGCGAGGTCGTGACCTCTGCGATGCAGCCGGGGGTGTCTTCGTTGTGGATGATGAGGGTGTTGCTGTCGCCGCCGAAATCGGCGGGCACACCGTCGATCTCGGTGACGCGGATGCGTCCGCCGCCCACCGAGGCCGCTTTCATCGAAAGGACCCGGCCGGTCCGGCTCGTCAGTCGCAGCACGGCGGTGTTCGGGTGGGCCGAGCGCAGCTCGACCGGGTGGATGCTGAACTTCATGCCCTGCTCTCTGGCCAGCCCGAAGCTGTCCGGTAGGCGGGGATCATCCGGGCGGAGGCCCAGCAGACCTGCCACCAGCGCACGGTCGGTGCCGTGGCCTCGGCCCGTCGTGGCAAAGCTGCCATACAGACCGATGTCGGCATCCACCGGGATATCGCCCAGCAGCTTTTGTGCCGTGTATCCAATTTTGGCTGCACCCGCCGTGTGGCTGGAAGAGGGCCCGATCATGACCGGCCCCAGAACGTCAAACAAGCGCATACGATGCACATCCTTTCGTATTCCCTGCAAAAAGCCCCTCATTCCGGCCTGCTCCGGCCGGCAAAAGTGTTCTCTTCGCACTTTTTCTCTGTTTTATTATACCGCTTTTGCCCCACTTGTGCTATAATAACTTTACTAATGTTTGAATTCGCTCCTTTTGGGGCAACACGGAGGTTCGATTTCTATGAAACTGGTAAGCGTGGAAACTCCCGAAAAGAGTGTCTGCAAAATGACCTTCAGCGCGACTGCTGAGGAGCTGGAGACCGCATCCAACGCGGTGTATGAGCGCACCCGCGCTTCCTACACCATCAAGGGCTTTGCCAAGGGCGAGGCTGACCGTGCGCAGATCGAAGCCGACCGCGGCGAGCACACCTTCTGGTATGACGCCATCAACGATCTGATGGACCGGGACGTTCCCGCACTGTACGATGCTGCGATGCAGGAGCACGGCTTCCACGCCGTGGATGAGCCCAGCTACGATCTGGTCAGCGTCAAGAAGGACGAGGGCTTTGTGGCCACCGCCACCACCGCCCTGCAGCCGGAACTCAAGCTGGCCCAGACCACTGGCTTCCAGTCCGAGTGCGTCACCCCGGCTGTCACCGACAAGGAGATCGACGCCGTGCTGGAGCGCCGCCGTGCCGCGGCGGCGGAGCTGGTGCCCCACAAAGGCCCGGCCGTCAAGGGCAACATCGTGCACATCGACTACGAGGGCCTGCTGGACGGCAAGGCCTTTGCAGGCGGCACCGCCCAGAACCAGACCTTACAGCTTGGCAGCGGCCGGATGATCCCCGGCTTTGAGGACGGCATCCTGGGCCACAAGGGCGGCGAGGAGTTTGAGATCCACGTCACCTTCCCGGCACGCTATCACGCCAAGGATCTGGCAGGCAAGCCGGTCGTCTTCAAGATCAAGCTGCTCGACGTCTGCGTCCGCCAGCTGCCCGCCTTGAACAGCGATTTCGCCAAGAAGATCGGCAAGGTGGACACCATGGAAGCCTTCCGGGAACAGGTCCGCAAGCAGCTGTACGACGGCAAACACGCCAGTGCCCTGAACCGTGCCAAGGACCAGATCCTGACCCAGCTGGCTGCCGCCGCTGAGGGTGAGCTGCCCAGTGTTCTGGTAGAGAGCACCTACCAGCACGAGATGGAGAACATCCAGCAGCAGCTCCAGATGCAGCGGATGAGCCTGGACCGCTACCTGAGCCAGATCCACCAGACCCGCGAGACCTTCACGGCCAACGTGCACGCTGCCGCCGAGAAGAACACCCGCGCCCGGATGGCCCTGCTGCAGGTTGCCCAGAACGAAGGCCTCGTCCCCACCGATGAGGAGATCAACAAGAACCTGCAGGAGCGTGCAGACCGCACCAAGAAGACCCTCGAAGAGGTCAAGGCCGGTGTGAACATCCCGATGATTCAGCGCAATGAGGCCATCCGCCGCGCCGCCGACTGGGTCATTGAGCACTCCACCATTGAGGAAAAAGACGCCTGATCTTTTCAAAATCGCATCCCATTCATACAAACAAGACCTCCTTCAGAGTTGCCGCTCCGAAGGGGGTCTTGTGCGTTACTTGGTCAGGAAGTTGAAACCCATGACCACGATGCCCAGCACGACCAGAACGATGCCGGTGGCACGGTTCAGGGTCTTGGGGTCTGCCTTGTTGGCAAACACGGCTGCAATGCGGGCCCACAGGAGGGTGAACACCACGCAGAGCGCCAAAACGAAGAGATCGGGCATTCCGCCGATGGCGAAGTGGGAAACGGCACCGGTCAGGGCGGTAAAGGCCATGATGAAAACGCTGGTGCCGACGGCAGTCTTCAGCTCATAGCCCAGCACACTGGTCAGGATGAGGAGCATCATCATACCGCCGCCAGCGCCCACGAAGCCGCAGATCAGGCCGATGCAGACACCGCACACGACGGACTGGATGGCGCGCTTCTTTGCGGAGACGCCCTGCATGGCCTCCTTGGTGGTCATGACGGGGCGAACGATGAACTTGATGCCCAGCAGGAAGGTCATGAAGACCGAGAAGCTGCCCATGGTGGCCGACGGAAGCAGGCTGGCAAGGTAGCTGCCCACGACCGTGAACACCAGAACGCTGGCCATCATGATGAGGCCGTTCCTGATATCCAGATTCTTATTCTTATGGTAGGTATAGGCCGACACCGCACTGGCCAGCACGTCCGACGAGAGGGCGATGCCGACGGCCATGTAAGGGTCCATGCCGAGGAAGGTGATGAGCATCGGGCTGATGACCGCAGCGGCGCTCATACCGGCAAAGCCGGTGCCCAGGCCTGCGCCCATCCCGGCAAAAAAGGTCACAACGATCGTAAACAATCCATTCATCTTACAGTTCTCCTTCCAGAATTTCATCCAGGTTCCGGCCCATCTGTTCCAGGGTCCCATAAAACACATTCAGCCGTGCTTCGTCGATGCCGTTCAGCAGTCGGTCAAAGAAAGCCTCCTGCAGCGCCCGGCCCCGCTGGATGATGGGCTGCGCCTTTTCGGTGCAGAGCAGCTCGGTCTTGCGGCGGTCGTTCGGCACCGGGCAGCGGGTCAGCAGGCCCTCGTGCACGAGCTTGTCCACATTCACCGAGACGAGGTTCGCTTTGATGTGGCGCACCTCCACGATGTCGCTGGCCGTTTTGTAGGTGGGGTTGTTGGCCAGGAACAGCAGGATATCAAACGCCGTCTGGGGCAGGCCGAGTTCCTGGCACAGCGGCTTGCAGACCGCGCTGTAGGCCAGCGCCGTCTTGTTTGCAAATTCCATGCTGGGGTTTTTCTCTCTCATTTTATCGCTCCATTTTTGAATCGTTCACTTTTGAAGTATTTTAGCACGATGTTTGTGCCTTGTCAAGAGCCTCACACAAACAAAGAGCCTGTGCCCAAATCGCTTCGGGTACAGGCTCTTGGTCTGATCCAAAAATTTTTACACGAGCGCCAGCGCGAGCATCCGGACGATGAAGGCTGCCGCCCATGCCACCACGCACTGGTTCAGGACCATGACAGCCGCCCAGCGGCCGCCCAGCTCCCGCTTGACGGAGGCCACTGCCGCGATGCAGGGAGTGTAGAGCAGGCAGAACACCAGCAGCGGGGCTGCTGCCGCCGGGGACAGCACCTCACCCAGCGCAGCGGACGAGCCGAACAGGATGGTCAGGGTCGAAACGACGCTCTCCTTTGCCATGAAGCCGGTGATGAGGGCCGTGGAGACCCGCCAGTCCGCAAAGCCCAGCGGGGCAAACAGGGGCGCGATGCCGCTGGCCACAAAGGCCAGGATGCTTTCCTGCGGGTCTGCTGTCAGGCTGAGCTGCAGATCGAAGTTCTGCAAGAACCAGATGACGATGGTCGCCATGAAGATGACGGTGAAGGCGCGCTCCAGAAAATCCCGCGCCTTTTCCCAGAGCAGCTGCATCACATTTTTCAGGCCGGGCAGGCGATAGTTGGGCAGCTCCATGACGAACGGCACCGCCTCGCCGCGGAACAAGGTCCCCTTGAGGGCAAATGCCGCCAGGATGCCCACCGCAATGCCCAGGAAATACAGCCCCACCATGACCAGTGCCGCATGATCCGGGAAGAAGGTCACGGCAAACAGGCTGTAAATGGGGAGCTTGGCCGAGCAGCTCATGAAGGGTGTCAGCAGGATGGTCATCTTGCGGTCCCGCTCGGAGGGCAGGGTGCGGCTGGCCATAACACCCGGCACCGTGCACCCGAAGCCAATGAGCATCGGCACGATGCTGCGTCCCGAAAGGCCGATGCGGCGCAGCAGCTTATCCATCACAAAGGCCACGCGGGCCATGTAGCCGGTATCTTCCAGCAGCGAGAGGAAGAAGAACAGGGTCACGATGATGGGTAGGAAGCTCAGCACACTGCCCACGCCCGTGAAGATGCCGTCGATGACCAGCGAGTGGACCGCCTCGTTGACGTTCCAGTAGGTCAGGGCATCGTCCACAAAGACGGTCAGGTTCTCGATCCCGATCTCCAGCAGGTTCTGCAGGCCCGCGCCGATGACGCCGAAGGTGAGGTAGAACACCAGCGCCATGATGCCCACAAAGGCCGGGATAGCCGTGTATTTGCCGGTCAGGAACTGGTCGATCCGGCTGCTGCGCACCTGCTCCTTGCTCTGATGCGGCTTCACCACGGTCTGATCCACCAGCTGGTGGATAAAGTGGAACCGCATATCCGCAATGGCGGCGGCACGGTCCAGCCCGCGCTCCTGCTCCATCTGCACGATGATGTGCTCGATCATCTCTTTTTCGTTCTGGTCCAGCTTGAGGGCTTCCTCAATGCGGGCGTCGCCCTCCACCAGCTTGGTGGCCGCGAACCGCACCGGGATGCCGGCCGCTCTGGCGTGATCCTCAATGAGGTGGATGATACCGTGGATGCAGCGGTGCACCGCGCCGCCGTGGTCCTCCTCGCCGCAGAAGTCGAGCCGGCCCGGACGCTCCTGGTACTTGGCCACATGGATCGCATGGTCCACCAGTTCGTCCACGCCCTCGTTCTTAGCCGCCGAGATGGGCACCACCGGGATGCCCAGCATGGCTTCCATCTGGTTGATGCGGATGGTGCCGCCGTTGCCGCGCACCTCGTCCATCATGTTCAGGGCCAGCACCATGGGGGTATCCAGCTCCATGAGCTGCATCGTCAGGTACAGGTTGCGCTCGATGTTGGTCGCGTCCACGATGTTGATGATGCCGGTCGGCTTTTCGCCGATGATGAACTGGCGGGTGACGATCTCCTCGCTGGAATAGGGCGACATCGAGTAGATGCCGGGCAGGTCGGTGACTTCCGTTTCCGGGTGCTCCTTGATGGCACCGCTCTTCCGGTCCACCGTGACGCCGGGGAAGTTGCCCACATGCTGGTTGGAGCCGGTGAGCTGGTTGAACAGGGTCGTCTTGCCGCAGTTCTGGTTGCCCGCCAGCGCAAAGGTCAGGGTCTTGCCCTCCGGCAGGGGATGCTCGCCCTGTTTGGTGTGGTAGCGTCCGCCTTCGCCCAGGCCCGGATGCTCCACCATCTTGTTCTCCCGCCGGGCGGGTGCAGCGGCGGGCGCGGCCGCTGCCGGGGTGATCTCGATCTGCGCTGCGTCGTCCAGGCGCAGGGTCAGTTCATAGCCGTGGATCTGCAGCTCCATGGGGTCGCCCATGGGTGCAAACTTCACCAGCGTGACCTTCTCGCCGGGGATCAGCCCCATATCCAGAAAATGCTGCCGCAGGGCTCCCGCCCCGCCCACTGCGTCAATAACGGCACTTTCGCCGATCTTCAGTTCTTTTAATGTCATGGCCAATGCCTTTCTGTTTCGACAGATTGTTAGCTTATAGAAACAGTTTTAATATATGCTAACTGCCCGGCATTGTCAAGGCAGACAGCGAAAAAAAGCCCGCCTCATCCGGTGTGGAGCGGACGAAGCGGGCCTTGCGTTTTCGTTGGTTTTTTACTTCACGGTGTGGTAGCCGTCGGGGTTCTTCTGCTGCCAGTTCCAGCTGTCGGCGCACATCTCCTCGATGCCATACTCGGCCTCCCAGCCCAGCTCACGCTTGGCCTTGGAGGGGTCGGCGTAGCACTCGGCGATGTCGCCGGGGCGGCGCGGGTCGATGACATAGGGGATTTTTTTGCCGCAGGCCTTCTCGAAGGCGTGGATGACATCCAGCACGCTGTAGCCGTGGCCGGTGCCCAGGTTGCAGATGAAGAGGCCGCACTTGGTCTCCAGCTTCCGGATGGCGCAGACATGGCCGCGGGCCAGGTCCACGACGTGGATGTAGTCGCGCACACCGGTGCCGTCGGGGGTGGGGTAGTCGTTGCCGAAGACGTGGACTTTTTCCAGCTTGCCGATGGCGACCTTGGCAATGTAGGGCATCAGGTTATTGGGGATGCCGTTGGGGTCCTCGCCGATGAGGCCGGACTTGTGGGCACCGATGGGGTTGAAGTACCGCAGCAGGGCCACATTCAGCTCCGGGTCAGCCTTGCAGACATCGGTCAGGATGCGCTCGGTGAAGGCCTTGGTGGTGCCGTAGGGGTTGGTGGTGGCACCAACGGGGAAATCCTCGGTGATGGGCACAGAGGCGGGGTCGCCGTAGACGGTGGCCGAAGAGCTGAACACGAAGTTGTGGCAGTTGTGGCGGCGCATCACGTCCAGGATGACCAGTGTGCAGTTCAGGTTGTTGTAGTAGTATTCAATGGGCTTGGAGACGCTCTCGCCGACGGCTTTGTAGGCGGCGAACTGGATGACGGCGTCGATGTCCGGGCACTCGGTGAAGATCTTCTCCACGTCCTCGTGTTTGGTCATATCCGCATTGTAGAAGCGGAAGTCCTTCCCGGTGATCTGCTTGACGCGGTCGAGCACCACAGGGGAAGCATTGTAGTAGTTGTCTGCCACCACCACATCGTAGCCTGCGTTCAGCAGCTCAATGCAGGTATGGCTGCCAATATAACCGGCACCGCCGGAAACCAGAATTGCCATAGCAAAATACCTCACTTCTCACCGTATTGTGAGCGGGGCGTTTCCCCGTCTCCATCTGCCTAAAGCATACCGCGTTTTGCGGGCAGAATCAAGTATCCATCTTTCTATTCCTCTGGATTTTTGTTGCCTGATCGTTTTTGACTTTTTGATGACGCATGATTTTTCGCATGTTGCCCATGGAGAGAAGCCGCACTTTGTGCAAATAGGAGAAAAACAAAAACAGAGCGTCGGGCCTTCTATGCAGGTCGGACGCTCTGCTGGTTACAGTTTCCCGCACTGTTTGCCGGTGAAGAACCGCAGGGTCGTGTTGGCGCGGAACACTTTTCCGGCCCGCAGGACCGTGGAGGGGAACTCCGGGTGAGAGGGGCTGCAGGGGAAGTGCTGGGTCTCCAGCGCAAAGCCGCCGTATTTCTGCATCGGGATGCCGCCCTTGCCGGGGGCAGGGCAGTCCTGCAGGAAGTTGGCTGTGTAGAGCTGGACGCCGGGCTGGGTGGTGTAGACCTTCATGCTGATGCCGGTCTGATCGCTGGAAGCCCAGGCGCAGAGGCTCTGGCTGGCCCCGCGGCCCCGGTCAATGACGAAGCAGTGGTCGTAGCCGCCGCCTGCCATGGTGGTCTGAGAAAATCCGGTGTCGATGTCCCGGCCGATGATCTTGCCCGCCCGGAAGTCCATGGGCGTATTGTCCACTGGCAGGATGTTGCCGGTGGGGCAGGTCTCGTTGTTGCCCTCCAGATAGCGGGACGCATAGAGGCGCAGCTTCTGGTTCAGCACGTCCCCGCCGCCATCGAGGTTAAAATAGGTGTGGTTGGTCAGATTCAGGATGGTATCGGCGTCGGACGAGACGCGGTAGTCCATCCGCAGGGCGTTGTCCTCGGTGAGGATGTACCGCACCGAAACTTTCAGATTGCCGGGGAAGCCGTCCTCGCCCGCCGGGCTCTCGGTCTCCAGCAGCAGGGTGTCGCCGAAGGCCTTGACGTCGTAGATCTTTTTGGGGAAGGTGCCGTGCAGATGGTTCCTGCCGTTGTTGGGCTCCAGCTGGTATTTCCTGCCGCCCACGCTGAACTCCGCGTTCTCGATGCGGTTGGCGTACCGCCCCACAAAGGCGCCGCAACAGGTGCTGCCGGAAGAGTTGAAATCCTGTTCGTAGTCGGCAAAGGTATCGTGGCCCACCACGACATCCACCGGACCCTGTTTTGTGGGGACAAAGATGTTTTTGATCACGCAGCCGTAATTCAGCACACTGACCGCCAGCCCACCGGGATTCGACATGATGTATTCATTGACCTTCTCGCCGTCTTTGGTCACACCAAAGGGCCTGGAGCGAAACTGTGCCATAGGGCTTCGCCTCCTTTTTCGAAATGTTTGGATACCACACTCTCGGTTATATCCTTTATTATTATGATTATATCACAATTTGCACCTTCTGTGTGGACATCTTTTTAGGTTTTTCAGCCAATATTTCGAGATATTTTTTGGTGAAAATGACCCGCTCCGGCCGATCCGAAGGGGGAATGCCCCGGTCGGCCGGGCCGCAGGCAGCAAAAGAGCCGCCCGCCTGGAACGGCGGACGGCTCTGGGGAACTTCAGGTTCAGCCCTCCGGCTGTGCGGAGGAGGCCTGGGCGATATACTCGGCGGCATCGTCGGGGATGTCGTCAAGCTCATCGTCGCTGCCGACATCGACGTTCAGCGGCGGCTTCCTGAAGAGGATATCGTACAGGATGGGCACGATATACAGGGTCATCAGGGTGGCATAGCTCAGGCCGCAGATGATGACGATGGCCATGCCGCTCATGAGCTGGCTCGCCATATCGTTGCTGAACACCAGCTGGAGCATGGCCAGCACGGTGGTCAGGGTGGTCATCAGGATGGGGCGCATACGGGTCTTGCCGGTGGCGATCAGGGCCGCACGGCGCTCCATACCGCCCAGACGCAGCTGGTTGGCGTAGTCCACGAAGACGATGCCGTTGTTGACGACGGTGCCCATCAGGACGATGAAGCCCATCAGGGAGATCATGGTCAGCTGCTGGCCGGTGAAGAGCATGCCCAGCAGGCCGCCGGTGAAGGCCAGCGGGATGGTGAACAGGACGATGAAGGGAGAGAGCAGGCTCTGGAACTGGGCCACCATGACCAGATAGACGAAAGGCAACGCCAGGGCCAGCCACTGCACCATCTCGTTGACCATGAAGTTGACGGAGTCGGACTCGCCGCCCATCGAGAAGGAGCAGCCCTCCGGCATCTCATCGGAGAGGGCGAACTCGTTCAGCTTCTTTTCCAGAACACGGGCCTGCACGGTGGTGTTGTAGCCGTCCAGCGTGTCGGCCGTGACGCTGACGTACTGGGTCTGGTCCTCGCTGGTGATAGAGTCCGGCGCACTGCCGGTGTCCCAGGTGGCCATATCGGCCAGGGTGCAGGTGCCGGTGCTGGTGGTGCCGTCGGCAGACATGACGGTGGTCTCAAAGGTGATGTCCATCATGTTTTCCTTGGTGACGGGGTCCAGATTGTTGCTGATCTGGACGCTCATGGTGCTGCCGTCCACGGTCACGGGGGTCTGGGCCGTGGTGGTGGTGGTCAGCTTGGCAGCAATCTGCTGGTAGACCTGGGCCACGGTCAGGCCGTAGGAGCGGACCTTGTCGCGGTCGATCTGCAGGTTGATGGTGGCGTCGCCGCTGCCCAGACCGTTGGTCGCATTGGCAAAGCCCTCGGTATCGTTGACGATGTCCACGACCTTCTCCGACAGCTGGGAAAGGGTCTCGGCATCGGCACCGTAGATCTTCACGCTCAGGCCGCTGGCCAGCTGGCTGGTCAGCTCCTGCATCCCGCTGATCTCGACCTTGGCGGTGCAGTCCTCGATGCCGGAAAGGGCATCTTCGAGCGCCTGCCGGGCCGTCTCGATCTCGGAAGAGGAGAGGGATTCATCCAGCATGACGTTGACCTGATAGGTGCCATAGCTGTTGGCGGCGTTCAGCAGGTCGGTGATGGTGGTGGGCAGGCCCAGCTGGCCGATGTCCATCCCCGCCACGCGGGTGTCGGTGGTGATGCCCACTTCCTCCACATGGTCCACCTCCAGCATGGCCTCCACGGCCTTGCCAGCGATGGCGTAGGAATCCTCCTTGCTGAGGTCCTTGGTGGTGCTCAGGGTCACGATGGCCTCGTTGCTGGTGATGGTGGGCAGCAGCTCCACACCCATGGAGAAGACCCGCCAGCCGCAGAAGGCCAGCAGCACCACCGCCGCCAGCAGGGGCAGAGCGCGGTGCCGGAAGCACCACTCCAGGCTCTTGGCGTACTTGTCCTGGATCTTGTCGAACCACTTCAGCTGCTTGGGCTCGGCCTTTTTCAGCACGGTGGAAGCAGCCGCCGGGACAACGGTGAGGGCCACGATGAGCGAGGCCATGAGGCAGTAGCCGATGCAGAGGGACATGGGCTGCATCAGGCTCTTGACGATGCTCGACGAGAAGACGACGGGCAGGAAGACGCAGACGGACGTCAGGGTAGACGCCACGACCGACATGCCCACCTGCTTTGCGCCCTGCACGGCGGCGCGGGCCGCCGGGACGCCCCGGCCGCGCAGACGGTAGATGTTCTCGATGACGACGATGGAGTTATCCACCAGCATACCGATGCCCAGCGACAGGCCGGCCAGCGTCATGACGTTCAGGTCCATGCCGGTGAAGTACATCAGCACCACAGCGAACAGGACCGACAGCGGGATGCTGAAGCCGACGACGAGGGTGGGCTTGACATCCCGCAGGAAGAGGGCCAGCACGATGATGGCCAGTGCCGCACCGATGACCATGCTGCTCAGGATGCTCTTGACGATGATGGTGATATAGTTGCCCTGGTTGGACAGAACGACCACATGCAGGCCGTCGTACTGGGCTTCCAACTCCTGGAAGGCGGACAGGCAGTTGTCCGACACTTCGCTGGCGCTGGAGGTGGCGCCCTTGTAGATCTTCAGCACGGCTGCGCGCTCGCCGTTCAGGCGGGTGTAGCTGGCCTCGGCGTTGTCGATGACCTCAACGTCGGCCACGTCCGACAGGCGGACATCCCCGAAGCCGTCCACATGGAGCAGCAGGGCACCGGAGATATCCTCGATGCTGTCGTATTCCTCGCCGACCTTCAGCAGCCAGCTCTTGCCGCTGGAATCCTTGACGTAACCGGCGGGCATCGAGAAGTTCTGGGCATAGATGAGCTGTGCCAGCGTGTCGATGTCCAGCAGCTTGGAGACGTCGGAGCTGGCCATCGCCTTTTCTTCAGCGTCCGCGTAGGTCTGCTTTGCCTCGGCGAGCTGCTTTTCGTACTCGTTCAGCATCTCGCGGGCCTCGGTGAACTTCATATAAGCCTGCATCTGCTGCTGCGAGTAGGTGCCCAGTGCATCCGAGAAGGTGCTCATCAGGCCGGGGACATCGTCCATGGCCTTGATGACGTCGTTCAGGGTATTGTAGATCGTGTTCAGGCTCTGCTGCACCTGCAGATCATCGGCGAGGTCTGCCGCCGTGCTGCCCTCGGTACCAGCCTCGGTGTTCAGGCGCTGCTGCAGCTGCTGCAGTGCGCCGGTCAGTTTATCGGTGATATCCCGCAGCTCGGCCACGATCTCAATGAGGGAGTCGATGTCCTTCATGCCCGTCTCGTTGAACTTGTCCATGACCCGCTGCAGGCCGTCGCGGACGTCGATCAGGGCCTGCTGGATCTCCGGCTCCTGCACCACGGCGATGAGCTGGTTCACGCTGTCCAGCAGGGCCTGTGCCTGCTTGCGGACGGTCTCGACCGCCTCGCCGACCTGGCCGCTGAACTGCTGCATCACCGTATCCGAAACGGTCTTATTGTAATTTTTGAACTGGCGGTCGTATTCCTTGCGGCCCGCTTCGATCTGAGCCTCGGCGCTCTCCAGCTGCTTGCGCGCATCGGCCAGCTGGACGTCGATCACTTCCAGCAGCTTTTCGTTGATGGCGTCGATCTTCTCCTGGCTGAGCTGGACCTGCACCATCTTTTCGATCAGACCGTTGGCGGACACACTGGAAACGCCGCCCTTGCGCTCCACGTAGGGCACGAGGGTGTCGCTGACGAACTCCGACAGGTCATACACATCGCTGCCTTCGCGGCTGACGGCCGCAGTCATAAAGGCGTTCATGTTCAGGCTGTACTCGATGATCGAAGGGGTCAGACAGCTGCTCGGCAGGCTGGCCGTGGTCTGATCCACCTTGTTCGACACCTTGACCATGGCGCTGTTCATATCCGTATCATCGGAGAATTGCATCAGCAGAAGACTGTAGTTCTCCGCCGAGGTGGCGGTGACACTTTCCACGCCCGCCACGGTGCCCAATGCGTTCTGCATCACGTCGGAGACTTCGCTCTCCACACGCTCCGGGCTTGCACCGGGGTAGACCGTGACCACCATCAGGTACGGTGTATTCACGTCGGGCAGAAGGTTGGTCTGCATGTTGCTGATGGACACAAAGCCCAGCATCAGCACCATGATGACCGCCACCAGCACCGTGAACGGTTTTTTGACACTGAATTTTTCCATTTTATCCTACCGTTTCTTTGCTTGCGCCGTGCGCTCCACGGCCAGCGCCCTCAAAAGGGCAGTCGTACATAATTCCTATTATACACAAGGTCTGAGGGGTTGCAAGGGTGCAGGGTGAATCTTTTGCAAAATTCAGTCAGTTTTCGCTAGAGATACGGCTCAGCCGCCGGGATTGTTGCAGAGGAATTTGATTTTTCATAGAAAATCGCACTCAAGTATGTTATACTGTTTCAAGAATGGCTCTTCAGGCTCAGATCTCTGAGCGTTTCAGAAAATAGAACGAGGACAACTATGAAACAAGTGATCTCTGTCCGTTTCAAGGAAAACGGAAAAAGCTACTATTTCGACCCTGCCGGGGCCGAGATCAGGACCGGCGACTACGTCATCGTGGAGACCGCCCGCGGCATCGAGTGCGGCGAGGTGGTGCAGGGCGTCCGGGAACTGACCGACGCCGCCGTGCCCAAGGCGCTCAAGCCCATCACCCGGATGGCCGACAGCGTGGATGTGCGCCGGATGCGCCAGAACCGCGAGGACGAGAAGCGCGCCTACCACACCTGCCAGGAGTGCATCGCGCGCCACGGCCTGGAAATGAAGCTGGTGGAGGCCGAATACACCCTCGACCGCTCCAAGATCATGTTCTACTTCACCGCCGACGGCCGCGTGGACTTCCGCGAGCTGGTCAAGGACCTGGCCGGCATCTTCCACACCCGCATCGAACTGCGCCAGATCGGCGTGCGCGACGAGAGCAAGATGATCGGCGGCCTGGGCATCTGCGGCCAGCCGTTCTGCTGCTCCCGCTTTCTCAAGGACTTCCAGCCCGTCTCCATCAAGATGGCCAAGGAGCAGGGCCTCTCGCTGAACCCCACCAAGATCAGCGGTGCCTGCGGCCGCCTGATGTGCTGCCTGGCCTATGAGGAGAGCGCCTACGAGTATCTGAACAGCATCATGCCCATGGTGGGCAGCACCGTGCGCACCCCGGACGGCCTGGGCACCGTTCTGGAAGTGAACCCGGTGTCCGGCTACCTGCGGGTGCGCTGCGGCACCGAGGCCCTGACCCCGCGGTACTACAAAGTGGGCGTCTGCGAGTACGTCAGCGGCGGCAAGCGCGCCCCCCGCCGCCCCGACCCGGACGACGATTATTCCGGTGTGCGCAACCCGGCCCCCGTGGTGGCCGCAGCCGACGCCAATGGCCGCACCGGCTGTGGAAACTGCCCCAAAAAAGAGAAATAATTCCCAGAAAAACAGTGGGAAATCACAGTGGTTAGTATTATAAAACTAACCGTATTTCGTGATTTTCGCTAAAAATCTCTCTCAATTTTCCCCCAAAGTTAGCCTTTGCTTTTGTGCAACCCAACAAAAAACAAAAAAACGTCTTTTCGTTGGCACGGTTAGTCTTGCCTTTTCATTTTTGGTTTGCTAGAATGCAGACAAGGAAGAATTCCGGAGAGGCATGCTGGTACCGTGCGAGGGCAGGCGTCTCCTAAACATTGGCACGGGAAATAAAGGAGAGTTTTATTATGGCACACAAGGTTTCTGACGCATGTGTTGGCTGCGGCGCTTGCGAGGGCGCTTGCCCCGTTGGTGCAGTCACCGTTGAGGGTGGCGTTGCAGTTGTGAACGCAGACGCTTGCATCGATTGCGGCGCTTGCGAGGGCGCTTGCCCCACCGGTGCGATCACCGCTGAATAAGTTTCGCGGCGAGATCCGTAAAAACGCATCAAAAGCAGCAGACCTGTCAAAAGCGGGTCTGCTGCTTTTCTTTCATGCACAATTTTCCCGGCTTTTCGGCCCCGATATTTTGGTAAAGGATGCAGCTTGCAGATATGGAACATTCCACCGAGATTTTGTATAATAAAACAGAAGTCTTCTGTTCTGCGGTCCACCGGTTCGGCTCAGACGCGTTGCTGCTGGCCCGCTTTGCCGAGCCAAAGCGGCTCCAGCGCGCGGCAGATCTGTGTTCCGGCTGCGGCATCGTCAGCCTGGAATGGCACGACCGGGGCCACCGCGGCCCCTGCGCAGCCATCGAGCTGCAGCCGGAAGCCAGCGCCCTGCTCTCCGAGGCGCTGACGACCCAGAACATCGACCACATCAACCCCTGCTGCACCGACCTGCGCACCTTCCGCGAAGGGGAGGGCAGCTTTGACCTGTGCGCCTGCAACCCGCCCTATTTCACGGCGGGCTTCCAGAGCAGCGACCCCGCCCGCGCCACAGCCCGCCACGAGACGGACTGTACCCTGGAAGACGTCTGCCGCTGCGCGTTCCGCCTGCTCAAAGACGGCGGGCGGCTCGCGCTGTGCCACCGGCCGGAACGGCTGGCCGAGGTGCTGGCTGCGCTGCGGGCCCACCGTCTGGAGCCAAAGCGGCTGGCCTTTGTGAAAAATCAGCCGGACGCCGCGCCCTGGCTCTTTCTGGTGGAGGCGCAGAAGAACCGGAAGACCGGCCTGCGCATCGAACCGGACGTGCTCCTTTCGACCGGCGCGGCCCTGTACGGGAAACAATAAATTTTGGAGGTACTCCCCATGGCAGGAACCTTATACATCGTCGCGACCCCCATCGGCAACCTGGATGACATGCCGCCCCGCGTGGCGGCGACCTTCGGCGCGGCGGACTTCATCGCCGCCGAGGACACCCGCGTGACCATGAAGCTGCTCAACTTCCTCGGCCTGAAAAAACCGATGGTCAGCTACTACGAACATGCCCTGCAAAAGGGCGAGGGCATCCTCCGCCGCATCGAGGCGGGCGAGAACTGCGCCCTCTGCTCAGACGCCGGGATGCCCTGCGTCTCCGACCCCGGCGAGGTCATCGTGCGGGATGCGCTGGCGCGGGGCATCCGGGTGGTGCCGGTGCCGGCCGCATCGGCCTGCGTCACGGCGCTGGCGGTCTCCGGCCAGGATACCTCCCGCTGGGTGTTCGAGGGGTTCCTGCCCGTGAACAAAAAGCAGAAGCGGGAGCGGCTGGCCGAGTTACAGGGCGAGAAGCGGACGGTCATCTTCTACGAAGCGCCCCACAAGCTGCGCACCACACTGGACGACCTCACGACGGCTTTTGGCACCGAGCGGAGCATCACCCTCTGCCGGGAACTGACCAAGCTGCATGAGGAGATCTGGAAGACCACCCTCGGCGAGGCACAGGCCCACTACGCCGGGAACGAGCCGCGCGGCGAATACGTTCTGGTCATGGCCGGAGCGCCCGCTGCCGAGGCCGAAGAGAGCCTGACGCTGGAACAGGCCGCACAGCGGGCACTGGAGCTGACCGGGGAAGGCTACGGCCCCACGGCTGCCGCCAAGGCCGCCGCGCAGGGCACCCCCTACTCCAAGAGCGAAGTCTACAAACAGATGCTGGCGTTGCAGGCTGGCGAAACGGAAGAATAAATTTTGAGGAGGACTTGGTCCCGTGACGAAACTTTTGATCCTGAGTGACAGCCACAACAGCACCGGCGCAGTCGAGCGCATCCTTCACGCGGAAAGCGATGCGACCGCCGTCATCTTTCTGGGGGACGGCCTGCGCGACCTGGAAGAAGCGCTGACGTTCTACCCGAAGATGAAGGTCTACGCCGTGGCTGGAAACTGCGATTTTGGTGCGCTGGAGCCGCTGGACGGCCTGGCTGCCTTCGATCAGGTCGTCATTTTCTATACGCACGGCCATATGTACGGTGTAAAATACGATCTGGACACGCTGACCGATGCCGCCGAGGCCCGCGGCGCGGAGGTGGCCCTGTTCGGCCACACCCACGTCCCGGTGGCCGAACAGCACGGATCGGTGTTCCTGTTCAACCCCGGCTCCTGCGGCCGGTGCTATACCGGGCCCAACACCTACGGCATCCTGACGCTGGACAAGGGCAGGATCGTCCACCATGAACACAAAGAGGTACCGCATCCATGAGCATCAATGAAGTGCGCTATCTGACCGAATGCGGCAGCACCAACGCCTATGTGAAAGAGCATTTTGAGGAATTCGGCCCGGTGGGTGCGGTCTACACCACCAACCAGACCGCCGGGCGGGGCCGTCTGGGCCGCACCTGGGTCAATGCAGAGGGCCGGGCGCTCTATTACACCGTCGCCATCCGGGAGCCGCTGGCGCAGCCCGCCACCCTGCCGCTGCTGGCCAGTCTGGCCGTGCGCGACCAGCTGAAGCTGCGCTACGGCGTAGACTGCCAGATCAAGTGGCCCAACGACCTGCTGCTGAACGGCAAAAAGATCGTGGGCATCCTCTGCGAGAGCGTGTCCTACGGCTACGAGCAGCAGGGCCGGGGCATCTTGTGCGGCATCGGCATCAACCTGGCCCAGCCGCAGAGCTATTTTGACGCAGCCGACTTGCCCCACGGCACCTCGCTGGAGCTGCAGGGGGCCAAAGTGGACCTTTCCACCGACCCCGAATGGCTGGCCGAGGGGCTGACCGATTTCGGCTTCGACCGCCCGATGTACGTCTTTGCGCGGGACGGCTTCGCACCCTTCCGGGACGAATACAAGGCCGCCTGCATCAACATCGGCCGCCGCGTGACCTTTGACCTGCCGGGCGGCGGGCAGGGTGCCGGTGAGGCCGTCGACGTGGACGAGGACGGCCGGTTGGTCGTCCGCACCGACAGCGGCGAAGAGCATGTCTTCACCGGTGAAGTCTCGGTGCACGGCATCTATGGCGCTGTATGACCCTCTCCCAAAGGGCGGGAGTGTCTTAAGAATATCTTCTTGAAAACAAACAGGAACCCCCTCCGGCGCTTGCGGTACACCGGAGGGGGTTCCTGTTTTGGGGTATTGCTTTGGTGTGAGGAGGAATCATGTGCAAGGGAGACGGTTGCGGCCCCGCTCCCTTGTAATTCATAGTATACCCGATTTCCGAACAAAAGTCATTACATTCTTGTGAAATCTTGTGAAAATTTTGTTAAGCGTCCGGCCCTGAAATTTCGTCGCTTTCCCGAAAAATCATCCGGTATGAGCCGGTTCGATGAAAGTTCATTTCGTTTTCGCTTCCGTTTCGATGATTTCGCATTGTTTCACCGCCTCGGCATGTGCCTCGGCATCGCCGACATAGTGGACGGCATTTTCGATGTTGTGCGCGGCCTGGTCGGGGCGGATGGTCTTGATGATCTTCGCCGGGACGCCTACCGCCACCGAGCCGTCCGGGATGACCATTCCTTCCGGCACCAGCGCCCCCGCGCCGATGATGCAGTTCCGGCCGATGACACAGTGGTTGAGCAGGGTCGCGTGCATCCCGATGAGGCTTCCGTCGCCCACGGTGCAGCCGTGAACGAGCGCGCTGTGGCCCACCGTCACGTTTTTGCCCAGCGTCACTGCGCCGCCGGGGTCGCAGTGCAGGACTGCGTTGTCCTGCACGTTGGTGTTCTCACCAAGGGTCAGGGTGCCGTCGTCGCCCCGCAGCACGGCTCCGTACCAGACGCTGGAGCCTTTCTCCAGCACCACGTCGCCCAGCACCGTTGCGTTGGGGGCCACAAAGGCTGCACCGCAGTCCTGTGGCGTTTTTCCACCAAATTGGATCATCATTGTTGAAAAACCACCTTTCTCTTTTCGCTCATTTATGGTATTCTTTTAATAGTTCGTTTTGATTTTGGGGATCAGGGAAGCCCGAAACTTCCAAAGGAGCATTCTTTCATGAACCATCCTGCTTTTGTACGCCGGGTGCTCGCGCTGGTTCTGACCGCCGCCGTGGCGGTGGCCGCAGCGCTTCCCGGCTTTGCCGTTTACGCCATGCCCATCCAGACCGCCTACCCGCAGGAGTCGATCTATCTCTTCGATGCCGACACCGGCGAGGCCCTCGTGGAACAGAACCCGGATATGGTCCGGCATGTGGCCAGCCTGACCAAGATGATGACGGCCCTGCTCGTGATCGAGAACGGGTCAGACCTCAACGCCAGCATCACCATCCCGGACCGTCTGACACCGGAGTTCCAGTCCATCAAGGCCAACCGGGGCCACACCATCGGCCTGCAGGCAGGGGAGAGCGTGCGCCGCATCGACATGCTGTATGCCATGCTCCTGCCCAGCGCCAACGACGCGGCCAGTGTGCTGGCCAGCGATGCCGCCGGGGGAGACCTGGCCGCCTTTGCGGCCCGGATGAATGCCCGCGCCCGCCAGCTGGGCTGCACGACCACCCATTTCTCCTGCCCGCACGGCCTGTACGATGCCAACAACTATTCCACCGCGCGGGACCTGGCGAAGATCGCGCTGGCCTGTTACGCGAACCCAACCTACCGGCAGGTAGCCGACACGGTGCTCTACCAGCTGCCCGCCACCAACGTACATGAAGCCCGGACCATCACCACCACGAACAAGCTGCTGCAGCCGGGCAGCGCGGCCTACCGCAGCTACGCCCACGGCATAAAGACCGGTTTCACGACCAAGGCCGGGCGCTGCTTCGTCACCTTTGCCCAGCAGGACGGCCACACCTACGGTCTGGTCATCCTTGGCTCAAACAGCCAGAATATTTTCCGGGAAGCCTCTGAGCTGCTGGATTGGGCCTTCACCAGCCCGGAGCTGCACCCCGTGCAGACCACCACGCAGCCGGAAGCCGCCGCCCCGGCCCAGCCCGAAAAGCCGCTGACCTTCTGGCAGCTCCTGTTCAGCTGATTTGAAATTTTGGGAGGATACGCTCATGCAAAACACTACGCTCTTCCGCCGGATGGCGGCTCTGCTGCTGACGGTCGTGCTGGCCGTCTCGACCGCGCTGCCCGGTCTGGCCGTGTACGAGATGCCCATCCAGACCGCCAACGAGGGCGAGTCGGTCTATCTGTTCAACGCAGACATCGACAAGCCCATCCTGGACCAGAACGCCGGGCAGCAGCGGTATATCGCCAGCCTGACCAAGATGATGACGGCCCTGCTCTTTCTCGAAAGCGGCAAAGACCTGAACGAAGAGATCACCATTCCCACCAGTCTGACACAGGAGTTCAAGGACATCCAGAACGCCAACGGCAGCACCATGAATCTGCGCATCGGCGAGACCGTGCGCCGCATCGACCTGCTGTACGGCCTGCTGGTGGCCAGCGCCAACGATGCCGCCAGCGTCATCGCCAACGATGTGGCGGGCAGTCTGCCCAATTTTGTCGCGATGATGAACCAGAAGGCCCAGGAGCTGGGCTGCACCAGCACCAGCTTCACCTGTGTGCACGGCCTGTACGATTACGGCAACGTCTCCTCGGCCCGTGACCTCGCGCTCATCGCCTCGGCCTGCGCCGCCAACGAGACCTATATGAAGGTCGCCAACACCCTGAGCTACACCCTCCCGGCCACCAACCTGCACCAGAAGGAGCGCAGCATCACCTCCACCAACCTGATGCTGAACCCCGAATATCCCTACTACCGCGACTACATCCGGGGCATGAAGACCGGCTTCACCACGCTGGCAGGCCGCTGCTATGTCACCTTTGCCCAGAAGAACGGCCACACCTACGGTCTGGTCATCCTCGGCTCCGACCTGGACAACATTTATAAGGAAGCCTCCGAGCTGCTGGACTGGGCCTTCGCCAGCTTTGCAGACCGGAGACTGGTGGACACCACCACCCCGCTGACCACCGTGCCCCTGACCAAGTGCCGCAGTGCGGGGGCCGTCGAGCTCTACGCCGCCGAACCGGTCAGCGGCTACGGCCACGCCGATGACAAGGTCACCTACAGCTTTGCGCTGCCGGAGCGCGTCTCCGCCACCGTCAAGGCCGATGCAGTCCTCGGCCAGGCCACCGTCTATCTGGACGGTTACGAGGTCGGCACCGTAGACCTTGTGACCCATCAGGAATACGTGTCGGACTTCCGCACCGACCTCAAGAGCACCCTGCTCCTGATGGCCGCACTCGTGCTCCTCCTCGCGGTTCTGAGCTGTGTCACCCTTGTCTCCGGCGGCAGCTCCCTGAACCGGAACCGCAAGCGGAGAGCCAATCGAAAATAAGAACGATGCAAAAGCAGCCGCATTGCGGCTGCTTTTGTTTTTTCAGAACGTCCGGAACTTCGCCGCCAGCACCGACAGCACGATCTTGGGGTTGACCTGCGCGCCGATCTGCTGCATCGCCGCATCGGCGGCTCCGAGGGCCTTCCGGGCGGTCTCACCCTCCACCGGGGAATGAGAGCTGCCCCGCAGCCCGGCGGCGGCTACGGCCCGGAAATCGGCCAGCAGGGCCGATGCACCGGCCTTGTCTTTTTCATAAGCGGCCAGCAGCACCGCCGCCGCATAGCTGTCTCTGGCCGCAGCAGCTTTGGCCAGTGCCAGCGCCCGGTCCACCTGCTCGCGGCGGGCTTCGTCCCGCGCAGCGGCCAGCACGGTGCCGATGTGCCCATCGAACAGCGCACTGTACAGGGCCGCATCCTTTGCGCCCACGCCCTGCGCGGTGCAGTAGCGGGCGCAGTCCTCCGGGGAGACCGGAGCCACGGCAAAGCTGATGCAGCGGCTCCGGATGGTGGGCAGGACGCCCGCCAGCGAATCCGCCGTCAGCAGAAAGAGCACCCCCTCCGGCGGCTCTTCCATGACCTTCAGCAGCGCATTGGCCGACTCCTCGTTCATCCGCTCCACATGGTAGAGCAGGTGGATTTTGAGGAGGTGACTTATTGGGATGAGATTACTGAAATCTTCGACTGGGCGCGTACGCATGTCACCTCTACGCTCTACATCTGCTGGGCGGCGCAGGCAGGGCTCTATCATCATTATGGAGTGCCGAAGTATGCACTGGATAAGAAGATGTTCGGTATCTTTGAACATCGTACCTTGCAACCGTTGCATCCCATTTTCCGTGGATTTGATGATATGTTCTATGTGCCGCATAGCCGCCACACGGAAGTGCGCCGGGAAGATATACAGAAGGTTCCGGAATTGACGCTGCTTTCCGAGTCGGAGGATGCTGGTGTATATATGGCGGTGGCCCGTGGAGGGCGTGAGTTCTTCGTGACCGGCCATTCGGAATACTCCCCGCTGACATTGGATACAGAGTATCGCCGTGACTTGAATAAGGGCCTGCCCATTGAGATACCCCGTAACTACTATGTGGACGATGACCCGGACAAAGGAGTGCTGGTGCGTTGGCGTGCCCATGCCAATCTGTTGTTCTCCAATTGGCTGAATTATTTTGTATATCAGGAGACGCCGTATAATATTAATGAAATAGGGTGAGTTACTCGTAACTAAACGATGATAAAGCAACGTAAAATAGAGCTGCTGGCTCCTGCCAAGAATTTGGAGTGTGGCATAGAAGCAGTGAATCATGGGGCAGATGCGGTATACATCGGTGCACCCAAGTTCGGTGCGCGTGCGGCTGCTGTCAACTCTTTGGAGGATATTGCCGCTTTGGTGGAGCATGCCCATCTGTATAATGCCCGTATCTATGTGACGGTCAATACCATTCTGAAAGAAGAAGAGCTGAAAGAGACGGAGAGGATGATTTGGGAGCTGTACCGCATCGGTGTGGATGCACTGATTGTACAGGATATGGGGATTACGCGGTTGAATTTGCCGCCCATTCCGTTGCATGGCAGTACGCAGATGGATAACCGTACGCCGGAGAAAGTACGTTTCCTTGCCGATGCCGGTTTCCGTCAGGTGGTGTTGGCACGCGAACTTTCTTTGCAGGAGATACGCGGTATCCATGAGGCGTGTCCCGATGTGCCGCTCGAAGTCTTTGTACACGGGGCTCTTTGCGTCAGTTATAGCGGGCAGTGCTATGTCAGCCAGGCTTGTTTCGGACGGAGTGCCAACCGGGGGGAATGTGCGCAATTCTGCCGTTTACCCTTCAGTCTGGTAGATGCCGATGGCAAGACCATTGTGCGTAATAAGCATCTGCTTTCTTTGAAGGACCTCAACCAAAGCGAGGTGTTGGAAGAACTGCTGGATGCCGGAGCCACTTCGCTGAAGATAGAAGGCCGCTTGAAGGATGTGACCTATGTGAAGAATGTGACGGCGGCTTACCGTAGGAAGCTCGATGCCATTTTTGCCCGTCGCAAGGAATATACCCGTGCTTCTTCGGGTACTTGCCATTTCGACTTCCAACCGCAGCTTGACAAGAGCTTCAGCCGTGGTTTCACGCATTACTTCCTACAAGGCAGGGGAGGGGAAATCACTTCATTCGATACGCCCAAATCTTTAGGAGAGGAGATGGGCACTTTGAAGGAACAGCGCGGTGGATATATTACGGTGGCAGGCGTGAAGCCTTTCCACAACGGAGACGGCGTCTGTTTTTTGGACGAGCAAGGACGTTTGCAGGGTTTCCGTATCAACCGGGTGGATGGTAACAAACTCTATCCGGCAGGGGAAGTGCCTCGCATCAAACCTCGTACACGGCTTTATCGCAATTTCGACCAGGAGTTTGAACGTATCCTTACCCGTAAATCCTCCGAACGCAAAATCGGTGTTTGTTGGGAGTTGGCAGATACTTCTTTCGGGTTTAGCCTGACGGCTGCGGACGAGAATGATAACCGCGTGACACTTTCTTTCCCTTATCCGAAAGAACCGGCACGCACGCCACAGGCGGATAATCTGCGCAGCCAACTGGCTAAGTTGGGGAATACCCCTTTCGAGGTAGCCGGGCATTTATCAGAAGAGGCGTCGGGTATCAGGCTCAATCTCTCTGAAAACTGGTTTCTTCCTGCTTCCGTGGTGGCAGACTGGCGTCGGCAGGTGATAGATAGGCTGATTGTGGCTCGGCGTGTTACTTATCGTCGTGAGTTGGCTGTCTGGAAACCGACAAGCCATGCTTTCCCTGCTACTTCACTGACCTATCTGGGCAATGTGATGAACAGTGCTGCCCGGAGTTTTTACCGTGAGCATGGACTTTCGTCTATAGCACCTGCCTACGAGGCACAAGCGGTTCCGGATGCTGTACTCATGTTCTGCAAACATTGCCTGCGTTTCAGTATGGGATGGTGTCCCACCTATCAGAAAGGACATTCTCCTTATAGGGAACCTTATTATTTGGTTGGGACGGACGGCAAGCGTTTCCGCTTGTCTTTTGATTGCAAGAATTGCCAGATGAAAGTCATTGCTCATGAAGAGCCGCTTTAATGAAGGACGAAGAATGAGGAATTACTAATAAAGACTTGAAAATGAGGAGTGAGGAACGGGCACATAATGAAAGGCTGGCAAATGACCGGTACCGGGAAGCGGGCAGGGACAAACATCCTTTGCGTTCACTGCGTTCCCTCCTATTCTGCATTCTTTATTTTTCATGCTTCATTGCTTTAGTTTCCTGCCATTATTCCCGTCCTAATCTTGAAGATGAACATCTGTCTAAGGAGACGCGTGATTCGCTGGCCTATCTTTTTGAGCGGCATTATACTTGGAATACCAATCTGGAAGTGCTGGCAGATTCTGTGAATTTGGCTTGTCTGCCCGTGAAGGACTGCTATAATATGCTTTATCGGGGAGACCGCGTGGTGGTTGCCGAGTTCGCCATCCATCCTGCCGACAGTGTGGATAGTGTATGGGTGAAGCTTGCCCATTCGCAGGAAGTGCAGGGTTGGTTGCGGGAGTCCGAAATGATGCATGCCTTTGTTCCTACAGACAGCATTTCGCAGGCCATCTACTTGTTCAGTGATACCCATGCCTCTTATTTTATCATTATTTTTGCCTTGTTTGTGGCAGTCTGGCTGTTCCGGGCTTTTCGGCGCAAGCAGTTGAGGATGGTGTACTTTAATGATATAGACAGTCTCTATCCGTTGTTGCTATGTCTGCTGATGGCGTTCTGTGCCACTATTTACGAATCTATACAAGTGTTTGCGCCGGAGACGTGGCAACACTTCTATTTTAATCCTACCTTGTCGCCGTTCAAGGTACCGCTTGTGCTTTCTGCTTTTCTGATGGGTATCTGGCTGTTTATAGTGGTGTTGCTGGCGGTACTCGACGATTTGTTTCGCCAGTTAAGTCCGGCGGCGGCCGTATTCTATCTGTTGGGACTGGCCTCCTGCTGCATCTTCTGTTATTTTTTCTTTATCCTGACTACATCTATCTACGTCGGATACTTGTTTTTGACCGCTTTTGTATGGGTATTCCTCAAAAGGCTTCGCATTTCGCTGCTGGCTTCACGCTATCGTTGCGGCAGATGCGGGCAGAAACTGAGGGAGAAGGGAGTCTGCCCACATTGCGGAGCTATCAATGAATAAAAAAGCTTTGTAACTTTTCCATATTCAGTAGGAAAATGTAACTTTGTAGTTGAACTTTTAAAAGGAGGAATTGATTATGAGTAGTTTGGAGTTGGAAGCCGGAAAATTGGAGTTGATTCGTGAGATAGTCAATATCAATAGCAGTACTGCATTGGAGAGCCTCAGAAAATATATGAAGGAGGTTTTGAATAAGAATAGTCATTCCATTCCGACAGCGGCAGATAGCAAATTGCTGACTAAGCGTATGCTTGCAAAGTATGCCGGTAGTTGGAAGGACAATCGTGATTCTGATGAAATCAATGATGATATATATGCATCACGCCTTTCTCGAAAAGAAGAAAACTTTAGCCCCTTTGACGAATGAAACGATATTTGCTTGATCTAATATTTGTGTTCACTTCATGCGTCAGAAATTTGGAGTAGACGAACATATTGAAAAGGTGGGCTGGGAACATTGTTGCATTTCGGAGGTTACGGTAGCAGAGTTGTTGTTCGGTGCAGAGCGAAGTAATAATGTGGAGAGAAACTTGCAGCTTGTTACTGATTTCTGCCAAGATATCAAGGTAATACCTTTGTCCTCGGCTTTATGTTGTTATGCCCGGAGTAAGGCTGCCTTATATAGTCAAGGAACTCCCATTGAGGATTTGGACTTATTTATAGGATGTACAGCGGTGGCTAACCAAATGATAATGGTTACTGAAAACAAGAAACATCTACTTGAAGAAACAAAAGGCAAACTTTCTCTGGATAACCTGTTTGATCAGATCCAGGCAAGTGACCTCAAAGAGCTTCCGATCATCGTTAAAGCAGACGTACA
>ENA-UERC01000202-UERC01000202.1-human-gut-metagenome-genome-assembly--contig:-NODE-202-length-46735-cov-5.455785_pt1 | contig 46735 bp, 41 predicted proteins | sample MGYA00242955_ERZ507955 | MGnify/ENA primary metagenome ERZ507955 (study PRJEB26167, sample SAMN06115394) | human gut metagenome | host: Homo sapiens | place: China:Hubei | collected 2016-04-27 | study... | reverse complement strand
GGCGGGGTTCTACCCCGCCCTTCTGTCATTGCGAGGAGGGCGTAAGCCCGACGTGGCAATCCGTATCCAAAGCCTCCCCTGTGTAAGGGGAGGTGGCAACGCGAAGCGTTGACGGAGGGGTTGTCCGTAATCCGACAATCCCCCAGTCAGCTTCGCTGACAGCCCCCTTTACACAAGGGGGCCGAAGGCCGACGACTCTGTCGGCCCTTACGAAGCGTTTATCATACCTGCCGCGTTCACCGTGCGGCGGGGCACATGGGCCCCGCCCTACAGGACTCTATCGGCCGCTTTGCTGTTTATTCCTCCTGCGGTTCCAGAGGCACCGTCACGCGGATGGTCGTCCCCTGCCCCGGCGTGCTGTCCAGATGCAGGCCGCCGCCCAGATCGCCGACGGCGTGCTTGACGATGGACAGGCCCAGGCCTGTGCCGCCGCTCTGGCGGGAATGGCTCTTGTCCACCCGGTAGAACCGTTCAAACACCCGCGCCTGATGCTCCGGGGGAATGCCGATGCCGGTGTCGGCCACAGTCAGCACCGCGCTTTCGCCGCAAAGGCCCACGTCCACGGTAACGCTGCCGCCGGGAACGTTGTACTTGATGGCGTTGTCGCAGAGGTTATACAAAATCTCCGACAGCAGCCGCCGCGCCGCCTGCACCGTCACATTCTCGCCGGTAACGGTCATGGTCACGTTCTTCGCCTCCGCCGCGTCGTGAAGGCCACGCACCGTTTCCTCCGCCAGCGGCAGCAGTTCCACCGGCTCCGCCGACAGCGCTACTCCCTCGTCCAGCTGGGACAGGCGGATGATATCCTCAATCAGCGACACCAGCCGGGCGGCCTCGTCATGGATGCGGTTCAGGAACACCGGCATATCCTCCGGCTTCACCAGTCCGTTCTGCATCAGCTCGGCGCTGCCCATGATGGATTGCAGCGGGGTTTTCAGCTCGTGGGACACATTGGCGGTGAACTCCCGCCGGTTGCGCTGTGCCAGCGCCTGCTCCGTTACATCGAAGGCCACCACCACCGCGCCGGTGACGGCGCCGTCAGACTGGATGCGGCTGATATCCAGCTGGTATTCCCGGCCATCCCGCTCCGTGTGGATCTCGCTGTGACCGCCGGTCAGGGCGGCGTGAAGGGCGCGGCTCACCTCTCCGCTGCGCTCGATGGTCAGAAAGTCCTGTCCCACGCAGCTACCGTCGGCACGGAACAGCGTTTGAGCCGCCGGATTGATGCTGAGGATCTCACCCCGCTCGTTCAGCAGCACCAGACCCTCCTGCATGCTGCCTGTGACCTGATCGAATTCATCCCGCTTGCGCTGCAATTCCCGCAGCTGGGCATCGATCTGGCGGCGCTGCTGGTTGATGCGGCCCAGCAGGGGCGACAGCTCCTCGTAGGTGTCGTTATCCAGCGGGTGCTCCAGATCCAGCTCGTTCAGGGGCTTCACAATGTGGCGGGCCACACGCCGGGCCAGCAGCGCAGACAGAATCAGCGCCACCGCCAGCACCACCAGAAGCGGCTGGAGCATACCCAGCACCAGCACGCCCGCCGTGGCGCGGCTGATGGAGATACGTAGCACCGAGCCGTCCTCCAGACGCTGGGCCTGATAAAGCGTCTTTTCCAGCAGCGTGGAGGAGTAGCGGCTGCTCTCCCCCTGCCCTGCCAGCAGCGCCTGCTGGATCTCCTGCCGCTGGGCGTGGTTCTCCATGGTCTCCGCGTCAGTGCGGGTGTCGTACAGCACGGTGCCGTCCGCCGCCACCCAGGTCAGGCGGTAACGGTCGGAATTCAGGGACTGGAGATAGGTCTCCCCCTCCCCCTGCTGCATGGCGGCTGCGGCAAGGCTCAGCTCGTCCTTCAGCTGCTGCTCCTGCACGCCGCAGAAATATTCGTAAAGACAGCCCATGATAATGACCAGCGTGGCCAGCAGCACCGCGCCCGCCGTGACGATCATGGAGCGGAAAATTCGTTTTGTCATGGCCGTGCCTCCCATCGATAGCCTACGCCCCGCACCGTTTCGATGCGGTCGCCGCACTCGCCCAGCTTCTGCCGCAGGGTACGGATGTGCATATCCACTGTGCGGGTCTCGCCTACGTAATCGGCGCCCCACACATCGTTAAACAGCTGGTCGCGGGTAAAGGCCATGCCGGGGTGGGCCAGAAACAGCTGCAACAGCGCGAATTCCTTGAAGGTCAGCGTCACCCGCTGGCCTGCCGCCGTGACGGTATGGCCGTCCAGATCCAGCGTCACGCCGCCGCTGGACAGCTGGCGGCTCTGCTTGACCGGGGCGCAGCGCCGCAGCACCGCCTTCACCCGTGAAACCATCTCCATCATGCCGAAGGGCTTTACCAGATAGTCGTCGGCTCCCATGTCGAGACTCTGGATCTTGTCGTACTCCATGCCCTTGGCCGTGGCCATGATAACGGGAATCTCCCGCGTCCGGGGCAGCTGCCGCAGATAGCGCAGCAGCGACACCCCGTCCTCGCCGGGCAGCATCACGTCCAGCAGCACCAGCTCCGGCGTCTCGGTCTCCAGCGCTTCCCGGAAGGATGCGCCGTCGGCAAAGCCCCGGGCCTCGAACCCGGTGGAATTCAGGGTATACACCTCGATCTCGCGGATGCCGCTGTCATCCTCCACACACCAGATCATGTCAGTTCTCCTCTCCTTCGTGAGCGCCGGTAACGGCGAACACCACCCAACCGGCAATGTTGGTGGCATGGTCGCCGATGCGCTCGAAATACTTGGCGATCATCAGAAGATCCAGCGCGTACTCGCCGTCGTCGGGCCGCTGGGCGATCCAGTCGATCAGCGTGGCCTTCACCTTGCGGAAATCCTCGTCCACCACGTCGTCCTTGGCGATGACCTGATGGGCCAGCGTCACATCCCGCCGCACAAAGGCGTCCACGCTGCCCGTCACCATGGAGATGGCGGCACGGGCCATGTGACCCACAAAGGCGCACTCCTCGCCGGAGCGGCCATTCAGGAAGCCGATGATCTCGGCAATATCCTCGGCCTGATCGCCGATGCGCTCCATATCCGTTATCATTTTCAGCGCCGCGCTGATCTGCCGCAGGTCGCTGGCCACAGGCTGCTGCTGCAATAAAAGCTTCAGGCACAGAGACTCGATATCCCGCTCCTTCTGGTCGATGCCCGCGGCACGGGGCGTCACCTGCTCTGCCAGCACCGTGTCGCCCTCCATCAGCGCCTTGGCGGCGGCGGCGATGACCTCCTCGCACAGTGCGCCCATCTCGATCAATTCCCGGTTCAGCAGCGCCAGCTGCTGGTCAAAACGGCTTCTCATGCTTATCCGAACCTCCCCGTGATGTAGTCCTCTGTCCGCTTGTCCTGCGGCTGGGCAAAGATCTGCTCCGTGTCGCCGCACTCCACCAGCTCGCCCAACAGGAAAAAGGCGGTGCGGTCAGAGATACGGGCGGCCTGCTGCATGTTATGGGTGACGATAACAATAGTATACCTGTCTTTCAGCTCTATGGCAAGTTCTTCTATGCGGGAAGTGGAAATTGGATCCAATGCACTGGTGGGCTCGTCCATCAGCAGCACCTGCGGCTCCACCGCCAGCGCGCGGGCAATGCACAGCCGCTGCTGCTGGCCGCCGGACAGACCCAGCGCCGATTTTTTCAGCCGATCCTTCACCTCGTCCCAGATGGCGGCGCGGCGCAGCGCCTGCTCCACCATGTCGTCCAGCTTCACCTTATTGCGGATGCCGTGGGTTCGGGGACCGTAAGCCACGTTGTCGTAGATGCTCATGGGGAAGGGATTGGGCTTCTGGGACACCATGCCGATCTCCTTGCGCAGCTGGTTCACGTCCACCGACGGGGCAAAAATGTCCTGCCCCTGATAGCAGACCTGTCCGGTGACACGGACGCCGGGGATCAGGTCGTTCATCCGGTTCAGCGTCTTGAGGAAGGTGGACTTTCCGCAGCCGGAAGGGCCGATGAGGGCGGTGACGCTTTTCTCCGGGATATTGATGCTGACGTCCTTCAGCGCCTGAGACGGGCCATACCACAGGCACAGGTCGTTGACGGTCATGATATCGCTCATATGCTTCTCCTCCTTTGGAAGTATTTGCCCACCAGAGCGGCGGCAATGTCGATAATCAGGGCCAGCACCATCAATATGGCGGCGATGGCGAAGGCCACATCAAACTCGCCCTGCTCCTTGGCGTAGACATACAGGGCCACGGACAGGGTAGCACCGGAGCTTTGCAGCGTCTCCCCCAGGCTGCTGTACAAAGTATGGGCGAAGCCTGCTGTATACAGCAGCGCCGCCGTCTCGCCCAGAATACGGCCCACCGCCAGAATGCAGCCGGTGATGACGCCGTCTACACAGCCCGGCAGCACCACCGTGCGGATGACCCGCCACTTGCCCGCGCCCAAACCGAAGGCGCCCTCACGGTAGCTCTGGGGCACGGTTTTCAGACTCTCCTGCGTGGTGCGCATGATGGTGGGCAGGTTCATGATGACCAACGTCATGGCGCCGGCGATCAGTGATTTCTTCATGCCCAGAAACTGGCAGAAGAACATCTGCCCCACCAGACCGTAGATAATAGAGGGAATGCCGGACAGGGTCTCGGCGGCATATTCGATGACCGCCACCACCCGCTTGTTGGCGGCGTATTCCGTCAGATAGACTGCCGCGCACACACCCAGCGGCAGCACGAAAAGCAGCGTGGTCAGCACCATGCAGACGGTGCTGATGATATCCGGTAGGATGCCGATGGTGTCGCTGAGGTAGCTGGGCTTGGTGCTCAGCAGCTCCCAGCTCAGGTGCGGCACGCCCTTGATCAGCACATACAGGATCAGGAACAGCGCCAGCGCACAGGTCAGCCCGGCGCACAGCACCATCAGGCCCCGCATCGTTCCGCCCCAGATGCGGCGGCGGGTAGAAAATTTCGTATCGTTCATGGTTTACTTCTCCTTACTGCGTTTCAGGAAGAAATTCAGCGCCGCGTTGATGAGCATAATGAACAGGAACAGCACCAGCGCGATGGAAAACAGCGCCTGCCGCTGCAAGCCCGCCGCCGCGTAGCCCATCTCGCTGGCTACGGCGGTGGTCAGGAAGCGGACGCTCTGGAACAGGGACGGCATGTTGGGCACGTTGCCGGACACCATCATCACCGCCATAGCCTCGCCAATGGCGCGGCCTACGCCTAGCACCACCGCCGCAGCGATACCGCTGCGTGCCGCGGGAACGGACACCCGGAACCACGTCTCCACCGGCGTAGCGCCCAGCGCCAGCGAGGCATCCTCATACTCCTTGGGCACCGCCTCCAGCGCCGTCATGGCTACATTGATGATGGAGGGCAGAATCATGATGGCCAATACGATGATGGCCGCCAGCAGTCCGGAGCCGTCAGGAATGTGGAAGATCTTCCGGATGCCGGGCACCAGCACCAGCATACCCACAAGGCCGTACACCACCGAGGGAATGCCCGCCAGCAGGCTGACTGCCGAGGAGACGACGGCTTTCAGCTTTGTCGGGGCCATTTTCGCCAGAAACACGGCGGTCATAAAGCCGATGGGGACGCCCAGAACGATGGCGCCCGCCGTGCCGTAAATGCTGGTCAGGATAAAGGACAGAATACCGAACTGCGGCGGCGTGCCGTTGGAGTCCCACACAGGGCCGAACAGGAATTTGATAAAGCCGATCTCCCGGATGGCCGGGATACCGGAAATAACGAGATATACGGTGATCAGCAGCACGCAGCCCACCGTTACCAGTCCCATCAGCAGGAACCAGCCGTGGATCACGTTCTCCCAAAGTCGTTTTGCTTTCATATACGCACCTCATACATGCAGGGGAAGGCGGCACCCCTCAGGGATGTCGCCTGTCCGCCCGTGGTCTTTCAGTTGGCAGCCACTGCGCCGGCGGCAGAGATGATGGACGCCGCGTCAGCAGAGAGGGCGTAATCGAAGAACGCCTGAGCTGCGGGAGAGAGGGCCTTGCCTTCCACGGTCACCAGCACGAAGGGACGCTGCACCAGATAGCTGCCGTCCTTGACGGTGGCCTCGCTGGGGGTCACGCCGCCCACGTTCAGGGCCTTGACCGTATCCTTGACGGAGGCCAGAGAAGCGTAGCCGATGGCGTCGGGGTTCTGGCTGACGGCGGTGATCACATCACCGGTGGAGGTCAGCTCCTGACGATACTGGCAGGCATCCTTGGTGCCGGTGATGGACTCGAAGCCATCGCGGGTGCCGCTGGCAGCCTCACGGCCGATCAGAACGACCTCGGCGTCATTGCCGCCCACGTCCTTCCAGTTGGTGATCTCGCCGGTATACAGCTTGGCGATCTGCTCCAGGGTCAGGTCGGAGACGGGGTTGTCGGGGTGCACGATGATGGCGATACCGTCATAGGCCAGAACGGTCTCCTTCAGGCCGGCCGCCTTCTCCTCGTCCTTCAGCGCACGGGAGGAAAGACCGATGTCGCAGGTACCCTCCTGCACGGCGGTGATGCCGGAGCCGGAGCCGGTGGGGTTGTAGTTGACGGTCACACCGCCGTTGGCGGCCATGAAGGACTCGCTCAGTGCGCCGATGACCTTCTCCATAGAGGTGGAGCCGTCAGTGGACACGGTGCCGGTGATGGCGGCGGTGTCGCCGCCGTTGTTGTCAGCGGCATTGTCGCCGCTGTTGTCGCTGTTGCTGTTGCCGCAGGCCACCAGGCTCAGAGCCATGACCAGCGTCAGCGCAAGGGCAATGAACTTTTTCATAATGTATATCTCCTTTTCATTTGGTGTCGTTTTGTTTTGGATGTCTCATCCTTACAGCTAACAGCTTACGGCAGGTGTGTAAAATGAGAAAGCGCGGTCATGTAAAATCCATGTCAAATCGCCGGATCCGGGCGCTGCAAAAAAATGTCAAAAATTTTTGAAATTGAGTGTTGACATTTTTCCTTATGCTTGCTATAATGTACAAGCTTGAGTTCGACGACAACGAAAGCGCAGCACGGCCAAGTAGTTCAGTTGGTTAGAACGCCAGCCTGTCACGCTGGAGGTCGAGGGTTCGAGCCCCTTCTTGGTCGCCATATATGCTGCTGTAGCTCAGTAGGTAGAGCGCATCCTTGGTAAGGATGAGGTCGGCGGTTCGAATCCGCCCAGCAGCTCCAAAAAGCATCGAAAACTTCGGTTTTCGGTGCTTTTTTGTTGTAAAAACGTTGAAAGTAGTGTGGGGCAAAATGTGGGGCAACCGCCTGACCCACACCGTGACCCACACGGGGAAATGCTCGGAAAGGGCAAAAGATGAGCGGACGGAAAAGCCGTTATTCTGAAAGGCCTTTTCTTTGTTTCGCCGCGTTCTTGTATTTTGCGGCAGGATATGCTACAGTACCTGCCGTTGATTCTTTCTGCCTCTTACGAGGCTGTGCGAGGTATTTATGAAGCTGTTACGATGGTGTAAGGCCAACGCCATGCCGGTGATTGCGGTGCTGGCCGCGGCGGTGACGGCGGTGTTCGTGCCGCCTGACGCGGCCTATCTTGGCTACTACGATGTGAAAACGCTATCCTGCCTGCTGTGCGTGCTGGCGGTGGTGGGTGCGCTGCGCCGCGTGGGACTGTTTCCTCTGCTGGCGCAGAGGCTGGTGCAGGTGTTCCACACCACCCGCGGCGCGGTGACGGCGCTGGTAGGTATCACGCTGGTGGGCTCCATGCTGCTGACCAACGACACGGCATTGCTTACGTTCCTGCCCCTCAGCTGGTTTGTGCTGGAGCGCACCGGCCAGACGAAATGGACGGCGCTGACGTTCATTCTGCAGAACTGCGCCGCCAACCTGGGCGGTATGCTGACGCCCTTCGGCAATCCCCAGAACCTGTATCTGTTCAACCACTACAACATCCCTAACGGGGAATTCCTGTCCATTATGCTGCCGCCGTTCCTGCTGTCCACGGCGCTGATCCTGCTGTGCTGTCTGTTTCTGCCCTGTGAAGGGCTGACTGTCCCCCGGCAGGAGACACTGCCGGACAAGCGTCGTACTGCGGTATACGGCGTACTGTTCTGCGTGGCGGTGGCTATGGTGCTGCGGGGAATCCCCTACTGGCTGGGACTGCTCGTTATCGTGATGGCTCTGCTGGTGCTGGATCGCCGTGCGCTGCTGGGCGTGGACTGGGGACTGCTGGTGACGTTTGCGGCGTTTTTCACCTTTTCGGGCAACATGGCGCGGATTGAGCCGGTGCGTGAGCTGTTCCGGAAGCTGCTCACCCACGGGGCCATGCCGGTGGCGGCACTGACCAGTCAGGTCATCAGCAACGTACCGGCAGCCATCCTGCTGAGCCGGTTCACCGACGACTATCGAGGACTGCTGGTGGGCGTGAATATCGGCGGCGCGGGGACGCTGGTGGCGTCACTGGCCAGCCTGATCACTTTCCGGGAATACACAAAGTACGTCAAGGGGCAGACGGGGCGGTTCATGGTGCTGTTCTCCGCCATCAGCTTCGGTTTTCTAGGCGTCCTGTTGATAGCCATGACACTCTGGATGCGGTGAAATGAGTAAACTAGAGCTCCTGCCCCATGGGCAGGAGCTCTAGTTTGTTATTGCGGTGCAGCTTGATCAGCTCACATCACCTGTGCCATGAAGCTGCCCATGGTCTGTGCGGTTTCGTCCTGCTTTTGACGGGTGGCGTGGGTGTAGGTGCGGAGAGTGAACCCCGCATCGTAGTGCCCCAGCATACTGCTGACCGTTTTCACGTCCACGCCGTTTTGTAAAGCCAGCGTGGCAAATGTGTGTCTGAGATAGTCCCTCACCTTATAGGACACTTAGAGCGGATTTGTAAACCAAAAAAGTCAGAGGACCCTGTCATAAGACAGAATCCTCTAACTTTTGGTACAGCTTTTTCAGTCGCTTTGATGCCGCCATTTTGGAGATGCCGTAGATCTGGCCGATCTCCTCCATGGTCAGCTCCTCGCCGTAACGGAGAGAGAGCAGGTTTTGACCCTGCACATCCAGCCCCGCAATGGCTCTCCGCAGATTTTCAAGCCGGAGGTTCCTAAGCGCCGCATCCTCCATGGGACTGCCTTCGTACAGGGGGTCAGAATGCCCTACGGGGCCCATGAATGCCTGAGACCACACCGGGGTGTGGACCTCACCGGAAGGCTGCGAGATTAGGCTTTCGCCTAAGCACAATATATGCACCGGGAGATGTCAAGTCGGGGCGAATGACGGAGGTTTCTCCATTGCAATATGTCATATCCTGTGCTATAATGCACTCAAACTGAATAACGGGGCAGCGTGAGCCGGGTTTATCCCGGCGGCGGAATGGGGTGAGAGGCCCCGCGAGACGGTCACTGTGATGCCGGTTTATTCGGCTAAGTCAGATACGCAATACGCTGTTCCCGGGCCGCTGCCAGTACCGGGGCCAAAGTTGTTGCGAAAATTGCTTCACCCGGCTGCTTTTTGGCGGCCGGGTGATTTTTTGCTGCCAGGCACCATGGCTATCATGCTTTCCATGGAAAGCATGATAGCCATTTCAAGCCGCCGGGGCGGGGGAGGACGGCAGACCTTTCCCGTCCCGCTTTCCAGAAAAATTTTTGCGCTATTTGTCGTTCCTTTCTTTTTCCCGAGACCCGGGCCGTGCTGTAGAGGACGCGGCCCGGGGGGAGGGAAACAGGGGGCGTGAGATATGGGGTATTACGGATTGCCACGGGCGCGGTGTGCCCTCGCAATGACAAAAAGTGTGTGATTGCTTCGGCATTTACATAAATAGAAAAATGAAAGGAAAAAAGAAATGAAAAAGAGAATCATTTCTCTGCTGCTGGCGCTTATCATGGCGCTGTCACTGCTTCCCGTGAGCGTGCTGGCGGCGGACGACCACACAGGTCAGGTCCATGTGACGGTGGAAAACACCACCTGGGCCAAGGCCGACGGCGCACCCTGGGAGGGGACGCTGGTGGACGAGTGGGTCACCCTCAAGGCTGACTCCTCCATGATGAGCTGCATCGTGGACGCGCTGACGGCCAGGGGCTATTCCCAGACCGGTGCGGACACCGGCTACATCAGCGAAATCAACGGCATCAAGGAGAAGGACGCGTCGAAGGATTCCGGTTGGATGGGCACGCTCAACGACTGGTTTACCAGCGAGGGCTTCGCCAACTACACCGTGGCCAACGGCAAGCTGAAATCCGGCGACGAGATCGCCGTACAGCATACCTGCAATCTGGGCGCGGACATCGGCGGCTCCTTCGACACCAGCGACAAGAGCCTCAAGGCCGTCGCCCTCAGCGCAGGCGAGCTGAACCCCGCCTTCTCCTCCGGCGTGCATGACTACACCATGATTCTGCCCGAGAGCGTCACCGCCCTCACCGTCACCCCCACCGCCAGCAACAAGCAGAATCGCGTCCGCATCTATGTGGGCGGCACGGAGTATGGCCGCAAGGATGCCATTCCCGTTCAGGTGGGCACCGTCATCACCCTGAAGGTGGGCAATGACGGCGATGCCGCCCCGGAGACCTACACCATCGCCCTCCAGGCGGCGGGCACCCTCCTCTCCGGCGACAATGTATCCCTCACCTCCATCCATCAGGACGGCTCCGCCGGTACCAAAGTGGCCCTGACCTTTGACAAGGAAACCGCCGCCTTCACCGGCAAGCTGGCAAACTATACCCATCTCAAGCAGTATAACGACGGCGGCTTCACCGTGACGCTCTCCGACCTGCCCGCAGGGGCCACCGCCCAGCTCAAGAGCAGCGACGGCAAGGTCCTGGCGGACTTTAAAAACGGCGTGGCCTCCACCGCCGCCACCCAGTTTACCGGCAGCGGCTCGGCCTATTTCTACATCGCCGTCACCGCCCAGGGCCGCACGGAGAATTACAAGCTGACCCTCACCAAGCCCGGCAATTATGTCTGGGGTACATTTAACTTCTTTGGCACGCCTGCCTATAATACAGATAATGTGTTCTACGGCTATCCGGAGGGTACGCTGTTTCAGGCGGATGAGGACGGCAACCGCACGGGCGAAACCGGTTATTCCCGAAATTGCTGGAATTATATCGTCTATGTGTCCCCGCAGGTGGCCAGCTTCGGCATCAATAAGTTCTCCGATGCCATGCAGGGCGGTGACCTGAACAGCTCAAAAACACAGGTTCTTGTGGATGGCGAGGTTTATGTCAAGCAGGCTAACTTCGGTAAGCTGGCCATGATGGCATTTGCCAAGAAGCCGGTAACTCTGACCAAGGACAAGACGGTAATCGACTTTGTCGGAAACAACAAGACAAACTCCAAGATCGAGATCCACACTACTATCACGGTGATTGTGGTCAAGACCACCCCGGCGGAGCTGACCGATTTTATCAGCGCTCTGCCGAGCACCGATAATCTGACGTATGCCGATCACTACAAGATCGTCATGAGCTATCAGCGCGCCTATGCCGGTTTTACCGACGAGGAAAAGAAGCAGCTGTCCGCGGAGACGTTGAAAAAGCTGCAGGATTCCGTGGCCCGCGTGGAGGAGCTGAAAAAGCGCCATGAGGACGGCATTCAGGCATGGATCGGCCTGGTGAACACCTTTGCCGGGAAAGTGACCGCAGAAAACTATGCCCAGTATTACGACGCCGTGCAGGAGGCCCAGGTGAAGTATCTGGAGCTGTCCGACGCACAGCGTGCGGAATTTGCGGCCGTTAACTCTACGGAAAACGCCGCAGTCATGACGGCCTACGAGGCTGCGTACCGCACCGTCAACGAGCAGTCCATTCTGGACGGCAGCTCCATCGGCAAGCCCACGGAGTATTACGACGACTTCATGATGTCGGCCAACCACTATAACCTGGACCTGGGCCACGAGGACACCTATTATCCCGCCGTATTCCGGGAGATTTGGACGAACCGGCCTACGACACTGTATCCTGCTGGATATGCGGTAGAAAAAGGTCTGCCCTATACCCTGCCCGGCATTCTGAAATTTGACATCAAGGATGACAGCATCTTCGAGATCAAGGAAGTGGAGGATGTCTATAAGGATGGCGGTCTGGGCGGCGGCAGTACTTTCCCGGCCATGAAGTACTACCTGGTGCCCAAGAAGGCGGGCACCACCACCTTCACCGTCACCTTTACGGATAAGGCGGGCAATTTCTATGGGCAGATCCCGGAGATTCCCGTCCATGTCAACAGCCCCGAGGAGACGGCTATCCAGGATCTGAACAAGAAGCTGACGAACTTCACTTCTCTGAACAACACCAGCAAATACGACAACTGGACCTACAACTACGACACCCAGGGTGCGCCTTTCACCTTTAAGGTAAGCGGCACCAACCCCAAGGTCAGCGTCTATAATTATCTCCAGTACAACAAAGACGGCACCCCCGTCAAGACCGACTACACCCCCGATGAAAGCGGCAATGTGACCATCCTCCTCAAGGACGGCTACAACGGCATCGAGGTCACCGCCGACTACCAGGGCCACACCGTCACCCAGGTCTACTCCCTCAAGGGCAAGGTCACCCGCTATGTGCAGGAGAACATTTCTCGCCCCGGCGAGGCTCTGCGCACGGGAGACACGGCGGGCATCTGGATCATTGGACGGCCTACCAATATCCACAAGATCCTCCGTATTTATAACCCCGCGTCCACGACGGTGTTCTATACGGATATGCCTCTGCAGAGCGTAGTAAATACAGACAACCAGCACGATATTTACCGTATTGATGAAAATGGTGCGAAAAAACAGGTATCTTATCAGCCCCGCGTTGCGGCCTATCTGACGGAATCCGGCACGATCACCCTCACCAAGGGCAGCTCCGATAACCGGGGCTACGGTTCCAATCCCGGCAGCGAGGGCGATCAGGGCAACACCGGCGGTATCGCTGCCTCCACCCGCTATGGCTTCGGTATGCTGGCAGATATTACGCTGCAAGTGGAGAACAACCCCAACTTCAAGCTGGAGCCCAAGTATGAGACCGTGGCCGAGAACGGCGGCCAGGTCAAGGCCGGGGACAAGCTCACCATTTCCATCCCCTCTCTGCCTATTGAGCAGTTGGCCCAGGACTATAAGCTGCAGTACTGCCTGCTGAACTACTCCACCAATATTCCCGGTGCGGAGTACATTTTCTCCAAGTGGTCCAAGGGCGGCGACTCCTGGGAGGGCGAGGGCACTACCCCCGTCGGCCCCGAGGTGGCCCTCAAGAGCATCACTTTCACCGTGCCCAAGACCACCCCGGCAGGCACCTACAGAATTTACGGCGGCTATCTGGATGTTACCCACAGAAGCGGCGGATACGAATGGCTAGATAAGTATGCGAAGTTCTATCGGATGGAGATCAGCGACCTGACCATCACCGTTTTGAAGGGCGACATCGAGACCGTGGAGGACCTTATTGACGCCATCGGCGCCGATGTCACCCTGGACAGCGAGGCCGCCATCACCGCCGCCAAGTCCGCCTACGATGCCCTTTCCGACGAGGACAAGGCCCTGGTGGACGCCGATAAGGTGGACGCTCTCACCGCCGCTATCATTAGGCTCAACCGGCTCAAGCACGCGGACCTCATGGCAAATCTGGACACCATCTATAAGACCACCGGCGACTTCATCCAGGGCCTGGGCACCCCCACGGTGAACTCCACCGGCGGCGAGTGGATGGTCATCGGCCTGGCCCGCAGCGGCCGCACCGTGCCCGCCGGGTACTATGACAATGTGGTGGAGTATGTGAAGGCCAAGGCTGACGCCAATGAGCGCCTGCATCGGGCGAAGGTCACCGACAACGCCCGGGTGATCCTGGCCCTGACGGCCATCGGCAAGGATGTCACCAATGTGGGCGGCCACAATCTGCTGAAGGGCCTGGATAACATGGCCTATGTGCAGAAGCAGGGCATCAACGGCCCCATTTTCACCCTTATTGCCCTGGATAGCCACAATTATCCCACCATGGGTGATGTGACCCGGGAGAAGCTGATTCAGGTGATTCTGGCCGCCCAGCTCACCGACGGCGGCTGGAACCTGAGCGGCGAGAACGCCGACCCCGACATGACCGCTATGGCCATCCAGGCCCTGGCCCCCTACTATAAAACCAACGAGACCGTGAAGGCCGCTGTGGATAAGGCCCTGGAGGCCCTTTCCGCCCTGCAGCGCAATGACGGCGGCTTTGGCAGCTGGGGCACCGTGAACAGCGAGTCCTGCGCCCAGGTCATCGTAGCTCTCACCGCTTTGGGTATTGATCCCATCGCGGACAGCCGCTTCGTGAAGAACGGCCTCACCGTGCTGGATGCTCTGGCCAGCTTCTATGTCACCGGCGGCGGCTTCCGCCACACCGCTGGCGGCGACCGGGACGGCATGGCCACCGAGCAGGGCTACTACGCACTGGCGGCCTACTACCGCTTCGCAAACGCCCAGACCCGGCTCTATGACATGACCGATGTGACCATTCAGACCGGCGGCAGCAATACCCCCGCCACCGGCGATACCGGCGTGCTGGTTTGGGTCATCGCCCTGCCCGTGACGATTCTCGCCGCAGCCTTCGTCCTCAAGCGTAAGGAGCGGGAGGCGTAAGCCAAAAAGAAAAACCTAAGCGGCAAAATAAAACAGCACCCCCGGGGCCTCTTGCATGACAAGAGACCCCGGGGGTTTTATTTTTTGTTTGCAGCGGTGCGATATTGGAATAAAGAGTGACGACACTGATTTCAATTTTCCGCAAAAATTTTCCCCGGGCAAAGAAGGTGAAAGGCCCCGGGGATGCCCGAAGCCTTTCACCTTATCCCATATTCAGCTCAGCAGGGCGGCCAGGAGGGTCAGGACGGCTACGGCGGCCCAGAAAAGGAGCTTCTGCCGCAGCATACGCCGGACGTCCACGGACGTGTTACTCCGCCAGCTTCCGGCCCATGGCCTGGCAGGCGGCCAGCACATCGTCGTCGGGAGCCTCGCAGCAGGTGATGCTGCCGCACACCCGGTTGATGCCCGCGTCGTCGCAGTCCTTCTCCCAGCTGCGCATCCACTCGCCGTCGCCCCAGCCGAAGGAGCCGAACAGGCCCACGGCCTTGCCGCCCATCTGGTTCTTGATGCTGTCGAACATGGGCTGGAACTCCATCTCCTCCAGCACCTCGCTGCCCATGGCGGGGCAGCCCATGGCCACGGAGGACACACCGGACAGGGAGGCGGCGGTCACCTGGTCGGGAGTCAGCAGGGAGGCGTCGGCCCCGGCGGCCTTCATGCCCTCCAGAACGGCGTTGGCCATGGCCTCGGTGTTGCCGGTGCCGCTCCAATAGATCACAAGCGTTTTTTTCATAAATATACTTCCTTTCAAAAATATGTTTCAAAATATGCCAATGGCTTGTCAAACGGCCACTGCCAGCTGCTCCAGCCGGTAGCCGGTCTGCCACAGGGCGCAGTAGCGCTGGGTGCAGCGGCGGAAGCGGTCGAACAGAAGCTGAGCCCGCTGCTCGTCGCCGTATACCTTCCACAGCCCGGCGCACTTGAAGTCCTCGGCCCGGTGGTCGATGAACCCCTGCACATCCTCCGGCGGGTAGCTGAGGAACAGCCCCACCTCGTGGGGAAATTCCTCCTCCGTGCGCAGCCGCTGCACCAGCCGCGCCACACACTGTCCGCAGCTGCCGCAGGGGTAGCCCGCCTGCCGCAGCAGGCGGCAGGACAGATCGTCGTCCAGATCCCGGCGCAGGGCCTGGGGCCGGTACAGATACAGCAGCGCCCTTCCCTGGCCCAGCCGCATGGGCAGCAGGCACAGCCCCCGGGGCACCAGCACCCGGTTCATCCGCCGGATGTCCGCCAGCAGCTGCTGACGGGAGTCATAGGGGCAGGGAAACAGACTGCCGGTCTTGATACCGGCCAGAGTGGGCGCGCACTGGCGCACCACCGTCTCCTCCGCCGGTCTCATCCCGCGTGCTTCTCCAGAATTCCCCGCAGAGCGGACAGGGAGCTGGTGTGGCAGCGCTCGATGATGGTGTTCTGGCCCTTCAGCTGGCTGAGGGCCCCCTGCACCATCTTGTGGGACATGGTGCCGGTGAAAAAAATCATCAGGTCGGGGCTGCCCAGCTTGTTCCGCAGGCCCCCGGCAGGCTTGGTGAATACCTTGGCCTGGCACCGGTACGTCTGACAGAGCTCCTTATACCGCCGCTCCATACACTCGTTTCCTCCCAAGATTACAACGCTCATAGCGATCTCCCTTCTATGGTTAAAGTGCTTTAACTACCGATTTGTAAAAACAGCGTCTCCCGGACGCCTTGTATGAGGATAGTATACGCAAAGGCAGGAGCCGTATCCACTCCAAAACGGCGGATACGGCTCCAAAATGAATTTTTCGGCAGGGGAGGGACAGGAGAAAAGCAGACCTGCCAGAAGGCGGCCCCTTTATCAGGAGCCGCCCTCTGGCAGATGAAAGAAGATGAGAATCAGCGGAGAAAAGAGAGAAGATGAAAAGAGAACTACGAGAGAAAACCACGCAAACGCTTCTGCCTGCTATCTGAAAACGCCTGTCAGTCCAGGACGTTGGAGACCACCAGCCAGCGGCCCGCATCCTGATGCAGGGTCACGCTGCCGCCTGCGTAGCGCAGGGTCACGGTACCATCGGGGCTGTGGTACCCATACTGGAAGCGGACGTAGCCCGCGTCACCGGCAGGGCCGTAGTATGCGTCGAAATCCGCCAGATAGGTGAGGCCGTCAAAGGCCGCGTCGGACATATCCGCCAGGCTCAGGCCCGTGTACCGCAGCAGCAGATCCTCCAGCTCCGATGCCGTCAGGCGGGCATAGCCCTGGGCGCCCAGCTGGCGCAGCTCCCGGTCGGACAGGTCCCGGCTCCCGGCGCCGTCGGTGAACAGGGCAGTCAGGCCCATGTCCGCAGCCCGGTCAAAGGAGACAGACAGAAACAGGTTGGGCCCCTGGGCAGGCAGCACGTTGAAGCAGCTGCCGCCGAACCAGCGGAGCTCCTGCTCCGTCAGCAGGCTGGCCCCCTGGGGCAGGGTCACCCGGGGCTCCTCCGCCGGGGCTGCGTCCTGTCGGACCGCCGGGGCGGAGAAATGCACAGGCTCGACGGCATTCCTCGCTACGCTCTGCCCGCGCAGGCCGCAGGCACACAGCCCCAGCATCAAGCACACTGCCAGCAGCAATACCGTCTTTTTCATGGCGACTCCTTTCCCGAGGTGAATGTTGGTTTTTCCCTTACTGTACTTGCAGTATACAGGAGTTTCTCAGCAAAATCATCTCAAAATGGTGAATAACGGTTACAATCCGGTAACAAAGCGGTTAAAATTTGGTACACTTTTTCGGCGGTTGCAATGGTGGGGGAAATGAGGTATAATAATAAAATTGGTGTATCTTGCACAGGAGGGAACCCTGCCTTATGTGGTATTTTCTTTTGTTTGCCGCCCTGTTGGGGGCGGACCAGCTTATCAAATACTGGACGGTGGAGCACCTGGCTCTGGGAGAGTCGGCGGCGTTTTGGCCGGGCGTCATGCGGCTGACCCGGGTGCATAACTATGGCGCGGCCTGGTCCAGCTTTTCCGGCCAGACCGCGGCCCTGGCGGTGGTGACGGTGCTGCTGATGGCGGCGGTGGCGTATCTGCTGGTGCGGCGCATCGTGCGGCATCCCCTGGGCGTGATCGCGGGGCTGATGATCCTGGCCGGGGGCGTGGGGAACCTCATCGACCGGTTGTTCCGGGGCTATGTGGTGGACATGTTCGACCTGACTCTATTTTCCTATCCGGTGTTCAACTTTGCCGACTGCTGCGTGGTGGTGGGGGCCATTCTGGGGGCCGTGTACTACCTGTTTTTATACGACAAATACGACAAGAAGGACAGAAAGCATGGAAACGACCCGGCTGACGGTGACAACTGAGGAGGCGGGGCAGCGGGCGGACAGCCTGCTGGCCCGGCGGCTGGAGGGGCTGACCCGCTCCGCCGCCGCCCGGCTTCTGGAGGAGGGACGCGTTACGGACCGGGGCCGCCCGGTGGCGAAGAACCTGCGGGTCCAGCCGGGACAGGTGCTGGAGGTGACGCTGCCGGAGCCGGAGGAGCCGGAAGCCCGGCCCCAGGATATTCCCCTGGACGTGGTATACGAGGACGAGGACGTCATCGTGGTGAACAAGCCCACGGGGATGGTGGTGCATCCGGCGCCGGGGCACCCGGACGGGACCCTGGTCAACGCCCTGCTGTATCACTGCGGGGAGAGCCTGTCCGGCGTGGGGGGCCAGAAGCGTCCCGGCATTGTCCACCGCATCGACCGGGACACCAGCGGCCTCATTATCGCCGCCAAAAACGACGCGGCCCACCTGGCCCTGGCGGCCCAGCTGGCGGACCACACCCTGGCCCGGACGTATGAGTGCCTGGCGGTGGGCAATTTCCGGGAGGACAGCGGCACTGTCAACGCGCCCATCGGCCGCCATCCGGTGGACCGCAAGCGCATGGCGGTGGTGCGCCAGGGGGGCCGGGAGGCCGTGACCCACTGGGAGGTCATCGCCCGCTATCCCGGCGTCACCCATCTGCGCTGCCGCCTGGAGACGGGCCGCACCCACCAGATCCGGGTCCACCTGGCCCACATCGGCCACCCGATTCTGGGGGATACGGTGTATGGGGCCAAAAAGCCCGTGCCGGGGCTGACGGGCCAGTGTCTCCACGCCGTGGGGCTGCGGTTTCTCCATCCCCGCACCGGGGAGCCGGTGGAGCTGACCTGCCCTTTGCCGGAGGAGTTTGTCCGGATGCTGGACAAGCTCCGGCGGGGAAGCTGACGCCGCCGGCGATTCGATGGAAAATCATATGACGAACGACCGAACGAGGTGCGATATGCAGACATTTATGGTGCCCTGCCTGCTGGGCCTGGAAAAATTGGTGGGCGACGAGATCCGGCGGCTGGGGCTGCGGGATGTGCAGGTGGAAAACGGCCGGGTGCTGTGCCGGGGGGAGCTGTCCGACCTGGCGCGGCTGAACATCAACCTGCGCTGCGGCGCCCGGGTCCTGCTGGTGCTGGGCCGGTTTCCGGCCCGCAGCTTTGAGGAGCTGTTTCAGGGCACCCGGGCCATCGCCTGGGAGGACTATCTGCCCCGGGACGCGGCCTTCCCCGTGAAGGGCTACTCCATCTCCTCTCAGCTTCACGCCGTGCCGGCCTGCCAGTCCATCATCAAAAAGGCCATGGTGGAGCGGATGAAGGCCCACTACGGCCTGGAGCAGTTCCCGGAGGACGGGGTAAAGCATCAGGTGCGGTTCTCCCTGTTCAAGGACGAGGCCATGATCTGCCTGGACAGCTCCGGCGAGGGCCTGTATAAGCGGGGATACCGGGCCGTGGGCGTGGAGGCCCCCCTGCGGGAGACGCTGGCGGCAGCTATGGTGACCCTGTCCCGATTCCGGGGGAGGGACCCCTTCTGCGACCCCTTCTGCGGCAGCGGCACCATCTGCATCGAGGCGGCGCTGATCGCCCTGAACCGGGCCCCGGGCCTGGACCGCAGCTTTGACGCCCAGCGCTGGGGCTTTGTGCCCTCCGGGGACTGGCTGGCCGCCGCCGGGGAGGCCATGGACAAGGAGTTCCACGGGAAGTACGACATCTGGGGCGGCGATGTGGACCCCCGGGCCGTGGCCATCGCCCGGGACAACGCCCGGAAGGCCGGGGTGGAGGATGTGGTGCGCTTTGAGGTGGCGGATATGCGGAATTTCCGCCGGGAGGACACCTATGGCCAGCTGGTGACCAATCCACCCTACGGCGAGCGCCTGCTGGAGCGGCAGGAGGCCGAGGCCCTGTATCGGGATTTCGGGCATATGTGGGAGCGGCTGCCGGACACCTGGCGGACCCTGGTACTCAGCAGCCACACGGAGTTTGAGCGCACCTTCGGCCACCAGGCCAAAAAGAAGCGCAAGCTCTATAACGGCATGATCAAGTGCGATCTGTTTATGTACGGAAATGTGTGAGAGCAGGGTTGACAGCGTTATGCCGGGACTTTTCCCGAAATCTTCACAGAAATTTTCAATTTGTTCATATACTTTTCCGCCGCCGTGCTACAATAGGTTACAATCTGTTACCGAATCTTAAAACTCACCGGGAGGGCGCCGCTATGAAGCACATCTTTATCATCAACCCCACTGCGGGGAAATATGACAGCCGCCAGCGGATCTATGAAATGGCTGAGCATCTGCGGACGGCTCACGGTCTGGACGTGCAATGCATCCTCACCAAAAAACAGGGCCACGCCACCGAGATCGCCCAAAAGCTCTGTCAGACCGGGGAGCCCCTGCGGTTTTACGCCTGCGGCGGCGACGGCACCGTCAACGAGGTGGCAAACGGCATCATCGGCTATGACAACGCCGCTATGAGCGTGATCCCTGTGGGCACCGGCAACGACTTCCTGAAAAACTTCGGCGACGACCTGGACAAGTTCCGGGACGCCGAGAACCTGTGGGACGGCCCCCAGTTCCCCATGGACGCCATCGACGTCAATGGCCGGGTGGCCCTGACCATCGCCTGCTCCGGCATCGACGCCCGGGTGGCCCGGGACGTACATAATTTCAGCGAGAGCCCCATTCTGGACGGCAAGAGCAGCTATATTGTCTCTCTGCTGGTGAACTTCCTGTTCAAGGGCATCGGCTCCCATTGGACGGTGGAGCTGGACGGCGAAACCATGGAGGATGACTTCTCCCTGGTGTCCGTGTGCAACGGGCGGTATTACGGCGGCGGGTTCATGCCTGTGGCCGAGGCCCGGATGGACGACGGCGTGCTGAACACCCTGGTGGTGAAAAAGGTCAGCCGCACTACCTTCCTGCGGTTTGTGACTCCGTATGCCAAGGGGCAGTACTATAAATTCCCCCATGTGGCCCGCTGCTCTACCCCCAAGGTGGTGCATATCCATTCCGATAAGCCGGATATCGTCACATGTCTCGACGGCGAGTGCATCACCTCCGATGATGTGACCATCCGTCTGGCGGACAAGCGGCTGAATTTCTTCGGCCCCGCCGGCTGCGACTGCAACCGCACCGCCCGGGATATTTGACCAATTTGTGAACTTTTGAGATTTTGCCAAAAATCCCCTTGCAAAATCTGAATAGTGTGGTATGATAATCAGCGTTAGCACTCAGGGCTGTTGAGTGCTAACGCTGAACTCGTTTATTATGTAAAGATATAAGGAGGAACCAACCATGAAACTGACACCGCTTGCTGATCGCGTTGTTCTGAAGATGACGGAGGCGGAGGAGACCACCAAGGGCGGCATCATCCTCACCGGCTCCGCTAAGGAGAAGCCCTCTGTGGCAGAGGTGATCTCCGTGGGCCCCGGCGGCACCGTGGACGGCAAGACCGTTACCATGACCGTGAAGCCCGGCGACAAGGTCATCACCGACAAGTATGCCGGCACCAAGGTCACCCTGGAGGACGTGGAGTATATCATCGTCAAGCAGGCTGACATCCTGGCTATCGTTGAGTAAAAAATTCGCTGTCTGTTTTAATTAGGAGGCAATATTATGGCTAAGATTATCAAGCGCGGCGAGGAAGCCCGCAAAGCTCTGGAGTCCGGCGTCAATCAGCTGGCCGATACCGTAAAGATCACCCTGGGCCCCAAGGGCCGCAACGTGGTGCTGGATAAGAAGTTCGGCACACCTCTGATCACCAACGACGGCGTATCCATCGCCAAGGAGATCGAGCTGGAGGATCCGTTTGAGAACATGGGCGCGCAGCTGGTGCGCGAGGTGTCCACCAAGACCAACGACGTGGCCGGCGACGGCACCACCACCGCCACCCTGCTGGCCCAGGCCATGATCCGCGAGGGTCTGAAGAACCTGGCCGCCGGCGCCAATCCCATCGTTATGAAGAAGGGCATGGCCAAGGCCGTGGACGCTGCTGTGGCCGCCATTCATGAGCAGAGCCAGAAGGTCAACGGCACCGATGACATCGCTCGCGTGGGCACCGTCTCCTCCGGCGACGCCTTCATCGGCAAGCTCATCGCCGAGGCCATGGAGAAGGTCTCCGCCGACGGCGTCATCACCATCGAGGAGTCCAAGACCGCCGAGACCTACTCCGAAGTGGTGGAGGGCATGATGTTCGACCGGGGCTATATCACCCCCTACATGGTCACCGACACCGACAAGATGGAGGCCCTCATCGACGACGCGTATATCCTCATCACCGACAAGAAGATTTCCGTGATCTCCGACATTCTGCCTCTGCTGGAGCAGCTGGTACAGGCCGGCAAGAAGCTGTTCATCATCGCCGAGGACGTGGAGGGCGAGGCTCTGAGCACCCTGATCGTCAACCGCCTGCGGGGCACCCTGAATGTGGTGTGCGTCAAGGCTCCCGGCTTTGGCGACCGCCGCAAGGAGATGCTCCAGGATATTGCCATCCTCACCGGCGGCCAGGTCATCAGCGAGGAGCTGGGCCTGACCCTGAAGGATGCCACCGTGGATATGCTGGGCCGTGCCCGCCAGGTGAAGGTCACCAAGGAGAACACCATCATCGTGGACGGCATGGGCGACAAGCAGGCCATTGCTGACCGCGTGGCCCAGATCCGCGCCCAGATCAACAACACCACCAGCGAGTATGACCGCGAGAAGCTGCAGGAGCGTCTGGCCAAGATGGCCGGCGGCGTGGCCGTCATCAAGGTGGGTGCTGCTACCGAGACCGAGATGAAGGAGAAGAAGCTCCGCATCGAGGACGCCCTGAACGCCACCAAGGCTGCCGTGGAGGAAGGCATTGTGGCCGGCGGCGGCACCATCTTTGTCAACGTGATCCCCGCTGTCACCGCCCTGCTGGCCGACGTCGAGGGCGACGAAAAGACCGGCGTGCAGATCGTGGCCAAGGCTCTGGAGGAGCCCATCCGCCAGATCGCTGCCAACGCTGGCCTGGACGGCTCCGTGATCCTGGAGAAGGTCCGCACCTCCGGCAAGAACGGCTTCGGCTTCGACGCCTACAAGGAGGAGTACTGCGACATGATCGCCAGCGGTATCGTGGATCCCGCCAAGGTGACCCGCTCCGCTCTGGAGAACGCCGCCAGCGTCTCCGGCATGGTGCTGACCACCGAGTCCCTGGTGGCCGACAAGCCCCAGCCCGCGGCTCCCGCAGCCCCCGCTCCCGATATGGGCGGCATGGGCGGCATGTATTAAGAGACGCCGCAAACCGTTGAAATTGCTTGATTTTTTGGATGCGCAAAAGCGGATTTACGCCAAACTTACGCCACTTACGCCAAAAATCCAAGCGCATGATTCGGTAACAGAACTCGGCACCTGCCTCAAAAAGCAGGTGCCGATTTTTATGATTTGCCCTTGCCGGTGCAGGAGGCGGGGATCATGGCTTGACTTGCTCCGCAGCTCAATACGCCGGGTCCTTCAGCTCCCGGCGGATCTGCGGGAAGGCCGCATCCTCGCCCTGCTTCTTCAGCAGCAGCAGCCACCGGTCCAGCAGGTCGCTGGTCTCCTGGTTGATGAGAATGTGCCCCTTGGAGCCCTGGTAATAGTCATAGGGCGATGCATCGGTATATTTTTCCCCTTGGTACACCCGGCAGGCAGCGATGCGGTCGCAGAACATCTCCGCCACATAGCGCTTGGGCATTTTACACCCGCCCATGTATACGCTGCCGTCCGGCCGCAGGCAGTAGTCGATCCAGTACTCAAAGTGATGGCGGTTGCGGCCCTTATGATGCAGCCACGACAGGCTTACGCCGTTTTCCAGGCGCTCCTGGTCGTTGGGACTGCGGTATCCCTGGTAATATTTGGCGCTGCGCCAGAACTCCGTGGGGCTGTATTTGCTCAGATCGTGGGTCAGTCCCTGCCACACCAGCCCCAGCCGCAGGCAGTAATGCCGCACCAGCCGCCGGTGGCGGCCCACCGTGCGCAGATGCTCACGAATATGCATGCGCCGTCCCCCCCTTTTTTTCGCTTTTCCTATGATACCACAAAAGGGCTCCCGGCGCAAACGGCAGACTTTGGCGAAATGACGAAAAATGACGGGATTTTTCTACGGCATATTTTGCTTTTTATTCACACTCCTGTCATAGGTCTATGTTATAATCATAACAAAGGATCAAACGAGAACAAGGAGGCGCATCTTTTTCATGATGATCGAGAAGAGCGGCACCATCCGGCTGAAGGATATCCACATTCCCCAGGGGGGCACGCCGGAGCAGCAGGAGCTGGCCCAGGGCATGGTACGGGTGAATCACCTGTATCGCAGCGCTCTGAAGGTCGCCGTCACCCAGCTGGAGATCCTGGACGAGGAATTTGCCAGCCTGTACGACCACTCTCCCATCCACCATATCGAGTACCGCATCAAAACCGTGGACAGCATCGTGGAAAAGCTGAAGCGCCGGGGGTTTGAGGTCACCATCGACAATATCTATGCCCATATCCAGGACGTAGCCGGCGTCCGGGTTATCTGCAACTATCTGGACGATATCTACTATCTCCGCAGTCTGCTGGCCCGCAATGAGAATTTCAAGATCATCCGGGAGGTGGACTACATCCAGCAGCCCAAGGAGTCCGGCTACCGGAGCCTGCACCTGATCTGCGATGTGCCCATCGTGATCTCTGAGGGAATGCTGCACCTGCCGGTGGAGATCCAGCTGCGTACCATTGCCATGGACATGTGGGCCAGCCTGGAGCATGAGCTGCGCTATAAGTCGCAGCGGGACTTTTCCCCTGACGACGCGGCGCGCCTGCGCCTGTGCTCCGACGCCATCAGCGAGATCGACCGGGAAATGCAGGATATCTACCAGGGCAGAGGCCCGGAATACCACGCATAGAACCCCGCTGCAAAAAGAAATGTACTCCCCCATGCAGGACGCTGCCGTCCGCATGGGGGAGCACGTTTATGCCGCCTGGGCGGCGTTACGCCTTGGGTTGCTGCTGGGTGATGCAGTGGATGTTGCCGCCGCCGAAGGCGATCTCCCGGGTCTGGACCCCCACGATCTGCCGGTCCGGGAACATCTGCTGCAGCTGCTGGATGGCCAGCTGGTCGTTTTCGTCGCCGTACTGGGGGGCGATAACGGCCCCGTTGACGATGAGGAAATTCATATACGAGGCGATGCTGACCTCGCCGTTTTCCCGGGGGGCGGTGCCCTCCACGGCGTCGATGGTCTCCGCCCCCTCCAGATAGCAGGGCTTTTTCGTCAGGCACAGCTTGTGCACCGTCAGGCGGCGGCCCTTGGCGTCGGTGGCCTGGCTCAGGGTGCGGAAGGCGTCCTGGGCCGCCTGATAGAAGGGGTTCTCCGGGTCCTCGGTCCAGATGCACGCCACCTCTCCCGGGGCCACGAAGCAGGCCACGTCGTCAATATGACCGTTGGTCTCATCGGGGTCGATGCCGTCCCGCAGCCAGATGACCTTCTCGCACCCCAGATAGCCGCAGAGCTTTTCTTCAATATCCCGGCGGCTCAGCTCCGGGTTCCGTCCCGGGGACAGCAGGCACATCTCCGTGGTCAGCACAGTGCCCTGACCGTCCACATGGATGGACCCGCCCTCCAGCACAAAATCGTCGGTGCGGTAGCTGTCCACCCCCTCCAGCTCGCAGATCTTCCGGGCCACCAGGTCGTCCTGATCCCAGGGAAAGTACAGCCCGTCGTACAGGCCGCCCCAGGCGTTGAAGGTCCAGTCCACTGCCCGCAGACCGCCCTGGTCGTTTTTCACAAAGGTAGGGCCGCAGTCCCGGACCCAGGCGTCGTTGCTGGTCATCTCCACCACCCGCACGTCCTCCGGCAGGCGGGCCCGAGCATTCTGAAACTGGTCGGGATTCACGCATACCGTCACCGGCTCAAACCGGACGATGGCCCGGGCTACGTCAATGAATGCCTGCTGAGCGGGCTTGGCTCCGCCGCGCCAGTTATCGGGCCGCTGGGGCCACAGCATCCATACGCCGCTCTGCTCCTCAAATTCCCCGGGCATGCGATACCCGTCCTGCCGGGGCGTGGTTCCTGTGATTCGTTTTGCCATAGCTGTTATCCTCCTGATATGGGATGATGCCGCCGCCGGACGGCGATGAGCAGCTCGCCCAGCAGCACACTGATGATGGAGCCCACGGTAATGGGCAGAATGGTGGCCAGCGTCTCCCGGTCCGTGGACAGGGGGACGGCGGTGAATACGATGGACAGGGCGATGAGCGCCATGGGGACGTAGGCCAGGCATTTGAGAAAGCCGCCGCCTCCCGGTACCCGGAAGGGCCGCTCCGCGTCCGGGAACCTTTGCCGCAGGGCCAGAAACGCCGGAAACACCGGCAGATAGCTCAGCAGCAGCATCACCAGGTTCAGGGCGAAGAAGCTCCAGAACAGGGAGGAATCCGGGCTCACCGCCTGGATGGCAGCTCCCAACAGACACACCGCCGAGGCTACGATCCCGCTGACCAGCGCCGAGCCCACGGGCATCTGGTTGTCCTTCCGCCGCCGGGCGAACACGGCGGGCATATCTCCCCGCTCTGCGGCATAGGCGGCGGTGGAATTGACGCCCATGGACCAGGAGATCATGTTGCCGAACAGCGTTACCAGAAACAGCAGGGCCACAATGCCCACCAGCACGCCGCCGGTGGCGCCGGTCATCAGGGATACGGCATCGATGAGGCCGGAGTCCACACTGATGTCCCGGGTAGGCACGGCGGCCCCGATGCCGAAGGCCGAAAACAGGTAAATGGCCGCAATGACGATGCCGCCGGCAACGATGGCCTGGGGGATCTGCCGCCGGGGGTCCGCCATGCTGCCGGCATAGGTGCATACCACCTCAAAGCCCAGAAAGTTGAAGATGATGACGGAAATATACGACAGGCTGTCCAGGTCGAAGGAGGGCAGGAAGGTCCGGGCCGTCATGTCGTTGACAAAGCCATTTTTCGCCACATACACGATGCCCAGCACCCCCACCGTCACCGCCAGCAGAATCTTGATGGCGGCGCTGAGGTTCAGGATGATGATGCTGTCGCACACCGGATAAAAGGCCACCACGGTGACGATCCAGATAAACGCCAGCTGGATCAGCAGGGACCACACCGGCCCCGGCTGCCAGCCGAACACATACCCCAGCAGCTCCGGACACATGACCGCCAGGGATGCCATCCACAGAGGGAAGTTGATCCAGTAGTACCACGAGGCCCGGGCGCCCCAGCGGGAGTCGGGCCACGCCGTGTGGATCCAGTCGTACAGGCCGCCGTCCCCGGGAAAGGCGGTGCCCAGCTCCGAGGAGATGAGCCCATAGGGCAGCAGAAACGCCGCGATCATGAACAGCCACCAGAAATACTGGCTGTTGCCGATGGACGCCACCGGCGCGGCGGCCTCCGCTACGAACACCACGCAGATGACGGACAGCACCACGTCCGCCAGCCGAAATTTGCGTTTTTCCATGTCAGCTCAGGCCCCGGTCCGCCATAAAGCGCTCCAGCTGCTCCCGGGCGGCAGCCATCTCCAGCTCCGTGTGCCTCTGGCGGCACCGGGTGAAGTATACCAGCAGGCCCCGCATGGCCGTCAGGCGGTTGCCGGCCTGCTCCCAGCACAGGGAGGCGGCGGAGTCGGCCACCTCGTCGGTGACGTCCTCACCCCGGGTGGCGGGCAGGCAGTGCAGGAACTTGCACCCGATGGCCCCCAGGCTCATCAGCTCCCGGTTCACCTGATAGTCGTGGAACACCTCCACCCGCTGCTCCTTGGGCATCTCGTTTTCATACAGGCCGTACCACACGTCGGTATAGATGAAGTCCGCGTCCCGGACGGCGCTGCGGTCGTCGGTGACCAGGAAGCTGCCGCCGCTTTCCCGGCAATTGCGCTCCATGATGGCCTGATGGCCGTCGGTCAGCTGATGGCCCTTGGGGCCGTAGTGGACGAATTTCATGCCCAGATGGGTGGTGATGAAGCCCAGGGACGCGCACACCTGGGTGCCGTCGCCCACGAACACCACCTTGCAGTCCGACAGCTTCTTGCCCCGGGGCAGGTTCTCCGCCATGGTGCACAGGTCGCCGATCTCCTGGGTGGGGTGGTTATAGTCGGACATGCCGTTGAGCACCGGAATGGAGCACGCCTCCGCCAGGTCCACGATGGTGCGGTGCTCAATGACCCGGGCCATGACCACGTCCACCAGATAGCTCAGCACCCGTCCGGTGTCGCCGATGGTCTCGTGTCCGCCCAGCTGGATCATGCCGGGGCCCAGATACTGGGCGTGGCCCCCCAGCTGGCTCATGGCCGTCTCAAAGGACACCCGGGTCCGGGTGGAGGACTGCTGAAAGATCATGCCCAGGTTCATGTGCCGCAGCAGCGGCGGGTAATAGCCGCCCCGGATGGCGTCCTTGATGGACAGGCTCAGCTGGATCATGTCCAGCAGCTCCTTCGCCGAAAAGTCGTTGGTGTCGATAAAATCCTTGACCATATGGTTTCCTCCTGCAAGAAATAGTTGGAAAATTTCCGCGTTCGGCCTTATTATGCGCCCGATGGCGCGTCTCTATGCAAAAAAACCGCCTCTCGCTCCGCCGCCGTGAAAATGACGCAGGGAGGATTATATTTTCTTGCGGAATCGGCAAATTTGCTGTTGCAAAAGCGCGAAGAAGGGCTTAAAATAGATTCTGAATCAGAGCGCCTGAAAACGTGCGGGGGAGGTCTCCGCAGCCCCTCGTACAGGGCAATGGAAAATCACATATAAAGGAAAGGAATGAACAAAATGAACCAAACGCAAACACGATCTCCGCGGAAGAGATTGCTGTCGCTGATTCTGGCGGTGATTCTGATGATCGGGCTGCTGCCCATCTCCGCATTCGCCACCTCGGCCAGCGCCCAGGCGGGCGAGGACAAGGCCGCGACCCAGGACAGCGAGTTCCTGCGCATTTTCCACCTGGACTGCGGCAGAAAGTATTTTACCGTCGATCAGATCAAGCAGATGATCGACTACGCCGCCGAAAGCAACTATACCCATGTGGAGTTAGCCTTCGGCAACGACGGCCTGCGCTTCCTGCTGGACGATATGTCCGTGGAAGTGAATGGCACGACGTATGCCAGTGACAAGGTCACCAGCGCCATTAAGCAGGGCAACAAGGAATTTTATGATGCCGGGACCAATGAGCTGACCCAGTCCGAGATGCAGCAGCTGATCGGCTATGCCCGGGAGAAAAAGATTGGGATCATCCCCATGTTCGACGCACCGGGTCACCTTCAGGCGGTGATTCGTGGGATGTAGGCACTGGGCCTGAATGTTGTTTACACTACGCCGACTATGAGCGGCACCAGCGTGAACTGGGCAATTAATCCCACGGACACGGCAAGCCTTGCCTTCGTAAAGGCACTGATGGAGAAGTATGTGGCGTACTTTGCAAAGTACGGCTCCAGCAAGTACTTTAACATTGCGGCGGACGAGTGCGGCTTTGCTCAGATGTCCACGGAGCAGTACACGGCATACGCCACCTTTGTCAATAGCCTGGCTGCTATGGTGAAGGGCTATGGCTTTACTGTCATGGCATTTAACGATGGCTTCTATTATCAGAATAAGACCACGACCGAGGATTTTGATACGGATATCGTTATTTGCTATTGGGATGCCACCGCCGACAAGTATGCTCCTGCGAAAACGCTTGCGTCGAAGAACTTCCGCATTATCAATACGCACAACAAGTGGTACTATGTGATTGGCAACGAATCCACCGGCTGGTATGGCGCGGAGTGGTCCAAGAGCAATATGACGGGCAAGTACAGCAAGTGCAATGTGACGGACGGCGATTATCAGACAAACTATGGCTGCATGAACGCCATCTGGTGCGACGATCCCAGTGCGAGCGTGAACATGACCAATGTCGAAACGCACATCAAGACGCTGGCCCAGCAGACATGCAACAAGTCCTTCTTCACCGAAGTGACCACGACACCCACCGGCCCCGACCCTGTCGAACCGACCGAATCCAAGACGGCAGCGGATGCGGAGCTGAAGGTCAGTGTGACGGTGAATCTGAAGGCCGGCCAGAATCTGACGCTGGCTGTCTCCAAGGTGGAGAATTCCCAGGCCGTTTTTGACCAGGGTGTGGAATTCGTCGCCTATGATGTGACTCCCTCTGTGGATGGTGAGCCCTATCGCGGCCAGGGAACTGTCACCCTGCCGGTTCCGGCGGAGTGGACTGCCCACAAGGACCGGATCGGTGCTTATATCATCACGGATGGCAAGACCGTAACGCTGACCGAGGTTACGGTGGCAGATGACAAGGTTACCTTCACCGCCCCTCATTTCTCGGAGATGGGCCTGTATCTGGCGGCGGAGGGGACAGACCCTGATGTCACGGAGAAACGCACGGTTACCGTCGCTGTTGACAAGACCTACAGCGACACCATCATGGGCGCAAACTACGCCGGGGATACCTATGTCACCGAGAATCCCGATATCGCCGCCGTGACGGTCACCGGCACGGACGAGCAGAAGGAATTGTATAACCAGAAAAAGGTCACGGCGGGGAACTTGGCGAATAACAGTAGTTGGACGAAAACTGGCTACTACTACACGGAGGATAATATTAAATATTATCCGGTGTACGGCAAGTATGAGACGACGTGGTTGGGGTGGAATACTACCTATTACTGGGGCTACTCTACTACAGATTCCGCAGCTAATGTGACGGAGATTGGTAACAGTACGGATTACAATACGCCGGTCAACGTCTACACCAAGAGCAGTGATCCTACCCCGGCATCCACCACGGTGACCTTCACCGGTAAAAAGGTCGGCACTACATATGTGACCGTGGGGACCGTCCGGTATACCATCAAGGTCGTCGCCGAGAACTTGGACAGCGTGAAAGCGCTCCCCATTCAGCTGTGGGTCACCAACAACACCATCCAGGTTGACGAGACCGACAAAACGAAAACTGCCACTGGTTCTGGCTGGGGCGGCGACAGCAGCCTTGGCAATGCCAATTACGTTAGCGTGGCCGCAGGAAGGGCCTATGGTGAACAGGGCGTCACGCTGAAGGAAGCCATCGGCTTGACCGAGCCCCTTGTCCGCTACGAATATGGCGGCACGCGATTCATCGCCGTTCAAGAGGGTAAGCCCGCGCAGAACCTGGTGCTCTGGAGCGGCCGTATCCATAATTCCGGAAATATTCAGCAAGTATGGGGGACTGACTACTCCAATTCCGGAGACGAGTTCAACTACGTCCGCTACTGGGGCGGCGAGTGGGCGGTTTCCAATGACCGGAAAGAGTGGACAAAGGTAACCGGCGAGGGCTCCACCGGGACTTACTACAGCTGTAAAGAGCAGCTGGCGGCCTATTACATGGTCCGCACGGAAATCACCAAAGAGGTCACGACGGACATTGCGGACTGGGGCAAACCCAAGAGCGGTAATGAGTACGCAAGTCAAGTAAATGGCGATTTTGTCCTTCTGGACTTCGCTGTGAAGTATGAGAATGGCAATCGGGTACCAAGTGGGTTCCCGGTAAATGAGACCATGGCGTTCCACTGTGCCAGAAATGATTCAGCAGTCGGTACCCAGAATGGCGTGAAGTACCGCAAGCTGAATAATTTCCGCGGCGTGAATACCAGCGACTATGAAATCTACATGGTCACTGTAACCATGACGAACGATAACGCCTCAACTACGCTGACTTCTAGTACGGCACAGAGCGGCTATACGTATGGCGGCACAGAGCAGATCGTCTGGGCCATTGACGAAAAGACCAAGACAAACAGCAATCTGGACGCGTATACGTCAATTTCTGGTGCCAAGAGCGATTATTCCGGCTGCACGATCGGCGGCGATCCCTATGTTCGCGGTGTGGAGATTTATAACAAACACGGCGCCCTGATCACCTACTACATTCGCGCAAAGGTAAAGACGGATTCTCTTAGCGTCCACTACGTTGTGCAAAACACTGGTGAAGAGTTCTATAAATACTATATTAATGTCAATAACGAAGCCGGACACGACATGGCGTTCAAGGACGGCATTGAGCTGGACAACCCTTGGAAGGGTGTGCTTCTCAACAGCGAAGTGGTGAATGCCGAAGGCAGAACGCTGACCATCACAGCGGACCTGACGAATTTGCCCATTGACGCCCAGTATCGCTATAGTACCTATACGTGTGAGAAGGTCGAAACGAAGAAGGTTAATAAGGAAGTCTGGCTGTATTACACATTTACCAGCACCGCGACGTTTGTGGTGGATTTCGGTCTGCCGCTGAAAATTGCACCTGCGAATGTCAGTGCCAACCTGAGCGTCGCTCCTATTAAGACAGTGCAGATTGCTCACAGCACGAAGTATGCGGACCTTTCAGTTGACGAGAACAAGAATACTATCTATCGCTTGACCAAAACCATCGACGGCGAGGATAACATTACCGTCAGATACACTGGTGCCAATGCCAGTACGGACAAGATTGGCGAAGCCAGCTTCACCCTCACCATCATCCCCGCCAGCAATGTGTACTATGAGGACAGCCTGGCCACCTTTACGAACGGCAAGGGCGCGGCTTCGGGCGCGGATTGGAAACTTGTGGACAACAAAGGCGCCGAGACTACGGAGGGGACTGCCCCCACCCAGGCCCTGGAGGAGCTGGGCAAGCATAGCAACGTTTATGGTCACGATGGTGCCTACGACAATTCCTCCATGCTCTCCATGGGCACCGCCCACAAGGTCACCGTGACCGCAAACATGGCCAATACTGATACTTGGAAGGCACAGCCCGACTCCGCTTGGCCCACCGCCCAGTTTACCTTCAAGGGCACCGGCTTCGACATCATCTCCCTGACGGACAACACCTCCGGCGCGATTGTTGTTGATGTCTATAAGGGTTCTAAGACCGAGGGCAGCAAGCCTGTACATAGCTATTTGGTAAACAATTACTATGGCTACACGTACAACCAAGAAACCCAAAAGTGGGAAGTCGACAAGAATGCTGGAGCAAATGCCATCTACCAGATCCCCGTCATGAAGGTTACGGGTCTCGACTATGGCGAATATACCGCTGTCATCGAGGTGTTCTACAACTCGTTCTTTGATATGAATTATGACGAGAATAGCGGTAAGAACCAGTACAGCTTCTGGCTGGACGCCGTTCGCATCTATGACCCCATGGGTGTAAACCGGACTGAATATAAGGATGACCATGAGGGCTATCCCCAGTACATCAAGCTTCGTGACACTCTGGTGGATGGAACAGCTAAGCCTGACGAAACCGACAAGACAGTATTTATTGACGGCGGTTCCACAGCTGATATTATGACGACCTACGCGAACCTTGGCCCCAACAACGAGGTCTACCTGATGAACGGCCAGGCCATCACCTTCAAGCTGACCGGCGCTGATGTGGACAAGATTGCCAGCATCCAGATCGGTGCCAAGGCCCCCAAGGGTACGGCTGTCCTGAATGTGAATGGTACGGATATTGAGAGTAGCCTCTCCACTGCCACGGAGATGTACTATGACATCACCACACAGGTTACCGGCGGTAGTTATCAAGTGACCATCACCAATAATACCACCACTACAGACAATATCCTGTCCCTGACCAACCTGAAGATTACATTCAAGGAGAAGCCGACGGGAGAGATCACCCTCGCTGCCCTGGACACCCAGGAGCAGGAGAACGCCGTCAACCTGGTGCGGGCTCTGTTCACCGCGCCGGTGGCCACCTTCAGCCCGGAGACCTTCCAGGCGGACTGGGGCCGTGCGGTCCGCGCCGGTAAGCGGGCTACCCTGACGGTAAAGACCTCTGCGGATGTGGAAAGCATCACGGTGGATGGTCAGTCTATCACCAGCTATACTACCCGCACCCAGCGCACCGGCTGGGGCTGGTGGTCTCCCAAGGTCACCTATCACGTGTTCACCTACACCATCACCGCTCCCGCCCAGACCACGGACTACGCAGTCTGCGCAGTGAATGCGGAAGGTACTGCCAGTGAAGCGGTCACCGCCACCCTGACGGTGAAGCCCACCACCTGGTGGAACTGGTGGTTCTGAGAAAGGAGCAATCGAAACCATGAAATCCTATGTATCACCCATCGTCAGCTTCGAGAGCTTCGAGTTGAGCACGAATATCGCAGGCACCTGCGGGAACCCGACTCATACCCCTGCGGCGGGTACATGCGGCATTGATATCGGCAGCAGAGTATTGTTTCTCAGTGATATGACGGGCGTCTGCACAGCCCCTGGTGTTGATGATGGAACTGGCGGATACTGCTATCATCATCCTACCGACGGAAACAGCCTCTTCAATTCCTGACCCAACTGAACACCCTGAAAGAGCCCTGCCCCCATGGGGCGGGGCTCTTTGCAAAGGAGCAATGTATGAAACGAACCATCAAGTGCGCCGCCCTGCTGCTGGCCCTGGTGCTGCTGTGCGCCGGGTGCGGCAAAAAGCAGCCCGCCCAGCCCGACCAGTACGGCCTGGCCCCGGAGCCCTCCAGGCTGGACGGCGTGGCCATCGGCAATGACCTGGAGATCGTCAGCACCGGGCGCTACGCCGGCCTGTTTGTGGAGGACGGCAGCGACGAGACCGTGTCCGACGTGTTCTGCATCCGCGTGAAGAACACCGGCTCCACCGGCGTGCAGTACGCCCACATCACCCTCACCCGGGGCGGGGAGTGCTACGAATTTGACATCACCACCCTGCTGCCTGGGGAGACGGTCCAGGCCCTGGAGCTCAGCCGCCAGACCCTGCCGGAGAAACCGGCGGAGCTTACCGCCGCCGTGACCACCTATGCCCCCTTCAGCGAGACGCCCTCCATGCACGACGACGTGCTGGAGGTGGCCGCGTCCCAGAACGGCATCACCGTTACCAACCGCTCCGACGCCGCCATGTCCCAGGTCTATATCTACTACAAAAACGCCAGCGGCGACCTGCTGCTGGGGGGCATTACCTATCGCGCCGGGCTGACGGACCTGGGCCCCGGCGAGACCCGGACCTGCTACGCCGGGCACTACAGCCAGGACTCCAGCCGCCTGCTTTTCGTGACCTATGCCCCGTAAGCTGTACCGCTTCGGCGGCATGACCTTCGTCCTGGAGGCGGATTCACCCATCGCGGACTCGCCTATGTGCGAGCCCTTCCGGGTAGGGGCGGGAGAACCGGCGGACCATACCGTCCGACTGACCTTCAGCGACCGGGTACCTGACCCGCCTCAGAACGCCCTGCGCCAGGGGCCGCTATACCGCTGGTACACCGGCAGCGCCCGCTGCACCCTGCAGCGCTACAGCGCTCCCGGCAGAACGCCGCAGTTCACCTACGCCGAGACCTGCCCCGGCCATACGGACCTGGTGTTCGCCGAGAGCTACCGGACCGGTGCGTCGGCCCGGGTGGTGCTGGAGTCGGCGGGGCTGTTCGACATCCTGGCGGATGCCGGGATGCTGGTGCTGCACAGCGCCTATATCGTCACCCGCCAGGGGGAGGGCATCCTGTTCTCCGGCCCCAGCGGCATCGGAAAAAGCACCCAGGCCGCCCTGTGGCAGCGCTATGGGGCCGCGCAGACCGTCAATGGCGACCGGGCCCTGGTCCGGCCCGGCTGGTTACCAACGTACCCGTCCGGCAGCTGGACTGCCGGGCGGATGAGAGCGCCGTCCGGGCGCTGGAAGAAGCATTAAGGAGGACCTGAAATGGAATTCAGCAGCACGGAGCCCCGGCTGTCATCGTACCTGCACGCCAGGGCCTGCCGGTCCGGAACGCCCCTGGCCGGGAATTTTGAGCTGACGGCCCGGTGCAACTTCAACTGTAAAATGTGCTACGTCCACCTGACGGCGGAGGAGCAGCAGCGCCGGGGCCGGGAGCTGACGGCGGACCAATGGCTGGCCATCGCCCAGGAGGCCCGCAGCCGGGGCATGCTGTTCCTGCTGCTGACCGGCGGCGAGCCGCTGCTCCGCAAGGATTTCCGCTATTTGCTGACGGAGCTGAAGAAAATGGGGCTGTTGGTGTCGGTGAACAGCAACGGATCCCTTATCGACCGGGACTGGCTGGACTTTTTCCGGCACGAGCCGCCGTTCCGCTTCAACATCACCCTCTACGGGGCCAGCGATGCCGCCTATGAGCGGTTGTGCGGCCGTCCCATGTTTGCCCGGGTCACGGAGAATATCCGGGCCCTGCGGGAGCTGGGTGTGGGGGTAAAGCTGAACGTGTCCATGACGCCGTACAACGTGGCGGATATGGCGGAAATTTACCGCATCGCCCAGGAACTGGGCACCCCCATGCAGCTGGCTACCTACATGTTCCCGCCTATCCGGCGGGACGAGGCGCTGGTAGGCAGCAACGACCGGTTCACCGCCTGCCAGGCGGCGGAATACAGCGTCCAGTGGGATCGGCTGCGGCTGACCCCGGAGCAGTTCCGGCAGCGGGCCCAGGCCATGAAGCAGGGACTCGCCCTGCCGTCGGAGGATGATGTCTGCGACGGTACACCCGGCGAGGGTGTGGCCTGCCGGGCCGGGCGCAGCGCCTTCTGGATCAACTGGCAGGGCGGCATGACTCCCTGCGGCATGATGACGCAGCCGCTGTTTTCCGTGCCGGAGCTGGGCTTTGCCCAGGCATGGGAGCGGACCAGGGCGGCCACGGAGCGGATCCGTCTGCCGGGGGCCTGCGCGGGCTGCCGGCTGAAGGAGATTTGCCATGCCTGCGCCGCCATGTGCGTGACGGAGACCGGACATTTCAACACGAAGCCGGAATATGTCTGTGAAATGACCCATGAGACGGTCCGACGGACCATCGAGGAGGCTGAAAATGGAAATTCGTAAGCAGCTGGTAAAGCGCAATATCGCCGGGGATGTGATCCTGGTGCCTATCGGCGATGCATCCCTGGAGCTCAAGGGCCTGGTGACCCTGAACGAGACCGGTGAGCTACTGTGGGACAGGCTGCCCCAGGCGGCGGATGCGGCGGATCTGGCGGCGGCGCTGCGGGCGGAGTACGATGTGGACGAGCCCACGGCGCTACAGGACGCACAGGCGTTTCTGGATGCCTTGCGGCAGCTGAATATTGTCTAAAACGAACCCTCCGGCTTCGGGCCGGAGGGTTCGTTTTTGCGCGGCGCCGATTGTAATACCCGGCAGTTTGTGGTAGAATCGGTTGAACAGCGTTTCGGATATTTGGGCAGACTCGGAGGGAGTGACAACGTGGACAGAGAAGCATTTGACCGGAAATATACCCGGCGCCTTAACCCGCAGCAGACGGAAGCCGTCCATGCCGTAGACGGCGCGGTGCTGCTGCTGGCGGTGCCCGGCAGCGGGAAAACCACCGTACTGGTGACCCGTCTGGGCTACATGCTGTGCTGCTGCGGCATCGCCCCGGATCAGATCCTGACCATGACCTATACCCGGGCGGCCACCCGCGAAATGAAGCAGCGCTTTTCCCGGCTGTTCGGGGATGACTGCCCGCAGATTCCGCAGTTCCGCACCATCAACGGCGTCTCCTCCAAGATCATCTCCTTCTATACCCAGGACCACGGAAAGGGCCAGGCTTTCCCCCTGATAGAGGATGAGGGCGCTCTTGCCAGGCTGGTTTCGGACCTGTACCGGGAGCTCAGCGGTGAATATGCCACCCAGAGCGTTACGAAAGGGCTGCGCAGATACATTGCATACGCAAAGAACATGATGCTGAACCAGGAGGAAATCAGCCAACTGGACACGGGGTTCGAAAAATTCCCGGAGCTGTACAGCCGGTATAACCAAACCCTGCGCAGGCAGCGCTGGATGGATTATGACGACCAGATGGTATATGCCAAAACCATTCTGGAGCGGTATCCCGATGTGCTGGCCCATTTTCAGGAGGCTTTTCCCTATATCTGCGTGGACGAGTCCCAGGACACATCCCGGATCCAGCATGCCATCATCAACCTCCTGGCCCGGAAATCCGGGAATATTTTTCTGGTGGGCGACGAGGATCAGAGCATTTACGGCTTCCGTGCCGCTTATCCGGATGCGCTGATGCAATTTGAGCGCACCTATCCCGGAGCCCGGGTGCTGCTGATGGAGGAAAATTATCGCTCCACCCCGGAGATTCTCCGGACAGCGGATGCATTTATCCGGCGGAACCACGACCGCCGCCCCAAAACCATCCGCCCCACCAGGGCCTCCGGCGCAGGCGTGCACCTGGTCCGGGCGGCGGACCGTGCCGCCCAATACGCGTGGCTCATTCACGCGGCGGCGCACTCCGACGGACAAATCGCCGTCCTGTACCGCAACAACGACAGTGTCCTGCCGCTGATCGACCTGCTGGACCGGCGCGGGATACCCTATCGCTGCCGCCAGACGGACGACACATTCTTTACCCACCGGATCGTCACAGACATTCTGGATATCATCGCCTTTGCCCACGACGGGCAAAACACGGAGGTATTCCTGCGTATCTATTATAAGCTGGGCGGCGGGATCTCCAAAAAAGAGGCGGAGTACGCCTGCGAAAAAAGCGCCGCCTCCGGAAAGCCCATTCTGCAGGAGTTGCTGCGCTTTCCGCAGCTGCCCACATTCGTGCGGGACAGCGTGACCGGCCTGATCAGCCTGCTGCCCCGGCTTTTGACGGACCCGGCACAGCGCGGCCTGGACTGCATCTGGCAGGAGCTGCGCTACCGGGACTATGTGGAGCGGCAGCAGCTGGACGGCAACCGGTTTGAGATCCTCCGCCTGCTGGCGGCGCAGGAGTCCAGCCTGGACGGGCTGACGGACCGCCTGGCGTACCTGCGGGACCTGGTGACCCGGCCCCCGGCGGCGCCCGACGCCGGCGTGCTTTTGTCCACCGTGCATTCCAGCAAGGGGCTGGAATACGACACCGTATATCTGCTGGATGTGCTGGACGGCATTCTGCCTGCGGCCGACCCCAAGGAACCGGAGGATCAGAGGCTGTACCAGGAGGAACGCAGGATCTTTTATGTGGCTATGACCCGGGCGAAGGATCATCTGTTCCTGTTCTCCTGCTTGGACCGGGAATCCTCCTTTATCCGGGAATTGCAGAAGGAGTTGCCTGTGGAGACATCGGAGGCTGACGACGTGTTCGGCTCCGTGGAGATCGACCCCTGCGGAAAGCCGTATCACCACGCCCGGAAGGGCCGCGGAACGGTTCTGGCCTGCTGCCAGGGACGGTGCCTCGTTGAATATTCCGGCGGGGAGATGCAGCTTCTGACCGTGGGTGAGATGTACGACCAGCGAAGGCTCCTGCAAAGGCTTCCGGAAAAGCCCGCCGTCCGGAAAGAGGGGGTCTCGGCTGCCGGAGCGATCGCGGGGCGGAGCGTGGTCCACACGGTCTTTGGACCGGGGCGTATTACGGCCTACAAGGACCCCGTCGTTACCATACGCTTTCCAAAGGTGGGCGAAAAACACTTTATCCTTTCGGAGTCCATAAAGCGCGGGCTGCTGCGCTATGAGGACGGAGTGACCGGATGAAAGGAGAGCACTCTGCCATGCCTGATGCCGCCGTTGCCTACTATCACCTGCCGGGGCTTTTTGAGTTTTACGATTTTTACCGGGCGTTTTTGCCGCTGTACCGGCGGCACCGGGAATATTTTTACGATTGGTGCGATATTGCATCTCTGTATGGCGCGCCGGAGGGCTGCCTTTGGGGCGGCGGACGGATCGGGTCCGGGAACTGCGATCCCCGGGACGTTCTGGCTTTGACCCGGGAGTACGGCATTTCCGCCCGGCTGACCTTCAGCAATTCCCTGCTGCGGCCGGAGCACCTGGCGGATCGGGGCTGCAACCGGCTGTGCCGCCTGTTTGCCGGAAGCGCAGGTCCGCAAAACGGCGTCATCGTCCACTCGGAGCTGCTGCTGGAGCACCTGCGCAGTGTGTATCCGGAGCTGTATCTTGTTTCATCCACCACCAAGGTGCTTACAGATTTTGCCGCTCTGCGGCAGGAGCTGGAGCGGCCGGAGTTTCGCTGCGTGGTACCGGATTTTCGGCTGAACCGGGCCTTTGACCGGCTGGATACCCTGCCCCAGGCGCTGCGGGACAAGGTAGAATTTCTATGCAACGAGTGCTGTGATTTCGGCTGCCGGGAGCGGCGGGCCTGCTATGAGGCCGTCAGCCGGGAAAATCTGGGAGAGGGCGGCCCGGTCCACCGCTGCGCATCCCCGGACGCCGCCGGAGGCTATCGCTTTTCCCGGGCCATGGAGAATCCCGGCTTCATCGGGGTGGACGACATCCGGAGCACGTATCTGCCCAAGGGCTTTTCCCAATTCAAGATCGAGGGCCGGAGCCTGGGCAGCGCTCTGCTGCTGGAGTTTCTGCTGCACTATCTGACCCGGCCCCCATACCACATTCATGTCCGGGAGGCCCTGTATCTGGACAATGGGCTGGACCTGTTCTGACCGCAAAAAATACTCCCTTGTGCCGCAGCACAAGGGAGTATCCGCCTGTTCAGATCATTATTCCATATCCACGGTGATGTTGTCGGTGCCGTGCCGCTCAAATTCTCCCAGGTATTCGTCCATCCGGCTCATGACCTCGTCATAGTTCTCCTCGGTGATGGGGGGATCGTCCATGTCCCGCAGGGCCAGCTCCTGGGCCAGAATTTCAAAGAACGTGTTGTCCTCATAGGCCATGATGGCCTCATGGATGCCGCCCTCGGCAAAGGCCCGGGAGGGGATCAGCTCCCCCTGATACAGCTCTGTCAGCCCCGCCATGCCGTGGCTCAGGCAATAGGAAAAGATCAGGCTCTCCACCTGGTCATACTGCCGGATGCGGTCGTCGCCCCGGGTGGAGTTAAGCACCCAGTTGCCGATATACACCAGGTCCAGCAACCGCCGGAATTGTTTCTCTGTCAGCTTGATCTCCATAAAAAACACCTCCATCTGGCCGGAGCGCTGCGTCTTTATGCACAGTATAGCAGACTCAGGCGGAAAAAACCACTGAAAATACCGGGGAAACTCCCCAAATTTTGACTTGAGTATCCGGCCGTTCCATAGTATAATTGATTAGTTATGAGAATCAGGAGGTGGATGTATGGATACTCGCCCCATCGGGGTTTTTGACTCGGGCCTGGGGGGCCTGACGGCGGTGCGGGAGCTGCGGCGTCTGCTGCCCTCTGAAAACATTATATACTTCGGCGACACGTCCCGTGTGCCCTACGGCGGTCGCTCGGCAGAAATCCTGCTGAAATACGCCCGGCAGGACGTGCGCTTTCTGCGCACCTTTGACATCAAGGCCATTCTGGTGGCTTGCGGCACCGTGTCCACTACGGCGCTGCCCCAGCTGCGGAAGGAAAGCGACATCCCCATCCTGGGCGTTGTGGAGCCTGCGTGCCGCCGGGCGGCGGCCGTGACCCGGAACAAGCGGGTGGGCCTCATCGCCACCGCCGCCTCCGTCCGCAGCGGCGCGTATCAGCGGATTTTGCAGGAGCTGGACCCGGATGTTGCCGTCACGGCCCGGGCGTGCCCGCTGTTTGTGCCGCTGGTGGAAAACGGCCGCTTCCGCCGGGGCGATCCGGTCATCGAAACGGTGGCCCGGGAGTATCTGGAGCCCCTGCGGCAGGAGGGACTGGATACCCTGATCTTAGGCTGCACCCACTACCCCCTGCTGACGGATATCATCGGGGATATCATGGGTCCCGGCGTCACTCTCATCAATGCCAGTGAGGAAGGAGCCTGGGAGCTGAAGCGGACCCTGCGGTCCATGGACCTGCTGGCCCCGGAGAAGCAGACCGGTCAGGCTACCCTGTGCGCCAGCGACCAGCCGGAGGATTTCGGCGCCCTGGCGTCGTACTTCCTGCGGGAGACACTTAGCCACCCGGTGCGGCCGGTGGATATCGACCGGTACTGAGCCGTGGAGGGAGCCGTTCACATTGCCGTCACCAGCCGCAGCCTGTTTGACGGCGGCAGCGAGAGGCTGCACTATGACGGCAGCGGGACCCTGCGGCGGACCGCCGCCGGGTGGGACCTGCCCTATAGCGCCGCCTGCCGGGAAAATGGCGCCGCCATTGCCTCCCGCATCCGCCTGACGGAGGAACCCCGGCGGGCCATCCTGTGGACCCTGGGGCCAGACGGCTACGGTCTGCCCCTGGACCCGGCGCACGAGACGCAGGCGCGTCTGCCCATGGGGCTTACCGTTACTGCCCGGACCCAGATGCTGGACTTTTCCCTGGAGGGACCGGAGGGCTGCATCAACCTTGCCTATACGCTGCTGGACCGGGGACTGCCTCTGAGCCGGATGCAGCTGACCATACGAATCACAAAAGAAACATAAGGAGAGCATCACCATGAATATGATCCAAAACGCCAAGGACCAGGTGCTGGACCTGACCGTTGCCGCCTATGGCAAGGCCGCGGCCCAGGGGCTGCTGCCGGAGGACGTGGCCGTGACCCCGTCGGTGGAGATCCCCAAGGACACCGCCAACGGCGACTATACCACCACCTTCTGCCTGGCCGCCGCCAAGGCCCTGAAAAAGAACCCCCGCCAGGTGGCCCAGATCCTGATGGACCACATGGACCTGGCAGGGTCCTACTTCACCTCCGTGGAGATGGCCGGTCCCGGCTTTCTGAATTTCCGCCTGGGGGACAAGTGGTTCCGGGATACCGTGGCCTGCGTGGAGCGCGAGGGCGCGGACTATGGCTGCAACGACACCCTGAAGGGCCAGAAGATCATGGTGGAGTTCGTATCCGCCAACCCCACGGGCCCCATGCACATGGGCAATGCCCGGGGCGGCGTCCTGGGCGACACCCTGGCCTCCGTGCTGCAGAAGTCCGGGGCCAACGTGTGGCGGGAGTTCTATGTCAACGACGCCGGCAACCAGATCGAGAAATTTGCCAAGAGTCTGGAGGCCCGGTATCTCCAGATCATCAAGGGCGAGGACGCCGTGGAATTCCCCGAGGACGGCTACCACGGTGACGATATCCGGGAGCTGGCCCGCGCCTTCTATGAGAAGGAGGGGGACAAGTACCTGGACTGCGACGAAAAGACCCGCCACGATGCTCTGGCCCGGTTCGGCCTGGACAACAACATCCCCAAGATGCAGCGGGATCTGGCCCGGTACGGCATTCAGTACGACCAGTGGTTTTTTGAGTCCAGCCTTCACGAGAGCGGCTATGTGGCCGACTCCGTCCGGGCGCTGACGGACCTGGGCTTCACCTATGAGAAGGACGGGGCCCTGTGGCTGCACACCAGCCGGATCCTGGCGGAAAATCTGAAAAAGGCCGGCAAGTCCGATGCAGATATCGAGAAGCTGGGTCTGAAGGATGATGTGCTGCGCCGCGCCAACGGGTTTTACACCTATTTTGCCGCCGACATCGCCTATCACCGGAACAAATTCGCCGTTCGCGGCTTCGACAAGGTCATCAACGTCTGGGGCGCGGACCATCACGGCCATGTGGCCCGGCTGAAGGGCGCCATGGACGCTTTGGGTCTGGACGGTGAGCACCGGCTGGACATCGTGCTGATGCAGCTGGTGAAGCTGGTGCAGGACGGCCAGGTGGTGCGCATGTCCAAGCGCACCGGCAAGGCCGTGTCCCTGACGGATCTGCTGGATATGGTCCCTGTGGACGCCTGCCGCTACTTCTTCAACGCCAAGCCCGAGACCCAGATGGAATTTGACCTGGGACTGGCCGTCCGGGAGGACAGCGAGAACCCGGTGTATTATGTACAGTATGCCTACGCCCGGATCTGCACCCTGCTGAAGGCTCTGGCGGCGGAGGGATACACCGTCCCCGACGCGGCGGATGTGGACTTCACCCTGCTGTCCGGCGAGACGGAGCAGGCCCTCATCAAGAAGATCGCCTCCTATAGCCAGGTGGTGCGTCTGGCTGCCCGGGACTACGACCCCAGCCACATCAACCGCTATCTGACGGAGCTGGCCGGGGACTTCCACCGGTTCTATACCGCCTGCCGCATCAAGGGCGAGGAGCGCCCGGTACTGCTGGCCCGGCTGAAGCTGGCGGACACCGCCCGGTCCGTGCTGAAAAACGCCATGACCCTCATCGGCTGCACCGCCCCGGAGAAAATGTAATACAACGGGAAAAGAGTTCCTGATTTCTGATGAAATCAGGAACTCTTCCGCTTGTAAAAAGGATTTTTGACAGGCTGCAAACCTCCGGCTTAGCCGGAGGTTTTGATTACACCGTTTACACCGACTGCACCGTACCCACGAACAGGGGGATGCCGTCGGAGGTGGCCACCACGAACACGAAGGGACGGTCCAGGCACATCTCCACCGGCTTTGCGCCGGGAGCCTCCGCGCATTTCAGATCCACGATGGCCTCGGTGTAGGCGGCGCCCTCCACGCCGTCCTCGTCCACCTTCACCCGGGCGGCCTGCATGACCCCGGCCAGCACCGCCGCCTCATCACTGAGGGGAGAGAAGTCGGCCTTGCTCTTGTCAAAGGCGTCGGTAACGCCCATGTCCTGCAGCAGCTCTGCCAGGTCCATGGAGCTGTGTACGTCGAACTTGGGCACGGACCACCGGACGCAATGCCGGTCCTCCATGCTTGTCAGCTCCTCCAGCAGACCCTGGCGGCTCAGCAGGTCCGCCGTGCTGCGGCCCTGATCCGGCAGGGCCACGATTATCTGCATATTTCCCTGCAAGGGCAGGGACGCCGCCTGATATCCTCGGCCCCGGAGATATCGGGCCGCATCATCCTCCCGGTGCATGAAGTCCGCCGTCACCGCGCTGCCGGAGGCCGGGCGGAACTTCTGGGGATACGTATCCTCCTTTGCGAACTCCTGGAGCCAGCCGTCCTTGAAGTACACGGTGCTGTACAGCCGCAGCAGCTCCATGGGACTGGTCCGGATGGAGCCGGTATCTCCCTGGAGCAGACCGCCGGTCTGCTGGTCCAGCCAGGCAGCAATGGCCCGGTTTGCCTCCTGGGTGCCCATGGCTGCCTGATACACGCCGCACCGGTGGACCCCTGCCAGGCTGTCCAGCGCCGCCTGGTGGACGGTGCTGCCCTGGGCCACCCATGCCGACCCCGCCAGACGGCAGGTGGTGATGCCGTTGTCGCAGTACAGGGCCATCCACAGCTGCTGCACCTGCTGGCGCAGGGCCTCCGGGTCCTGGAGGTTCAGCAGCTGCCGCACCTGCTGGGACGTGTCGCCGCCGCTCAGGTCCGCCAGCATGGCCAGGGTCAGATACAGGCTCACCGGCGAATACACGGCGTTCTCCGTCTCTCCGGCCAGCAGCCGCAGGGATGTATTGGCGGCAAAGTCCCGCACCGCCGGGATATCCGGCTTGGCGGACAGCTTCCCCAGCTTGGCCAGGGTCTCCTGATAGGCTCTCATGGCCGCGTCATATGCGTCCATGTCCATGCTCCCTTGGCTGTCGGTGTAGTCCTCCATGCCGGGTCGCTGGGGATAGTCGGGATAGTCTGCCGCCGCCAGCTGGCAGGCCGTCAGCTCCTGAGCCGTGGCAGGCTCTACCGTCTCGCCGGTCTGGCGAAAAGCCCCGGAGGGCGTGGGCTGCGCCTCTCCTGTGCCGCACCCGGCCAGCATACACAGGGCCAGGGTCAGGCAGATCATGCGCAATAGCTTTTTCATGCGTTGTTCCTCCTTTTCCGGGGCCGTCGCCCCCTTTTTACTTCTTTAGACGGCGGCCGGCGGAACAGGTTCCCGCCGGCCGCAATAGGAATGTATATTTTTCTGCCCCCCTATTGCCTTTTCCGGAAACATCTGATACAATCATGGCATGCATGCCATGATGCATAGAAAGGATGTGATCCCCACGACCATTACCAGTGCCAGCCTGCCCGCTAAAAAGCGGATCCTCACCGTGTGCGTGAAGCTGTTTCTGGAACAGGGGTACAAAAAAACCACCGTTTCCGAAATCGTTCATAAGGCGTCGGTATCCAACAGCATTTTCCAGAACATTTTCCGGGCCAAGGACGGGGTCCTGACGGAGCTGGTGGAGTTCATGTTTTCCAACCAGTTCGCCATGGCCCGCACCACGGCGGGAGCCCAGCTGCCGCCGGTGTATGTCTACGCTGTGGAGACCGCCATCCAGATGACCCTGACGGAGCTCAATGAGAACCTGCGGGAGATCTATATCGAGGCATATACCCAGAAGGAGGCCTCGGACTATATCTTTCAGGAGACGGCCAAGGAGCTGTACCAGATCTTCGGGCCCTATCAGCCGGAGCTGACGGCCCGGGATTTCTATGCCATGGAGATCGGCTCGGCGGGCATCATGCGCAGCTATATGGCCCACCCCTGTGATGGGGAGCTGACCCTGGAGAAAAAGCTGCGGATGTTTTTGACCATGAGCCTGCGGGCGTACCGGGTCCCGGAGGCGGAGGTGGAGGGAGCCATCCGGTTCATCGAGGGGCTGAACATCCGCGCCATTGCCGAGCGGGTCATGGGGGAGCTGTTCCGGGCTCTGGCCATGCATTTTGAGTTCTCCCTGCCGGATACCGCACCGGGACAGGGCGGGGACAGCCCGGGACAAGCCGGGACAACGTGAGGACAACGTGAGGACAAATGAGGACAAAAGGAAAGGAGACAATTCAATGAAGAAACGACTGCTCAGCCTTCTGCTCTGCCTGGTGGCAGTGCTGACGCTGCTGCCGCTTCCGGCCCTGGCCGACGGCGGCCACAGCCACTGCATCTGCGGCGGAGACGTCACCGCCGGCGATCATACCGGCCACACGGACGTGACCTATCAGCCGTGGAACGGCACCTCCGGCATTACCTATGCCAACGGAGCCGCCTATGTCTATCTGACGGGGAACGCTACCCTCAGCGGCCATCTGACGGTGGATGGCAAAACACTATATCTGTGCCTGAACGGCAAGACCCTTGCCAGCAACGGCACAGCCAAGATTCAGGTCAAAAACGGCGGCCGGCTTGTCCTCTGTGACTGTCGGGGCGGCGGCACCTTCAAGGGTGCGACGCAGAGTGTCTGGGGCGGTGCCTGCATTTACCTTTATACCAGCACGCTGGATATGTTCGGCGGCAAGCTCACCGGCGGCAAAGTCACCGGCAAAGGCGGCGGCGGAGCCATCGCTCTGGATGACCAGCAGTGCATATT
>ENA-UERC01000198-UERC01000198.1-human-gut-metagenome-genome-assembly--contig:-NODE-198-length-47308-cov-6.598717_pt1 | contig 47308 bp, 48 predicted proteins | sample MGYA00242955_ERZ507955 | MGnify/ENA primary metagenome ERZ507955 (study PRJEB26167, sample SAMN06115394) | human gut metagenome | host: Homo sapiens | place: China:Hubei | collected 2016-04-27 | study... | reverse complement strand
AGAGAAAATAAATGAATGATTCCCCCAGTAGTGGCGAGCGAACGGGGAACAGCCCAAACCAGTGGCGTCGCAAGGCGCAAGGCAGCTAAGGAGTTTGTAAAATTCTGGCAGGGCAAAGGCTACGAAAAAGGACAAAGCCAGCCCTTTTGGTTACAGCTTTTGGGCGATGTGTACGGCGTAGAGCATCCTGCGCAGTTTATCAGCTTTGAAAACCAGGTTATGCTTGATCATACAAGTTTTATTGACGGCTATATCGAAGAAACCAAGGTTATGATAGAGCAAAAATCTTTGGGCAAAGATTTGCTTGCTCCCATTCGTCAATCTGACGGAACGCTTTTAAAACCCATTGAGCAGGCTAAGCGTTACGCGGCGGAGCTGCCTGTTTCCAAACATCCAAAATATATCGTGACCTGCAATTTCGCTCAATTTCTTGTTTACGATATGGAACATCCTCATAACGAGCCGGAAGAAATTCTTTTGGAAAATTTGCCCGAAGAATATTATCGTTTAGATTTTTTGGTGAATAACGGCAAAGCCCATCTGCGTAAAGAAATGCAGGTTTCTATGGCGGCAGGCGAGCTGGTGGGCAAGCTTTACGAAGCGTTTTTACAGCAATATCGCGACAAAACCAGCGAAGAATCTCTGCGCAGTTTAAACAAGCTGTGCGTGCGTCTTGTTTTCTGCCTGTACGCGGAGGACGCGGGAATTTTTGGCCAGCACGATATGTTTCACGATTATTTAGCCGGCTTCGACACTAAACACATGCGCACAGCGCTTATTGAGCTGTTTCGCGTTTTAGACCAGCGCCCGGAAGAACGCGACCCCTATTTGGAAGAAAGCTTGGCGGCCTTTCCCTATGTGAACGGCGGACTTTTTGCCGATGAAAATATCGAAATTCCCCAATTTACCGATGAAATTCGCAGCTTGCTGCTAGAAAAGGCATCCTTTGATTTTAATTGGAGCGAGATTAGTCCCACAATTTTCGGCGCTGTTTTTGAAAGCACTTTAAATCCGGAAACCCGCCGCAAAGGCGGTATGCACTATACCTCAATCGAAAATATCCACAAGGTTATCGATCCGTTGTTTTTAGACGAGCTGAAAAATGAATTTACCAAAATTAAAAATAATAACGTCAAGAAAACTCGCAGAATGCAGCTGGAAAATTTTCAAAAGAAATTAGCGCAGCTAAAATTTTTAGAAATTAAGACTCGATATTTAATGTTGCATAGCCCTTGAGGTGTCGGGGTGTCGTTTGAGGTGTCGGCCCCGTACCGGCTTATTTTTTAACCCTGATGGATTGACAAACAAGAAGAAATACAATAGAATAATATATTCTACATTTAGGAGGTGCGTCAAAATGTACTATGCGGTAAGAAAAGGACATACTACAGGTATTTTTGATAATTGGCCAGAAGCACAAGCTGCAACATCAGGATTCTCTGGCCCAGAATATAAGAAATTTAAAACAAAAGAAGAAGCAGAAGCCTACCTCGATAATCGAGATGTTTGGGTTGAACAAGTTGCTGAAGATAATAAAGCCGGGTATCTGGTTGCATTTACAGATGGAAGCTATGATAAGGACTTGAACAGATATTCCTATGGTGTGGCATTCATTTTGCCAGATGGAACCGAGGAAAGCATCTGTGGATATGGTAGCAACAAGGAATATCTAGATAGTAACAACATTATTGGCGAAATTTTTGGTGTTATTAATGCATTTGATTGGGCGATATCTAATGGATACGAAAAACTGAAAATATATCATGACTATGAAGGTCTCTCAAAGTGGATAACTGGTGAATGGGGCGCAAAGGCAAAGGTGAGCCAGATGTTTGTCTCATTATATAAATCCAAATCTGAGGATTTTATTCAGGTTGAGTTTGTAAAGGTTCCGGGACATAGTAATGTTATATACAATGAAAAAGCGGACCAGCTGGCAAAATCGGCTTTGAATGATAGGAAAAAGGTTGCTGTTCAGGGTGAACACTGGTTCTCGATTCCATATTTTAACAAGGATGATTTCGATGCATTTTCAGAAATAATCGAAGAGGCAGATGGGAACATTACCCATACAGTTGATAATAAAACTGATAAGGCAATTTATCGTTTTAGACTAAACAGTGATACAGTAACGGTGTCATTATTTAAATCAGGACAGCATAAGTTGCTAGTACAAGGTAAAAACTCGTATTTGTTCCAAGTCATCACTACCACATTGGTAGAGCTGGATGAAAACACTAAAGTAGAACAAATTCTGGGAAACGCATACCGCATGAGTATAAAGAAGGACGTTGTGGACAATGCCTTTGGTCCTATTGAAAATGGACTTCCTAGTGCGTATCCACCGGGAATAAAGCGTTTGATAAAACAGGTCGTAATCAATCTGAATTATTATGTAGAAAGTGAAGACTATTCTCAGTATGCCTTTCCAGCATTAAGAGCATTAGAGGGGCATATTAAGTACTTGATTACTTTAGCTGGCGGAACCGTTGGAAGAAATTTCAACTGCTTTGGGTATGATAAAACGGTTATTCCTAATAAATACGTAGTGCAGGAAGCATTCCCAGATAGAAGTAAAAATATCTATATCGAGAATTGTTATAATTATTACGTGTCACAGAGAAATTCGTCATTTCATTTTGGCGATGTTTTGAGCGAGACTATCGACAATACAAGAAGCATAAATACAAAAGAAGAGGCAGACGAAATTATAAAGAGGTGTATTGATTTAATTAGTACACAACAATGATATTTTGAAAGGAGGGGCTGCAATGAATACTTTTGTTATAAAAGAAACACATACAGATGGATATGACAGATTCCTCCTTTGGTTATCATTTGAAAGTCTCATAGACCACCTTAGCAGCATTGAAGAAGCTCCTAATATGGTTAATTCGTCAGGGAGGATTTTGATGGACCAGCTCTTTATTACTGGCGATGGAGATAACAGATTTATGTGCTGTGATTTCAAAAACGGAAAATTAGACTTTAAAACAGCGCATATTGTGTCACCCGTGGAGGACTTCCGTAAGGAGACTGTACAGTGGTTGCATGATAATTATGGATATGTAGAACATTCTATTTTGACAGAAAGTCAACGACAAAAGGTCAAAGATGGTATTGTCTTTTAAGAGGAAAAACAGCCTCACTACCGGAATAAAATCCAGTGGTGAGGCTGTACTTTTATGCCTTGATTTCCAGACCATTCTTGAAGGTGAAGCGGATATCATCGACGCTGTAGATAACGTATAATAAGTTGCGCAAAATCAATTCATAAAAAATAGACATAGAACTTACCTTTGCTTACAATTAAGTTACCACACAAAACTGGAAAGAAGGTAAGATCTATGTCTGGTAACATTATACAATTAAATGAAAAATTTATCCATAATGAATTGAAAACTCTTGTAAAAAACAGTGTGGAAGAAACAATCAACTCTCTTTGAACTATAGTCAAGTAATCTAGTGGTTGTTGTAGTAGACGCTAATATGTATCACTTTGGTGTTATAACTTCTAACGTGTTTATGGCGTGGATGCGCGCTGTATGTGGAAGATTAAAAAGCGATTATCGAATTACAAAGGATAATGTTTACAACAATTTCCCGTGGCCACATCCTACACAAGCGCAAAAAGAAAAAATCGCCCAAACAGCGCAGGCCATTTTGACTGTGCGGGCAAAATATCCTGACATCAGCCTGGCAGACCTGTACGACGACGCTGTAATGCCCTTTGATTTGCTTAAAGCTCACCGCGCCAACGACCGCGCCGTTATGGAAGCCTACGGTTTTGACGTTAAAACCACAACGGAATCAAGCTGCGTGGCAGCGCTCATGAAAATGTATCAGCAGCTGGTGGAGCAAGCTAAATAATTTTGCGTCCACTGTCACAGGAAGCTTGGTAAGAAAAAATTCCCCTCCTAAAACGGGAGGGGAAACATATAAATACTCACTTCTATCTCTTAACATAATTAGGCGAAAGCAAAAAGTCGTTGCCGGGACGATTCAGAGCCTGCTCCTTTTGCAGCATGCTCCAAATATCGCTGGCCTTAATTTCTGTTTGGATTTGCATAAGAAAATTTTGCTCTGTAATTTGCGCTTGCTTATCATCTTGAGGCTGCGTTGCGTAAGCAGAATAATTTTTGCCTAGCTTCGTAATAATTGGCAGCGCTGCAGTGGCTTTCATTTGCTTTAAAAGCTGGCGTCCGGTGTCGTTAAAAGCCAAAACTCTCAAATAGGCAGGAGCAGCTTGTTCAAAAGCTGCGCGGGGAGAGTCCAGTAAAAGCTGCATTAACAGGCGGCGGATGCGACTGGTGCTGTAACGCTTTTTGGTGCAGAGCTGTAAAGCCTCGCTAAAAGAGCGGCAAGCTGACGCCTGCTTTAATAAATTTTCCAAGCCTTCGCTGCATTGACAGCGAGCAGCAATTTCTGCCGGAGATAACAGGCGCAGACGGTAGCAGATTAGCTGCCACAGTAAATTTTCATCGAAACCGGCAGAATTTTGCAGCAGCGCCTGTAAGGTTGCTTGCGGCACAGCCTGCTGCCAAATATTTTGCGGCTGCTGCGCTGCCAATGCTTGCCGAATGGCTGTTGCACTGGCTAAGCTGCCGTCAATATCTATGCTGTTATAGCCGTTATCCATGCGTTTGATAAAAAGAGGCTTGATATCGGTGGCTAAAAGTGCTTTAGCGTACTCCAACGCCAAAATATCGTTAGGCTTATCTAAATTTTGTTGTAACACTTCTGCGCAGGCCGCAGCGTAGCCATGACCTTCGCTTAATTTTTGCCGCAGTAGCTCCTGCGTGGCAGGTGCGGTAATTTTTTTTGCTAAGGCAGTAAAATTTTGCTTCGGCGATTCTACGCCGCAGGATAAATAGTTTACGCAGCCTGTGGCGTTTAAAAGCTGTACCGCGCCGCTGGCAAAATATTGCGCGCTGCGCAGAGAAAAGCTTACCGGCAGCTCCAAAACCAAATCTATGCCGTTTTGCACAGCCAATTTGGCGCGCAGCCATTTGTTTAGGCAGGCAGGTTCGCCCCGCTGCATAAAGCTTCCGCTCATAACAGCGATTATTGGCTGGTCGACAATTTTTTTTGTTGCTGTAAGATGATGCAGATGTCCGTTGTGAAAGGGATTATATTCGGCGACAATGCCGGTTGCGTAAATCATTTTTTATCCTCGAATAGTTTTTTAAGCTAAAAGTTACGCTTAATTTTTACTTTAATTATACCATATTGCCGTGTATACTTAAAATAAATCTGTTCATTTTGCCTTAAATAATGTATACTATTACTAAGAATGTCGCTGCAGCCAGCGGCGGCGCAAAAGATGTATAGCTTGAGCAGGAGGCATATTGTGATTGTATTTGTTGTAAACTGCGGCAGCTCCTCCATAAAATATCAGCTGATAAATATGGACGGCGAAAAGGTTATGGCTAAGGGTCTTATTGAACGCATCGGCATGGAAGGCTCAACCTTAAAGCACACTCCCGCGGGAAAATATACTATTGATTTAAAAGAAGATATTCCTGATCATGTGGTAGGCATCAAAATGGCTATCAAGGCGTTAACTAGCAGCGATTACGGCGTTATCAAGGATATGTCGGAAATTGACGCTGTAGGTCACCGCGTAGTGCATGGCGGCGAACGCTTTACAGACAGCGTGCTGATTACGGGCGAGGTTTTGAACGGCATTAAGGCTTGCAGCGAAATTGCTCCGCTGCATAATCCGCCTAACCTTTATGGTATTGAAGCCTGCATGAATATTATGAAGGGTATTCCTCAAGTAGCGGTTTTTGATACGGCTTTTCACCAAACAATGCCTAAGGTAGCTTATCTTTACGGTTTGCCCTACGAAATGTATGTAAAATATGGCCTGCGCCGTTATGGCTTTCATGGCACCTCCCACAAATATGTGGCGCAGCGCGCGGCGGAGCTGATGGGCGAGCACATGAGCGATTTGCGCATTATCACCTGTCATTTAGGCAACGGCGCCAGCATTACGGCCATCAAATACGGCAAATCCATTGATACAAGCATGGGTTATACACCGCTGGAAGGCTTGATTATGGGTACGCGCAGCGGTGAGATTGATCCGGCTATCATTCCGTTTTTGATGGAAAAAGAAAATATGACGGCGCAGCAGATTGACGATTATCTGAACCGGCGTAGCGGTATTTTGGGCATCAGCGGCTTGTCCAGCGATTTCCGTGATTTGGAAAGCGCGGCTAATCGCGGTGACGATCGCAGTCAGTTGGCTATTGATGTTTTTGCTTATAAGGTAAAAAAATATATTGGCGGCTATGTGGCGGCTATGGGCGGCGTGGATGCTATCGTGTTTACGGCAGGCCTGGGTGAAAATTCTCCCTTTATGCGCGATAAAATCTGCAATGGCTTGGAATATTTGGGTACCCGCGTAGACCCGGAGCTGAACAAGGTGCGCGGTCAAGAAAAGGAAATAAGCGTGCGCCGCGCCAGAGTAAAAATTTTTGTTATTCCTACTAACGAAGAGTTGGTAATAGCTCGCGATACTTATAACATCTGCCGCAGAATTATTAAGCTGTAAAGTAAAATTTTTACGCTGTTTGATGTTGAAAAAATATGCGGAAAACAAGGTTTTTTCTTGACAAAGAGCCTAGATACCGCTATAATTGTAACGATTGGTGAAATATGATTAAGATAAATGTCGCACAAATCAAGAAAAGACTTGTCGGAGAAAAAAGCCTTGTTTTTGAGCTGACTCCCGCTGAACTGGAAATTTCGCCGCAGGAAATGGCGATTGACGGAACGGTGCAGCTGACAGGCAGTATCAGCAATGCCGGTGACGTTTTGCTTTTACAGGCAGTAATGGAAGCTAAGGTGCAGCGCACCTGCGGCCGCTGTCTAAAAGAGTTTTTAGGCGTTACCAAGGCAGAGGTTGTGGAGAAATTTTATCCGGCAAGTGCTGAAAATATTGAAAATGATGCTTTTGTTTACGATTCGGATGTTATCGACATAACAGAACCGCTTCGTGAAGGGCTGCTGCTTGCAGAGCCCATGCAGGCTCTGTGTAAGCCAGACTGCCGGGGGTTGTGTACTGTTTGCGGCGCTGATCTCAACGATGGCGACTGCGGCTGTGACAGACTTACCGTCGATCCAAGGCTGGCGGCATTAAAGCAATTCATCAAAAATTAAATTCACTTCATAACACTGAGGAGGTGTATTGAGAAATGGCAGTACCTAAGAGAAAAATGTCCAAAGCTCGTCGTGATAGACGTCGTGCTAACTGGAAACTGAGCGTTCCTGGCATGGTTGAATGCCCGCAATGTCATGAATTGAAAATGCCTCACCGCGTTTGCACTGAATGCGGTTATTACGATGGCAAGCAAGTCATTGCTGTTGCTGAATAATTAAAGCTGATTAAGCCTCTGGAGAGTAATCTCCGGAGGCTTTTTGCTTTATGCGGTTTAGTAAAAAATCGGAAACTTCTGCCAAAAATCTCAAAAATCGCAATTAAAAAAATCGGTCTCCAAGTGTCAGCGTTTTAAGCTGAACCTTTGGAAGACCGATTTTTGCGTTTAAAATTATTTGTTTTCTTCTTTTTCGGCAATAACCTTGTTGATGTCTTCGATGAGAGCATCAACGTCAATACCGTGGGCGCCTGCGCCTTGACCGATGGTTTCAAAATGAGCGGCCATACAGCCAACGCAGCCTAAACCATACTCTGCAAAAACTTCCATAATTTCCGGATGGGATTGAACGGCTTCAATAATGCCGGTATCTTTAGTAATCATTGTGCATTTCTCCTTGATAAGTAAATTTTTTAGCACACTTTTAGGTGCAGTTTAATTATAGCATTTACTTGGACAAAAGCCAAATATGTTCCGGAAAAATTTTTGCGAATTATATGTAAAGAAAAATTGGGGGAATGGTAAATGTTGACAAACTGTTTATAAAGAGAAAATTTGAGAAATGACAAAATTTTTTCACAAATCACCGGAAATAAGCTTTTTGCTATTGCAATAGTCAAAAAATAAATGTATAATGGAGAAAAGTGGAGCAAAGTGGGTTAAAAGGGGGCGACAATATGTTATTAGGTGAATATGAACATACCTTAGACATTAAGGGTCGCCTTGCTGTGCCCGCAAAGCTGCGCGAAAGCTTAGGCAGTAAAGTTATTATTACCAAGGGTTTGGACGGCTGTCTTTTCGTTTACGATATGGAGCAGTGGCAAAAGCTGGAAGCAAAACTGGCAGCATTGCCCATGAGCCGCAAAACTGCCCGTGATTTTACACGTTTTTTATTTGGCGGCGCCTGTGAGGGCGAATGCGACAAGCAGGGACGTGTGCTTTTGCCGGCAAACTTGCGCCGTCACGCAGGCTTAGAAAAGGATGCGGTAATTGTCGGCGTAGGTAATAGAGCAGAAATTTGGGACGCTCAAAGATGGGCTGAATATAATACGGAAAGTGCCGAGGACGTAAATGAGCTGGCGGAGCAGCTGGCTGATTTGGGCATCTAAGGTGAAAATTATGGAATTTAAGCATATAAGTATCCTACTGCAAGAAAGCGTGGACTTTCTCATAACAGATAAAAATGGCATCTATGTTGACTGTACCATGGGCGGTGCAGGACACAGCAGCGGCTTTGCAGCGCAGTTAGAAGCAGGCGGCTTGCTTTTGGGCATTGACCAGGACGAGGACGCTATTGCGGTTGCTTCCAAAAGATTGTTAGGCAAATTTACCTGCCAAACAAAGGTGGCTAAAGCAAATTTCAAAGATTTTCCTTTAGTTTTAGATAGCTTGGGCATTGATAAAATTGACGGTATCTTTTTCGATTTAGGTGTATCAAGCTACCAATTGGATTGCGCGGAAAGAGGCTTTAGCTATATGCATAACGGCCCTTTGGATATGCGTATGAATCAGGATGCTAAGCTTGACGCAGCTTATGTAGTAAATAATTATACTGAAGCAGATTTGGCAGAAATCATTCATAAATACGGCGAAGAACGCTGGAGCAAACGCATTGCGCAATTTATCGTTGCCGCCCGCAAGGAAAAGCCGTTGACTACTACCTTTGAATTGGTAGATGTAATTAAAAAAGCAATTCCCAAAGGCGCACGTATTGACGGACCGCATCCTGCAAAAAGGACCTTTCAGGCCATTCGCATAGAAGTAAATAACGAATTGGGAATTTTAGCGGAAACCATGGAAACAGCAGTGAAGCGTTTAAAAAGCGGTGGCCGCATTGGTGTAATAACTTTTCACTCTTTAGAAGACAGAATTATTAAGCAGACTTTCGCCAAGCTGGTCAAAGGCTGCACTTGTCCGCCGCAGCTGCCGGTATGCATATGCGGTAATAAGCCGTTATTAAAAAAAGCAGGCAATATGGTGCCTTCTAAAAAAGAAATTGAAGAAAATCCGCGTTCACGCAGTGCAAGACTTAGATATGCTATTAAAATATAAAAAGGGCGTGTAAGAAATGTTAGCCAGAAAATATGATAATTACGCTTGGGAAGAACAGCAATATGAAGAACAGGCTCAACCTCAGCGACTAAAAAAAATAAATAGTGACCCGTTTAAAGGCTTGCGTCAGTTTGCCATGCTGGTTATATGTATATTTTTGGCTACCTATTTTGTTGTAGTTTGGCGCAGCTGCACTATGACTAACATGGGGCAGGAATTGATTGCCATGCGTCAGGAAGAAACTATGCTGATAAATAAAAACAGTGAGCTGAAAATTGAGGTGGAACAGCTCAAAGGCCCTGAAAGAATTATTGGTTTGGCAGAGCAAAATTTGGGAATGCAGGTTGCCCGCAACAATATTTACGTGAAGGCTGTGGATTTGAAAAATAAAACAAACTCTTTAGCTGTAGCCGCTAAATAAGCATAGTCAGACAGAGTTATTTGTGATATAATTTACATATGAATTTAGGAGGAGGCAGCCGCAGAGGCTGCCCTTTCAATTTAGGAGGTTTCTTGTATGGAAAAGAGTTTAGCTTTACTCCTTAAATTATTGCCTGTAGCAGAAATTTTTGGCAGTACCGATAAAATGATTACTGATATTACTGCTGATTCCCGCAATGTACAGGCAGGCAGCTTGTTTATCTGTCTGAAAGGGGCAACTGTTGACGGTCATAAATTTTTGGCTATGGCGGCTGAAAAAGGCGCAGTAGCAGCAATTGTTGAAGATATACCGGAAAATATTCCCGCTAATATTACTTTGCTTAAAGTTCCGGACAGCCGCGCAGCTATGGAAGCGGTTACGCCGTTTTTCTATGATTATCCTGGTAAACGTCTGCGCATGATTGGCGTTACGGGAACCAACGGCAAAACTACTACTACTAATATCATTCGCATGATTTTGCGCAATGCCGGCTATAAGGTTGGTTTAATCGGCACGATTAATATTATGATTGAAGATGAAGAAACCGTATCTCACAATACTACTCCCGACGTAGTTGATTTGCAGAAAACTTTGTATGCTATGGTGTGCGCAGGCTGCGATTACTGTGTAATGGAGGTTTCCAGTCATGCGCTGGCTTTGCACCGCGTAGCCGGAATTGAATATGACTGTGCCGTTTTAACCAATATTACTCAGGACCACCTTGATTTTCATAAAACCATGGAAAATTATCGCGACGCTAAAAGTTTGTTGTTTGAGCATTTGACTGATGGTGGTAAACCCAATAAAAATGCTGTGTTCAATATGGATGATCCCAGCTCTGCCATTATTAAGGCGCGCACTAAAGCTAAGACCTTGACCTACGGCAAGGAGCATACCAATGATATTTATCCATTAAGCTTTACCGTTGCTCCCAAAGCTATGCAGCTTGTGCTTGCTACTCCCGTTGGAGAAATGGATTTAGAGCTAAAAATTACCGGTGAGTTTAATGTGTACAATGTTATGGGCACCGTGGCGGCCATGCTGGCAGAAAATATTGCTAAGAAAACAATTATTGCTGTATTGGATGGCTTTGACGGCGTTCCCGGACGCTTCCAGTTGGTGGAGGCAGGCCAGCCCTATACAGTTATCGTAGATTATGCGCACACTCCCGACGGTTTGGAAAACGTACTGAAAACGGCGCGCTCTATTACGAAGGGCAAGCTTTGGGTGGTTTTCGGCTGCGGCGGTGACCGCGACAACAAAAAGCGTCCTATCATGGGTGCGTTGGCTTTGCAGCTGGCAGATAAGGTTGTCGTTACCAGCGACAATCCGCGTACCGAAGATCCAGAGCTGATTATCGACGAAATTTTTACGGCGCTGCAGGATATTCCCGCCGGCAAAGAGGTTTTCCGTTTGGCTGACAGACGCGAAGCCATTCATTTTGCTTTGGCTCATGCAGAGGATAACGACGTAATTATGATTGCCGGTAAGGGGCACGAAAATTATCAAATTTTGAAAGACAGAACTATTCATTTTGACGATAAAGAGGTTGTTACGGAATATTGGAGTGATAAAAAATGCTGAAGACCAGTGAAATTGTAGCGGCTACTAAGGCCGTGTGTGAAGATTTTGCTTTTACAGGCATTACCACGGATTCTCGCGCTGTGCAGCCAGGCGAGCTTTTTGTGGCTTTAAAAGGCGGTAATTTTGACGGTCATGATTATTGTTCCAAGGCGGTGGAGCTTGGTGCTGCCGGGGTAGTTATTTCTCATGAAATTGAGCCCCTGCCTGCCAACGTTGCCGTTTTTAAAGTAGAGGATACTTTGAAGGCTTATCAGCAGCTGGCTCACGCTTACAGAATGAAGCAGCAGTGCTTAAAAGTTTTTGCTATCACCGGCTCCAATGGCAAAACATCTACCAAAGACCTTTTAGCTGCCTGCTTAGGCGCTAAATATAAGGTGCTTAAAACTCAGGGCAATTTTAATAATGAAATTGGTCTGCCTAAAACCTTGCTGGACATTCAGCCGGATACGGATATTGCGGTGGTAGAAATGGGTATGCGCGGCTTGGGACAAATTGCCGAGCTGTGTCAAATTGCCGAGCCGGACAGCGGCTTGATTACCAATGTGGGCGAAACGCACATGGAGCTTTTAGGCAGCATGGAAAATATCGGCAAAGCCAAAAGCGAAATTGTGGAAAATCTGCCTGCGGACGGCTTTGCCGTTTTGAACGGCGATAATGAATACGTAGTTAAAGCAGCAGAAAAAACCAAAGCTAAAGTAATTTATTTTGGTATGGGTGCCAACTGTGATTACCGCGGCAGCGATATTGTGACGGCTGCTTTTGGCACTACCTTTACCTGCACGGAAAAAGCCAGCGGCAGCAGCGTTAAGGTACGCTTGCAGCTGATTGGCGAGCATAATGTTTACAACGCTTTGTCTGCCATCGCCGGTGCTGCCTGCTATGGCGTAAGCATGGAGGACAGCGCGAAGGCTTTGGCAACTGCCCGCTTGACTGGCAGCCGTCAGGAAATTATTTACATTGGCGACATTACCTTTATCAACGACGCTTATAACGCCAGTCCAGCTTCCATGGAGGCGGCGCTGAAAACTTTGGCAGAAGCTAAAAAAGCCGGCAGCGGTAAGGGACGTACCATCGCTGTGCTGGCGGATATGTTGGAACTTGGCGCCATCAGCGAAGAAGCTCACCGCCGTGTAGGACGTTGGGCCGTAGAATACGGTGTAGATTTTGTGCTGACCTATGGTCAGGAGGCTGCATATATTACTGACGAAGCTATAAAACGTGGCGGTAACGCCGTGCATTGCGCCAACCGGCAGGAGGCGGAGGATAAACTGCGCTGCTTGGCGGACGCAGGCGATATAATTTTGTTGAAGGGCTCCAACACCATGCAGGTAGGCAAAATGCTGGAAATATTTAAATAAAAGATAAAATTTTTTTGAGGGGTAACGAAATGCTGAAGTTAGTTGCAATCCCGGCTACCGCCTTCATCGTTTGCGCGTTGATTGGTCCGGTGCTGATTCCGTTTTTACATAAATTAAAATTTGGTCAATCCATCCGCGAATGCGGACCGGCCAGCCATATGCAGAAAAGCGGCACGCCTACTATGGGCGGGCTGATGATGCTGGCGGCGTTGATTGTGGCTTTGTTTTGGGGCAAATTTACGCCTGCAGTAATTATGGCGTTGGTGCTGACCTTAGGTCACGCTGTTATAGGTTTTATCGACGATTATATTAAGGTTGTGATGAAGCGTAATTTAGGCTTGACGGCTAAGCAAAAATTTTTGCTGCAATTTATTTTGGCTGGCGCTTATGTTTATTTTGCGGAAACTCATTTACAGCAAACAACTCTGTGGGTACCGCTGCTGAATATGACCTTTGATTTTGGTTGGGCTTATTATGTTTTAAGCTTTATTTTGTTGGTAGGCACCACTAACGCTGTAAATTTAACTGACGGCTTGGATGGACTGGTTTCCTTTGTGAGTTTGCCTGTAACCCTAGCTTTTGCGGGGATTGCTTACATGCAGGGAATGTTGGATGTAAGCGGTTTTGCGTTGGGCTTGACCGGAGCCTGCTTGGGCTTTTTGCTGTTTAATCGTCATCCGGCACGCGTATTTATGGGTGATACAGGCAGTCTGGCTTTAGGAGGCGGCGTGGCGGCATTGGCGCTCCTGACGCATACGGAACTGCTGCTGGTGATTATCGGCGGCGTATATGTGGTGGAAGCTCTGTCTGTAATTATTCAAGTAGCTTATTTTCGTTTGACTCACGGCAAGAGATTTTTCCGTATGGCACCGCTGCATCATCATTTTGAATTGGGCGGTTGGCAAGAAGTAAAGGTTGTTTTTGTTTTTACTATAATTAGCTGTGTTTTGGCGGCTGTTGGCCTAGGTTTATGGTTGACAGCAGTTTTATAGGAGGCAGCTTGCAATGAATAATGAAAAAAAAGCTGTAATCGTATATGGCGCAGGCATCAGCGGTAAGGGTGCGGCAGAGGTGCTGGCGCAGCATCAGCGGCAGGTGTTTTTATATAATGATGAACCTGTTGCTTTAGATAAGAAATTGCTCACAGACTTGCAGTGTGTGGGCGGCGGCTTGGTTATTGGCGGCGATGCCTTGCAAAAAATTTTAGCTCAAGCTGATACTATGGTTTTGTCGCCGGGAATACCCTGCGATAATGAAAATGTAATTTTAGCTGAAACTCAAGGATTGGAAGTAATCAGCGAGGTAGAGCTGGGATATCGCCTTTATCAAGGACACATGGCTGCTATCACTGGTACCAATGGTAAAACTACCACCACGACTATCGTGGGCGAAATGTTTAAACGCCTGCCAGTGCCCAGTGCAGTGGGCGGCAATATTGGCTTGGCCTTATCCAAGGAAATTGAGCATTTGCCTGCCAATGGTTGGCTGGCAGCAGAGCTAAGCAGCTTTCAGCTGGAAAAAGTAAAAAGCTTTTGTCCGGATATAGCTGTAATCTTAAATTTAACTCCCGACCATTTGGAGCGTCATCATACAATGGCGGCTTATGGTGAAGCGAAAAAAAATATTTTTCGTCGGCAGGGAGCGCAGCAAATTACTGTCCTCAATTACGATGACCCGGAGGTTCGCAGCTGGGCTGAGGAAAGTAAGGGACAAATTTGTTTTTTTAGCAGAAAAACCATTTTGCCCGCAGGAATTTTTATGCAAAACGGTAATTTTGTGATAAAATGGAATAATACAACGAATGTTGTTTGTAATATAGACGAGCTGCATCTTTTTGGCGGTCACAATGAGGAAAATGTGCTGGCAGCTATTGCCTGCGGTTATTTTGCCGGTGTGTCCGTAGCTGATATGGCAGATGTGCTGCGCAATTTTCGCAGCATTGAGCATCGCCTGGAATATGTCAAGACCGTTAAAGGCGTGCCCTATTATAACGATTCCAAAGCGACTAATACTGATTCGGCGATTAAAGCATTGGAGGCTTTTGCCAAAGGTCACGTCATTCTTTTGGTCGGCGGTCACGATAAGCTGACGGAACTGGCGCCAATGATGAATTTAGTCAAAGAAAAATGTGATGCATTGATCCTTTTAGGAGCGGCGAAGGAGCGTTTTTATGAGGCTGCTAAAGCAGCGGGTGTAAAAAATATTCTTTTGGCGGATTCCTTTGAGGATGCGGTACATAAGGCTTACAGGATTGCCGAGCCGCCGCAGGTGGTTTTGCTTTCGCCTGCCTGCTCGTCTTATGATATGTTTAAAAACTATCCTGAGCGCGGACGCTTTTTTAAGCAATTGGTAAATGACCTGCCGCTCTAAGGGAGGAGGGAAACTAGTGAAGGTTATTCTTTCCGGCGGCGGTACCGGAGGTCATATTTATCCGGCTCTGACTATTGCCGACCAAATAAAAAAGCTTCACTCCGAGGCAGAAATTATTTTTGTCGGTACTAAGCAAGGGTTGGAAAAGGATATTATTCCTAGATATGGTTATCCTTTAAGATTTATAGAGGTAGCTGGCTTTAAGCGCAGCTTGAGCCTGGATACTTTGCGCAGCGTAGGCAAGCTTTTTGAAGGCTTGTACGACGCGTATCAGGTTATCAAAAAAGAAAAGCCTGACCTTGTGATTGGCACGGGCGGTTATGTTTGCGGTCCGGTTGTCTATATGGCGGCGCTGCATAATATTCCCTGCTGTATTCAGGAACAGAACGCTATGCCCGGCGTCACAAACAAAATTTTGTCTCGTTATGTACAAAAAGTTTTTTTAGGCTATAAGGAAGCTGGAAAATATTTTCACGGTAAGGCCGACCTAGTTTACACCGGTAATCCTATTCGTACAGAAATTTTGGAGCACGAGCGTAAAGCCGCTTTGGCAGAGTTGGGATTGGATTCGAACAAGAAAACCGTATTGGTTTCCGGCGGCAGTCGCGGCGCCCGCAGTATCAATAAAGCTATGTTGGAGGCGGAGTTTGCGCTTTCTGATAGACAGGAGGTGCAGGTGCTGCATGCTACCGGCGACGTTAATTACGAGCAGTATATGGCAGAGATAAAAAAACGCGGCGGTGTAGGCGCAAATATTATTATCAAGCCGTATCTGCATAATATGCCCGTGGCCTTGGCTGCGGCAGATTTAGCCGTGTTCCGCGCCGGAGCTATTGGCTTAGCGGAGCTGATGGCTAAAGGAGTGCCTTCAATTTTAGTGCCGTATCCTTACGCTACGGCTAATCATCAGGAGTTTAATGCTCGCGCCGTAGAGGCAAAAGGCGCTGCTAAAGTAATTTTAGATAAAGAGCTTAACGGCGAAAGTGTTTTAGAAGCTATCGAGCATTTACTGTTACACCATAAAGATTTAGAAAAAATGCAGGCGGCAGCCAAAAGCTTGGGTAAGCCGCAGGCAGCAGAGAATATTGCCAAACAGGCATTGGCTTTGATTAAAAAATAGGGAGGTTATCCTGTGGCTGACAATAAATTAGCTAATCTGCATAACATACATTTTATCGGCATTGGCGGTGCCGGTATGAGCGCCATTGCTTATGTACTGATTAAACGCGGTTACGACGTAAGCGGTTCTGACTTAAATGCCGGACACATGTCGGCTCATTTGGCAGAGGAGGGCGCCATGGTATTTATGGGGCATGATGCTTGTCAAGTGGACGACGCCGATGCGGTAGTTGTATCTTCGGCCATTCACGAAGATAATCCGGAGCTTGTGGCTGCACAAAAACGCAACATCCCGGTTTTGCATCGCAGTGATGTATTAGCTGCTCTTTTAAATGATGCTAAGGGCGTAGCGGTAGCCGGAGCTCACGGCAAAACTACTACCAGCGCTATGATTTCCTGCATTGCTGCCGAAAGCGGCGTTGATCCCACGGTAGTTATTGGCGGCGAGGTGAGCGGCTTAGGCGGTAACGCATTAAACGGTCACGGTCCTTTTGTTATTGCTGAAGCTGACGAAAGCGACGGCTCTTTCTTAAAATTTTATCCTCAGCTGGCTGTGGTGACTAATATTGAGGATGACCATTTAGATCATTACGGTACCGAGGAAAATATTTATCAAGCCTTTAAGCAATTTTTAAGCAATATCAAGAAGGGCGGCAAAGCAATTTTGTGCGCCGATAATCCCAAGGTATGCCGTTTAGCAAAAGAGACTGATAAGGATGTCATTACCTATGGTGTGGAGGACGAAGACGCTGATTATACGGCAAAAAATATTGTTTACAGCGTCAACGGTACCACCTACCAATTATATTATCAAGATAAATTTATTACAGAAGTGCGCTTGATTGTGCCGGGCCGTCATAATGTGCTTAATTCTGTGGGCGCGTTTGCGGCGGCGCGTGCAATGGGCATTGCTGTTGATAAAATTTTGGCTTCGCTGTATAAATTTGGCGGCGCCAAACGCCGTTTTGAAACCAAAGGTAAGGTTAACGGCGTGTGGGTAGTTGACGATTATGCTCATCATCCCACAGAAATCAGCGTGACCTTGAAGGCTGCGCGGCAGACTAAGCCACAGCGCCTTTTATGCGTGTTTCAGCCTCATCGTTACAGCCGCACTAAACTTTTGTTTGATGAATTCTGTGAGTGCTTTAAAGAATGTGACCAATTGATTTTAACAGATATTTATGCTGCCAGTGAAGCGCCTATTCCCGGCGTATCCAGTGCAGCCTTAGCCAAAGGAATTGCCTCTGCTACTGGTCAAACAGTGCAGTATATTCCGCGTTTGGCAAAAGCAGAGGAATATTTGCAGGAGCAGGCTCGTCCCGGAGATTTGATTATGACTATGGGCGCCGGTGATGTTTTTAAAATTGGTGAGGAATTAGTAAGAGAATTGGAGCGTAATGCAAAATGATGAAGCAAGATGTAATTGCTGTTGTTTTAGGTGGACCTTCTTCGGAAGCAGATATTTCCCGCGTTACTGGCGGTGCCATTGCCGCTGCTTTGCGAGAAAAAGGTTATAATGCAAAAGAGGTAGAGCTGGTTCCTGACCGGCTGCTTGCCACACTGCACGCCATGGGCGCAAAGGTGGTTTTTAACGCAGTTCATGGTAAATACGGCGAGGATGGCCGTCTGCAAAGTATTTTAGAGGCGGCAGGAATTCCCTATACTGGCTGCGGCGTTTTAGCCAGCGCAGTAAGTATGGATAAAGCGGCTACCAAGCGGTATTTGCAATCCGCAGGCGTTTCTACTCCCCGCTGCTTGATTATCAACAAGTGCGAGGCTGGCGATTTGGCTGCTGTCAAAGCGCATATTTTAGAAGCCTTTGGCCTGCCAGTAGTTATTAAAGCTGCCAGCCAAGGCTCCAGTATTGGCGTAACTATTGCCAAAGAAGCTGACCAAATTGAAGCTGCTTTAACCGATGCATTTTCTTATTCCGATAATGTGCTGGCAGAAGAATGTATTCAAGGCAAAGAGCTGACTGTGGCGCTGATGGAAGAAAAAGGTGAGATAAAACCGCTGCCAGTAATTTGGATTGCTCCTCACAGCGGCGCTTACGATTTTCATTCTAAATATACTAAGGGTGCTACAGATTATCATTGTCCGGCTCCGTTGGATGCGGCAATTACCGAGCATGTACAGAAGCTTGCCGTTGCTGCCTATAAGGTTTTGGGACTTAGCGGCGTAGCGCGTATCGACGTGATGCTCAACGAGCAGGGACAGGGTTTTGTTTTGGAGGCTAATACTGTTCCCGGTATGACTCCAACCAGCTTGGTGCCCAAGGCTGCTGCCGCAGTCGGAATCAGTTTTCCTGATTTATGCGAGCGTATTTTGCTGACTGCTAAATAATAAACAAGCGATTATCTTTCACTAAGCGCAGTGCGCTTAACTGATTTGCTTTATATTTGTAAAATTTTGTTTAAGGTATGAAATGGCCAACATAAGGAGGAACGGGAATGTCGCAGCCGCAGCAAAGTATGAAACAACGCTTGCGCCAGCATAAACGACGCAGACGCCTGCGCATTTTCCTGCGTCTTTTGTGCATTGGATTGGTAGGCTACGGTCTGCATTTTGGATGGAATTATATTCATCAGCCGGACTTTGCGTTTGGCAGCGTTACCGTTCACGGTACTAATCAGCTGACGGAACAAAAGGTTATCGAAATGGCAGGCTGCCAAGAGACCTTTAACTTTTTCAATGCCAGCCGCAGTCGTCTGCTTGATGGCTTGAACCATGATATTAGATTTCAAAATGCCAAAGTAGAGTATCATTGGCCGGCAGATTTTGAAGTTTATGTTGAAGAAAGAGAACCGGCGCTGTATGTGGCCAATTCTTACCGCAGCTATGTGCAGTTGGATTACAGCGGTCTGATTATGAATGTGACCGCAGGTATTCCGGATGCCCGCGCGCCTATTTTAGTAGGAGCTCAATGCGGCAATGCTTTTCTTGGCGACAAGGTGGACAACCAAAATGTGGCTTATGTGCTGCAGTTTTTGCAGCGGCTTGACGGTGAAGCTCATGATAGAATTGCCGAGATAAGCATTGATGACAGGCATAATGTTAAAATCAGCCTGCGCAGCAGCTTTCCAATTTTATTGGGAGATGCTGAAACGCTGGCTGAAAAAGCGCCTTTATTTATGACAGTGTTTAATGAAATAAAAAATAAAAATATTAAAGCCGAATATATTGATTTAACCTTTGCTAAACCATACATTAAGCTGATACCTGAACAAAATAAAAAATGAGGGTGTAAGAATGAAAAAATTGATTACAATGGATTTGCAGGGCAAGGTTTTAGTTGCTATCGTGTTTATGGTTTTGGGATTTATGTTGTCGGTGCAGTATAAGGTGACAGAACAGCAAAGGTCCATTCGTATGGACAGAGTGGAAGATTTGTCCGAGCGCTTAAAGGCTATGGAAACAGAAAATAAGCATCTGTTGGAGGAAATCAACGAGCTGCGCAAAAACGGCGTTGATAATCCTAATGACCCAAGTCAAGAACGTTTAAATCTTTTGGCCGGAACTACGGAAGTAGAGGGAGCAGGTATAGAAATTGTTTTAGATGACAGTAATATTCCTAAAAAAGCTAACGAGAATCCTAATTTGTATATAATCCATGACGAGGATTTGCTGCGCGTGCTCAACGAGCTGCGTGCTGCCGGAGCTGAGGCTATTTCTCTCAATGACCAGCGCATTGTAGCTATGAGCGAAGTACGGTGTGCTGGTCCTACGGTTTCCATAAATAATGTGCGCAGCGCTCCGCCTTATGTGATTAAAGCCATCGGCGCGCCTAAAACGTTGACCAGCGCTATGCGCCTGCGCGGAGGCGTAGTGGAAACCTTTGAGTTTTGGGGTATTCAGGTGAAAATAAAATCTTCTGAAAATCTGCATATACCTGCTTTCAAAGCTCACCGTGGCTTTGAATTTGCTAAGAGTGCTGCTGATAAGGAGGAGAAAAAATGATTTACGCTGCAATTATCGGCTTAGTTGTCGGCCTCATTGCCGGTTCCCATTATCCTTTCAGCATTCCGCCTGAATATGCACGTCTGCTGGCTGTGGCAGTAATGGCAGGCTTAGATGCGGTACTGGGAGGTATTCGCGCTTCTATGGGCAGTAATTATGACACTATGGTATTTACCTCCGGCTTTTTTATCAATGGTATAATGGCTTCTTTGATGTGCTATGCCAGCAATTGGATTGGCATAGATTTATACATGGTAGCCATTTTAATTTTTGGTATGCGGATGTTTCATAATATTGGCGTTATCCGCAGACTATATATGGGAAAATAAATTTTTTAGTTTAGCAGGAAAATTGACCATGGATGTGGAATGTTATCAAATCTAGAGTTTTAGTTAATAATGATACCCAACAATTAAGGGGGACGTAAAATATGTTTGATGATGTAGAAACTACCTTTGAAAATTTAGCAAATATTAAGGTTATCGGTGTTGGCGGCGGCGGTAATAACGCTGTCAACAGAATGATTACTGCTGGTGTGCGCGGCGTAGAGTTTATTGCTGTAAACTGCGACGCTCAAGCACTTTTGCTTTCTAAAGCAGAAGCTAAAATTCAGATTGGCGAAAAGCTGACCAAGGGTTTAGGCGCAGGCGCCAATCCGGAAATTGGCGAAAAAGCTGCCGAAGAAACTCGCGAGCAGATTGTTGATGCTCTGCGCGGCGCTGATATGGTATTTGTAACCGCTGGTATGGGCGGCGGTACCGGTACCGGTGCTGCACACGTAGTGGCAGAATGTGCCAAGGAAGTTGGTGCGTTGACCGTTGGCGTTGTTACCAAACCTTTTATGTTTGAAGGCAAACGTCGCATGAACCAAGCTGAAAACGGTATTGTTAAATTGAAAGAAAAAGTAGATACCTTGATTACTATTCCTAACGACCGTTTGCTGCAGGTTATTGATCGCCGTACTTCTATGCTGGATGCTTTCCGCATTGCCGACGACGTTCTTCGCCAAGGCGTGCAGGGTATTTCTGATTTGATTGGTGTTCCCGGCTTAATCAACGCAGACTTTGCCGACGTAAAAACAATTATGACCAACGCAGGCAGTGCCTTAATGGGCATTGGTACTGCTAAGGGCGAGGGCGGCGCTAAAGACGCTGCTGAAGCTGCTATTAAGAGTCCGCTTTTGGAGGCGTCCATTGACGGTGCACAAGGCGTACTGTTTAATATTACCGGCGGTAAGGAGCTGTCTTTGTTCGACGTTACCGAAGCTTCTCAAATTATTACTGAAGCCGTTGATCCTAACGCTAATATTATTTTCGGCGCTGTGATTGACGAAGCTTTAGATGATGAAATTCGTGTAACTGTTATCGCTACTGGTTTTGAAAAGAAAAATCCGACTTTGAAAAATGCAACTGTCATTAAAAATCCCGAGGCCGCAAGCAAGCAAGGCTCTGGCGTTATTAGCGGCTTTAACGGCGGCAATGAGATTCCGCCATGGCTGCGCAGATAATTTTGCCGATATGTTATGAGGAGGAAAGCACATGAAGTGTCCGTTTTGCTCATATAGAGATAGTCGTGTTATTGACAGCCGTGCCGTAGAGGATGGCACCTCTATCAGACGTCGGCGTGAGTGTCCGCAATGTGGCCGTCGTTTTACGACCTATGAAAAATACGAGGAAACTCCTTTAGTAGTCAGCAAAAAGGATGGACGGCGCGAGCTGTTTGACTCCAAAAAGCTTTTGAGCGGTCTGCTGAAAGCTTTTGAAAAGCGTCCTGTTCCCTATGAAAAGGTACAGGAAATTGCCGACAGTGTGGAGCGCGAGCTGCGCATGAGCGGTGAAAACGAAGTGGTAAGCTCTAAAATCGGCGAGCTGGTAATGCATCATTTGGAAGAAACCGACCAAATTGCTTATGTACGATTTGCTTCTGTGTATCGTCAATTTGCTGACGTAAATAACTTTATGCAGGAATTAGAACGCATTATGCATAAGGGCAATCCGGCTGATCAAAAATAAAAATAAACGTAAGCGCTATAAGTGTCGCTGAAAATAGCGGCTTTATAGCGCTTTTTGATATTTGTATTGAAAAGAGGTGCGCGGCTTTGGAAAATATACTTTTAGGCGGCCTAGCTTTAATCATTGCTTTATTGCTGCTTTTATTGGTGTTGCTCCTGCACAGAATGAATAGTACGTCGGTAATTAGGCAGGAAATTCATTTGCAGCTGACAGGCGTAAAACAGGATTTGACTAATATGGTGCAGGCATTAAACAGTAGTAATGCACAGTCCTTGGAGCAGCTGGGAAAACTTATGCAGCATAACCAAAAGCTGGCTGCGGATGTGCAAAAGCAGCAGCTAACTGCTATGGAAGCACAGCTGCAAACGCGTCTTACGGAATTTTACAAGCTGCTGCAAACGCAGCAGGAGCAGTTAGAGCTTATGCGCAACCACTTAGCCAGTGGAATGCAGGAATTGCGCCGGGAAAATAATCAGCAGCTGGATGCTATACGCGGTACTGTTGATGAAAAATTACAGACGACTTTAGAAAAACGTATCAGTGAATCCTTTAAGACAGTAAGTACACAATTAGAACAGGTTTATAAGGGATTAGGAGAGATGCAAAGCTTGGCCGGAGAGGTAGGCGGCTTGAAAAAGGTGCTATCCGGAGTCAAAACCAGAGGCATTTTAGGCGAGGTACAGCTTGGAGCAATTTTAGAGGAAATTTTGGCGCCGGAGCAATATGAGACCAATGTTATTACCGTTCCCAGCATGCGCAATCCCGTAGAATATGCGGTGAAGCTGCCTCATGGAGACGGCACTGTATATCTTCCAATAGACGCTAAATTTCCCGGCGAGCGTTACGCGCAGCTTTTGGAAGCGCAGGAAAGCGGCGATAAGGTAGCGGTGGATGCAGCTTATCGCGCTTTAGAAACGGTTATTAAAAGTGAAGCCAAGGATATTCACGAAAAATATATCGCCGTGCCTTATACAACCAGCTTTGGTATAATGTTTTTGCCCTTTGAGGGCTTGTACGCCGAGGTGGTTAATAGAGGCTTGGTAGAAATTTTGCAGCGTGATTATCAAATTAATGTGGCAGGACCGAGCACTATGGCGGCGCTCTTGAACAGCTTGCAAATGGGCTTTAAAACTTTGGCTATTCAGCAGCGTTCCAATGAAGCTTGGGAGGTGCTGGGAGCAGTTAAAACCGAATTTGGTAAATTTGGCATGGCGCTGCGCAAAATGCAGGGGCATTTGAACCAAACCAGCGAGGATTTGGAAAATCTTATCAACACGCGCACCAATATGATGAATCGGCGGCTGAAAGCAGTGGAGGAGCTGGAGCCGGAGCAGGCGAGCAAAATACTGCAAAAGGACGAGTAGAAGTTTTTGTAAATTTTTCGTTAAAATGGCGCCTGCTTACTTGCTAAAGCAGGGCATCAGTGGTAAAATCCATTATATAAAGTATCTTTAAAAAATTGCATAGTGAAACAAAGTGATAACGAAGAGGTCGTTTTAGCTGCGACTGCGTTTTCATAAGTTAAACCTTTGGGGCGGGGCGCAATTCCCCACCGGCGGTATAGTCCGCGAGCCTTCGGGCATGAACCGGTGCAATTCCGGTACCGACAGTATAGTCTGGATGATAAAAGGTGGCAAATTGATTATTACCGCACGGGCTCCATCGGTCTATGCGGTTTTTTATTTCTTAAATTGAAATTTACAGGTGATAACAAATGAATGATGAACGTTATATGCAGCGCGCTTTAGAATTGGCAATTAAAGCCGAGGGCGATACCAGTCCTAATCCCATGGTCGGCTGTGTAATCGTCGACGCAGATGGTAATATTGTCGGCGAGGGCTATCATCACAAAGCGGGCGAGCCTCATGCGGAAATCAATGCTTTGGCTGAAGCTAAACAGCTTGCCCGCGGCGCAACTGCTTATGTTACCTTGGAGCCCTGCGCTCATTACGGACGCACAGGCCCCTGCTGTGTGGCGCTGGCGCGAGCTGGCATAAAAAAAGTAGTGGTAGCCTGCACTGACCCCAATCCCTTGGTAGCGGGTCAAGGCATTCAATACTTGCGCTTGCAGGGAGTGGAAGTGGTAACAGGGATTTGCGAAAAAGAAGCCTTGCGTCTTAACGAGCGTTTTTTTACATGGATAAGCAAACAGCGCCCGTTTATTACTTTAAAATACGCCATGACCTTGGATGGAAAAATTGCTGCCCGCACCGGTGACAGCAAATGGATAACTGGCGAAGAAGCACGTACCTTTGCTCACCGTCTGCGTCGTCAGCACGACGCGGTTTTGGTAGGTATTGGCACGGTGCTGGCCGACGATCCGGAGCTGACCTGCCGCATGGTGCAGGGAAAAAATCCCATACGCGTGATTTTGGACAGTAAATTGAAAATTTCGTTAATGGCGACGGTTTTAAATCCGGCGGCAGATACGTTGATTATCACTGGCCTAGATGCTGATAGAATCAAAGCCGAAGCTTTGGCGGCGCTGCCTAATGTGGAAGTAATTAGATTGCCGGAGAAAAACGGTCATTTGCCCATAGACTTGGTAATTGCGGTGTTGGCTCAAAGAGGCATAACCAGCGTATTGGTTGAGGGCGGCAGCGCTGTGCACGGAGCGTTTAAGGACGCAGGCTTTGCCGACAGAATTTATGCCTTTATTGCGCCTAAATTAGTGGGCGGCAGCCAGGGCTTTACGCCTATGAGCGGCGTAGGCAGCGATTTTATCGAAGATGGCTGGCGGTTAGATGATGTTGAATATAAAATTTTGGGACAGGATTTTTTAATTACTGGCTTGGTACGGAAGGAGGAACGCTGATGTTTACTGGTTTAGTAGCCGAGCTGGGGACAGTACAGAAATTAGCGCGTCAGGGAAACTCCTATCATTTAACAGTAAGCGCAAAAAAAATTATGGCTAATCTAAAAATCGGCGACAGCGTAGCGGTAAACGGCGCGTGCCTAACGGTAGTAAAAATGAGTAGCGATGGCTTTACTGCCGACGTTATGCCTGAAACCGTGCGCTTGACAAATATCGGTAGTTTAAACGCCGGCGATAAGGTCAATTTAGAAAGGACTCTGCGATTGTGCGACGGTTTGGACGGGCATATTGTCAGCGGTCATGTGGAGGGCTTAGGGACGATTGCCGCTCAAAGAAATGATGGTATTGCCGTGGTCGTAACTATTGATACGCCGCAGGAGCTTTTAAAATATATTATCAAAAAAGGCAGCATTGCCATTGACGGTATTAGTCTGACGGTGACAGAGGTTACGAGCAGCACTTTTTCTGTGTCGTTGATTCCTCATACGGCAAAGGAAACTACCTTAGGCTTTAAAACCGTAGGCGATACGGTAAATTTGGAAACTGATATTCTAGGCAAATATGTGGAGCGGATGCTGAACTGGGATATGCAGTATGGGAAAAAATCTGCCTGTGCAGGCAGTTTGGATAAAAATATACTGTTGGAAAACGGCTTTATGTGAGGTGCAAAATGGAGAAGAATTTTAAATACAACACTATTGAAGAAGCTATCGCCGCCATTAAGGCAGGCAAAATGGTTTTGGTTACTGACGATGAGGATCGTGAAAACGAGGGAGATTTAATTATGGCTGCTGAAATGTGCACGCCGGAAGCCATAAATTTTATGGCGAAGGAAGCTCGCGGTTTGATTTGCATGCCTGCTGAGGGCAGCATTATGGATAAGCTGCAATTTGGCGCAATGGTCAGCAAAAATACGGATAATCACGAAACTGCTTTTTCTGTTTCTATCGACCATGTGGATACTACCACGGGTATTTCTGCTTATGAACGCGCCTACACTATGAAAAAATGTGCGGAAGAAAATGCCCAGCCCGGAGATTTTCGCCGGCCCGGACACGTTTTTCCTTTGCGCGCCCGTGAAGGCGGCGTTTTGGTAAGAACGGGCCATACGGAAACCACTGTGGATTTGTGCAAATTGGCAGGCTTGCGTCCCGTGGGTATTTGCTGCGAGATTATGAACGACGATGGTCATATGGCACGTACTCCTGATTTGATAAAATTTGCTCAAAAGCATGATTTGGTTTTCATTACCGTGGCAGATTTGGTAGCTTACCGTAAATCTCACGAAAAAATGGTGCATCGTGCGGCAGAAGCTTCGCTGCCCTCTAAATACGGCACGTTTCGCATTATCGCTTACGAAAATGATTTAGACGATTTATGTCATATTGCGATTGTTAAGGGAGATATTGCCGGTAAAAAAGATGTGCTGGTGCGCGTGCACAGCGAGTGCCTTACAGGCGACGCTTTCGGCAGCCTGCGCTGCGATTGCGGCGACCAGCTGGCAACCGCTCTGCGCATGATTGAAAAGGAAGGCTGCGGCGCTGTGGTGTATATGCGACAAGAGGGACGAGGCATCGGCTTGGCTAATAAAATCCGCGCGTATGCTTTGCAGGATAAGGGACTTGATACGGTAGAGGCCAACGTGCAGCTGGGTTTTGCGCCGGATTTGCGCGATTACGGTTTGGGAGCACAAATTCTCTCGGATCTTGGCTTGACCAGCATCCGCTTGATTACCAATAATCCTGCCAAACGCATCGGTTTGAGCGGCTATGGTATCACCATTACCGAGCGCGTGCCCATTATTATGGAGCCAAATAAATTTAACGAGCATTATTTAGATGTCAAAGAAGAAAAAATGGGACACAGATTGCACGATTGCGGCTGTCATCGCGCAGAAAAATAATTATATTTAGTAAAAAATTTCAACGTACTAAAAGGGAGGATATTACAATGAACGTATTAGAAGGTAAATTAACTGCTAAAGGTATGAAAATCGGTATTGTGGCTGCGCGTTTTAACGAGTTTATCACCAGTAAATTGCTGAGCGGCTGCGTAGACTGCCTGCTGCGTCACGAGGCTGCGGATGAGGATTTAACCGTGGCTTGGGTTCCCGGTGCTTTTGAAATTCCCATGGCTGCAAAAAAAATGGCGGAAAGCGGCAAATATGACGCTGTAATCTGCTTGGGCGCGGTAATTCGCGGTGCAACTCCGCATTTTGATTATGTTTGCGCCGAAGCCTCCAAGGGCATTGCTCAGGTAAGTTTGCAAACTGGCGTGCCTGTTGCTTTCGGCGTGCTGACTACTGAAAATATTCAGCAGGCTGTGGAACGCGCCGGCACTAAAGCAGGCAACAAGGGCGTGGACTGCGCTATGGCTGCTATGGAAATGGTTAATTTGTTTAAAAATATGTAAACTAATTGGCAGAGGTAAGCAAAATGCAGGATGTTTTAACTAAAGCCACCGCTGACGGTGTGCGTATTTATGCTTTGTGTACGACAAATTTAGTGCGGGAGGCTGCTAAGCGTCACGGCTGCTCCCATTTAGCCAGCGCTGCGCTGGGACGCGCTATGAACGGTGCGCTGCTGCTCGCTGCAACTATGAAGGACGGCGAGCGCATCAGCCTGCGCTTGAAGGGCGACGGCCCCTTAGGCGACGTAGTGGCGGATGCCGAGGGCAATCATGTGCGCGGCTATGTGGAAAATCCCGACGCCTTTTTGCCTTTAAGAGACGACGGTAAGCTAGACGTAGGCGGAGGCATCGGCCAAGGAAATATTATCGTAACCCGTTATTTGCAAAACGCCGAGCCCTTTACAGGCTATTGCGAACTGGCGGACGGCGAAATTGCCAGCGATTTAACAAAATATCTTTATGTTTCCGAGCAAACTCCCAGCAGCGTAGCTTTGGGCGTGCTGGTTAATAAAGAGGGAGAAGTTGAAGCGGCAGGCGGTTTCTTTATTCAGGCTATGCCTGGCTGCTCTGACGAGGTTTTGGCTAAGCTGGAAGAAAATGTCGGCAGAACGCCGTATATCACCCAGCTTTTAGAAATCGGCTTTACGCCGGAGCGCGTTATCGGCATTTTGGGACGCGATTTGGATGTAGATATTAAAGAAACCATTCCTGTGGAATTCAAATGCCGCTGCAGCCGTGAGGGGATTTTCAAGGCTTTAAGCCGTCTGGATAAAAAATCTTTGGAAGAATTGGCGCAGGATGAGGTGACGGAAGCGCACTGTCAATTCTGCAACTCAACCTATACTTTTGAACAAAAGGAAATCCAAGAGCTGTTAGCGCAAAAATAGTATAAGCAAAACTTTACTTGACAATGAGAACTTTTGTTTGTATAATAAGCGCAGAAGATAAATTATGGTAGGAGGTTCCAATGATGGATGCTGATAGAAAAAAAGCTTTAGATATGGCGATGCGCCAAATAGAAAAGGATTTTGGCAAGGGCAGCATTATGAAATTAGGCGAAGCCAGCGCCAAAATGAATATTGAGGTTATTCCCACCGGCGCGCTGTCGCTTGATATTGCTTTAGGCGTAGGCGGTATTCCCCGCGGACGTGTAATTGAAATTTACGGCCCTGAATCCTCCGGCAAAACTACCGTTGCTTTGCACATGATTGCCGAAGCGCAAAAGCTGGGCGGTTATGCCGCTTTTATTGACGCAGAACATGCTCTTGACCCCGAATATGCCCGTCATTTAGGCGTAGATATTGACAATCTGCTGATTTCCCAGCCGGACAACGGCGAACAGGCTTTGGAGATTGCCGACGCTTTAGTACGCAGCGGCGCTATTGATATTATCGTTATCGACTCTGTTGCCGCCTTGGTGCCCCGCGCAGAAATTGAGGGCGAAATGGGCGATTCCCACGTAGGCCTGCAGGCGCGCTTGATGAGTCAGGCTTTGCGTAAGCTGACTGGTATTATTTCTAAATCTAAATGCGCGACAATTTTCATTAACCAAATTCGTGAAAAAGTTGGCGTAATGTTTGGCAATCCGGAAACTACTACTGGCGGCCGCGCACTGAAATTTTATTCCACTGTACGCTTGGATGTGCGCCGTATTGATACTTTGAAAAATGGCAACGACGTTATCGGTAGTCGTACCCGTGTGAAAGTTGTTAAAAATAAGGTTGCTCCGCCCTTTAAACAGGCAGAATTTGATATTATGTACGGCAAGGGAATTTCTCACGAGGGCTGCTTGGTTGATTTAGGTGCTGAAATGGACATTATCAACAAGAGTGGTGCCTGGTATTCCTATGGTGATACCCGTTTAGGTCAGGGCAAGGAAAAGGTTAAGGATTTTCTGCGTGATAATCCGGAGCTGGCGCAGGAAATTGAAGCTAAAATTCGTGCTTTGACTGTGATAAAGGCAGAGGCTAAGGACGACGGAGCACAAGAAGCAGCAGATGTGGAACCAATCTTCAAAGAATAGAGCTAAAGAAAAATTTACCAGCGCGCAGCAGGCTTATGACTGCGCGCTGAATTTGCTTTCTTATCGCGATTTCAGCAAGCAAAAAATGCGGGAGCGCTTGCAGCAAAAGGGCGCTGATGATGAGCAAGCTGACGCGGCTATCGCCAAGCTTGAGCATTACGGCATTTTAGACGAACGCCGTTACGCCATGCGCGTATACGAGAGCTGGCTGGATAAACGCTGCTATGGCAGACTGCATTTGCAGGCAGAACTGCAAAAACGCGGCATAGCAAATGAACTGGCGCAGGAGATTTTAGAACGCTTTACTCCGGAGCTGGAAGCACAGCAGGCGGAAAATGCAGCGGAATTTTTTTTGCAGCGCAATAGAAATAAATTGAAACCGGGACAACCTTTGGATAAAAAAATTTACGGTGCGGCGGGACGCTTTATGGCTGCTCGTGGGTTTTCCTCAAGATATATGAATATATTGTGGGAAAAATTGCGGGTAAATACCGATATATAGTGTATTTACTTGACATTTTTCATAAATTTCATTAAAATATAATCGTACCATTGTGATTTTATCAGTGGAGATTTGGTAGGTAACTTTTTAAAAGCTGCCTTCTTTTGTGCCCTGTTTCAGAATTTTAATAGGTTAATTGCTATATTTATATAGATTTAATTGATTATATATTCAATGGAATAAGGACATTTATAGCAGACGCGAAGGCGTCTGCTGTTGTTATGCAAAAAAATATAAAAAATTATGTATCAGGAGGTGAGGACGATTTTAGAAATTATAGGAACTGCCGTTGTAGTCGGTTTGGCAGGCGGTGCCGTAGGCTATTTGGTGCGTAAAAATGTAGCCGAAAGTAAAATTGCTACTGCTGAAGAGCAGGCAATCCGCATTGTACAGGATGCCGAACAGGCCAGCGAGGCAAAACGCAAAGAAATGATGATGGAAGCCAAAGAGGAAATCCATCGTTTGCGTTCCGAAATGGAACGCGAAAATAAAGACAGACGCAGCGATTTGCAGCGTCAAGAGCGTCGTCTGGTGCAAAAAGAAGAAAATCTTGATCGTAAGATTGAATCCTTTGAGCGTAAGGAAGAAAAACTGGCTTCTAAAGAACAGCGTCTGAACGCTGCTCAGGAAAGAGCGGAGCAATTGTGCCAAAAGCAGCAGGCTGAATTGGAACGCTTATCCGGTCTTACTAGCGACGAGGCTAAGCAGGAGCTGCTGCAATCCTTGGAGGACGAAGTTAAGCACGAATCCGCCATGCTCATTAAGGATTTAGAGCAGCAGGCTAAGGACGAAGCCGACAAAAAAGCGCGCGAGATTATCTCTTTAGCTATTCAACGCTGCGCTGCCGACCATGTTGCTGAGACTACTGTTTCCGTAGTTGGTTTGCCCAACGACGAAATGAAAGGGCGCATTATTGGTCGCGAGGGTCGCAACATCCGCACTTTGGAAACCTTAACCGGAATTGATTTGATTATTGACGATACTCCCGAAGCAGTCATTATTTCCGGTTTTGATCCGGTTCGCCGCGAGGTTGCCCGAATTGCTTTGGAAAAGCTTATCAATGACGGCCGTATTCATCCGTCCCGTATTGAGGAAATGGTGGAAAAGGCACAAAAAGAGGTTGAGCAGAAAATTAAGGAAGCAGGCGAGCAAGCTACCTTTGCAGTGGGTGTGCATGGTCTGCATCCGGAGCTTATCAAGCTTTTAGGTCGTTTAAGATACCGTACCAGTTATGGTCAAAATGTGTTAAACCATTCTGTGGAAGTGGCAAATTTGGCAGGCATCATGGCTTCCGAATTAGGTGTGGATGTTGTTTTGGCAAAACGCGCCGGTCTGCTGCATGATATTGGCAAGGCTATTGACCATGAAATGGAGGGTTCTCACGTGGAAATTGGCGGCGAAATCGCTAAAAAATTCCGCGAATCCGAGCTTATTGTCAATGCAATTTTAGCGCACCACGGTGACTGCGAGCCTAAGAGCGTAGAGGCGGTTTTAGTATCTGCTGCTGACGCTGTATCTGCTGCTCGTCCGGGCGCTAGACGTGAAACCTTGGAAAGTTATCTCAAACGCTTAACAAGCTTAGAAGAAATTTCCGAGTCCTTTGAAGGCGTAGAAAAATGCTATGCCGTACAGGCTGGACGTGAAATCCGCATTATGGTTAAGCCCGATGTTATCGACGACGCAGCCGCTGTGCTGCTGGCACGTGATATTTCCAAGAAGATTGAAGCAGAAATGGAATATCCGGGACAAATCAAAGTAGTTATCATTCGCGAAACCCGCGCTGTGGACTACGCAAAATAATTCAAATAAATTTAAAGCACGCGTCTTAACCGAGGCGTGCTTTTTTACATAATTGTTGCTGTGTAAACTTCGTAAATATGGTATAATGAGACAAATATAAAATTTTGGAGGATTGTTATGAGAATAGATGGCGCAGGCGCATGCTTTGATAATCGAGTTTATGAGCTGGATTTAGCAACTGCTTGGCAGATTGCTATGCTGAGCATTAACGAAATGGGCGTAACCTTTGATGAAATAGACGAGGTGAACAAGGTTATCCATTTTCATAATAAAAATAAAATTATGCAGGTAGGTTTTCAGCAGCTGGATGAAGATACCTTGCAGATTATCATGGATTCTACGGGTAAGAGATTGCAGATTTATAGCTGGAAGCGTGAGGATAAAGAAGTAAATCTTTTTTACGAGCTGTTTGAAAAGAAGCTGCGTGAATTTAAAGCCTTTATTCTGTGTCCGGCATGCTCTGCTAAAATTTCTTCTTTGGCTAAATTCTGCCCTGAATGCGGTTATAAAGTAAAATAAGCATAAAAAAAGAAACCAAATACCATTAGGTATTTGGCTTCTTTTTAAATCCGAAGATTAGATAGCGCGGTTAACTTTACCGGAACGCAGGCAGCGGGTGCAAACATTTACACGCTTTACAGAACCATCAACAACTGCTCTTACTTGTTGGATGTTCGGGTTCCAAGCACGTTTGGTGTGTCTATTGGAGTGGCTGACATTGTTGCCAGACAATTTTCCTTTACCGCAGATTTCGCAGATAGATGCCATAATTTCCCACCTCCTTAAACGTGATAAGACATAAGGCACATTCAAATTTAACATGAGTATCATACCATAAAGAGCGAAGAAAAGCAAGAGAAATTTACATAGAGGCAGGTATTTTATATGTGGTGGCAGGAAGCAGTAACCGTATTAAAGGGTATTGGCCCTAAAAAGGCGCAGGAGCTGGCTAACTTAGGAGTTTTTACTGTCGGCGATCTTCTGGAGTATTATCCGCGGCAGGAGGCTTATCTTGATTACGGCAACTTGAAAAAAATTAAGGAGCTGGCTGTGGACGGTTCGCGGCAGATTTTTTGCGCTACGGTTTATAGTGTGCGCAGCAGCTTCGGCGCGCACGGCAAACGCTATACCGTAGTAACTGTGCGCGATGAAACGGCGTATGCTTCGTTATATTTTTTTCTTAGTCAAAGATTTAGCGCGCAAAAATTAAAACCTGGCATGGAGATTTTAGTCATGGGACGAGTGCGTCCGGGACGCACAGCGCGTACTGTGAGCGAAGTGCAGGTGCAGCCCTTTGAAGCTCAGGAGCAGAAAAAGCCGGAAATTTTGCCGGTGTACGCCCTAAGCGGTAATTTGACGCAGAGTAATTTGCGGCATTGGATGCGCGAGGCACTGGAAAAGGCGGAGCAGGATTTACCTGAAAGCTTGCCTGTGTCGGTTATAGAGAAATGTAAACTGCCCAACCGTTTGACGGCGTTAAAAAATATTCATTTTCCGGACAGCTTGGAGGCTTTAAAGCAGGCTAAGCGGCGGTTTATATTTGAGGAGCTGTTTTTGCTGCAATGCGGTTTATTATTTTATCGTCAGCAGAACCACGACCAAAGGCAGGGCGTACAGCATGGCGCCGACGGTGAAAAAATTCGTCAGGTTATGGCGCATCTGCCCTTTACTTTGACTGCACAGCAGCAGCAGGCGTGGCGGGAAATTAGTGCGGATATGGAAAAAGATTTGCCTATGCACCGCATTTTGCAGGGTGACGTAGGCAGCGGCAAAACCGTTATCAGTGCGCTGGCTTTGGCCAAGGCGGTGGAGAACGGCTGTCAGGGCTGCATTATGGCGCCGACGGAAATTTTGGCGCAGCAGCATTTTGAAACCTTGAGCGAGCTTTTACAGCCTGCGGGAATTCGTGTGGCGCTGTTGGTGGGCGGTATGCGCGTCAAGGCTAGGCGCGAGCTGCTGCTGAATTTAGAGCTAGGCTTGATTGATGTGCTTGTTGGCACTCATGCATTATTGCAAGAGGATGTGCGCTTTGCCCGTTTATCTTTAGCTGTTACAGACGAGCAGCATCGCTTTGGCGTGGAGCAGCGGGCGCGCTTGGCGAATAAATCGGCAGTTGCCCCAGACGTTTTAGTTATGACGGCTACGCCTATCCCGCGTACCTTGGCGTTAACTGTTTATGGCGATTTAGATATTTCCCTCATGAAGGGCAGGCCGCCGGGACGCAAGCCGGTGCAGACTTTGTGCTACAATGACGAAAAACGCCGGGAAGTTTATGAAGGAATGCTGCGTCAGGTGCAGGAGGGGCGGCAGGCATATGTAGTTTGTCCTTTGATAGAGGAATCAGAAACACTGCAAGTGCGCAGCGCTGAGAGCGTTTACGAGGAATTGAGCAGCGGTGTGCTGCGCGGCGTTTCCTGCGCGCTTTTGCACGGGCGTTTAAAAAATGCGGAAAAGGAAGCGATTATGGCTGATTTTGCCGCAGGTAAAATTAAAGTTTTGGTCAGCACTACGGTTATTGAGGTTGGTGTAAATGTTCCCAACGCCACACTGATAGTTATAGAAAATGCGGAACGTTTTGGCTTGGCGCAATTGCACCAATTGCGCGGGCGCATTGGCCGCGGTGCTCAGCAGTCCTATTGCGTACTTTTGGCTGGCGCTGATGCGCCGGAGGCTTTAGCGCGGTTACAGGTGCTGCGTGATAGCGAAGATGGCTTTTATTTGGCAGAGAAGGATTTGGAGCAGCGCGGCGTAGGCCAGCTGTTTGGCTTGCGGCAGCACGGCTTGCCAGATTTAAGGATTGCTGATATAATTCGAGATACTGAAACTATTGTCCAAGTACGCAGGCTGGCTCAAGAGGAGCTGGCTAAGCCCGGTGCATGGCAGGCGATACAGCGTCTTGTAGAAATGCAGTTTGGACAGCGCTTCGCCATGATTTTTAATACGTAAAGAGGTTAGGATATTGAATAAGCAAAAAAAATGGCTGAAAGATCCCGATACAATTACTAAGCTGGCAGCAGCACTGCTGCTGGTGGCATTGGTTTGCGCCATTCAATTCTTTGCAGATAATTTTTTTTCTACTACTTTTAAGCTGGCTGTAAGCGGTGATGTGGACGGCTTGGCAGATTATCTGCGCTCCTTTGGACCGTGGGCGGTGGTCATCAGCTTTATTTTGGATGTGCTGATTAACGCGGGCAGTATATTTCCCTCTATTTTTCTGTCCACGGCTAACGGTTTGATTTTTGGCTTGCCTTTAGGTATTGTAATTTCCTGGCTGGCAGAGACAACAGGCGTTGTTATCAGCTTTTTCTTGATGCGTTTTTTCTTTCGCAGCATGGCAGAAATTATTATTTCTAAAAGCAACGCTTTACAGCATATTGATGAAGCCAGCGGCAGGCACGGCTTGGAGTGGATGGCTTTTGCTAGAGCACTGCCATATTTTCCGTCAGGAATTTTAACTGCCGTAGGTGCGGTGAGCCGTATCAGCGTTAAGGATTATATTATCGCCAATTTGATAGGCAAGTTTCCTTCCACTGCTCTTGAAGTGGTTATCGGTCACGATATAGTGAATTTTAAGCAGCACAGCACGCGCTTGGCAGTTTTAGTCGTAGTGGTGGCGTTAATTTTTTGGAGTTATAAATGGTATCGCAATAAAAATAAAGCCTGAACTTTTGGTTCAGGCTTTTTACTATTCTATGAAAGCGTTAGGAGAAATTACATTGCCGTCGTCAAAGGCGATATAGGTGATTTGGATTTTGCCGTTAATTTTACTTATATCCTGCTCCATAAGCTTTTTGTCGTCAGGCAGCATAGCATTGAGCTTTTTGCTGGTGTTCAGCTCGCGCATCTGCCCAGGCTCAATGGCTCCGCGGAAATGCTCGGGATAAGAATAGAGCGTTTCGCCCTTTTCGTTTTCGATGGTTACGTCATAATACATACGGTTAATAGTGACGTTCGTCATGTTTCTAACGGAAATGGCTGCAAGAAGTATTTTTTGCGGCTCTATTTCTTGAGCGTTATTATCAGTGAAAATATTCAGGCGGATTTCGGAGGCGCTGACAGCTTTATTCAAGCGATCAATAACCTCTTTATTTTCTGCAGCCTGTTTAGCCTGCTTAGCAGCCTCCAGCTGGATAATAAGCTCCGCTAAATTGTCGACCTTTTTAATTTGCCAATCGCCGTTTTCGTTATTGAGCATTTGCAAGTTAACGATAAAATCTTTATTGAGATTTTTATTATGCAATACTAATGCAGCAGTTGCTTGGGCAGCGGCGTGCTTAGTCAGCTTTAAATCCTTAAAAGTAAATTTATCTAAAGGAATATGGCGTTCTATATTACGCCGCATAGCGTCGGGCACAGGATCCACGGCTTTTTCTTCTTGTTTGGGCTTAGCAGCAATTTTATTCAGCGCTTCCTGCTTCATTAGCTCTACTACGGAGGGCTTTAGCATGTGCAGAATGCCCAAAGCAAAAGGATTGGAAAATAAATCGGCGTTGGTTATTTTGCTTTCAGCCTTAATGGTGTCCTCAAAAGCGTTATCCATCACCGACTGTAAATCCACATAGCGTTGAAATTTTTCCGTATCATGCTGCTGCACGGCCAAACGCGCCTGATTTAACGCGTAAGCGGGCGTGCGGATGAAATATAAGAAATAAAAGGCCGCTCCTGCAAGTGCGGCAATAATGATAAAAATAAATATCGCAGTTTTTTTGTTTTTCATTTTTTGCCTTTCCATACTTTAATGTTAAGCTAAAAAATAATAGTAAAAGGAATTTTGCGTCAGCAAGAATTTTCACTCCCTATATTGTAATCATGTTGAGGTCAGATTTCAATACCTGCTGCTAAAATATTTTTCTGCTTGCGATAAAACAGACAAATTTAGTATAATATAATAATAGACAAGAATAACCAGTGATTTTAAATAGATGATGGAGGTTGCTCAAATGCAAGAAAAAACATATTGTTTAATTAACTACGGCTGTCAGATGAATGAATCGGATACGGAACATTACGCCGGACAGCTGGAGGAATTGGGTTATAAGTCGGTTAAAGATTATCATGGTGCCGACGTTATTTTAGTCAATACTTGCTGCGTGCGTGAGAGCGCCGAGAAAAAAATTGCCGGCAAAATTGGCGAGCTTAAGGCGGAGAAAAAACGCAATCCCCAAAATGTTATCTGCGTGGCAGGCTGCATGGCGCAAAAGGACGGCGAGAAGCTGCAAAAAAAGCATCCGCAAGTGGATTTGCTTTTAGGAACGGCTTATGTGAATGATTTTAAGCAGCTGCTTTTGGATTATTTAGCAGACCGCAAAGGCATGACTTATACTGATTTGACTATTCATCAAAGTGAATTTGAAGGGCACAGAGTGCGTCAAAGTAAATTTGCTGCTTGGATTCCCATTATGTATGGCTGCAATAATTTTTGTACTTACTGCATCGTGCCATATGTGCGCGGCAGAGAGCGCAGCCGCAGCGTAGAAAATATTGTAGCCGAGGTGGAAGCTGCGGTGAAAGAAGGGTACAAGGAATTTACGCTGCTGGGACAAAATGTCAATTCCTATGGCAAGGATTTTGGTGAAAAGGACGCCTTTGCTAAGCTTTTGCGCCGTGTCAACGATATTCCCGGCGTAGAGAGGCTGCATTATATGACAAGTCATCCTCGCGATATGAGTGAGGAGGTAATCAAGGCTGTGGCGGAATGCGAGCATATCTGTGAGAGTTTCCATGTGCCGTTTCAGTCCGGCAGCAGCGAAATTTTGCGCCGTATGAATCGCGGCTATACTAAGGAAAAATATTTGAATTTGATTAAATTGATTCGTCAGTATGTTCCCGATGCGTCTATTACTACGGATATTATTGTAGGCTTTCCCGGTGAAACCGAGGAGGATTTTGCCGAAACTTTGGACGTAGTGCGTCAAGTTGGCTTTACTTCTGCATTTACCTTTATTTATTCCAAGCGCAGCGGTACTCCGGCGGCAAAAATGGAAAATCAAGTGCCGCTGGCAGTAAAAAAAGAGCGGTTGAATCGCTTGATGGCTTTGCAAAACGAAAACAGCCTGCGCTGTCACGAAAGGCTTATCGGTAAAATGGTGGAGGTTTTGGCAGATGGACCAAGCAAGCAGGCTGATATTTGGTGCGGACGCAGCCGTACCGGAGTGCTGGTGCTGTGGCCAGTAGAAAATAAGCAGTACGAGATTGGTCAAAAGGTGAACGTGCTCATTGACACAGCTCAAACTTGGTTGGTGAAAGGTAAGGCGGTTGAGTGATGGCTGCTGAAAATAATTACACTCCCATGGTGCAGCAATATCTTACTGTGAAAAAGCAGCACCAAAACGAGCTGCTTTTTTTCCGCTTGGGTGATTTTTACGAAATGTTTTTTGACGACGCGCTGACTGCATCACGGGAATTAAATATTACGCTGACCAAACGCGCGGGCGGCTCGGAAAACATGCCTATGTGCGGTGTTCCTTATCATTCGGTGGACGGATACATTGCTAAATTAGTGCAGAAGGGGTATCGCATTGCTATTTGCGAGCAAATGGAGGATCCCAAATTTGCCAAGGGCATTGTGGAGCGCAAGGTAATTAAAATTATCACTCCGGGCACGGCGCTGAACGAGCAGCTTTTGCAGGATAAGCATAACCGTTATCTGGCATTGCTGCTGGAGCAAAACGATAATCTCTGTATGGCAGTGGCTGATGTTTCCACAGGCGAATGTCAGTGGTACCGCGCCGCAGGCGATGAAAAGCTGCTGGATATTACGGAGCAGCTGTATCGTTTGCAGCCTGCGGAATTAGTGCTGACTGATAGCTTAACGCAGACACAGCAGCTTTTAGAATGGCTGCACGCCAAGCTGCCGGATTGCACCTTGACAAATTATGCAGAGGAAGCGCCTCAAGCCGATTATTTTGCTAAGCATTTTCCTGATGTTGCTATAGATACGGTTGTTAGGCAGACAGTAGAGCTTTTGCTGCGCTATCTGCACGGTACGGTGATGGCGGATTTAAGCCATATCAACAGATTAAATGAAATTAAGCGCGAAAACTTTATGAATTTGGATGTAACGGCTATTCGCAATTTAGAACTGGTGCGCAGCATGGTGGATGGCAGCAAGCGTGGTACTTTGCTGTCTGTTTTAGATTTTACAAAGACCAGTATGGGTGCGCGACGTCTGCGCAGCTGGATTGAAAGCCCCCTATTAGATATTGGCCGCATTTATGAGCGGCAAGATGCTATTGCCGAGCTGACGGCAAGCGCGGAGCTGCGCGACGCGGTGGCTGAACAGCTGAAAGCGGTGGCGGATTTGGAACGCATTGTTAGCCGCATTGAAGTTGGCAGCGCCAATGCCCGCGATTTGGTAGCTTTGCGCAGCTCACTGAGCGTTTTGCCGGGATTGAAGGAAATTTTGTCAGCCTGCAAAAGTAAAGCACTGACTAAGCTTTATACGGAATTGAGCGAGCATCGTGCGTTGGCTGTAAGACTACAGCAGGCCATTGTGGACGAGCCGCCTTTTTCCGTGCGCGAGGGCGGCATGATTCGCCAAGGATATAATGCTGAGCTGGACGAATTACAGCTGATTGCTGCCGATAATAAAACCTGGATGCAGAATTTTGAGCAGAAAATCAAAGAAGAAACCGGTATCAAAACGATGAAAGTGGGTTTCAATAAAGTTTTCGGTTATTATATTGAGGTTTCTAAGGGGCAGGCCAACAGCGTTCCTGCTTATTTTGTGCGTAAGCAGACCTTGGTGAACGCCGAACGCTTTATTGTGCCGGAGCTCAAGGATTACGAAAATAAAATTCTCGGTGCGAAAGAAAAAATTCAAAATCTCGAATACTACCTTTTTGACGAGCTGCGTACTTTAATTCGCGGTATGATAAGCGAAATTCAGGCTACGGCCCGCGCTGTCGGAGCTTTGGACGTACTCAATGGTTTGGCTATTGCCGCCTATAAATATAATTATGTGCGTCCCAAACTAAATAATCAGGGCGAAATAAAAATTACCGACGGACGCCATCCCGTGGTGGAGCGTTTGCTGGAAAAAGAAATTTTTGTGCCAAACAATGTTAATCTCAATAATACCGACGAACGCATGATTGTAATTACGGGCCCTAATATGGCAGGTAAATCCACTTATATGCGCCAGGTAGCACTGCTAGTTTTGATGACACAGATGGGCAGCTTTATTCCGGCACGGCAGGCAAATATTTGTCCTGTGGATAAAATATTTACCCGCGTGGGCGCCAGCGACGATTTGGCAACCGGTCAGAGCACATTTATGGTGGAGATGAACGAGGTAGCGCAGATTTTGCGTTATGCTACCAAAAACAGTCTGATAATTCTCGATGAGGTTGGCCGCGGCACTTCTACCTTTGACGGTATGAGCATTGCTCGCGCTGTTATGGAATATATTCACGATAAAATTAAAGCCAAAACGCTTTTTGCAACGCATTATCATCAGCTGATTGCTTTGGAGCAGGAATTGAGCGGTGTAAAAAATTATAGCGTTGCTGTTAAGGAACGGGGAAGAGATATTGTCTTTCTGCGCCGTATTGTGCCCGGCGGCACTGACCGCAGCTATGGTGTGCATGTAGCGCGCTTGGCTGGCTTGCCGAAAAAAGTTTTGGATAGAGCGGAAGCAATTTTGCAGGAATACGACAGTGAAAACGGTCAGGCTGCGCCGGTGCAGACGCCGGAGCTGAATAATATGATGGGCTCCCTGTTTACCAGTGCCATTACGGAGCAATTACTCAAAATTGACGTTATGAGTTTGACGCCTATTGAGGCGATGAATACTTTATTTAAATTACAAGAAGAAGCACGGAAGGAGAGCGGTCGCTGATGGCAGATAAATATACAGTACAAATTTTAGATACCAATACAGCTAACCAAATTGCGGCTGGCGAGGTGGTGGAAAAGCCTGCTTCCGTGGTCAAGGAATTAGTTGAAAATGCGTTGGATGCAGGTGCGACCAAAATTGAAGTGACGACTTTTGGAGGTGGCACGGAATATATCCGCGTGGTGGATAATGGCTGCGGCATGAGCGAGAAAAACGCTCGCCTAGCCGTACTGCGCCATGCTACCAGTAAGCTTGCCAAAGCCGATGATTTGCTGACTTTACATACCTTGGGCTTTCGCGGCGAGGCTTTGCCGAGTATTGCTTCCGTAGCTAAATTTACGCTGTTGACCCGTCCGGAGGAGCAGGATTTTGCTACCTCCGTGAAAATTGACGGCGGCGCTGATATGGAAGTGACCAGCACCGGAGGCAGCGCCGGTACAACTGTTATCGTAGAAAATCTTTTTTTCAATGTGCCGGCGCGACGCAAATTTTTAAAAACTGCGGCCACTGAAGGACGTTACATCAGCGAGCTTTTGACTAAGCTGGCGCTGTCGCGGCCGGACGTGCGTTTTAAATTGGTGAACAATGATAAAGAAGTGCTGCACACTCCCGGAGACGGCAATTTAGCCGGAACCATACGCTCATTATATGGACGCAATGTAGCAGAGGAACTGCTGACGGTAAATTTTGCCGACGCTGCTATAGAGATTAGCGGTTTTATCGGCAAGCCTACGCTGTTGAAAAGTTCCCGCCAGTGGCAGACGCTGTTTGTCAACGGCCGCAGTATCGGCAATAAAATGCTGGCAAAGGCGATTGACCACGCGTATCAATCACAGATTCCTAAAAGCGGTTTTCCTTTTGCCGTTTTAAATATTAGGTTGGATACAGCCAGCGTGGACGTGAACGTGCATCCGCAAAAAAGCGAAGTTAAATTTAGTGACGAAAGCCTTGTTTATAAGGCTATGTATAAGGCGCTTACCGATGCCTTGACTCGCCCAATGAGTGCACAAAAAACGGAAATTACCTTGCTGCCTGATTCTGAGCTGAATGTTTTTGTTAAGCCGAAGCAAAATTTACCGGAAACTCCTGCCAAAGCAGCAGTGAACTTAAAGCAGGCTGCGGCGCAGCCGACAAATGCTTTACCGCCGCTGCGCGCCAGTGTGAGCAATAAAAATACGCGTCCGGCGTCAGCTTCCGGCAACAGCCAGATTTTTAAACCTGCTGCGGAGCCGATTTTTAAAACTCCGGAGCCCAAGTCAGAAAGTATTTTTAAGGAAAGCGAATATAACGCAGGCAGGAGAGAAACAGTTATCGGTGTGCATGAGTCAAGAGAGGAATTTGGCAAAGCCAATGATTTGGCTGCCGTAAATTCTGCGCAAAATATTGTTAAGCAAAATAATAACGGCACTGACGAAGCTGCCGCAAAAATTTCTGATAGGCAGACTATTCAATTTACGAACACTGACAGCGGTATTGATACCATTTGGCCTATTGGTCAAGTAGATAAAACCTTTATTATTGCTCAATCAGAAGATACCTTGTATTTGATTGATCAACACGCGGCCCACGAGCGCATTTTGTATGATAAGCTGGTTGCTGCTCATGAGCAAATCCCGGCGCAGCAGCTTTTACTTCCGTTGTATATTGATATGGATGCCGAGGATATTGATCGCATTGAGCATTTTCGTGCAGAATTTTTGAAGCTGGGCGTGGATGCTGAAGCCGGTGGCGAAAAAATGCTGCGGGTTTCCAGCCTGCCGACGGATATTAAAGCCGAGGATGCCGAGGATTTTATTCGGGAGATTGGTAAAATGTTAGGTGAAATGCGTGATGTTAACGGCAGCGATTTGCGCCAAAATATTCTGCACATGACTGCCTGCAAAGCGGCAATTAAGGCTGGACAGCTTCTGAATATGCGGCAAATGCGCCAGCTGATTATTGATTTGTGCAACACGGAGCATCCTTTTACTTGTCCTCACGGTCGTCCCTGCATGATAGCTATTGATAGTGATAAATTATATAAAATGTTCAAAAGGACAGGCTTTTAAATGCTGCAGGGAAAAATTGGCGTGGCCATGGCGCGCAACGCTCGCGGCAGTGGTGCCATGGAGCAGGCGCTGGCTGTAGCTGCCCAATTAGACGCAATTTATCTTGACCGGCCTCATAATCATAGCGTGGAGGATATTTTATTTACTAATAATTTAGCGGCTTTGATTGTGCTGGAAAAATCCGGTCCGCGGATTCATAGTAGGGCGGGAACTTTTGCTTATCATCCAAGCATGGCGGCAATTAGAGTGCAGCAGCTGGCACGCGGCTGCGCCGATAATTTTGTCAAGGCTATGGCAATTCAAAAAGGCTCCCGCGTTTTGGACTGTACTTTAGGCTTAGCCAGTGATGCGGCTGTGGCTGCTTTTGTGGTTGGTGAAACGGGGCGCGTTGTGGGCTTAGAAGCGTCTCCGCTTTTGCATTTTGCGGTTGCTTATGGTTTGGTGCATTACGAAACAAAAGCGCCGCTGCTCAACGCTGCGTTACGGCGCATCCAAACAATAAATATTTTGGCGGAGGATTATTTGCAAAATTGTCCGCCCGATAGCTTTGACGCAGTTTATTTTGATCCCATGTTTCGTCGGCCTGTGGAGGGTTCGGTGGCTATGGATGCCTTGCGGCCGCTGTCTTTGGACGCGCCCTTGCCGAAAGAAACTGTGGAACTGGCGCTCCAAGCTGCGCCGAGAGTGGTTATAAAGGAACGCAGTGAAAAATTGTTGGCTGACTATGGCTGTACGGAATTTTGCGGCGGTAAATACAGCCGCGTAAAATACGGCATTTTAAGGAGGTGATGAGGTGGAAAAACAGATTGCAAAGCCTAAGGAAAAGGTGCTGGTCATTCTTGGCCCTACGGCTACGGGCAAAAGCCATTGCGCCATAGAAATTGCTAAAAAATATCGGGGAGAAATTATTTCCGGCGATTCTATGCTTGTTTATCGCAGCATGAATATTGGTACTGCCAAGCCTACGGCGGAGGAATTGGCTGCCGTGCCTCATCATTTGGTAAATATTTTGCCGCCGGAGGCTAATTTCAGTGTGGTAGATTTTAAGGAGCAGGCGCAGAATTTGATTCACCAAATCAATGAACGCGGTCATCTGCCAATTATTGCCGGCGGTACCGGACTTTATATTAAGGCTTTGCTGGAGGATTATGCTTTTAATAACGTGGAGGAAAACAGCGAGCTGCGCCAAAAGCTGATGCTGGAAGCACAAACGCAAGGAGCGGAAGCGCTGCACGCGCGTTTGTCGGCGTTGGATGCTGCGGCAGCGGAAAGAATTCATCCACATAATGTGCGGCGGGTTGTGCGCGCTTTGGAAGCGGCCTTGCAAGGGGAAGCCATCAATCAATACGGCGCGCCGGAAATGCCTTACGATGCAGTGGTTATTGGTTTAGAAATGGAGCGTCAGGCGCTTTATGCAAGAATAAATCACCGAGTAGATTTAATGCTGGAGGCAGGATTGGAACGGGAAGTACGCGATCTTTTAAACAGTGGCGTGAATCCGGACTGCCAAAGTATGCAAAGTATTGGTTATCGGCAGATGGTTTGGTATTTAAACGGCAGTATGCCTTACGCGCAGGCTGTAGAAAAAATCAAGCAGGCCACGCGTAATTTTGCTAAACGGCAAATTACTTGGTATAAAAAAATGCCCTATATCTGCTGGCTGCCCTTAGAGGCTCAGCCTAATTATGCAAACACAATTGGAAGAATTTGTGAAATACTTGTAGAAAAAGGTATTTTGTTGTAAAATTATAAATATAGAGATAAAATTGGAGGGGATTTTTATGATTAATTGTGCAAAACCTACAATGAATTTACAGGACAGCTTTTTAAATCATGTACGTAAAGAAAATTTGGGAGTAATTATTTATTTAATGAACGGCTTTCAAATTCGTGGCTTGGTACGCGGCTTTGATAATTTTACGGTGATTATTGAAAACGAAGGCAAGCAGCAGCTTGTATATAAGCATGCTATTTCCACTATTTCACCGGCGACTAATATTACTATTATGCAGCCGGAAAGAAAAGACTGATATCGCTGCCAAAGCATCATTTGCTTCGTCGCGGCGCCTAGGAATATTGATGATACGCTGTCGTCGCCGTTTTCGGCATCTAATGCTTTTTGAATGATATAAAAATTGGTTTAGTGGTATTTTTTAGAAAAACGGCGCCTTGGCGTTGTTTTTCTTTTTGAATTGCTTTGAGCCTTGGTTGATTATCACCAGCTTTTTGAAGATTATTTATTGGTAGAATTAGGCGTGTCGGAGAACACTCGCGCTGCCTATTGCCGCGATTTGCATGTTATGCAGAAGGCTTTGGAAATCAAGGATTTTGAAAATATGCTGCATATTTCGCGGCTGCAGCTGCGCGATTATTTAGCTAAGCTGAAAGCAGCTGGACGCAGACCTGCAACTATTGCGCGCAAGCTGGCGGCGATTAAAGCCTTTTATACTTTTTTGACTAATGACGGCTACCTTGAACAAAATCCTGCGGAAGCCTTAGAGGCTTCGGCGAAGGGTGTAGCTTTGCCAAAATTTTTGAGTTTGGAAGAAGTAGAGGCTTTATTAGATCAGCCCAATTTAGGTACTTTTAAGGGCTATCGCGACAAAGCTTTGCTGGAAACTATGTACGCTACGGGGATGCGGGTTTCTGAGGTTGTAAATCTGCCGTTGAAAAAATTAGATTTACCGCGAGAATATGTACTGGCGGTGGGTAAAGGCTCTAAGGAAAGAATGATTCCTTTGGGACGCGTGGCGATTAAATATTTAGAGCATTATCTAAAATTTATACGTCCGCAGCTTTTAGGCAATCATCCTGACGTAGCGGAGGTTTTTATTACCGACTGGGGCAGTTCTATGACGCGGCAAAGAGTTAACGAGCTGATTTCGGAATACGCTAAAAGCGCAGGCATTAGCAAAAAAGTAACGCCCCATATGCTGCGCCATTCCTTTGCCACGCATCTTTTGAATCGTGGCAGCGATTTGCGCGTAGTGCAGGAACTTTTAGGTCACGCAGATATTTCTACCACGCAGATTTACACCCATTTGGATGTGGCGCGTTTGCGTGAGGTTTACGATAAAACTCATCCGCGAGCATGAAAGGCGGATAAAGGAGTATAAAAATGGTAAGAAGAAAACGGAAAAATTCCTCTGGCAGTAAATATATAGTTTTGGCTTTGCTTGCCGTTATCGCCTTGCTGGCAGTAGCCTGCGGCATGTTTTACGCCAACGACCGCAGTAAAAAGGATGTCGGCGACAGCGACAACAAGGCTCCAGCTAAGGAAATCAGCTTGCTCAACGAATCTATTGAAGCGCAGCGTTTGGTAGATAATATTTTGCTGCAAAAGGATAATTGGCAGCTTATTGAAAATGATCACAGCAAAAAAAGTATCGAGGTTGAAGAATCCGGTGCTAAGGTAGAAATTAACCAACGTAATTTGGCTGTGGGTATTCCCAACAGCACCAGCCTGACGGGCGCAGGCGAATGGCTCAAGGAAAAGGTTGAAGATGCGGGACTGGTGTTTATTTCCGGCAGCATGAGCAAATACAAAAAATGGGACGCTTATAAGGCGGAGATTGGTATTAAGGTGCAGGCTGGATCCGGTAGCAAAAGTTTTGTGAGCGATACTGTAATTTTTTTCCATAACGGCAATTTGAAAAAGCAGGATAAAGATATTAAGGATTTGCCGGAAAAACCGTTGGCGGAAAATAAGCACTATAAAGGCAAGCTGGCGGTTGTTATTGACGACTGCGGCGCCGATATGAGCGCTGTGCGCGGTTTGCTCAATACCGGCTTGCCCTTTAGCTTTGCGATTTTGCCGGAAAAAAATTTTTCTAGCGACGTACTGGAAATGGTACGCAGTAATGGTAATGTTGCCATGCTGCATCTGCCTATGGAGCCGCTGAGCAAAAGTGCCATGAGCGAAGGCAGCCGCACCGTTTTGGTTAGCCAAAGCACGTCCCAGCAGCAGGCATTGGTAACCAAGCATTTAAACGGCTTGGCCGGTGTAGCAGGTGTAAATAATCACCAAGGCTCAAGAGCGACTGCCGATAAAAAAACTATGCAGGCAGTTTTACAGACGCTCAAGCGCAAGGGACTTTTCTTTGTGGATAGCAGAACTAATTCTGCGTCGGTGGCGCGGGATGTGGCTAAACAAATGGGCGTGCCAACGGCGCGCAACGATATTTTTTTAGATAACAGCAGCAATGTGGAGGATATTCGCAGGCAAGTCTACAAAGCCTTTGAGATGGCAGAAAAAAATGGCAGCGCTATTGCCATTTGTCATGCGCGCACCAACACGGTAAAATGCTGGCAGCAATATGCGGACGAATTTAAAAAGTCCGGCATTACCTTTGTACCAGTAACAGAACTTTTATATTGACAACTATAACAAAAGAAAAGCCCCTCGTTTTTAAGTGAACGAGAGGCTTTTTTGTATAAATCTACAAAAATTAAATAAAAATTTTATAATATCAACTCTTTACGGGGGGGTAAAAACGTGCTAGAATATAACTATATTAAAATGCCTTTAGGTATTAGCTAGATTATTGATTTAGTTAGTTAAATGCATAGAGAAACACTTTCTAAGGAGTTTTAGGTATGATAAGTGAAAAAACAGCCAAG